>Ga0247840_10000255_pt1 | contig 111067 bp, 95 predicted proteins | sample LaCruzMarch2015__FD_192404 | JGI IMG/M metagenome (GOLD analysis project Ga0247840, IMG submission 192404) | Freshwater microbial communities from meromictic Lake La Cruz, Castile-La Mancha, Spain - LaCruzMarch2015_17m | ecosystem: Environmental > Aquatic > Freshwater > Lake | place: Spain... | reverse complement strand
TATAGAATTTACGCTACAAAACAAGCATTCAAAATAGCGAGGGCATTTTGTAAGCAATCCACGAATTCCGAAGTACAAATAAATATACAATGGAAAACTATTTATTTCGGAATGGCTTGGATTGCGTGGGGATTTTGAATGCGTAGTTTTGAAGTAAATTATATGAAGTCTTGATTTTTGTTTTACTTTTCATCAAGGAAAAGTAAAGAAAAAAACATCACAATACACATTTCCATTTTTACAATTAACATTCAAACCCAAGAAATCTACTTTGTAATTTGCAAAATCATCAAAAGAAACAAAGAAATTTATGCGATAGTTTCCTTAGTCTAGCATCCAAAAGCCTTAGTCTATCCCCAAAAAAACCATCAAGACGCTCTCATCGGTCCTAATTCCTAATTCCTAATTATTCATTCCTAATTATTCAAGAGTTTTAAATAAGCACTGTAGCATCTTTTAACTAAAAAATCAAACAATTGGCTTTTTTGTTTGTTTATGTAAAAGTTAAACAATTAAATTAAATTCAAATAAAATGAAAAACAAGATTATATTATCAATAGCTATATTTTTAATGGCAGGTTTATATGTAAATGCTCAAACCAAATACAAAGCAGATGTAGCAAATTCAAAAATTACATGGTTAGGTAAGAAAATTACCGGCGAACATACCGGTACTATCAATTTATCGGAAGGCGAATTCACTATAAACAATGATATACTTTCCAAAGCAATTTTTCAGATTGATATGACTTCTATTAAGAATACAGACTTAACAGACGAAACCTATAAAGCTAAATTAGAAGGTCATTTAAAATCAGACGATTTCTTTGGTGTAGATAAATTTCCGAAAGCAAGTTTTGTGTCAGATAAATCCATTAAAATTCAAAAAGGAACTACATTTATAAGTGGAAAAATTACTATAAAAGGAGTAACTCAGCCCATTTCAATAAAAACAGTTATTACCAATACTACCGATGGAATCAGAATTTATGCAAGCATCACCATCGACAGAACAAAATTTAACCTAAAATATGGTTCAGGTTCTTTCTTCGATAACTTGGGAGATAAAACTATTTATGACGATTTTAATGTTACACTCAATTTATTGATGAAAAAGCAATAGCAATATTATTAAGCTAATTGTTATCAAATAGCTTGCAGCAGAAGATTTAAGTCTTTGCTTTTTGCATAATAAAAAAGTGTATTGAAACGAATTTCAATACACTTTTTTTGTATATCAATAATGATAAGAGATAAACTTAATTCCACCAACTATTTTGTCATATATACCTAATGAAATGAATCAAATTAACAAGCTATCCTTATTTTTCATAAAAGTCGGTGCTTTCAAAAATCTTATCTGCTGATTTGGCAATAAAGCCCGAATACAATTTGCCATCCTTATCTTTGTATCTTTTTGCAAATTCGTAGTAGCACGAAGGAATTTCACGTACACCTTCTACAAAATCAACGTCAATAAAACCCGATTTTATACTCGATTGTTCCAATAACTCTTCTGGACTTCCTTTAATTTCGCCATCAACATTATTGATAATAAATCCATTTTGTTTCAAAAAACTATTTACCTTTTCAATACTGTTATATTTTTTCAAGTCGGTTACACTTACCGTAAAATGATTGGCTCTGAATCCAAAAACATAAACCCAGGCAGCATATTCCGATTCTTCTTTCAACCTTTCGTAAATTGCAAAAGAAGGCTTGCTCCATATATTTCCCGAATAAATTAAATCATCGGAAAGCAACATGTTTTTATCCACACCTGCAATTTCTTTCTTTATTATTTGCTGGAAATCAGGCGAAAAATCTTCTACAATCAATTCGCTGATAAATACCCTTGGAGCCAATAGGTCTGTTTTATGCTCAAAATGTTTTGCAAACAAATGCTTGGTTTCAAATGTATAGTTAGCTTTTTCTTCGTATCCGTTAGCTAAAAATACCCTTGCTAACACATCAACATTAATACTGGCATCATTAAAGGTTCTGAATGCAATATGATCGTTAATAACAAGCTCACCTTCATCTACAAATAAGTCATATATTTTTTTTACATGAGGGTTAGCATTAATATAATCAGACCAAAGTCTTTCGAAAATTTTCTTGTATTCCATAAATTGATTATTTTAACAAAAAACACATTATAGCTATGATTTGTTCAATGAAATGTAATAACTATTAGCTTAGTAAATAATATTTTCCAAACAAGAGATTATCCAAAAACACATTAACTATTTGTAATATAAGAACAAATGATTTTTTTCAAAGAAAGTTTGAAAAATGTAAAATTTAAGTTATTAACAAATCGCATATTAATTTTAAAAAAAACATTGAATTATTCATTTTTTTTTGCACTTTTGTTGAGAGAACGAAACTCTATTTATCTACAACAAAAATTCAACAGATTATGGTTACTAACAAAGAAGCCTGGGGGACAAGAGTTGGTTTAATTTTAGCAATGGCTGGTAATGCTGTTGGTTTTGGTAATTTCTTAAGATTCCCTGTACAAGCTATTCAAAATGGAGGTGGTGCATTTATAATTCCTTACTTGGTATGTTTTTTACTAATGGGAATTCCTTTACTATTTATTGAATGGTCTATTGGCAGGTATGGCGGACAATTTGGAAACCATTCTACTCCATTTATGATGAATAGTTTAGATAAAAAAAGGATCTGGAAATATGTAGGTGTATTCGGTATTTTTAGTAACATCGGCATTGCATCTTACTATTGCTATTTAGAATCATGGACAATTTCTTATGTTTTTCATTCTATTATTGGTTCATTCAATGGGTTGTCGCAGGAAGGAGTAGCAAATGTATTTAATAATTATGTAACCCTCAATAAAACTACGCTCATTCCATACGAATCCGTTATTTTCTTTGTTTTGTGTTTAGCACTTAATGTTTGGATATTATCAAAAGGATTGAGTGGAGGTGTTGAAAAAGTTGCAAAAATAGGAATGCCTCTTTTGATTGGATTTGGTATTGTTTTGGCAATAAAAGCTGTTACTTTAAAAGCAGGTCACGAAGGGGCTATTTATGATGGAACAGAAGGACTTAACTTTTTATGGACGCCTAAATTTGATACTATTACCAACCCAAAAGTATGGTTGGCTGCTGCTGGCCAAATATTCTTCACCCTTTCATTAGGAATGGGATCAATACAAGCCTATGCATCTTATTTGAAAAGGAAAGATGATATTGCTCTTAATGCTATGTCGGCTGGTTGGATGAATGAATTTGTTGAAGTTGTATTAGGTGGAGCTATTATTATTCCAATTTCAATTGGTTATTTGGGTATTGATAAAGTTACCGAATTAGCAGGCTTGGGAGGATTAGGAATGGGATTTAAAACATTGCCTTATTTATTTGCACAATGGGGACCAATGCTTGCTGCATTTGCTGGCGTAATGTGGTTTGGATTATTATTCTTTGCTGGAATTACTTCATCTTTAGCAATGGGCATTCCATGTATGGGCTTTATGCAAGACGAGTTTAACTGGAATCGCAAAAAATCAGCCATGGCATTTGGTATTGTTATATTAATACTTGGATTACCAACCGTACTTTTCTTTAATCAAGGCGTTTTTGATGAATATGATTATTGGACTGGTACCGTTTCTCTCTTTGTTTTTGCTTTACTTGAATCCATTCTTTTTGCATGGATATTTGGTATGAAAAAAGGTTGGAAAGAAATCAATCATGGGGCAGATATTAAAGTTCCAATCATTTATAAATATATTATCAAATATATTACACCTGTCTTACTTATATTTGTATTTCTGGGAGCTTTAATAACACCTTTACACAACGATTGGGTCGCTGCTTTTCAAAGTTTAATAAGCGGAAATGGCTGGTTGCTTGATAATGGTTCTATTTTAATGCAAATTGCAAATACAGCATTAAAAGAAGAAATTGCAGCAGCCACAAATGTCATCGTCAAACATGATTTGGAGGTAAAAATGTATTTAATAAATGGAACTCGCATTTTATTAATAGGCGTATTTGTGGGTGTATCAGTATTGGTGCATATTGCTTATAAAAATCGAATTAAAAAAGGAAAGTTTTAACATGGACACTACAGCTTTAATACTTTGGTTAACAACCATTACAACTATTACCTTGGTAACAGCTTATTTTTTTGCAAAAGTTTTGTTTACAAAACCCAAAACAGAACCTGATTCCTATTCAGAGAACGATGATGAACCAAGATAAACGCTAAAATTAATTTGAAAAAGGCATCAAACCAAATAAAATATTATTTTTCTTTTACCAAAGGAGAAAGAAGAGGAATATTTGTTTTAATAAGCTTACTACTATTAATAATTGCTGCGCGCGTTTTCCTTTTGCCTTACTTGGTTAAAACACAAAAAATTGACTTTTCAGGCTTCTCCAAAGAAATACAAACATTTGAAGTTTACACCGATTCATTAACACAAGCAGAAGCTTATAAAAAGCAAAACGAACATTTCGATTATAATAATAGCGACAAATCTTTTGCAGAAATTAAATTAACACCATTTCCATTCAATCCTAACGAATTACAAATAGAACAATGGGAAGAATTAGGCTTAAGCGAAAAACAAGCCAAGGTCTTGATGAATTACAAAGCTAAAGGTGGAAAATTTTACAAAAAAGAAGATTTTAAAAAGATGTTTTGTATCAGTAAAGAAGAGTACAACATACTTGAACCATATATTACAATTCCTGAAAAAGACAATAAACAACAGCCAATTAAATACGAAACTAAAGTAAAACCATTGTTTATTGTAGAAATAAACAATGCCGATACCAATGATTTACAAGAAATAAAAGGAATTGGACCCGCTTTTGCTCGTCGTATTGCAAAATACCGTGATTTATTGGGTGGATTTATTAAAAAAGAACAATTGCTAGAGGTCTTTGGTATGGATAGCACTAGATATGCTCAAATTCAATCTTCCTTCACTATCAATACATCAAACATACAAAAGATAAATATTAATAAAGCAAGCATTCAGGACTTGAAAAAACATCCCTATTTTGATTATTATTTAGCTAAATCAATTGTAACGTATCGAACTAAAAATGGTGATTATAAATCAGTGAGTGACATTAAAAAAGCCAATCTCATTTACGACGATTTTTATGAAAGAGTTTGCCCTTATCTAACTGTAAATTAAATGAAAATTAAATTAATAATCAACCTATCTTCAATTTTTAAAAGAATACTTTTGTTTTCACTATTTGTATTTGCTTTACAGGTAAAAACTCAAGCAATAACACTATATGAGAAAGTAAATCAATTAAATGAGCAATCAGCACTAACAAGAAACAATGACAGAGAGAAATCATTGTTGTATGCTCAGCAAGCACTTAAATTGGCAGTAACTTGCAAATATGATTCTGGAAAAGCTTTAGCTTTACGCAACATAGGTATCATCTATTTTTTTTACGGAGAGTTTGATAAAGCTGAAGAATATTACCTGAAATCTCTTGAAATTTATAAAAACCTAAAAGATGAAGATGGAATTTTTAGTTGCTATAATAATCTTGGCTATCTTTATCAGGAGAAAAGTGAATACGACAAAGCAATATCTTTTTACAATCAAGGGCTTAACATAGCTTTAAAAAACAATAACAAAGGAAATATTTCAAGTATTCAAAACAATATGGGAATGCTGCATTCCTTTAGAGGAAATATTAAAGCTGCATACAATTGCTTTCAACAATCATTAAATATTGATTATGAATTAAATGATAAAGCAGGAATGATTTTTTCAATAAATAATATTGGAACAATTTATAAAACTCTCTTGCATTACAAAGAAGCACTATTATATTATCATTATTCATTAAGACTTTCAAAAGAGACTGGAAACTTAAATACAGAAGCAAAAAGCTTAAATAATATTGGAGAAGTACTTATAATTACAAATAATTACTCATTGGCTTATAATTATCTTAATGCCGCATTACTTTTACGTGATGACTTAGGAGATAAAACTGGATTTTTAATTACGCTAATGAATATTGGTGAACTTTATCACAAATGGGGTAATTTTGAAAAAGAAAATGAAGTTTATCACCATGCTTTAAAAATTGCAGAAGGACTTGAAGACGAAAGAAATATAGCTATTTTACTAAATTGCATCGGCACAAATGTATTGAATAAAGGAGAGATTCAAAAAGCCATTGAATATTTCTATCAAAGCCTTCTAATTGCTAAAAGCATTGGTGATAATTCAGAAATTATTAAAAACTATGAGCATTTATCAATTGCATATTTTTTAGATAAAAAATACATTAAAGCTATTGATTATCGTAATTTATATTTTGAAACAAAAGATAAAATTATTCCTGATACAATTGTATTAAAGCAAAATAATTTTGCAATTATTCCTGATGAAATTGAAGAAGAAAATCTAATGGGAAAATGGGATAAACATCTAATTATAATATTGTCAATCATACTATTACCTCTTTTATTCACAATTGTTTACTATATTATTAAAAGAAAACACAAACTATCACTTAAGAATAAAAGTGGTGCATTTATAAAAAATAAAAATCATGAGCTCAATAACTAAAGTAATTAAAACATTTTCCAGAAATTATTGGATGGCAAATACCATGGAACTTTTCGAAAGATGGGCTTACTATGGAATGTTTGCGGTATTGGCCTTATATTTAACAGGTTCTAAAGATACTGGAGCATTAGGTTTTACTCAAATCCAAAAAGGACATTTAATGGGTACTGTAACTTTTATTCTGTACTTTTTGCCTATTATTACAGGAGCTATTGCCGATAAATTTGGTTATAAAAAAGTATTATTTATAGCGTATATTATCCTCTCATCAGGGTATTTTATGATGGGAATGGTTGAAAGTTACACTACGGTTTTTATTGTTTTTCTCTTTGTAGCCATAGGTGCAGCACTTTTTAAACCCGTAATTTCGGCAACCATTGCACGCAATACAAACGAATCTAATTCCTCTGTAGGTTTTGGTATATTTTACATGATAGTAAATATTGGGGCTTTTGTTGGTCCTATATTTGCCTCAAAGCTCAGAGCTCATAATTGGAATTATGTTTTCATTATGTCGTCTGCTATCATTCTTATCAACCTCATCTTACTCATTTTCTACAAAGAACCCAAACATAATAAAACCACAGAATCTCTTACAAAAGTAATTTCTACTGTTTTCAAAAATATATTTGAAGTGATGAAAGACTTTAAATTCGTATTATTCTTATTAATTATAGTGGGCTTTTGGACAATGTATTGGCAGTTATTCTTTACCTTACCAACCTTTATCGAACAATGGGTGGATACAAGCGTTGTTTATAATAGCATAGCCAACATCTCTCCCACCCTTGCTTCTAAAATTGGCAATCCAGACGGCAGTATATCTCCAGAAATGCTTATTAATATTGATGCTTTGTATATAATTTTGTTTCAAATTATTGTTTCATCTTTAGTAATGAAACTAAAGCCTCTAAATTCTATGATAAGTGGCATATTTGTATGCTCAATTGGCTTGGGTTTATGGTTTGTAACACAAAATGGCATGTATCTTTTTCTATCAATCATGATTTTTTCTTTCGGCGAAATGGCAAGTTCACCAAAAATATCGGAATACATCGGACGAATAGCACCTAAAGACAAAACAGCTTTGTATATGGGAACTTCCTTTTTACCATTGGCAGGAGGTAATTTTTTTGCTGGAATTTTATCAGGAAATGTTTATTCTAATATGTCCGACAAAATTTCATTGCTTAAAACTGAAGTTGCCGCAAGAGGATTACATATTCCTGAAATTTCAGATAATTTTACCCAGAACGATTATATAAGGCAAGCTTCACAATCAATGGGAATGAATAATCATGAGCTTACACAGTATTTGTGGAATACTTATCACCCTTCGAATATCTGGATGGTATTTTCGGGAATTGGAGTATTTACTTCTATTATGTTATTTTTATATGATAGATTATTGCTAAAGTCAAAATAAAAAGAGGCTGCCCTTTTAAGACAGCCTCTTTACTTTTATTTCCCTTTTAACTTATCAAACAATTTGTCATTTTTAATAATATCAACTGCTTTTAAATAAGCATCATCAATATCTTTAATAATCTGATAATAAGCATTTGCGTCGTATAAATTGCGAGCTAACATAGCTTTTAGTTGATAGCGAATATACTTATCGGAGTTTTCAACAGCTTTTATATTAGAAGCATCCTCATTGGCTGCATACTTTATTATTTCTTTATTTAAGCTTTCATTATCTTTAACTAAATAAGATGCTAAATCGTTGTAATTATTAAGTTTTGCAAATAGTATTGTATCCGATTTAATTTTCTGAATATATTGAGCAATCATTAAATTTAGCTTTTCAGAATTTACACTGTTTTTTTTAACTCCAGCTTTTTCAGCAGTTTTTGCAAAATCATTCATAAAAGCATCATTTAATACAAATTCTGATTGAAATTTTTTGAAATCTGGATATCTCTGCTTTAAAGATTCTCTATTTTTATCAACATAATCCATAATGAAATCATTGAATACGTTTTTCCTTCGTAAATCAACATAATAATCACTGATTTTTGAAGTATCCATTGGAATAAAAATATCGGGCATTATGCCACCGCCTCCATATACAACTCGTTTATTATTAGTGAAGTACTTTAATGAATCAGGAAAATGAATTTTATCTGCACTGCTCAATTCACCATTATTATAACGTTTAGCAAAATCACCATAATAATCATCTAAACCATCGCTATATGATTTCTGAATACATCGGCCAGTAGGAGTATGATAACGAGCTGTGGTAAGACGAATTACAGAACCATCAGGCAAATCGAAAGGACGTTGAACCAATCCTTTACCAAAAGAACGGCGTCCTACTACCAAACCTCTGTCCCAATCTTGTACAGCACCCGAAACAATTTCACTTGCCGAAGCAGAACCTTCATCTATCAATATTACAAGCTTACCTTTTTCAAAACCACCTTTAGCCGTTGAATTAAAATTTTGCTTAGGACTCGAAATCCCTTCGGTATAAACAATTAGTTTTTCAGCACTTAAAAATTCATCAGCCAATTCAATGGCAATATCCATAAAACCACCACCATTTCCACGCAAATCAAGAATTAAATCTTTCATTCCTTGTGCTTTTAAATCAGACAATGCTTTATGAAATTCATCCATTGAAGTTCTAGAAAAACGATCTAACCTGATATAGCCAACCTCTGGAGTTGCCATTAATATGGCGTCAATGCTGGTCAATGGTATTTTATCACGTGTAATGGTAAAATCAAGAATCTTATTTTTATTTCTTCTAAGCATTGAAACCGTAACAATAGTCCCTTTTTTGCCTCTTAATTTACTAAGCACAAAATTATTACTAATTGAATCACCCGTTGCTGGTTTTCCATCAATAGCTACAATTTTATCACCAGCAATAATACCTACTTTTTCTGAAGGTCCGCCTGTGATAACATCAACTACGATAATTGTATCTTTTAACACTTGAAATTGAATACCAACCCCATCAAAATTCCCCACTAAAGGTTCATTCATTTTATCAAGTTCTTCTTTTGATATATATACTGAGTGGGGATCAAGTTCTTTCAACATTTGAACAATTGCATCTTGCGTAAGTTTTGGGGCATTAATTTTGTCAACATAAGCAAGTCGAAAGAGTTGCAGGGCATAATTTATTTTTTGCTCTGTATTTTTGGGGTCGTAATCCTGTGCTTTTACAACAGAAATTCCACTGAATGCTAAAACAAGCATTAAAGCCAAAAACATAAATTTATTCTTTATCATTTTTTTTAATTTTTAAAAGCCAAAATTAATGATATTATATAATTCAACATCATTTTTTCGACGAACGCACTTTATATTTTGTTAAGAATTGTTAAGTTACTTTTAAAGTCTAAGTTAGACTTAAAAACGACTATCGCCCACACACTTCCTTGAAAGAACAATACAAACAATTTTCTTCGTTTTCTGTTTGCTCAAAAGGAAGCTCTTTATCAAATATTTCGTGTATTAAAGCACTTAATATTTCTTCAAAAGCATTAATATTTTGGACAGAGAGTATATCATTTCCTTCGTAGCTAACGCCCATAAACCCTTTTGCCTGATTGCGAAGTGATATGATTCCTGCTTTCAATGGTTTTTCGTTTTCGGGATGCTCTTTCATATAAAGCAAAGCATATACCATTAATTGCAAACTTTTTGCAAATTTAGGTTCACTCAGCAACAAATCTGGTTCAGCAAGATTTAATTCATTTTGCAAAACATTTCCTGTTTTGTAATCAATAATTCGAACAAATTCAGATGTACTGTCAGCCCTATCCACATAGCCTTTTAGTTTAACAAATGGCACATCATCATTGATAAAACAATCCAATACACATTCCAGTTTCTGCTCAAGCATATTAATGGTAAGTAACGCATTATCTTTTGACATTTTATCAATTTGCGTTGCTTCGCTTTTTAATAAATTGGCAATAAAAAGCTTCGCCATCTTTACCGTAAGTAAATTAATCCCAAAACTTATATCGCCATCTTTATACCACTCTTTAAAATATTTCTCTGTTAATTCGTCCACCTTTGGAATCATAGATTTAATATCTTCTGAGCTGATAATTTTAGCTACAAAAGGCTGATACAACTCAGCCAATACAGCATGAACAGTAGAACCCAAAGTATTAGCTGCAATAGTTTCTTCGGTTTCTTCCAACTCTTCTAAACCTGCAACGTTTCTAAAATAAAACTGCAAGGAACAATTAACAAAGGTATTCAATCCGCTTGCTGAAAAACCTTTCATTGCTAATTCATTCAAGCGTTTCATTATATTATTATGCTTAAAAATTCTGATAGGTTTATTCAGCAAACTGTCAGTAGCAGTAATATTTAACAATTGTTCATGAATAATAATATTTGGATTATATTTAGGTAGTTCATTAACAATTTGATAAATAAATCTACTCATATCACCACCAGAAAACTCATCAGCTTCGGTATTGTACAAAATAGATATCTTTTTGGCTCTCTGCAATAAACGATAAAAATGATACGCAAAAATAGCATCTTTGTCGGCATAATCGGGTAACCCAAACTGATGTTTAATATCCAGAGGAACAAACGAATTAAAACTTCTTGAAGCAGGCAAAATACCTTCGTTTACCGAAAGCATTATAATATTTTCAAAATCCAACGTTCGTGTTTCCAACATACCCATAATTTGTAAACCTTCCAATGGTTCACCATAAAATGGAATACTGGTTAGAGCTGCTAATCTTGTAAAAATCTTACGGAAGGTTTTAACAGTAATAAACGATTGATGTATTTCAGGCAAACTGTTTAACTGAAAAAGAAGTTTTGCAAAATGATACAAATATTCGTCTTCTAAAAAACGATTTTCTTCATCCTTAAAACGCTGGTGTAATCTGTCAATCAGACTTTTTAAATGTGTAATGGCATCTATAGGTGTTTCCCAAATCAAAAACACATCGCCAATTACTGAATCCTCCACAGGAATAATACTTTGTATTCGTTTAATTAACTCCGAAGAATCGTAAAATATACGATTAGAAGTTCCGATACTTTTAATAATTCCTTCAAAATCAAACTCACTCATCAAATAAGGATGACTTAATACTTTGCTGATATCTTTAAAATAAAAACCATTTTGTCCCCTATCGGGATTTGCTAATCTTATTCTGTTTTCGTGCATTAGCAATACCGAATCAACCAAGTTGTATAATACTGCATGCCTAAAAGGTAATCCCATTGTAACATTAAAAGCCTTGGACTCTTCGGGTATTGAGTGTAACATTGGAATCAATAAGTTTTCATCGTTCAATACCAATGCAGTATGCTCTAAATTGCCTTTTTCGTTATAAATATCCTTTAACAAATTGCCCGCATATTTCACCTGTCCTATTTTCATTGGCACTCCAATGATGTTGATTTCTTTTGCTCCTGTTTTAAAATCATTGCCAATCCAATCAAAATTCGCATCTAACCATAGTTCGGAATATTTTCGTAAAAACTTACCCGCTTCTTGTTGTGGATTATTGAGATAATATTCATCAGCATCCCACAATGTTTTAGCAATTCCTTCTTTAGTAAGATATTTAATGATGGTTTCTTCGGAAGTTGTCAACGCATTAAAACCTGCAAATACTAAATGTTTCCATGAAATATTCTGTATTTTTTCGGCAATATTTTCGGCAACAAAACGATATAAATGTCCTTGATATGCCTGATTACGTTCTAGCAAACGCTCGTTCAACAATTGATAATAAGTATAAAGAGAATTATAAAACTTCAGGTAATTCTTTTGAAAAGGTGTTAGCTCTTTACCATCTAAATTCCAAAGACTAATAGCTTTTGTTTCGCTCAAAAAGCTGAACAAACTTTCAGCATTCACAAGGTATAAATCAATCTCGTTGAAATCGTGCAACATCATTTCACCCATACTCAAAAACTCATCAAAACTGCGGGCTTCTTCTTTTTCGAGTTCTAGATGAATATTGTATAAATCAAACAAAAGGGAAACATTATCTACAATAACTTTATCAGAAATAACAGCAATAAAATCTTCAACGGCAAATATTTGCGGAGACCAAATATTCTTCTGAGCCCTTTCGGAAATAAACTTTTTTAAATACAAACTTGCCCGACGATTGGGCAGAATGATACAAACGTTTTCCAAATCATTTTGGAAATTATCAAATATATAGTCAGCTGTTTTTTGTAAAAATGTAGTCATTGTTTGTTTGATCTTAAATGCAAGTAATTATTAATTCTTTTCTAAACAAGCTTACAGTGTTGTTTAACAGTTTCTCAAACCAGTCAGGTTTTAAAAACCTGACTGGTTTCGAATTAAATTTCCAGTAATTTCTCAATTGCAGTAATTTCTATTTTTTGATTATGTATTGTTTTAAAATTTGCCAAATCATCAAACCATCCAATAATAATATCTCTTTTTAGTTTCGTTGGCTTTAACGAAATACAGCTTAAATAGCTACTCCATGCATATTCCATTGGATGCTCACAAAAACCATGATGAATAGGATTATTGTGGATATACAAAAGTACTTGTTTTAAATAGATTTCATTGTCGATTACCTTTCGTTTAAAGGGACGTTCAAATAAACTGCCATGACGATTAAATCGCTTATTAAAAGCTTTTGAGTATGCGTTAAATAAATCGGAAAAATGTTTATATGGTAGTCTTATACCTGACAAATTCTGAAGCGTATTATGGGCTTGGTTTAAACCTGATAGGTTTTGATGAGTATTTTGGGCTTGGCATAAACCTGACAGGTTTTTAAAACCTGTCAGGTTTGACGAAGAAAGTATTTCTTTTTCATCTTTTATCCTTAACAACAAATGAAAATGATTAGGCATCAAAACCCATGCGTAAGTATCGGCAATAGGCGAAATATATTTATCATATAAATTCAGAAAATGCTCATAATTATCAGCATCTCTATACAAATCGCAGCTATTTATTCCACGATTATAAATGTGATAATAATTGCCATAAATTAATGTTTCTGTTTGCTGCATATCTATTTTTTTCGTTGCTTAAACCTGACAACTTTTATTGTTTTCCTTTTTCTTATAATGCTGTCAGTTGCTATGTATTCTTCGCAAACCAGTCAGGTTTTAGAAACCTGACTGGTTTCGCTAAATTTGTAAAACAAGTTATTTTCTTTTCCTGAGTAGAGACGAAGTTTTGGTTTTATATCTCTTAAAAAATTTTCCTGCTACAGAATCTATTTTGTACTTAGTAATATGTAATTTAAGTTTTTGCAATTGCCATTTGCTAATTCCAGGTAAACGACCAAGCCGATTATAGTGTTGCAGGAATTTAATATGTCTTTTTAAACCCCGAATACCCGGATTTATTTCATAGGTTTTCTCATAACTTTGCTGTGCTGCTCTATAATTTTCCATACCTGAAAGTAATATGCTTTTTATATACATAGCACTGTCAGTTTCCTTAATGGTTAGAGATTGAATGCAAAACACCATTGCTTCTTTCAGTTTATCCATTTCCAGATAACAGTTTGCAAGCATCATACAACAATAATAATTATTAGGGTCTAAGTTAAGTGTTTCTCTAAAATCAAATATAGCTCCCTCATAATCTTCCTGATTATACTTCAGAAAACCACGACTGAAATAAGAAGCAAAATGTTTAGGATTAAGTGCTATGGATTGATCAAAATCCTGCATAGCTTCTGTTTTTTTATCGAGTTTCTCTAGAGCCCATCCTCGATAATAATAATTGATGGCATCTTTTGAATTGTTTTGTATTTTTTGTGTACACAATGCAATTGATTTTTCAAAATCCAATATACCTAGTGCTTTTCTATTGAGACTAAAATAAGTGCGGCCTCTATTGTTATATGCACTGATGTATTCGGGTTTTAATTCTAATACTTTATTATATTCCAATAAAGCTTTTTCTTCATCATAATCTGCTATGCAATTGGCTCTGTTTAAATACGCAATGGCATTATCTGGATCTAGTTTAATCCAGGTGTTATAATCAGCTGTGGCTTCTTTATATTTTTCTAATGATTCGTAAGCTTTCGCCCTGTATTTGTATGCCAATGCATAAACAGGAGATTGTGAAATAGCTTCGTTGAATTTTTCTATTGCTTTTTCGTAATCATAACTATATAACTTAATTGCTCCAATGAATCCGTTGTCTAAATCATACTCAGAATCTTCACATAAGAGTCTACTATAATTGATGTTTTTATCTTTAATGGTAAAACTGTTAAGATAGCAAAAGCCTTCGTTGAAATATTTTTCTGCTTGGGTGGATGGGTTACTCATATTATTAATTAATTTAAGTCAAATCAATTTTAAATTCATTTATAATTTTATTTACATTATACTCTTCTGCTATTTGATAATTTTCCCATGTTAATTCTAAAGTGTCTTTATTATACTTTTTGCATTTTGCAGAATTAAATAAATGCCATTTCTTTTCTTCTTTACAATCCTCAATAACAATAGATTCAGTTGCTTCTATCATTTCAAATTGTTTGTCAATAACATCTGGTTTTACAGCAATATTCATAACTGAGCCATTATTAGGAACACTTGGATAATAAATAGCATCAACCTGATAATTTTTATTATTAAATAGTATATCAGCGATTAAAGCACTAAATAAGTATCCTTGTTTTTTTTCATAATTAACTTTCCTAGTAAAAGATTTAATTATCAGATTATATATTTTTTCAATAATTATTCTATTATTTGCTGGAATTTGAAGTAACATTCTATTATAATCATTATAACTATTCAATAATTCAAATAGATTTGAATGAGCTATTACTGAATCCTGACAAATAACAAACATTTTTAAGCTGCCGTTTTTTAGAATCCATTTTGATTTTACAATAAGTTGTCCTTTCATAGGTTGTGTCTCAACAAATATAGGCAAACTATTACTACTTCCAGCATAAAAAATAGTTTGACCTTTTAAACTAGCTCGATTATAATCTAATTTATTGGCATTTTCCCTAGGAGGATATTGTAATTGAGTTAAATTTGTTAAGCGTTTATTATTTTTAGATTCAACAAGCCTTTCAAATGGTAAATCAAATTTATCATTTGATTCTATAATTACTGGAATTAAATTAAATAATTCAATTAATGTTGCTTTTGTATAATTAATTTCAGCCGAAGTTAGTTCTTCCGATTTATCACACAAGAAATTTAATTCTTTTAGTTGATTAAGAATATTTTGTTTAATATCTATAGGTAGGTCAATTAAAAAATAATTCATATTATATTGATTAACATGATACAGAATATTCATTTATTTGTTTTTTAATAGCTTCTTTAATATTTTTGTGAATAGTAATAATAATTATTTATCTTTTTTAATAAAAAATGATTAAAAGTTTTTAATAATATGAGTCTTCAAAATATTCATTACCATCTAAATCTATATAACCCCAAAGATCTGCACTTGTCTCTCCATGATATGTAACTATTTTTGCTAAACCATTAATAAATTCACCAATTTTATAACAAGAAAAAGAATAAACGACTTTACCCGTTTTATCAATAAATCCACCATTAATTTCTGTTTCATAAATATCATCAATATTATTATAATTGTGAGATATATCATATATAAATTTAGCTAAACCTTCAGAGAAAACATCAATATATTTATAGCTGAAATCAATTACTATTTTTTCAGTTCTATCAATAAATCCATAATATTCATTTAATTTAACTTTAATCAACCCTTTATTAATAGTAGAAATTTCTTCATATTTAAAAGGAATGATCACATCACCACTTTTATCAATAAGACCCCATTTATTATTTAATTCAACAACAGCTAATCCTTCAGAGTAAGAATGAGCATTTTCATATTTAAGTGGAATTATTATATATCCTGTTTTATCAATAAAACCCCATTTGTTATTTAATTGAATTGCAAATACCCCTTCAGAAGGTTCTAATATATCATCATATCTTGAAGGAATAATTTCTATGCCATTTCTATCAATTAAACCCCATTTATTATTTATTTTTACTCGAGCTAAACCATCTATAAAACTATATGCAGAAGAATATTTACAAGAAATTACTTCATTCCCATTTTTATCAATATAACCACTTTTACTATCCCTTAAATTATTATTAATGTCTAATGTACCACCTTTACTAACTAAAGCTAATCCATCAAAAAACCTTTCAACACAATCATATTGACAGGATGTTACTTCTATTCCAGTTTTATCAATAAACCCCCATTTGTTATTTAATTTAATTGCAGCTAAACCTTCGTAAAATAAATCTGTTTCATCATACTTACAAGGAATGACTTCTTTTCCAGTTTTATCAATAAATCCCCATTCACTATCATAATAATAACCATCTTCATCTTGATAATAATTTTCATAATTGCAAACTTTAGCTAAACCATCAATAAATAACTCTACATGGTCATACTTACATGAAAAGACTTCGCTTCCAGTTTTATCAATAAACCCCCATTTATTATTTAATTTAATTGCAGCTAAACCATCAGAAAATAAATTTACATAATCATATTTACATGAAATGACTTCTTTTCCAGTTTTATCAATAAACCCCCATAAATCTAATTTGACGACAGCTAAATCATTATAAAATCTATCTGCAAAATCATAAATAATTGGAATTCTAACATTTTTTTGTCTATTAACATAGCCCCATTTATCATCTATACGATAAGGAATTAATATTTCACTTTCGTTCTGTTCAATTTCTAATTTATTTTCTTTTAAAGATAACGTATTTGATATGCTGGGATTTGAGTTTGATTTATAAAAGCTAAGAATCCTATTATCAGTTATAATATCATTTGATCTGATTTTCCTTTTTAAGATTATACCTTTTAAAGTTTTACACCTGCTCAGAGCAGTATATATTTGTCCATTTACAAAAGCACCAGAACCTAAATCAATTATAATATTATCGAAAGTTAATCCTTGACTTTTATGTATAGTAATTGCCCATGCGAGTTTTATTGGAAATTGTGTAAAAGTACCAACTAACTCTGAGACTATTTTTCTGTTGTTTTTATCATATTTGTAATTTCTATTTTCCCAAGTAACAGGTTCTAATTTGTAAATATTACCATCTTGTAATTTTACTTCAATGAAATCGTTCGAAATAAAATCAATTTTTGCAATTGTTCCGTTTACCCACCTTCTATCGGAATCATTTTTTATAAAAATTATCTGCGCATTTTTTTTAAAAAGTAAATTTTTAGTTGTAGGATATTTATCTTCTTTAAATTCACCCTCTATTTTTGCTTCAAAATAATACTCTTTGTTATTTAGTTCTGATAGTTTCTTATTATTCTCTGCATTTGCAATAGCATTATTAGCAGTTAGATTTATTATAAATTCATCTAATTTAGGAATATAATCAGGAACATATCTTTCATTAAGTTTATTTAATGTTTGTTCATCAATATCACAAGTTCTTACTTTATCTAGTAAATCAATGAAATACATATCATCTTTTTGTCTGTGTGATTTGTTAAATTCAAAATATTTAACATCTAAAGTTTTGTATGAAATGGAATCAAAGAAATATTCGCTTTTATAAACTTCTGAAAATAAAAACTTTTCAACATCGTCAGTCGAATTAATAACAGGTGGTAACTGAAAAATATCCCCAACAAATAAAATTTGTTTACCCCCAAACTTTTTATTAGGATCTCCTCCATTTTTTCGCAATGAATAATCAATTGCTTCAATGATATCAGAACGCAACATCGAAACTTCATCAATTACAATAGTCTCAATATTTTGGATTATTTTATATTTTTGTGAATATTCCTTAAAAATTGTAATTTCATCATCTTCTGGCATTAAAGGTTTTAATGGAAATCTAAAAAACGAATGAATAGTTTGTCCTCCAATATTTATAGCTGCTATACCTGTAAAAGCTAATAATATAACATCCTTTTTGGTTTTTTTTGCAAAATAATGAACAAATGTTGATTTTCCTGTGCCTGCTTTACCTGTAATAAAAAAACTTTCATTTGTATTTTCTATGTTTTCAAAAAGTTTTTTGATTACTGTATCATTTTCATATCCGACAGGTAAACTCGATACTTTGTTATATAAATCTGGTAAACTTAAATCTTCAAATAAATTTAACTGTCCACCATTTAAACTTTCTTCAGATTCAATTCTTAAAAGAAAAAATATATCACCGATGTTATCATAATAGGGATTTTCAATATTTAAATTATCATCAGAATGTGCTAATGCTTTAAGAATATAATAAGTTTTATTTTTTATTTTTAAAAGATCTTCAGGAAATTTTTCAATATGATTTATAATTAATTCTTTTTTTAAAGTTATACCAATAAAATGCAGATATTCTGTTAATATTTCTGCAGTTAATTCTAAATCATTCAAATCGCAATTTTTACAAAAATCAGAAAAATTATCTGGATATTCATCAGGATAATTATCATCTTGTTTTCCATAAAAAAGTTGATATGCAAATGAACTAAGAAATACATTATTTTTCTTATCAACAAGCGGAGAATTCTTGAAGTTTTTAATCCATTTTTCTTCAATATTTCTTGTTATATTATACATCCTTTTAATGTTATAACTTTTAAATCATTTAAAACGGCAAATCATCATTATTTTCATCATATTCTATGTAAACTTTTGGCTCATTTTTTACAGTTCTGCTTCCGGTAAGTTCTCCATTCGTAAAATTAAGGAAAAGATCATTTTCGTATTCAGACAAAAAACCGCCATGTACATAATCTATTAATTTACCTTGTGGTATTCTTATTTCTCCTGTAAACCAATCTGCAAAAACACTGGGCTGTCCCGGGAAAATAAAATTTATATCTACGTTTACATAGCCTTCAATTATGCCATTAAATTCAATTAAATACAGTTTGTCTTCTTTCAATTCCCATTTACCGATATAACCTCTCCACAAAGCTGTATTTGGAGCTTCAAACATTGGCTTGCTTTTTAACTGTTTAAAATATGATTCCAATGGTTCCATTGCCATTTTATGAATTTCTCCATTTATTATCAGTATTTCAAAAGCCTGTGCTGTCATATTATGGATGGTTTGAAGAAGATTAAAGTTTTATAATTAAAAAAAGAGTTAAATATAATTTTTTTTATGCTGCTAAAATAACTAAAAAGGGATTGTAAAGAAACAATGTTGATAAATTTATTTTTACTAAATGTGGTGATTATATTAATTTAAACCTCTCAGTATTTATTGTCTTTAATTATTTTACACTGTCAATTGCAAGCATTCTTCTCAAACCAGACAGGTTTTAAAAACCTGTCTGGTTTAGAAAATTTTAAAAGCTGTCTCATCCTAAAATTGATTTACAATAATAAGATTTTTTTTGTAATAAATAAAATATTTGACATTATTAAAATGAAGAATATAATTAAATACAGTTAACAATCTTTTCATTGATTTATTGGGTATCTTTATTATTTATCCACCTGATTATTATACATAAAACAATATTATGCATCAGAAAAGATATTAGTACTTTACTATATTTTAAAAAAGAAAATAACCATCTCATGTTTTTTACAAAACTTCTTTAAACAAAAAAGCCATTTCCTTATATTTAGGAAATGGCTTTTGATATAAAAGAATAATTTTTATTCAACAACAAATTTTGTGTAAACTTTACCTTTTTGATTTTCAACATTAAGGATATAAATACCAGCTTTAAGTTGGCTAATATCAATAGTTTTATTTTGAGCGCCTTCTGAAATATTCATTTCAGAAGATATTACTTCTTCGCCTAAAATATTTGTAACAGAATATTTAACATTTCCAGTAAATTTGAAATTTCCAGAAAGATTTAGCAAATTATAAGCAGGATTTGGGTAAACATTTAATTGTGATGCTATTTCATTTTCTTGAACACCTAAAACTTGAGCTGAATATTTAACTTTCCAACCTAAATCTGTATTTGCAGCATCTGATACAAAAACCAATAAGAAAGCACCAGATGATGAAGTTAGTGTTGCAGGTAATGTACTACCAGAAAATGATCCTAAAATCGGAGCAGAAGTAGTTTCGCCATCATAAACGGTTAAAACATCTTTATTTAATTCTGTTCTAAATTCAAGAAAAGAAAGTGTTAGAGTTAATCCGTTAGTAGTGTCTGGTTTAATTAACCATTGGCAATTTGTATTGTTTTTATATTGATCAGTAAAACTACCATCGGTAAAAGTGTAATTTTGAGCAATATATTTCTTATTAGGAATACATAATGGGTAAGAAGCAATATCCGGAACAATGTTCATTACAGCACCCTGTCCATAGTTAAACGTTCCATTACCTGAATTAAGATTATTTAAGTAAAAATAACCATTACCATTACCACCCCATCCCCAATTAAAACTGAAATAAGTAGGAGACGCATAACCATCACACACCCAAGCATGACCTGCTCCAGTAGCAGGACGTCCAGAGTAAATTACAGGATAATGCATATCTAAATTTTCGATTAACATATTACGCCAAACATCTTCAGTATAATTATCTTTTAAATTAAACTGAATATATCTTCTATATTTAAAATAAGTATATAGAGCATAAGCAGCATCTTCAGTCTGAGAACCAGAGCCTGAAGGTGTATAATTCATTTCAACTGCAACACCACAATGATACATCAATTTAGCAATAGCGTGATTTTCTGCTGTATCAAGTGCTGAATTTATAAAGTTTGGCATAATTGACCAATTATAAGTTGTATTAGCAAAATCAGCAGATAACATTCCAAAAGCAGGATGAGAATAGGAATGTGAACTTCTACCTTGTTGTGGATAATTGTAATATTTCATAACTTGTGACATAGAAGTAGCCACACAACCAGCATAACATTTTCCATCAGGACCAGTTATAGAAGAAGGACAATAATAATTATAATCGGCATCTTGATTCCACCTTGTAGTTAATAATGGAGCAACAGATCTTGTGCTTTTTACATTTACACTTGATTTTTCATTAGATGAATACAAGTTCCATGAAGAAACAACCTCTTGCTTTACCGATGATTTCAAGTAAGATTCTGATGAAATACTATTTGCTAAATTATCCATCCAGCTATCCAAAGCAGGAACTATTCCTTTTGCAGGGAAAGTGCTTTCATAAGAGTAAGCCAAAATAGGGTAAATTCTATCATCAGCTGCAACTACAATATACGAATTATCACCTTTAAAAACATGCATTACACATTTATTATTATTGGCTTTATCTGTAATAGCTTCATAAGTTGTAGTATAAATACTTGGGTTAGATTTCTGTTCGCGACTTAAAAAATTTTGAGCCACAAGCTTAGCTTTTTCTTTTCCAACAGGACCTGCATAAACAGAGGCTATTAAAAGTGAAAAAGAAAGAAATAAAAAACTTTTTTTCTGTAAAAAATTCATAGCTTTCATAAAATATAAATGTTTAATAATAAAAATTTCTAAATAATCAACTCTAAATATAATGGTAATAAAAACTAACAGACTGAAAAAAAAGCTTTTAAATGTATATCTTTATTATCTTTATACATCGCAAAGTTATATTTTTTTTTATAATCAACCAAGTTTTTATTATATATCTTATATTTTAGTTGTTGATTTATATATATAAGTAAATAATTACTGCAAAGATATTACTAAGAGAAGTAGAAAAATCATAAAATTTGATAAAATCAGTTAACGGTACAATAAAAAAAGTTAACGGTTACAAGACTTCTAAATCAGCTCTTAGGTTCTCAATAATAAATATCTGTCTATCAGGTGTGTTTTTCCCCATATAAAATTCTAGAATATTTTTGATTGAAGAATCTTTTTTTAGAATTACTGGTTCTAAACGAATATTTTGACCAATGAAATGTCTGAATTCATCAGGAGATATTTCACCAAGACCTTTAAATCGAGTAATTTCAGGATTTGTTCCTAATTGAGAAATAGCATTTATACGTTCTTCTTCTGAGTAACAATATATAGTCTTTTGTTTATTACGAACTCTGAATAAAGGCGTTTGAAGAATATATAAATGTCCTAATTTTACTATATCTGGAAAAAACTGTAAAAAGAAAGTAAGTAATAATAAACGAATATGCATGCCATCCACATCGGCGTCTGTGGCAACCACGATATTATTATATCTCAAGTTTTCAATATCTTCATCAATATTCAAAGCAGCCTGTAACAAATTAAACTCTTCATTTTCATAAACTACTTTCTTTGACATGCCATAACAATTTAAGGGCTTTCCCTTCAAACTAAATACAGCTTGAGTATTTACATCTCTTGATTTCGTGATAGATCCACTCGCTGAATCTCCTTCTGTAATAAATAATGTAGTTTCTAAGCGCCTTTCGTCATTACTATCATAATGAACTCTACAATCTCTAAGCTTTTTATTATGCAAACTCACTTTCTTAACGCTATCTTTGGCTGCTTTTTTAATATTAGCCATTTCTTTGCGTTCTTTTTCTGATTGCATAATTTTTCGCAATAATAATTCAGCAGTTTCCGAATTAATATGCAAATAGTTATCTAGATTCCGTTTTACAATATCCATGATGTAATTTCGCACGGTTGCACCGTTGGGCTCAATATACATTGATCCTAATTTAGTTTTCGTTTGCGACTCAAAAACAGGCTCTTGTATCTTGAAACTTAGGGCAACAACAATGGAACTCCTAATATCGCTGGGTTCAAAGTCTTTTTTATAAAATTCTCTGATAGTTTTTACAATTGCTTCGCGAAAAGCAGCTTGATGAGTTCCACCTTGAGTAGTGTGTTGACCATTTACAAATGAGTAATATTCTTCAATATATTGACTTGTACTGTGCGAAAATGCAAATTCAAGGTCATCTTCTTTAATATGAATAATTGGATAAGTTGTTGATCCATTAATATTACTATCTAATAAATCAAGCAATCCGTTTTTGGCGACAAATTTATTACCATTAAAAATAATTGTCAAACCATTATTAAGATATGCATAGTTCCATAGTAATTTATCAAGATATTCATCAATAAAATGATAATTTCCAAATATTTCAGCATCTGGTATAAAAGTGATAATAGTTCCATTTCTTTGTTCAGAATCCTGAATTTCATATTCTTTAGTTACAAAACCTTTGCTAAATTCTACTATTTTTGTTTTACCATCGCGTATAGCTTGAACCTTGAAATAAGAAGTGAGTGCATTTACAGCTTTTGTACCTACACCATTTAATCCAACTGCTTTTTGAAAAACTTTAGAATCATACTTAGCACCAGTATTAATTTTCGAAACACAATCGATAACTTTACCTAAAGGCATCCCACGTCCGTAATCTCTTATTGAAACTTTTTGTTCCTTAATAGAAATTTCAATATTTCTGCCAAATCCCATCACAAACTCATCAATTGCATTATCTACAATCTCTTTAACAAGAACATAAATACCATCATCCTGAGAAGCTCCATCACCCAGTTTTCCAATATACATTCCAGGACGTAACCTGATGTGTTCATTCCAATCCAACGACCTAATACTGTCTTCAGTATATTCTGCTACCATTTTATATAATTTTGCACAAAAGTAAATAAAGTGATGATGACTTAATGAAATTATAATACTTTTTTATCAACTAAAATCTGTTAAAAAGCACAAATAATTTAGATAATGTTATATCAATGGTATATAACATTAACAAATTTTAACGACCATTAAATAATAGCAAAATACAAAATTCGTTTGTGTAATAAAAACCGTTAAAATGTCTTAATTCTTGAAACTTTTTTGAACCAAGATTGTAAAAAAGATGTTTAAAATCAAACTTAATATTGTTTAACTTAAAAAACTAAAAAAATGAAAAAGTATTTTGCATTATTACTTTTTGCCTCAATTGGTGGAGGATTAATAGCTGTTAGTGCTTATAAATTTATTGAAAAAAAGAAATTTGAACAGCAAGTTTTTGATCAAACCAGAACTCCTTCACAACTTACAAGTTACGGAGCTATTGCGACTTCAGGGTGTGATTTCACTCAAGCTGCTGAAATGACAATTCATGCTGTTGTGAATATTCGTACAGAATTCCAACGTCGTACAACTTTATATAATGATTTCTTTGGCTTTTTTAGCAACCCTTACGAAAACAAACAAATTCTTTCAGCTACAGGTTCGGGCGTAATTATTTCATCTGATGGCTATATCGTTACAAATAATCATGTTGTGCAGGAAGCCGAAAAAATTGAAGTTACTTTAAACGATAAAAATATATATTCAGCTAAAATTATAGGCACTGATCCTTCAACCGACTTAGCATTATTAAAAATAGAAGCTACTGAATTGCCTACGGTAATGTTTGGTAACTCAGACGATGTAAGAATTGGAGAATGGGTACTTGCTGTTGGCAATCCATTTAATTTAACTTCAACAGTTACAGCTGGTATTGTGAGTGCTAAAGCAAGAAATATAAATATTTTAGGAAAAAACAGCAATGAAAGCCCAATAGAATCATTTATACAAACTGACGCTGCAGTAAATCCAGGCAATAGCGGTGGTGCATTAGTAAACACTAAGGGTGAATTAATTGGTATTAATGCAGCAATAGCATCAAATACTGGCTCTTATAGTGGTTATTCATTTGCAATACCTGTTAATATTGTTAGAAAAATAACCGAAGATTTGAAGAAATTCGGAATTGTTCAGCGTGCATTTTTAGGAGTGTCTATTGCAGAAATAGATGGAAAATTTGCAGAAAACAAAAAACTAAATAACACAAAAGGTGTATATATAGGAGGAGTTATTGAAAATGGTGCAGCAGCAAATGCAGGCATAAAAGATGGTGATATTATTATATCAATAAATGGAAAGCTTGTAAATAGTAATTCAGAATTATTAGAAGCAGTGAGCCAATACCGTCCCGCGGATAAAATACTCTTATCCATTGAAAGGAACAGTAAAATGATGGATTTTAATGTTGTACTACAAAACCAATATGGAAAAACAGATTTAATATTAAAAGAAGATAAACAGACTTTTACTATTTTAGGTGCTACATTTGAAGCTTTAAACAACGAATCTTTGACAAAAAACAATCTAAACAATGGGATAATGATTAGCAAATTAAATAATTCTGTTTTAAAAAATGCAGGTATTAGAGAAGGTTTTATCATTATTGAAATTGACAAAAAAGCTGTAAGAAGTTTTAATGATTTAAAAACTTATACAAATAAAAAAGGACAAACTTTAATATCAGGAACCTACCCTGGAGACTGGAGAACATATTACTTTTTAGTTAATTTATAAATTAAATATGGACAAAAGCATTTTTACAGACAAGAAGATTATTCCAAATAACAATGATTTATTTAACTCATTAAATGATACTTATGATTTTTGGATACAAATCAAGGAATACGTCTATCTGAGATATCCAACTGCAATTGATGAGTGGAATTATTCTGGAGAAAAACATGGCTGGCACTTTCGAATTAAAGACAAAAAACGTACTATAATTTATCTTTTGCCAAGAAATCACTATTTCAAAGTAGCATTTGTTTTCGGACAAAAGGCGATGGATTTAATAATAAAAAGCCAGATTTCTGATTCAATTAAAAATGAACTTCAAACTGCGAAGGTTTATGCTGAAGGAAGAGGAATTAGGATAGATGTAAACAATGATGCTATAATAAATGATGTTAAAGAATTAATTGATATTAAACTAACTTACTAAAGGCCAAAGATGAAAACATATATTTCAATGCTAAGAGGAATCAATGTTAGTGGAAAGAATTTAATAAAAATGGATACTTTGCAGGAAATGTATAAAAATTTAGGCTACAAAAATGTAAAAACATTTATACAAAGCGGGAATGTTATTTTTCAATCTGAAGAAGAAGATATTTCAGCATTAACCTCTAAAATATCATTAACTATACAAGAAGTTTTTTCTTTAAATATCCCAGTCTTTGTTAAAGAAAAGTCTGATTTAGCTAAAATATATAAAGGAAATCCTTTTTTGAAAGATGCTGATAAAAAAGCAGAAAATCAGTATATTTGTTTGTTATCTAATGTTATAAATACTCAATTGATTAAAAAAATCGAAAACAGCAAATATCTTCCTGATACGTTTAGTTTTAAAGAAAATGCAATTTACATCTATTGTCAGAATGGTTATGGTCAAACAAAGTTGAACAATAATTTTTTTGAAAACAAATTAAAAGTCAATGCAACTACAAGAAATCTAAAAACTATTAGAACATTGATAGAACTATGTGATACTATTTGAAATAGAATACTTTTAAAAAATTTTACCTATAGGATAAATATTAAAACGATTATCCCAATAAGGCGTTTTACTGTAAAACCAATTAAGAATGGATCTTGGATTATTAGCAAAATCAGCTTCTATTTGTTTTTTTTGTTCAAATTCTTTTTTAAGCACTTCATCTTTAGCAATCATTTCCCTTGCCAAAACTTCCATTACATAAGATTCTGAATACTCCTTTTGTTCAAAAATGGTATTAAAAAAACCCCAAAAAACTAAAGAACTACTTGCCTTTGGTTCGAGTAGATAGGCAATAATGCGAGCTCCAGCTTGGTTCATATCAATAATAAGTGATCCAGCAGGATATGTTCTTTCTTCGGTTATAGTATCCATTACAAAGTTATTTAAAGGATTTCTACCTTCGTAAGAAGTTGTTGCCCATTTAGGATTCTTAAATTTATATGATTGAACTTTAAGAGTTAATGACATTTTTATAGTTTTCATTGTAATGTTATGAAGTTTCAAAACATCTATCACACTGCTCCATTCAGGAGTGATAATATAAGCTTTTGGCAACAATGTTTTTTCAACAATTTCAATTTTATTAAAATAGGGTATCTTAAACGTTGTTGGTTTAGAATTATTATATCTAAACCACTCACCTCCTGACAATTCACTCTTTTCAACTGAATATTCAACACCCAAATAGTCAATCATTGTACTGTCTTTTTCTGAAGCCTCAAAGTTAATAGCAAATTCTTTTTTTCGGAAGTTCTCGTTTGAAGTATTTTTATCTGCTTCGGCAATAAGTTTATGAAGATTTTGATATTCTTTATTGAGTATAATTATAGTTTTTTCGATCATTCTATAAGTTGACTCAACACGTATTTTATAGGATTTGAGCATGTGAGTTTCTATAAGCAATCCAGGTCGATTGCGTTGAATCGTATAGCCTTGTGAAAGCATTGGTGGTGCAACATTGCTTATTAATCCACTTCGTGGATCATGCCAATTACGAAAAGTAACATAAGGAAGTATAGGCAAACCATCTTGAGTCATCATTTTAGTAATTGGAGTTAAATAATTTTCTTTTTGCCATTTTATTAAACCTTGATCCACATTTCCTTCAGTTTCTATGCCATACGTTAAAACATATTGATAATCTGCACCATCAGTAGTATGACAATCAATCAAGAAATCTGGCATAAAACGATTAAACATTTTAAGCCAATTTTTCATTTCAAGAGCGTCTGCTTTTAAATAATCACGATTCAAATTCAAATTATTGGCAGTAGTTCTCCATCCCATTTCTTTTGGACCATTTTGATTGATTCGATTGTATTTTCCAAAACGTTCGTGACCATCAACATTAAAAATCGGTATAAATAATATTGTAACATGATTCAATAACTCATTCATTTTCTTATTAATAGCGATATCTCTAAAAAGCAATAGACCAGCATCTTTACCATCTGGCTCACCAGCGTGTACACATGCTTGTATAAGCAAAATAATATTCCCAGATTTCTTAATAGATTCAGGCGTGAAATTGCCATTTTTATCCATAATCAACAATGGCATTTCACGTCCTTGAGGGCTTTTACCAAAAGATAAATACTTTATCCAAGCAGATGCTGAATCAATTAATTTGCAATAAGAGATTGTTGCGTTATAAGTAGGTGTTTCTTCATATCCCGACTTTTCAAAATAAGTTGTGAAACTATTTTGTTGTGCAAATGTATTTATAGTGAAAAGCAAGAAGCTAAATAAGATAAAATTCTTCATTCTTTAAATTTGTTTCAAAATAACACTTATTAATTGTTTGGTAAAATTAATAAAATTCCCATCTTTGCAACCTTATTTTAAAATTCATTTTAGATGGAAGTTTTCAACACGATTCCACTTATTCAATCGTATCTTCAAAAAGCAAAAAAAACAAACAAAAGAATTGGATTTGTCCCTACCATGGGAGCATTGCATGAAGGACATCTTGCTTTGGTTAAAAAAGCAAAATCAGAAAATGATATTGTTGTAGTCAGTATTTTTGTAAATCCTATTCAATTCAATAATAAGGAAGATTTACTGAAGTATCCACGAACATTCGAAAGAGATGCAGCCTTTTTACAAGCTGTAGGCTGTGATATTATTTTTACTCCTGAAGAAAAGGAAATGTATCCTGAACCTGAAACAACGGTTTATGATTTCGGACATTTAGCAACTGTAATGGAAGGCAAATTTCGTCCCGGCCATTTCAATGGTGTAGCTGTTGTAGTAAAAATGCTTTTCGATATTGTAATGCCCGATAATGCTTATTTTGGAGAAAAGGATTATCAACAATTACAGATAATAAAATCTTTGGTAAAACAAAAGAAAATTCCAGTTAATATTATCCCTTATCCTATTGTAAGAGAATTTGATGGACTAGCAATGAGTTCTCGTAATATGCGGTTAACTGCTGAAGAAAGAGAAATAGCTCCATTTATTTATCAAACCTTAATACTAGCAAAAGAAAAAGTAAATCTGTTAACTCCCAAAGAGCTTACAAATTGGGTGCTGCAAAGAATCAATAATCATGAATTACTTAATGCTGAATATTTTGAAATTGCTGATATCACAACTTTATTTCCAATAAATGATTGGAAGGATTGCGAAAGTGCAGTTGGTTGTATTGCAGTATTTTTAGGCAGTGTAAGACTTATTGATAATATAATAATGATGTAAATCATTAAAACTTTAAATTTATAGAATTTACAATATTAATTGTGATATTTTCTCTTTTTAATTGATAAAAATATCTAAAAATCGAAACTATAGTATTTGGATATGTATCTTAATATCTTTCAAAAGTTGGAAAGAAAAAATTAGATTCAATAATTGCATTTTCGTCAGAATCTGAACCATGAACGGCATTTTTTTGAACAGAATAACCATATAATTTTCTGATTGTTCCATCCGCAGCCTTAGCTGGATCAGTTGAACCTATTAACTCCCTATAATCCACCACTGCATTTTCTTTTTCTAAAATAGCTGCTACTATAGGACCCGAACTCATAAATTCAACTAAATCATTAAAAAAAGGTCTTTCTTTATGAACACTATAAAATTTCTCGGCTTGACTTCGAGAAAGACGTGTGTATTTCATAGCCCTTATTTTAAAATTATGCGTAATTATTATATCTAAAATAGTGCCTATATTGCCACATTCAACAGCATAAGGTTTTATCATTGTAAAAGTTATATTTCCATTCATCTTGTATATTCTTTAAATGTTTATAGGTTGTAAAAATAATAAAACAAATGAATAAAAGCTTTGTTTTTATTATTAATTTTGCAAATTATTTTTAAAAACCAATTTTATATTGAACAACTTAAATATCTCATCTTTACAAAACTTTTTTACAGAAAAAAGAAAAATTGTAATTATCTCACACACCAACCCTGACGGCGATGCTGTTGGATCTTCGTTGGCTTTATTCAATTACTTTTTAATTAAAAATCAAGAAGTAAATGTAATATTACCTAATAATTTCCCAGAATATTTGGATTGGATGAAAGGAAGTGATAGCATTTTCTTTTACAACTTAAAGAAAATTGAATCTAATCAACTTTTAAATAATGCTGACGTTATTTTTTGTTTAGATTTTAATGCTCTAAACAGGGTAGATAAACTTGAAGATGTATTAAGAAAAGTAAAAGCAAAAAAGGTTTTAATTGACCATCATTTACAACCTGAATTGAACTCTTTTGATTATGTATTTTCAGAAACTAAAGTATCATCAACAGCTGAACTAATATATGATTTTATTACCGCCTTGGGTGATGAAAAATTAATAAATATTGATATAGCTTCTTGTATATATGCAGGCATTATGACTGATACAGGCTCTTTTAGCTATTCATGTAATTTTGAAAAAACTTACCAAATTACATCCCGCTTAATAAAATTAGGTATGGATGCAGAAGAAATTCATCATTTAGTTTATGATACTTTTTCTGAAAGTCGTTTGCGTTTGTTAGGATTCTGCCTTAGCGAAAAATTATCTGTAATTGAAGAATTTTCAACCGCTTATATTGCCTTATCTAAAGAAGACTTGAAACGTTTTAATTATCAGGTGGGTGATACCGAAGGCGTTGTAAATTATGCACTGTCTATCAATCATATTAAACTTGCAGCTTTATTTACTGAACGTGATGGTAAGATAAGAATATCTTTCCGTTCGAAAGGAGATGTAGATGTAAATGTATTTGCCCGCACTTATTTTGAAGGTGGCGGGCATCATAATGCTTCAGGCGCTACATCCTATTTATCGTTGGAAGACACTATAGCAAAGTTTAAAGAAAGTATTGTTGCCATATAGCAATATATAAAAATAATAAAAAATGAAACATTTCAAAATACTAAGAAATATAGCTATATTTTCCTCTGTATTTCTTGTTTTATTTGCCTGTAATCAGGAAGTTCCACAAAAACCTAAAAAAGCAATTCTTAGTCAGGATACCATTGATCAGAGAATGATGAATGCTAATAAAATTCTTTCATCTAATGAAAACGAACAGATAGAAGATTTTATCAAAAGATATGATTGGAAAATGAATGTAACAGGTTCTGGTTTAAGATATTTGATTTATAAACAGGGAAAAGGAAAACAACCTAAAAAAAACAGTAAAATAAAAATTAACTACAGAACAAGTTTGTTAAATGGCGTAACTATTTATAATTCAAACTCTGATGGTGCAAAAACTTTTATTATTGGAAAAGCTGAAGTAGAAAACGGATTAGAAGAAGGAATTTTGTTGCTAAAAGTTGGAGACAAAGCAAAATTTATTATACCTTCGCATCTTGCTTTTGGATTGCTTGGCGATCAAAAGAAAATACCTCGAAAAGCCACATTGGTATATGATGTAGAACTATTGGAAATCGACTAAATTATTAAATAAAATCAATATTTATTATTAATTAAAATTAAAATGAACAGAAAAAATCAAATTGCAATTTTATTCGTTGCCTTATTGGCAGTGATAATTACTTCTTGTGGAAAATCAAAATACCCAGGATTTAAAGAAACTGATAATGGTCTTTATTATAAGTTTCATACTCAAAATAAAGATGCTAAAAAACCATCTCTTGGTGATATTTTAGTTGCTGAATTAACCGTTAGAACTACTGACTCTACTTTATTTACAAATGCTGGAAATCCTCAAAGACTTTTTAGATTGGATACCTCTTTTTATAAAGGTGACTTAAATGAAGGTCTTGCTTTAATGGGAATAGGTGATAGTGCAACTTTTATAATCAGTGCTGATTCATTAAAAAAAGGAATGAAATTGCCTGAATTTATTAAAGATGGTGATATATTGTATTACGATATTAAGATACATGAAATCATTTCGAAAGATGTAGCAGAAAAAGAAAAAAATGAAGCGATGGCTAATCAGCAAAAAATGTTAGAAGAAGCTAAAGCCAATGAAAGTAAAGATTTAGAGAAATACCTTGCTGATAACAAAATTAAAGTAAAACCAACCGAAAGTGGTTTGTATTTCATTGAAATCAAAAAAGGAAGTGGAGCAAAAGCTGAAAAAGGTAAAACAGTAAAAGTAAATTATACAGGAAAATTAACCAACGGAACTGTTTTTGATACAAGCGTTGAAGCTGAAGCTAAAAAATCAAATACATATAACGAAAAACGTCCTTACGAACCTATTGAATTTCCATTAGGACAAGGACAAGTTATACCAGGATGGGACGAAGGCATTAGCATGATGAAAGTAGGTGGAAAAGCAAAACTTATTATTCCTTCTAAAATTGGTTATGGCGAAAGAGGTGCCGGTAATTCGATTCCTCCTTGTGCTGTTCTCGTTTTTGATGTAGAATTAGTAGCTGTAAAATAATATTTTAAAAAACTAAAGACATTAAAAAAGGAGCTGTATTGCTCCTTTTTTTATGTGTAAAATTGTTATAATATTATGATAACTGAAGTGTTTTTTAACTTTATTGGAACAAATATTCTTACAAACTGTGTGTTTTAATAATTGTATTTATTTTTCCAAAGTCCTTTTAAGCGTGTTCTTATTTCGTTTTCTCTTGGATTATTTTGTGGTTCGTAAAACTTTTTACCTTTAATTTTTTCGGGGAGGAATTCTAAATCTACAAAATTATTTTCGAAACTGTGGGCATATTTATAGTCTTTTCCATAGCCTATATCTTTCATTAATTTAGTTGGAGCATTGCGAATATGCAATGGAACTGCTAAATCACCCGTTTTGCTTACCAAAGCCAGTGCTTCATCAATAGCTGTATAACTTGCATTACTTTTGGATGAAGTTGCCAAGTAAATAGCAGTTTGCGATAAAATGATTCTTGATTCGGGATAACCAATTTTATTAACAGCTTCAAAACAACTATTTGCAAGTAACAATGCATTGGGATTGGCATTTCCAATATCTTCAGAAGCTAATATTAGCATTCTTCGGGCAATAAATTTGAGATCTTCACCACCAGCTATCATGCGGGCCAGCCAATAAACCGCAGCATTGGGATCGCTGCCACGCAATGATTTGATAAAAGCAGAAATAACATCATAGTGCATTTCGCCTCCTTTGTCATACAATGCGAGGTTTTGTTGAACTATTTGTAACACCATTTCGTTGGTAATTTCAATTTTTGCTTTTTGCTTTTCCATATTCACAACCAACTCAATGGCATTGAGCAAACGGCGGGCATCTCCACCCGAAATTCTCAACAAAGCTTCGGTTTCAGGAATTGAAATAGATATATTGTGCTGGTTCTCTAGAAAAAATCGTGAAGTTTCAAGTAATTGCAACAAATCTACTTTCTCAAGATTCTTTAGAATATAAACCTGACACCTGGACAGCAAGGGCGAAATTACTTCAAATGAAGGATTTTCGGTAGTAGCACCTATTAAAGTAATAATTCCTTTTTCAACAGCTCCCAATAAAGAATCCTGTTGAGATTTATTGAAACGGTGAATTTCGTCAATAAACAAAATGGCATTATTGGCCGATTTACTTGCTTTGTCTATTACTTCTCTAACATCTTTTACACCTGAACTGATGGCACTCAGGGTGTAAAATTCTTTGTTCAGGTATTGTGATATAATGAAAGCTAATGTTGTTTTGCCCACTCCCGGAGGACCCCACAATATCATAGAAGGAATATTACCTGATTCAATGGCTGTGCGTAAAATGGCTTTTTCGCCCACCAAATGAGATTGTCCGATATAGTTATCGAGGTTGTGTGGACGCAATTGTTCGGCTAATGGAGGGAGTTGGTTCATTATTTAATTATGAATTATGAATACTTATAATTACAAATATATAAGATTATTTAAAATGAAAACAAAGCCAAGTACAATTGGGTTCTTTGCTGGTGTAGCTAACCCGATGTTCGTGATGTGCAGGAATAAATAGATAATCGCCGGCTTTTAGTTGAGTAAGCTTGCCATCTTTAAATTCTATTTCAGCTTCGCCAGTGAGCAATAGTACCCATTCGCTTTTATCTTGATTGTACCAAAAACCATCAGGTGTGGGAAAACCATAGGAAACAATGCGCTCAATTACAACGTTATTGTTTTGAAAAAGAACATCAATCAATTCTTTATCGGATTTGGGTTCTATATTTTTAAAAATATTGCTTTCCATCATAATAAATTAAATATAGTCTTCAATTATACCTTTGCCTTGGCGTAGAATAACAAAATCATCGTTTATACAACTGACAACGGTAGAGGGTTCGTTGTCGCCGTAACCACCATCAACTACAATATCCACGATGTTTCCGTATTTTTCGTAAATTAATTCAGGATCAGTGGTGTATTCAATTAAATCGTCGTCATCGTGAATGGAAGTGGACATAATAGGATGCCCTAATTCATCAACAATGGTGCGGGCTATATTATTATCAGGAATACGGATTCCCACCGTTTTCTTTTTACTTTGAAAAAGTTTGGGTACATTGTTATTTGCTTCTAAAATAAAAGTAAAAGGACCTGGCAAGGTTTTTTTCATCAGTTTGTAAGTGCTGTTGCTGATAGGTTTTGTGAAATCTGATAAATGACTTAAATCGAAACAAACAAAAGAAAAATTGGCTTTTTCTACTTTAATACCTTTGATATCGGCAATGCGTTCTACCGTTTTGTTTTTAAAAATATCGCAACCCATACCATAAACTGTATCGGTAGGGTAAATAATAATTCCTCCGTCGTTCAGACATTCTATTACGGTTTTTACATCGCGGGGATTAGGATTTTCGGGGTAGATTTTAAGTAACATAGGGCATTGGATTCTTACTCCAAAATTACAAATATTTATTGATTTATAGAATTTTTGATGTAAAGATTTGATGATTTAGCAATTTGGTGCATCAATTATTACTTGTGGCTTGGTTTAGCTTAGCGGGGATGAAGAATTTGGGATGAAGACCGATGAGAGCGTCTTGATGATTTTCTCTAAGAACTCCACTTTATAACTCTACAAACTTTAAGGACTTTAAAACCAACAAAACCAACAACAAACTTTTGCTTTTTACCTCTAAAGAATTATAATTTATAATTGATTATAATTTCTTACTTTTGCACACCTTATTTTAAAACAATTACAATTAATAATTACTATGGACAGGAATACAATATTAGGTTTACTATTAATTTTTGTACTATTTATTGGATATAGCTGGTGGAGTGCTCCATCAAAAGAAGAATTAGCAGCAAAACAAAGAACAAAAGATTCGCTTGAATTGGCTCAACAAAAAACGGCTACCACATTTCAGGAAAATGAAGCAGAAAAAATAACACAAGATAGCCTTAAAAGAAACGAAGATTCTTTAAAAACTACTCCCGAAGTTCTTCAAAACGAATTAGGTAGTTTTGCCAATGCAGCCAAAGGAGAAGACAAAGATTATATTATTGAAAATGATTTAGTAAAGCTTACAGTTTCGGCTAAAGGCGGTAGAATTGCACAAGTAGAGTTAAAGAAGTTTAAAACTTTTGATTCCTTACCATTACTATTGTTTACCAAAGACTCATCAGAATTTAACCTATCATTTAAGGCAATTGACAATTCAAAAGATAAAAATATCAATACTGGTCAATTGTTTTTTCAAGCATTCGACAGCAAAGGAAAACCTATTGGCAAAAATCATTTAAAGGTTACAGGCAATGATTCTTTAATTATTACTATGCGTTTGTTTGCTGGAGATTCGGCAACTTATACAAATAAGTACATAGAATTTGTTTATACCCTTTATGGCAATAACTATATGATGGGTTTCAAAATGAATACTGTAGGAATGCAGGATATTATTGCATCTAATGCCAACTATATTGACTTAAACTGGAATGCAGAACTTCGTAGTCAGGAAAAAAGTCATAAAAACGAACATATTATTACTTCAGTTTATTACAAACCTTTGAAAGATGATGTTGATTATTTGAGCGAAACCAAAGATGATGAAGCTTCATTGAAATTTCCTTTAAAATGGGTTTCGTTTAAGCAACAATTTTTTAGTGCAACACTCATTGCCCAAGATCAATTTAACAATGCCGATATAAAATCACTCACGAATCTTAATAAAAAGCCACTTACTGACAGCCCAAAAAGTGGAAGTTATTTGAAATCAATGCATTCTCTTATTGGAATTCCTTATCAATCCAATACCAATAATAGTATAGCTATGCAGTTCTATTTCGGACCTAATAAATACAATATTCTTAAAAAATATAATTTAGATTTAGAACGTCAAATCCCATTGGGTTGGAGCTTTTTCTTATTGCAATGGATTAACCGTTATGCAGTAATTCCTGTTTTTGATTTTTTAAGTCATTTCAACTGGAATTATGGTATAATCATATTGGTACTTACTATTTTATTAAAAATAGTTTTGTTCCCGATAGCTTACAAATCGTATATGTCGTCAGCCAAAATGAAAGTACTAAAACCAGAGATTGACGAAATTGGAGCAAAGTTCCCTAAAAAAGAGCAAGCAATGGACAAACAGCGTGCTACCATGTCGTTGTACAAAAAAGCAGGCGTCAATCCAATGGCAGGATGTATTCCTATGTTATTGCAATTTCCGATATTGATTGCCATGTTCCGCTTCTTTCCAGCTTCCATTGAATTACGTCAACAATCATTCCTTTGGGCAACTGATTTATCGAGTTATGATTCTATTTATTCATGGACTACACAAATACCTCTTCTTAGTACGTTTTATGGCAACCATATAAGTTTGTTCGCTTTATTGATGGCAATCTCCAACCTTATTTACACTAAAATGAATCAGGATATGATGGGTTCAACCAATAGCATGCCAGGTATGAAAACCATGATGTATATTATGCCAATTATGTTCTTGGGATTCTTAAACAGCTATTCATCAGCCCTGAACTATTACTATTTCTTATCAACAATGCTTACCTTCGGGCAAATGTATGCTATAAAAATGTTTGTAAACGAAGACAAAATACATGCTCGTATTCAAGAAAATAAAAAGAAACCTATGATTAAGTCAAAATTCCAACAACGCTTAGAAGACATGTCTAAACAACGTGGTTACAACGCAAAGAGCAAAAAATAACAGCTAACTTTATGATATTTTATTTGCAGCACGATTAAAAATAGTCGTGCTGCTTTTTTATTTAGCAAATTATCATTTTCCGTTTTTTTAATGATATAATTATTACTTTTGCAGTGATGAAAAAAATAACAACATACCTATTTTGCCTCATGGCTGTTATTCTTATTCTGGTTTCATCTACCGGAATTAGTTTTGTAATTCATCATTGCTCTGATAATAATACCAGCGAGCTTCATCTGTTTACCTCTGATTATGAATGCGATCATGAAAAACCGGACAATTGTTGTCATGCAGAAAATGAAGAAAATTCTCATCAAAGCACGGATAATTGCTGTATTAGCAAAAATCACAAATGCTGTTCAAACACCAAAGCATATTTTAAAGTTACTGATATTTACGATTTTTCTCGTAATCAATTTAATTTTAATACAGAATTATACACAAGTATAAAATTTTGCAAGCTTATAGATATTCCTCTATCCTACAAAAATTATTATCATACCTTTTATAGCCCACCGCTACTGCATTGTGGGCAGGATATTCTTATACAAATTTCTCAGTTTATAATTTGATTTTTTAAGTTTCCAGATACTTAAAGCTTAACCTCTTATCATAATATCAGGTTGGCTCTATTATTTATTTACTTAAAAAAGAATCAAATGAATAAAATACTTAAATATTTAATATTTACAGCTTTGTTGTTTTTAATAAAGCAAAGCCATGCACAGGTTCCTGAAACAATAAAAGGGACAGTTTTAGAATACAATAACGACAAAAAATTAATTGCCTTACCTTATGCAAATGTTTATTGGCTCGAAAACCATAAAGGCACATCAACAGATGAAAAAGGTATGTTTGCATTAGAAAAACCCAACAAAAATCAAGCTTATTTAGTTGTAAGTTTTGTTGGTTATAAAAATGATACTATATTGATAAACAATGATAAGAAGGAAATCAATATCATATTAAGCAATAATACCGAATTGTCTGAAGTTACCATTTCGGGCGGATTGGAAGGTTCATATATCTCACGTTTAAAACCTATTAAAACCGAAATAATTACACAAGCAGGATTAAACAAATTGGCTTGTTGTAACTTATCAGAAAGCTTTGAAAACAGTGCTACTGTTGATGTGGGCTATTCAGATGCTATTTCTGGAGCAAAGCAAATTCAAATGCTCGGATTGGCAGGCATTTACAGTCAGTTGATGTGGGAAAACATTCCTTTTCTAAGAGGCTTATCCTCATCTTATGGCTTAAGTTATGTTCCGGGTTCATGGATGGAATCTATACAAATCTCAAAAGGAACATCTTCTGTTATCAATGGATATGAATCGGTTACCGGACAAATTAATGTAGAATACAAAAAACCACAGACTGCCAAAGCTTTTTTCCTGAATTACTATATAAGTTCAGAATTGAAAAATGAACTAAATATTTTTTCAACCCATAAAATCAACAAAAACCTCAGCACAATGCTAATGGGGCATGGTAGCTATATGGGAACAAAATGGGATGAAAACAACGATGGTTTTATGGATCAGCCAAAGCTCAATCAGATTAATTTGTTTAACCGATGGGCTTATGAAGGCAAAGGTTATCATTCAATTGTAGGCTTTAACTTTGTAAATGAAAATCGGAATGGCGGTCAAATGGATTATGATGAAAACATACATCGCAATGACACTATTAAATACGGAATTGGAATTAAAAACCAACGTTTTCAATTATTTACCAAAAATGGTTTTGAAATAAAAGGGATGGATGAAACGAGTATCGGAATTCAGGCTGCTGCCACTTATCACAAACAGGATGCTTTTTTTGGTTTAACAAACTACAACGGAACTCAAAAAAGCCTTTATCTGAATGCCATTTTTCAATCTGAAATCACACATCGTCATTTATATAGTTTAGGATTTAGCTATCAGTATGATAATTATGAAGAAAGCTATTCCAAATTAAAGAGCAATAAAACTATCGACACTACTTACAATCGTCCACGAGTTGAATCAGTTCCAGGTGTTTTCGCTCAATACACTTACGAAATACCTGAAAAACTTACTGTTATTGCAGGTATCAGAGCCGATTTCAACAGCTATTACCGTAGTTTTATAACGCCACGTTTGCATATAAAATGGAATATTACCAAAAGTGCTACTTTGAGAGCTTCGGCTGGTAAGGGCTATCGTTCGGCAAGTATTTTCAGCGAGAATATGGGATATCTGGCAAGTTCCAGAACTGTTATGATTGTTGACAATCTGGATTTGGAAGAAGCATGGAATTTCGGGGTTAATTTTTCGAAATGTTGGGAGTTTAAAGAAAATAGAAAAGCTACACTTACTATTGATTTTTATCGTACTGAATTTATAAATCAGGTAGTTGTTGATATCGACCATATGATGCATCATGTTGATTTTTATAATCTGGGATTTAAAAATACTGGTGGAAAATCCTATTCAAACAGCTTGCAGGCAGAATTTAATATTGATGCTTTCAAAAGGTTTAATATTGGCATAGCCGCCCGTATGAATGATGTTAAAGTTGATTATCTGAATGGTGAAATGGAAAAACCTTATGTTAGCAAGTATAAAGGATTATTAACCATGTCGTATGCAACAAAATACGATAAATGGACGTTTGATTTCACATTACAATTAAACGGAAAAAGCCGATTGCCCAATATGAATATGGCTCCAGCTGCTCCGGTTTACGACAACTATTCGCCTGCATATGCCTTTTTACTTGGTCAAATAACTAGGAAATTCAGGAATTTTGATGTTTATGTAGGAAGCGAAAATATAGCTGATTATATGCAGCACGACCCGATAATGGGAGCTTCAAAACCATTCAGCAATGCATTTGATGCATCTATGATTTGGGGACCCATAATGGGCAGAATGTTTTATGGAGGTATCAGATGGACCATCAATTAATTTTAAAATAATTATTTAATACATATTTAAAATGAAAAAAATATCAATTTTAATCATTTTGTGCTTTGCAATATTTGCAAACACAATAAATGCACAAGAAAAAAAAGAAGTAAAAAAAACTGAGGAAATAAAAATCAAAGTATCGTCGCAATGTAATACCTGCAAAGAAACAATAGAAAAAGCACTCTACTTCGAAAAAGGTGTAAAATCATCGAATTTGGATGTAAAAAACAAGGAAGTTACTGTGGTTTATAATCCAACTAAAACAACAGCTGACAAAATCAGATTGGCTATTAGTAAAGTTGGCTATGATGCAGATGACGTAAAAGCCGATGAAGTTGCTTATCATAAATTACCTAAATGTTGCCAAAAAGGTGGACACGATCATTAATTTATTATGAGTGTGAAAACTAAGAATGCTGATCATACGGATACTATTAGTAAACGATGATTTAATTTTTTCTTATGGCCACTTATTATTGTTATGTATGAGCAAAAACATTTTTGGATAGCTACCTAAAGATGTTGCGTTTTTTTTCAAGCCGTTGGATACTAATTTCCCAACGGCTTGAAAACAAATAAGGCTTGAGTTTCATTAAGTGAATGTTTTGCTGCAGGGCGTTCAATCGTTTATAGAATTATAAACCTTACCAAAAACGAAATACAATATCAAAGTTACAATTACAATCTGCTTAAGGCTAAGAAAAATGCAGGCGAAATGGCGTGTTAGAATACTTTAGCTAAATCCTCTCCAAAGGAGAGTACAAAAAAGCCGATAGTGGGGTGCTATCGGCTTTTTGATTTTATAAACTCGCGAATTGTGAGGCAGATAATTTTTTTGTCAGATATAAAATATATTAATTTTAAAAATTATTTATAAATTAGCCACTTGCTTATTTTTTCGAATAATAATATAGTAATGATAATTTTGAAAAATATAGAATTATAAAGTTAGGTAGCTGAGAAGCCGTAAACCCGTTTATCGGTTTTAGCCGATTAGCGTATATAAAGTAAATAAAATTTCCATTAAGCGGTTAGACCCATTATGCGGGGGTGGCGGATTGTTGCGTGTAAATAAATGAGGTAACTTAAAAAACATTTTAAATCAAACAAAATGAGTATAAATAGTGAAATTAAAAAACTAAAATTGGAAAAAAATTATCCAAAAACCTATGAGAAACTAAAACATGATAAAAAGGAAATTGATCCTGATAAAATATATGAAATACTTGATAGTTGGTTTTATAGTCTTGGTTTTGATGTAATCGCACCACCATGTAATGGTGGTTTTTTACCTGAAATAAAATTATATGAGAATAACATTTTTAATATTAAAGATGAATTTATTGAAGTATCAAAAGAAATTGATAAAAAATCTGAAGTTAGTTATAGAAAAGCAATTGAGAAAGCATTTAGTTTACTTGAAGACAGATTACCATGGATATGATATTGAGTTATAAAAACTTTAATGTTTAATGTTACTCCATATTGTAATCATCCCAAAAACCTGACAGGGTTTGAAAACCTGTCAGGTTTGAGTAAATTCCTAATTCCTAATTCCTAATTCTTCACACCAGCATTATCTCTACTTCTGCTGTATTTACGGTGTCTTTGTTGAGTAGTATTAAGTATTTGCCTAAAGTGGCGGCGGGGATTTCTATTTCTTCGCCTGCCAATAATTCTACAGGGGCAGTTTTGGGTGTTTCGTTGGGGGTGCTGCCTCCATACCAGAATATAGAAGCTGAATCGCTTACGTTGCTTAGCAATATGGTATCATCTACTGAGTAGATCATATCGGGTGTTATAGTTGTGTTGGGTAGTATTTGCTGGGTAAGTGGTTGTTCGCCTTCGTCGTCGGTTTTGTGTTTGCGTACTTCGAGTATAGATTCGTCGAAAAAGGCAAGCATTTTTTCAGGTGTTTTGTAATAAAAGGCTGCTATGGTAAGGGCGTTGCAATACATTTGATCGAAAAAATCTTCTTTTTTAATTTCAAAATCGGGTATGTTGAGTTTTACACTTCCTTTTAATCCTTTTTGTGTAACAACAGCACTTTCATAAGCATTTTTAATATCATTGAATACTATGTGATATTGGTCGCCCAATTCGCTTTTGTATTGAAAAGTTTTTTCTTTAAAACGGGTCATCAGTGTAATGGCATTGGCTTGAGTAAGGTGATGTATTTCGCCTTTGCCATGTGGGTAAAACTCTTCGTAGAAACCCGATTTCTTTAATTTAAAATCAACCAAAGGTTCTATTTCGATGGCTTTTGTTTTAAATTCTTCAATTTTTTGATTGAGTTGGATGGTGGCTGCCTGACGTTCGTTTTCCATTTGGTCTCTCGATACAATAGAGCCAAACATGGCTTGATAAATGGAATTGATAGCTTCCAATATAGGTGCAAATTGAGGAATAGCTACTTTTTCCAGGGCAATAATGTGAAACTCGCCAAATTTGCGAATTTTTTCTTTTCCTACCCTAACATTTGAATAAGGTTTTTGGATAAAACTTTTTAAACTTCTCATTTTGAACAATAATTTAAATTTATACTAAAAATATCGAAGTAAAATTATACATATTTTTTTGAAATAACATACGTTTCACAAAATATTTTGTTAAAATCGTATTTTATTTTCATACTACCCAAAATATATTACCTAATTAATTGATATACTATACATTAATCTTAAATGTATAGTGTCAAAATTTGTATATATCTTTGTCACGAGCGGTGAGTACCATAAATACAGTTGTATATATCGTAGTCATGAATGGTGAGTAGTATAAATACAGTTGTATATATCATAGTCACGAGTGGTGAGTAACATAAATACAGTTGTATATATCATACTTGCGAGTGGTGAGTACCTATAATACGAATGTATATATCATACTTGCGAGTGGTAAGTACCTATTATACGAATGTATATATCGTAGTTGTGAAGGGTGAGTAGTTTTTATAAGAATGTATATATTACTTATAAATAGTTGGTTGGTTTTATCCGATGAGCGGTTCAAAACCGCTTATCGGATAGTTACATATTTTTTGCTAAACCTGTCAGGTTTTAAAAACCTGACAGGTTTGAGAAATTGAAATAAAGTCATCTGATGACTATTTAATTACTTATTTCTACTTCACCTATTTCTTTTGGTTGTGTATCGCTTGAATCATTATCAGGCAATATAAATTCAACCCCAAAGCATGTAAATATTTTCTCTATTTTATTTAAAGGATATGTTTTTTTTCCCGAAGCATAAAAAATTAAGCTACATGAGTCTGTTTCTGGCAAACCTACTTCTTTCAAAATATTTTTATATGTTAGTTTATACTTTCCCCTAATTTGTAAAAATATTTCCTGAAACAATGTTTTTCCCTGTAGAGTAATCTTTCCTTCAATAAACTTTGACCTGTTTTTATTTTTTATAGCTACTTCATTAATTTGATATTTAACATCATAAGCTACAAATATTTTTTCTAATCTATTTACGGGATAAACTCTGTTTCCTAACATATAACTCGGCATATTATCATGCGGAGGTAAATTTGCATTTCTCAACAAAGCTCTATCGGAAAGTTTGTACTTTTCTTTAATCTGTGCTATAACTTCTCTAAACATTCTCTTTAAATTAAATGGTTTAATAATACTTTTTGCTTAACCTGTCAGGTTTTTAAAACCTGACAGGTTTGAGAAATTGAAACAAAGCCACCGTAATAACTAATTAATTACTTATTTCTACTTCGCCGTTTACCTTTAGTTTTATAATTTCAATGCTTTCCAAGCCTTCGCTATCTACTGTTTTTACAGCTACATTGTGCATACCTGCCTTAAATTTATAGTTTTGTATGCCGTGTTTATCTATCAGTATTTGGGGGTTAAATTTATTGTCTTTGTAGCTAAAATCCCAAGCGTAAAATTCAATAACATTGTCGCTTTGCCCTGTGGCGGTAAATTCTATATCACGCAATTGTTTGCTGTCTTTGCCCTTGTCGGCAATAGTTACGGTAAGTTTGGGCTTTTTGGCTATGGGTATTATTTCTTCTACACTTACCAATTGTATTATTACATCCTCTTGATTTTTCAATCGAGCTACTTCCTGTATGGCTCCTTTGCCAAAACTAAAGGCTATTATATAACCTATGGGTTTATGTTCGGCTTTGTTTTTTTCGTACAGGGCTTTGTCGTAACGCTGCACTGCCGACATAAAATTATCAACCACATTGCGTCCGATTCCATCGCTACGTTTTACTTGTATGGGCGTATTGTCTTTGGTTTTGCCGTCCATGCCCAAATCTCCTCTTTGTTTGTTGTTGGACGTACCACCATATTGTTGTACTATCCAACTCTCAAAAGCAAAAGCATCTTTGTAGCGAAGCGTATCGTAATCGTATTTGTGCAACTGAACCATAAACGGAGTACTAAACAAATCCATCTGATTTTGCAATCGCATTTCAGTAACTTTTACTGCCTGTACCGATTGATCAATCCCTATCCATTGGCGGTTAAGTTTTTCGGCAACAGTTATGGTAGTTCCACCACCAACAAATGGATCCATTACAACATCACCTTCATTGCTTGCACAAACAATTATTCTATTCATTAATTCTTGAGGCTTTTGTGTCGGATAACCAATTTCTTCTTTAGAACTCAATGGCTTGATATCGTTCCAAAAATTAGTAACTGTTTTCCCTTTTGAATCCTCAAGATATAACTTATATTGAGGTACAGCTCCAGGTTTCAATTGTACGACAAGACCATCTTTATATGCTTGTTCCATTCTTTCTCTTGTCCATCTCCAAACACGATTAACACCTAAAAACTCATACGTTAAATTTGGTCGATTATCATTTGGATTTAATAAAGGTAATAACCTATAACATCCTTTTTCATCTTCATATTTATAAGCTTTATCTACATAACTTGAATCATGTTCTCCGTAGACCTTATTAAATATAAACTTATCTGTTTTAGTGTACCAGAAAATAGAGTCTGTTGTATTCGGGAAAATCTTAGAAGCATGACTTTTGGGATTAGAACGAACCCAAAGTATTTGGTTTCTATAATTATTCATTCCAAATATTTTATCGAGTATTTCAACTCTTATATATGAATCTGCATGCCAATCGCAATGCAGGAAAATACTGCCAGTAGGTTTTAACATACGGTGCATTTCTATTACACGTTCCTTTAGCCAGGCAATGTAGTGGTCGATGCCACCACTCCATCGGTCTTCAAAACTGCGTACTTCGCCTTTGTCGCCCCATATTACTTCGTAATTCCGGTTGCTAAAAAAAGGAGGGTCTAAGTATATCAGGTCTATCGTTTCCGAGTCCATACTGCGGAGTATTTCCAGGTTGTCGCCTAATATAAGTTTGTTTATTTCGTGCATAGTAATTAGAATAATTTATTGTTTCATTTAAACTGAAGTATTTACTCTTCCGATTTGTTTTTTTTGAACGCAGATAACGCAAATCCCTTACGGGAAACGCTGATTTAAACGGATTTCAAACAACATCAAAATCAGAAATACATTAAAAAATCTGCGAATATCAGCGTTTACGGAACGTATCCGTTTCATCCGCGTTCCAACTTTTCAACAACTTAGTTAATGATTTTCTGATGCAAATATATAAAATAAATGTTAGCACCTACGCATAAAGCTTTCAGGTTTTTAAAACCTAACAGCTTTGGGATACAAAAAAAACCTGTCAAATTTTAAATCTAACAGGGTTAATCAAATCCAAATTATCTAAATAATTATAATTTTGTGTAACAAAGATACATCATATTTTATGTGAAATCGCAAAAATCTTTGTTTTCTATTTTACCCCGCTGCTATAATTGCGGGCGGCATCCACAAAACCTATAAAAAGCGGATGCGGGTTGGCAACAGTACTGCTGTATTCGGGGTGAAACTGCACACCTATAAACCATGGGTGGTCTTTAAGTTCAACCATTTCCACCAGATTATCTTTGGTGTTGATACCCACAGCCATCATACCTGCTGCCTGGTAAGCTTCCAGGTATTTATTGTTAAACTCAAAACGATGACGGTGGCGTTCGCTGATATCAATCATTTTGTAAATTTCATAAGCTTTAGAGCCTTCTTTTATTTTGCAAGGATAAGCACCCAAACGCATCGTACCACCTTTGGTACACACTGTTTTTTGGTCTTTCATTATATCAATCACAGGGTGGGTAGTAGTGGGATTCATTTCGGTAGAATGTGCATCAGTATATCCCAGTACATTTCTTGCAAATTCAACCACCGCACACTGCATGCCGAGGCATATACCAAGGAAAGGTATTTTGTTTTCGCGGGCATATTTAATAGCAGTAATTTTACCTTCGATGCCTCTTTCGCCAAAGCCTGGGGCAACAAGAATACCGTTCAAACCACTAAGTTTTTCCTGAGCCGTTTCATCATTTATACTTTCCGAATGAATCATTTTAAGATTTACCTTGCATTGCAACGATGCACCTGCATGAATAAATGATTCGATAATTGATTTATATGCATCCTTCAACTCAACGTATTTCCCAACCAAACCAATATTAACTTCGCTGTTCGGGTTTTTAAGTTTATAAAGAAATTCTTCCCATTTCTCTAAATCGGGTTCGCCCTCAATAGGCATTTGGGTTTTGGTCAGCACCTGAATATCCAGTTTTTCCTCACGCATCAATACAGGAACTTCGTATATCGTTTTAGCATCAATAGATTCTATTACATCCGATGGTTCCACATTACAAAACAAAGCTATTTTATGACGGATACTTTCGTTCAATGGTCTTTCGGTACGGCACACAATAATATCGGGCTGTACACCTTGTTCCAACATCATTTTTACCGAATGCTGAGTTGGTTTTGTTTTTAATTCGCCGGCAGCAGCAAGGTAAGGAATATAGGTTAAATGAATTACCACACAATTACTCCCTTTTTCCCAACGCATCTGACGAACCGCTTCAATATAAGGCAACGATTCAATATCGCCAACAGTACCACCTATTTCGGTAATAACAAAATCATAATCACCTTTACTGCCCAATATTTTGATACGATGTTTAATTTCGTCGGTAATATGAGGAATTACCTGAACTGTTTCGCCTAAATAGTCGCCACGTCTTTCTTTGTCAATTACCGATTGGTAAATTCTACCCGTAGTAATATTATTGGCTCTCGATGTTCTAACATTGGTAAACCTTTCGTAATGTCCCAAATCCAAATCGGTTTCAGCACCATCTTCGGTAACATAACATTCCCCATGTTCATAAGGATTCAGTGTACCGGGATCAATATTGATATAAGGATCCAATTTCTGAATTGTTACCGAATAGCCTCTTGCTTTTAATAATTTAGCCAAAGAAGCAGAAATAATTCCTTTCCCCAAAGATGAGGTAACGCCACCTGTTACAAAAATATATTTAGTATTCATTTTGTGATTATTTCAAATAAAGAAGCCGAAGATTATAATTAGATTAGATTTGAGTTCCAACTGCAAAATTAAAAAAACAAAGGGATTACTGAAATTAAATTTCGTAATCCCTTAAAATAAATTTCAAAGTAAAATTATTCGCCTAAATAGCCTCTTAGAAGTTTGCTTCGAGAAGTATTTTTAAGTCTGCGGATTGCTTTTTCCTTTATTTGACGAACTCTTTCGCGAGTTAAATCAAACTTTGCACCAATTTCATCCAATGTAAGCCCGTGGGTCATACCAATACCGTAAAAAAGATTTACAACATCCCGTTCTTTATCAGTTAAAGTAGCCAACGAACGTTCAATTTCTTTAGCCAACGATTCTCGCATTAACAATGAATCAGTCACAGGATTGTCTTCAGAAACAAAAACATCAATAAAATTAGTGTCTTCATCCTGTATTAATGGAGCATCCATTGAAACGTAGCGGGTTGTAATATTCAAAACATCAGCAATTTTATCTCTGGGTATATCAAGAGCATCAGCAATTTCCTGAATAGAAGGTGTTCTTTCCAAGCGTTGTTCAAGTTTTGATGATTCTTTTTTTATCTTATTTAACGAACCCACCTGATTTAAAGGTAATCTAACAATACGCGATTGTTCAGCCAAAGCCTGTAAAATAGATTGGCGTATCCACCAAACTGCATAAGAAATAAACTTAAAACCACGAGTTTCGTCAAATCTTTTGGCAGCTTTAATCAGCCCTAAATTACCTTCATTAATTAAATCGGGCAAACTCAAACCTTGATTTTGATATTGTTTAGCAACAGAAACTACAAAACGCAAGTTTGCTTTGGTAAGCTTTTCCAAAGCTATTTGATCACCAGCTCTTATTTGTTGTGCCAAAAGCACTTCTTCTTCGGCAGAAATCAACTCTTCTTTTCCAATATCTTGTAAGTATTTGTCAAGCGAAGCAGTTTCGCGGTTGGTTATAGATTTGGTAATTTTTAGTTGCCTCATATAATATGATTTGTTGCTTTTCGCTTATTAATCTAACACGTAATTTGTCAGCAAATTGAATTACAAATTTAGAAGAATATTTTTAATTAGAAAACTTTATTATAATTATTTAATCATTTATAATAAATAGTAGTAGATAATATTTTTTAATTTGTATTCAGATTGATATTAATTCGTTTGTAAGAGATAATTTAAACGTTTTAAATTTTATTTTGTTCTATAAAAACAACTTAAAGTTATAGTATGTTATTTACTTTTATGAATTCCAATTAGTTTCAAATTAATACTCTATTCAACAGCTTAAGTAATAATATAAAAAAACCCGAACAAGTCGGGTTTTTTAAAATATTCTATTGTATAAAATTATTTTATTATTATCGTTGTATCATTTTGATGTTTAACTATTTCTTTTGCTTTAGCCAAATCTCTTGCACTACATTTTTCAGCTTTACACTCTACAGCAGGTTCTGTATGTTGTTTGTTACTTGCTGGCTCCCACTGTCCGCCAAATGCAAAAAGTAAAACAAAAAAACCAAGAATATAAGCAAACGTAACATGCCATCCTTTTCTAATCCATAAACCTACATTACGAGCTTCAGGGAATTTATTAGTAATAGCAACACCTGCCGATGAACCAAACCATATCATAGAACCACCAAAACCAACAGCATAAGCTAACATACCCCAATCGTAGTGTCCTTGATCTAAAGCAAGTTTAGTTAAAGGAATATTATCAAACACTGCAGAAATAAATCCTAATGAAAAAGCTGTTTGCCATGTAGCATCAGGCAATTCTTCAACTGGCATCATAGATGCACAAGTAACTAATGATAGTAAGAAAATTGAACCGGCTAAAGCTTCTTTTGCTTCACCCCATGGCGTTTTTCTGAAAGTAGCTCCTATTAATATTGCAACCCAAACACCCAATGCAGGGAAATCAAATAATACATTGGTAACAATGGTTAAAGCTAAAATTAAACCAACAATAAATAATCGCATACCATCAATTTTAAGATTTGGTTTAGAATCTTTTTGAATACGCTGATATTTATCTTGTTGGAACGAAGCAAATATTGAAAATGCAAACAAAGCAACAACAGCTGCAATGTAAGCATGAAAAACATTAAATGCAGCAACACCATCAATCCACATCATAGTAGTAGTTGTATCTCCAACCACACTACCAGAACCTCCACCATTACTTGCAGCTACTAAAGCTGCAATATAACCAATATGAACTTTGCCTTTAAAAATAACAATGGCAATAGTACCTCCAATCATTGCTGCTGCAATATTATCTAAAAATGAAGAAAGGACAAAAACAAAAATCAACAGCATAAATGGACCTTTCCAGTCATTTGGTAGATATTTGGGTAGTAAATCAGGTACACCAGATTCTTCAAAATGCTTTGCCAATACTGCAAACCCAACAAGCAAACCAAATAAATTAAGCAAAATAGGCCATTCACCTTGTCTCATTTCTTTATTGGTAAGTTGTTCCATAATTGAATTATGACCAAATAAATGATTTAAAAGATTAAATCCATCAGCAAAAATAAACTTGAAAAGCAAAATTGAAGCCAATCCAATTAAAGCTACTTTCATAGTGTGATGATGGAATAATGCAACACCTACGAGTGTTAAAGCAAATAAAACAAATTCAATGCGTATTCCTCCAATACTTGGAGCCGTACCCGCAACATGTTGAGCAAAAGTTAATACAGGCAAACAAAGCAATGCAAACACTAGTAATATTGCTTTTAAAAATAATAGTTTTTTCATTTTTTTGTAATTTTATTATTATTGTTATTCAGTTCACAAAGGTAATAAAAGCAAATTAACTAAAAAAAATTATTTCACTAAAGTTAGCTTCCCGCCTATATTATTATTAATAGCACCAGTAACAGATTTCAAACAGTTAACCTCTCCCCTATATCTTAAAACACCTAAAAAAGCAAAAATCAATGCTTCTTTAAAGTCAATAATATTACATTGAGGTATAATTATAGTATTTGAAGATTTATCTATTACTTGACGAACAATAAAATCATTATATGTTCCGCCTCCTGTAAAAAGAATTTTTAGATTATTGCTTGTTTTTGTTGCATTTAAAATCTGACAAACAATATGCTCTGAAACAGTTCTAAGCTTATCGTTAATTGAAATATTATATTTTTTAAGAATGGGCAAAAATTCTTTTAGTAGCCACTCTTTACCTAAGGATTTTGGAAAGTTACGCTGATAATATTCAATATTTTCTAATTCATTAAGTAAACATTGATTTACAGTTCCTTGTTCTGACATTTTTCCTTTATCATCAAAAGGAAATCCCAATTCTTGAGCAAATATATTTAATACAATATTCACAGGGCAAATATCATACGCTACTCTTTCATTTTTAAATTGATAGGAAATATTAGCAAAACCACCCAAATTTATACAATAATCATAATCAGCAAAAAGCAAACTATCTCCAATAGGAACCAAAGGTGCACCTTGACCTCCAAATGCTACATCCAACGTTCTAAAATCACTGATTACATTTTGTTCACTTGCAGCAGCAATACACTCAGCACTACCAAGCTGAAAAGTGATTTTATTGCTTGGTTGATGAAATACAGTATGACCATGTGAAGCAATAAAATCAACTTGAATTTGATGTTTCTCAATAAATTTTTTAGTTTCTTCACCCAAAAAATAACCATATTCATTATTTAACGATACGAATTCATAAGCATTGAGTTGATCAGCATTTGATAATTTATGTATCCACTCTTCAGAATATTTAATGGTAATTGTTTTATCCATTTCAAACAACCATTTTTGACCATTGTAATTAAAAATACAATATGCTATATCCAATCCATCTAACGAAGTTCCTGACATTAACCCGAGTACTTTGTAAGTTATAATCATTCATTTATTTTTTTATAAAACATCTAATACTTTTTCAAGCTTAATACCTCTTGATCCTTTTATAAGAATAAATGAATCATTAATAGGATTTTTCATAATCCATTCCCTTGCATTTTCTGAAGAATTAAAACAGTACCAAAGAGGATTATTACAAATCCCTGAAAAAATTTCACCAACTAATAGTACCGTTGAAAACTTTTCTTCTTCAATAATTTCAATAATTCGTTTATGTTCAACTTCGCTGTGCTTCCCTAATTCAAGCATATCTCCAATAATCAATGCTTTATTATCAGCATTTATATCAGAAAAATTTCTGATAGACGCTTCAAGACTTGTAGGATTGGCATTGTAAGCATCTAAAAAAATAGTATTTGATTCTGTTTTCACAACTTGAGATCGACTATTGTCGGGCTGATAAGATTCAATAGCATCTTTTATATTTGCTTTGGAAACATCAAAATACATCCCAACTGTAACAGCGGCTAAAATATTTTCGAAATTATACTTTCCTACTAATTGAGTATTTATTTCATCAATAGTTTCGTTGCAAGTATAATTTATTTTCACAAAAGGATTAGCAGATAAAATTTCGCCTTTACAATAAACATTCAAATTTTCTCCATAGGTAATTTTATCGATATTTGCAGATAAGCTCATCAAAAGATCATTATTAATATTTACAAAAACTTTACCGTTCTTCTTTTCTATGGCTTTGTATAAATCTCTTTTTGTTTCAATTACACCATCAATTCCACCAAAACCCTCAAGATGTGCTTTCCCAATATTTGTGATAATACCAAAATCTGGTTTGGAAATATCACAAAGCTCTCCAATTTCACCTATATGATTGGCACCCATTTCAATGATAGCTATTTCGTGCTCATTTGTAATAGAAAGAATAGTAAGAGGAACCCCAATATGATTGTTCAAGTTCCCAAATGTTGCCAAAGTTTTGTACTTCTTTGATAAAACTGCATTTATAAGCTCTTTAGTTGTTGTTTTACCATTTGTTCCAGTAATTCCAATTACTGGTATTTTAAGATTATTTCTATGAAAAACAGCCAATTCCTGCAATGTTTTCAATGCATTTTCTACAAGAATAATTCTATTATTTGATTTATAATTAGCATCATCAATAATTGCATAAGCTGCTCCATCATTTATTGCCTGTTCAGCAAAAGCATTCCCATTAAAATTTTCACCTTTTAAAGCAAAAAAGATAGAATCTGGAGTAATTTTTCTTGAATCAGTAGAAATAAAGGGATGTAATTGAAAAATCTTATAAATTTCTTCGGTATTCATAAATGAATTTTTATAAACTGAAAACCCCATTTACATTGCTGTAAATGGGGTTTTCAAATAATTATTTAATATTATTCTCCTTGGAATGGTGCCCCTACTCTTGTCATTGCACACCTAAATCCAACATTGTCTGTTGATTGACTTTGATCTAAAAATCTTCTTGTTCCTGGGCTCAAGTAATAAGCTTTATCTTTCCAAGAACCACCTTTATAAACTCTAGCTTCATCATTAACCATAGAAGAAACAGCATATTCATACATTAATTTTGTTGTATTTTCATTTCCTTGCTCAGTTAACCAATCATTTGCTAATACAGTTGAATAATCACCATCAAGATAATTTATATTATTGGCTTTGCGATAATTCCTTCTATTCACATTTTCTTCAACAGTAACATTTTCATAAACAATTCTGCCTAAGCTGTCTTTTTCTTTTATCATTCCATCAGAATCAATAGATTTCTTTTTATAAACATTTCCCCTGAAAGGATTTAAGTCGGCCATATCATCGTGAGATAATGGACGATAAACATCTAACACCCATTCAGAAACATTACCTGCCATGTTATATAATCCATAGTCATTAGGCCAAAAAGAATATACTGGAGCTGTATGATCTGCTGCATCGTTCAAATTACCAGCAACTCCCATATAATCACCTCTTCCTCTTTTATAATTCGCAACCATTTCACCATAAGCATTTTTATCATCAGTACGTGTAAGATGACCATTCCAAGGATAAATTCTTCTTTCAATAACTCTTTCGTACATTGTATTGCCAATCAAACCTAAAGCAGCATATTCCCATTCAGCTTCAGTTGGAAGCCTATATTTTGGTAATAGTATATTATCTTCCATTCTAACTTTACGAGTTCCTGATCCAGAAGGGTTCAAATCTTCCAAATCTTCTCTAACAAGACCTTCATACTGACCTGCAAGATAAGCATCAGTATTGAAATTATTTTCATTAGTTTGATCAGGATTAACTTCTAAAATACCCATTTGAATTAAAATATCTTCATTTACTCGGTCAGTTCTCCAAGCACAATAATCATTGGCTTGTACCCAATTTACACCTACTACAGGATAATCTCTATATGCAGGATGATGTAAATAAAATTCTGCAATATCCTCATGATAAGAAAGCTCATTGCGCCATACCAATTGATCTGGTTGTGCTTTTTTTACAACTTCAGGGAAGTCAGTTCCATAAACTCTTCCTAGCCAATAAAGATATTCTAAGTAATCAAGATTACGAATTTCTGTTTCATCCATATAAAATGAACTAACAGAAACTCTTCGAGGAACATTGTTCCAATCTGTCATTACATCTTGTTCCGTTCTTCCCATTATAAAAGTACCACCTTCAATAAAAACTAGGCCAGGGCCTGTGGCTTGCTCTTGAAATTCAGACACTTCAAAACCTCCATTTTCAGGGTCGTTGTAATTCCAACCTGTAGTTGAAGATTGTTCTGAGTTACTACTACATGCAGAAAGTAATATTATTAAAATTGAAAATTTACTTAATCTGCTGATAATGTTTCTGTTGATCTTAATCATATTTTATAAAATTGTGATTATTTCTTACTAAAATATTTATATAATAACTAAAATGAAGGACAATTTATTGTTCTAATCTTTTTCTTTTTTTGCGGACATTTTAATTGTAATGCAAATGATATTTCATGAGCTCCTCCAGTAATATTCGTTAATTTTGAAACTGTTAAATCATAACTATATCCTATTTTGAAGCTGCTTTGTTGAATTCCTACTAAAAAAATGAGAGCATCTGAATTTTGAAAATTCTGACGAAACCAAACTCCACTTACAAATGGCAACCAATTAACATAAAAACCATAGTTTAATTGATTAAAATGTAGTTGTTGCTGATACAAAATATTAGGTGAAATTGTTATATCTTCAATACCTCTTGTTTTATGTTTTCTTTTTTTCAAATCAATAATTGCTCCTGCATGTGCAGTAAATTTCATAGGAAGTTTATGAATTGTAATGAATCCTTCTTCTGGCTCAGTAAGATGGCTAATGGCTACACCTGCATAAAAATTTTCTGAATAACCAATAATACCTGTTGAAAAATCTAAATAACCTTTGCTTAATTTGTCAGGTGGTATTTCACTACTTACTGGTTTTGTAAAACCATATTTAGGATCTATTTGATCACCAAAGTTTAATTTCTCCCATGCCAATCGTCGATCAACATAAGACGCTTGCAATGCCGCACTAATAGTAAATGTACGAGTAACTGCTAAGCGATAGGAATAAATACCACTAAACGAGGTAGTGGATAATGTTCCCTCTCCAGCTCTGTCTGCGTTAACTAAAATGCCAATCCCACCTGATATTTTATCAAAGTGTTGATCATAAGAGGCATTATAGGTAACAAAGGTTCCTGATATCGATGGCCATTGATTTCTATAATTCATTATTAGTCTTGGGCAAACTACTGAACCTGCAAAAGCGGGGTTCAAATACAAAGGATTCGCATAAAATTGTGAAAAAGCAGGGTCTTGTGCAACCGCTAAATTAGATGCAGAAACAAATGCAATAATACAGAAAATCAACTTCTTAAACTGAGAAGACGAAATCTTTGTCATGTTGAAATATTTTGAACACAATATTACAAATAATTTTTTAATTAAAACTATTTTTTTTGTCAAATTATACATTTTTTTTTAACATCAGCTTTTTTGCCAATTTTTTGTTATACTGAATATTTCTATTTTTTGTTTCAATTTAATACAAAGAGAAACATAATAGAATTTATTTTTTTCAACAACACAATATTTTTCGCTTACTTTTGTTTATAAATATTGTTATTAATTGTAAGAAATCTTTATACTAGTGAAAAAAAATATTTGTTTTATTATTTTTAATGTGCTATTTTTTAGCTCTTTAATACAAGCCCAAAACAATAAAGTATGGACAGAGTTAAAGTGGAATGGCATTCAAATTGAAAAAATCAACGAACTTGAAACTCGTTCTTTTTTAAATTTTGAGGGTGCTATTTATGATAATTCAAGCCCTATAACTCCATTGTTCTATAAACGATTAGGTTTAGAAAAAAACAATTTACAGCCTGAATTTGTAATATCTGATATGATATTTGAAGAAATCCCTCAAAATGAAGTCTTGTTTTTAAAAGATGTGAGGATATCAAATACTGACATTAAAAAAGATGTAAATATCTCTTTCGAAAGAAAAAATGCTTTTGCAACCTTAACGATAAATCCTTTCAGAGTAAATTATTTTACAGGAAAACTTGAAAAATTAGTTGCATTTAATTACGAACTAAAAACTACTCAAATTAGCAATTTACAAGAAAAACCTATTAATCAAATATTTGCGAGTCATTCCGTTTTAGCTTCAGGAAATTGGTATAAAATATCAGTTGAAAATACTGGAATTCATAAAATTACATACGATAATTTGATTTCTATGGGTATAAATGCTGATTCTATCAATCCAAATAATATATCAATATATGGAAATGGAAACGGTATGTTACCTGAATCAAATGCTGCATTTCGTTATGATGATTTACAAGAAATTACTATAAAGGTGGAAGATGGAAATGATGGCGTGTTCGACTCAATTGATTACATTCTTTTTTATGGACAATCAAGTGTAAAGTGGAATTATAATTCCTCTCAAAGACTATTTGAGCACCAAATTAATTACTATTGCGATAACACATATTATTATATAACATGCGATCCAACTATTGGTAGTAAAAAAAGAATTCAATTAGAAGCAGATCCAATTTTAGCTGCAAATAAAATAATTAATAAATTTAATGACTATGCTTTTCATCATAAAGAATTTACAAATCTTGCAAAATCAGGAAAAATTTGGTTAGGTGAAAAGTTCAATACAGCTATACCTGCTTATAATTTTCCTTTTAGCTTTCCTAATATTGTTGCTGATTCAAATATTACAATAAAATACAGTCTTTTTGCAAATTCTTCTGTATCAAGCCAATTTACTTTAAACGTAAATGGAAATATTAAAACACATACATTGAATTCATCTGGCGGATCATTTTCTGAATTGATAGCCTCAAATGTAACAGATAAAATATCTTTTAAAAGTTTAAATCCTCAGATAAATACCAATATTTCTTATAATCACCCACTTTCTACATCAATTGGATTTTTGAATTACTTAGAAATAAATGCTTTTAGAAATTTACAATTCAGCGGAAATCAACTTTCATTTAGATGCATTGAAAGTATTGGGATAGGAAATATCAGTCAATTTAAAATTGGAAATGCAAATAGTTCAATACAAGTTTGGGATATAAGTAACCCATTAAATACTAAACTATTAAATACAACTCTTACAGGAACTACTTTAGAATTCAAAATAGCTACCGATTCTTTAAAAGAATTTATTGCCTTCAATGGCACTTCATACTTAAGCCCATTATTTGTTGGAGCAGTAAAAAATCAGGATTTACATGGCTTGGCTCAACAAGATTATATTATTGTTTCTCATCCGCTTTTTATAAATGAAGCCAACCGACTTGCTTCACTTCATAGAAATATGAACAACTTAAAAGTAACAGTGGTTACACCAGAACAAATTTACAATGAATTTTCTTCTGGTGCACAAGACCCCACTGCAATAAGAAGTTTTTTAAAAATGTTTTACGATAGAGCCTCAACTCCTGATAATATGCCAAAATATTTACTACTTTTTGGCGATGGTTCTTATGATAATAAAACACAAAATGGCAGCAATACTAATTTTATAGTAACTTACGAGTCTTATAATTCTTTTGATGGAGGAACTTCTTATGTTTCTGATGATTATTTTGGATTTTTAGACAACATAGAATCAGGAGTTTCATTTAATGAAGGTTTAGATATTGGAATTGGAAGGTTTCCTGTAAAATCATTAACTGAAGCAAAAAGTATAGTTGACAAAGTTTATAGGTATTCGAGTAAAATTGATATTACTCCTAATTCGCCAACTACAGTATCTAACTATGCTGATTGGAGAAATATGGTTTGTTTTGTTGCAGACGATCAAGATGGAAATGCTTATATAAGTACTTCGGAAAGATTAACAAATATATTGACAACAAACAACCCTATTATAAATATTGACAAAATATATTTTGATGCTTATCCTCAAATATCAAACTCAGGGGGTGCGCGGTATCCTGATGCAAATCGTGCATTAAACCAACGAGTTGAAAGAGGAGCTTTGATAATAAATTATGTTGGTCATGGTGGAGAATTAGGTTGGGCACATGAAAGAGTACTTGAGATTTCCGATATAATGAGTTGGGAAAATACTTACAATTTACCTCTATTCTTTACTGCCACTTGCGAATTTAGCCGTTTCGACGACTTTGAACGAACTTCAGCTGGTGAATTGGTTTTATTAACCCCAAATGGAGGTGGTATTGCACTACTTACTACTTCAAGAGTAACTTATAATTCCTACAATGAAGATTTAGGTACAAGTTTTTTAAATAGAGTTTTTAGTAAAGTAAATGGGAAATATCCAACATTGGGTGATGTAATTAGAAATTCAAAAAATGACATTGGAAATAACGCATATATTAAAAATTTTGTTCTTTTAGGAGATCCTGCATTAAAACTTGCTTATCCAGAATACAATGTAGTAACAACAGAAGTAAATGGAAATCTTGTTAATATTACAAATGATACCATTACTGCAATGTCAACTATCAAAATAAAGGGTATGATAACAGATGCTACGAATACTAAAATATCAAACTACAATGGCACATTGTATCCAACTATTTATGATAAACCTATAACTGTTACTTCACTGGGTAATGACCCAGATAGTTATCCTGTAAATTTTAAAATCCCTAAAGCCATTTTATATAAAGGTAAAGCAAGTATAGTGAATGGTGATTTTGAATTTACTTTCATTGTTCCTCGAGATATTGCCTATAACTATGACTATGGTAAAATTAGTTATTATGCTAAAAATGGGACAAGTGATGCCAATGGATTCTATAAGAATTTAGTTGTTGGAGGCTTCAATAACAATGTGATCCCTGATGAAAATGGACCAATAATTAAGCTCTTTATGAATGATACAAATTTCATTATAGGAGGAATAACTGATGAAAACCCTATCCTTTTAGCTTTAATTAGCGATCCTAATGGAATAAATACTGTAGGAAATGGAATTGGACATGACATTGTAGCATATTTTGATGGGAATTTTGAAAATCCAATTAACTTAAATGATTTTTACATTTCTGATTTAGATAGATATGATAAAGGAAAAGTATATTATCCCTTTAAAAATTTGTCAGACGGATTACATACTATAAAAGTTAAAGGATGGGACATTTTCAATAATTCAGCCGAAGGATACACAGAGTTTATTGTTGCACAATCAGCACAAATAGCTTTGACAAATATGATGAATTATCCGAATCCTTTTTATGAAAATACACATTTCGTTTTTGAACACAATCAACCCAATACTAATTTAGAAGTTCAAATTCAAATTTTCGATATTAAAGGGATGTTAGCAAAAACTATTAACCGAACTTTAAATACAAACGCTTATAAAATTGATCCAATTGAATGGGATGGAACTTCCGATTCTGGAGCAAAAATTGGAAAAGGTCTGTATATTTATAGAATCACAGTTACAAATCCAAGTGGAATACAATGTTCAAAAGCAGATAAATTAGTTTTTTTGCGCTAAACAATATATTTTACAATAAATCGTTATCTTTGCACACAATTTTTATATATTAAATAATCTATGAAATTAAAAATCGAAAAAATATGGATGGCAATTTTTTTAGTTGTCTTATCTACAAATATTAATGCACAAAATAATCATACTATTGATGAGTTGCTAGGACAAAAAGGTGGAAGGGTTATAACTACAGCTGTTCCTTTATTAATGATTGCTCCTGATGCCCGTGCTGGTGCAATGGGAGATGCTGGTGTTGCTTCCACACCCGACGCCAATTCAATGCACTGGAATCCTGCCAAATATGCTTTTATTGAAAAAGATATGGGGTTTTCTCTTTCTTATAGTCCATGGTTAAGAGAATTAGTTAATGATATTAACTTAGCTTACTTGTCCGGATATAAAAGAATAGATAAAATGAGTACAATTGGTGGTTCTTTGTTATACTTTTCATTAGGAGATATAACATTTACAGATGTTGTTGGTAATTCCTTGGGAAACTTCAGACCCAGTGAATTTGCTTTTGACTTAACTTATTCTCGCAAATTATCAGATGTGTTTTCTGGAGCTATAGCTGCTAGATATATAAATTCAAATCTTACTCAAGGCCAAACAGTTGGAGGACAAGCTTCTCATGCTGGACAATCTGTTGCTGCTGATGTGGCTTTTTATTATCAAAAACCTGTACGCTTTGGCAGAAATTTAAAAGGAACCATGGCATTTGGTGCTAATATTTCCAATCTGGGAGCAAAAATATCCTATACTGAAACAACTGAAAGAGATTTTATCCCAACCAATCTTCGTTTAGGCAGTTGCTTTACATTTAATATTGACGATTTTAATAAATTCTCAATAATGGTTGATTTTAATAAGCTTTTAGTACCTACACCTCCTATTTATTTACCTAATAGTACTTTTAATGGTGATAGCGTGGTAAATGGAGTAAGGCAAATCTTATCTGGTAAAGATCCAAATGTAGGTATTGTCACTGGTTTATTTCAATCATTTACTGACGCACCTGATGGTTTTTCAGAAGAAATAAAAGAAATAACTTATTCTATTGGTGCCGAATATTGGTATGATAATCAATTTGCTATTCGTGGTGGATATTTTCATGAAAGTATGTATAAAGGGAATAGACAATATTTTACATTAGGTGCAGGTTTACGTTACAATGTTTTTGGGTTGGATTTTGCTTATTTAATTCCAACAGAACAACGTAATCCACTAGGCAATACCTTAAGATTTACACTAACGTTTGATTTTGACGCATTTAGAGATCAAAATAGAAATGTAAATTAAATGAAAATTCGAATAGGTTTTGGTTTCGATGTTCACCAATTACAGGAAGGAATACCTTTTTGCTTGGGGGGCATCGAAATTCCTCATTTTAAGGGTGCGGTAGGTCATTCCGATGCTGATGTATTGATACATGCCATCTGCGATGCACTCTTAGGTGCAGCCAATATGAGAGATATTGGATTTCACTTTTCAGACAAATCTTCAGAATTCAAAGGAATTGACAGTAAAATTTTATTGAAACGTACCATTGAAATTATTGCTACAAAAAAATATGCTATTTCTAACATTGATTGTACAATATGTTTACAACAACCCAAAATTTCCACCTTCATTCCTTTAATGCAAGAAACGCTTGCTAAAGTTATAAATATTGATAAAGATGATATATCTATCAAAGCAACAACTACTGAAAAATTAGGCTTTGAAGGCAGGGAAGAAGGTGTTTCTGCTTATGCTGTTGTATTAATATCTAAGGATTGATTTATGATTAAGATAGATAATCATTTAATTCAGATGATTTCTGAACAGGCACAATCCTTTAATCGTAAAAGAAAAAACTATAATTTCCATAAAAAAGCTGACGATCCTTTTCAGAGGTTGATAAATGCAATAGAACCTTATTCATATATTCAACCTCACAAGCATGAAAACCCTGACAAACGTGAGGTTTTCTTTGTATTAAAAGGGCGAATGTTGGTAGTTGAATTTAACGATGATGGAGAAATTATTGACCATATTGTACTTGATGCTATAAAAAGAAATATGGCTGTTGAAATTCCCGAAAAAACTTGGCATACCATTATTTCATTAGAAACAGGCTCAGTTTCCTATGAATGTAAAGATGGTCCTTATAATCCCGATGATGATAAAAATTTTGCAATTTGGGCACCCAAAGAAGGTGATGGAAATTGCAACGCATACATTGATGAAATCCTTAGCAAGTTAAACCTTAAAATTTCAAAATTTTAATTTAATTTTGCAAAGAATTGATAACAGTAAACTTTTCTAAAAAAAATACTGTTTCCTTTTTTACTTTATAAACTTTTAACTTAAATGGCTATTCAAAAACCTTCGATACCAAGGGGAATGCGTGATTTCGGACCAACTGAAATGATACGTCGTAATTATATTTTCGATACAATTCGCTCTGTTTTCCAAGTTTATGGCTATCAACCATTGGAAACACCTACGATGGAAAATCTTTCTACTTTAATGGGAAAGTATGGAGAAGAAGGCGATAAATTATTGTTTAAAGTACTGAATTCAGGAAATTATATTGAAAAAGCTACTGAGGAAAACTATCAGGATTATAAAAAATTAACTACAATAATTGCTGAAAAAGGAATGCGTTATGATTTAACTGTCCCTTTTGCCAGATATGTTGTGATGAATAGAAATGAACTCACTTTTCCATTTAAACGTTACCAAATCCAACCTGTTTGGAGAGCCGACAAACCTCAAAAAGGTAGATATCGTGAATTTTATCAGTGTGATGTGGATGTAATCGGAAGTAATTCGTTATTGAACGAAGCTGAATTGGTTAATGTTTCTGATGCTATTTTTTCAAAATTGGGAATTAATGTTATTATCAAAATTAATAATAGAAAAATTCTAGCAGGAATTGCCGAAATTATTGGCTTTCACGATAAAATTATTGATATTACAATTGCAATTGATAAAATCGATAAAATTGGTATTGATAAAGTTAATGCAGAATTATTAGAAAAAGGATTATCTGAAAAAGCAATTGAACAATTGCAGCCAATTTTGAAAATCGGTGGAAATAATAGCGATAAATTTTTAACAATCAGTGAATTTTTGGTAAATTCAGAAATAGGAATGCTAGGAATAGCTGAAATTCAAACATTATTTGATTATCTTGAAAAACAAGAAATCAAAGCTGACTATGAAATTGATTTGACTTTAGCACGAGGTTTAAATTATTATACTGGTGCAATTTTTGAAATAAAAGCAAAAGATGTTCAAATGGGAAGTATAAGCGGTGGTGGCAGGTATGATGATTTAACTGGAATTTTTGGCATGCCCGATATGTCGGGTGTTGGTATTTCTTTTGGTGCTGATAGAATTTACGATGTTATGTCGGAATTAAATCTTTTTCCAACAGAAGTTCAAATATCTACTAAAGTTTTATTTGTTAATTTCGGAGAGAATGAAATTAATTATTGTCTTCCGATTGTTTCAAAGTTAAGAAAAAATGGCATCTCTACAGAAGTTTATCCTGATGCAGCTAAAATAAAAAAACAATTTTCTTATGCTGATGCCAAAAAGATTCCTTTTGTGATAATTGTTGGGGAAGAAGAAATCAAAAACAATGCTTTTAAAGTTAAAGATATGAATTCAGGCACCGAAACAACATTGTTTTCTGATGAAATATTCAGCTTCTTTAAATAAATAAAAGACTAAAATTTAATTTTCAAAATTAAACAAAAGATAATAAAGCACTTAACAGTAAGATTTTTTGTGAAATAAAATGATAATATTTTTTTGTGAAATCAAATGTTTTTGTATCTTTGCAATCCATTTTGAAAGTAAAGAAATGGGAACAGTGAAGGCAATCTAAACTGTAGAGAAAGTTCTCTCAAAATAAGATTACCCATTGGAGAGATGGGTGAGTGGCTGAAACCAACAGTTTGCTAAACTGTCGTACTGGGTAACTGGTACCGGGGGTTCGAATCCCCCTCTCTCCGCAAAAAGTTCTTTATTTATCGGGGTGTAGCGTAGCCCGGCTATCGCGCCTGCTTTGGGAGCAGGAGGTCGCAGGTTCGAATCCTGCCACCCCGACTAAAAATTAAAAAAAAGGAACTTCAAGTTCCTTTTTTTTTAATTTAATGGTCCCGTAGCTCAGTTGGATAGAGCAACAGCCTTCTAAGCTGTGGGCCACTGGTTCGAATCCAGTCGGGATCACGAAAATCTAAATTACTTGATATTTTAAACAAACAAATCTTTTCAGATTTTTTTGTAATATAATTAACTTGTAATATTAATTATTAATCCAGATTCTGTTCCAAAAAAGTCATATTCAAATCACAGATATAAAATATAAAAATAGGCTGATTCAAAATATTTGAATCAGCCTATTTTATTTGTTATTTTGCCAAATCTACTTTAAACCAAAATTCAACAGCTGTATTCATTGAGGTCATATCATGACCATCATCGGATTTGTCAGCATCTTGCATACCACCTTGACAGCCACATCTTCCATTAGGAGGTGTTCCAAATAAAATTTTAGACTCCCTCTACCACAATTTTCACCAGGCTATGTGCAAATTCCTTTTTCTTGTTTACCGAAGATTTTTTTAATAAAAGTTTTTTTATTTTCAGATTGCAAAAGAATTATTGATTAATAATTTATTCGCTTTTGAGCCTTAGGTATGATTTAAGCATTCGGGAAGTCTCAGAAAACCTGTTCGACATCCCGTTCAAGCTTTCGGAAAGTTCCAATACCTTGCAGGAGTTTGTGAATGATTATTGGGGAAAGTATATTGCAATGCTTCAATTATTAACTTGAAGTAAATAAAGAACTTCAGAATGCCATTGCTACTTTCGAAAACCAGCAACGTTTGCTTAACATTGAAACTACCAACAATGAGTTTACCAAAGAAATGCTCGAAATAAGCATACAACGCATGAAACTGGGACAAACTACTTCTTTGGAAGTGCATCAGGCGCAGGAAAACTATGTACAATCTTCTACCCGACTGATTAATTTTAAATACACCCTAAAAATTGCCGAAACCAAGCTGAAACAATTGATGGCTGAATTATAATTTTAAGATAATCCAATCACTTTATAATTTATTTTGGTGACTTTTATTTAATTATTTTGGTGTGGGGGTTTAAATATCTTCACAGAAAATATTTAGCTTTTAATTATAAACCTGAGCATCCCATCCATTTACAAATAAATATTTACAAATTGCCATAACATCAGGATTCTTTTTCCATATAACAGCTGACACATAAATATTATTGTAATTCCATTTTGGATTCAGTACGATTTTACAGTTATAGTTAAATGTTTGATCAGCAGTAAAAGTGGTTGCTGTTGAAAATTTTTCGCCATAAGCATTGTTTAAAATTTGAGAAGCTCTAACTACATTATTGTGCTTATAATCTGACACTCCAGATGATTGTTTATATCCTGGCCCAGCTGTAGAACCTCCATTTATATTGCGTTCGCAAGCAAAGAAAGTTATATAATACTCTCCTGTAACATTTTTAAAGAATTTAATTTTTGAATTAACTTTAATGGAATCTTTAGTAAAAGTGGTTTTAAATTTAACTTGTGCTTCTGGTGTCTTATTTAGATTATAAGTAATAGAAGGTTGTAAACTATGTAAATTAATAAGACTATCCCCAATGAAAAATTGTGGAATACCAGAACCCCCATCGCGAGAATTTTCATAAGAAAAACGTAATCCAAAACAATCCATAGAATCCTGAGGGTAATTACAGTGAAATGCAAGCGCTATTATTTTACCTGAGTTATTTTTTTTGGCTGAATTAAAATTATCATAACCGCTACTTCCACAAGTACCACAAGTGGTTGAAGTAACCTCTCCCATGAAAGCAAATTGTTTCATATCGGGTGTTAAATCATCTTCAATTGGAGTAGTTTGTTTTTGAACTTCTTCGTATTTATTGCAAGAAAAAAGAAATAAAAATAAAGAAATTGATAGTAAGAAGGTAATTTTTTTCATAATAATACAGGTTTTGTTTGTTTTATTTTGTTCGTATTTTTAAATAGTCAAATTTTTATTTTACTTAGCTTAGACAACATAAATGCAAAAAAAGTTGTCTGAGATGAAAACATTTAATAAATCCAATTTTTATATGAAGAAAATATTCCTTTTGCTTTTGGCTTTCATATTAACAGATTTTGCTTCAGCTCAAATGAGTTATGTGTCAGTAAAAAAGCATTTTGAAAACTCATTTATCCAAAGTGATGAGCTCAATAGTGCAAATGAACAAATGAAACGTCGTAGAGGCAGAAGCAGAGGCAGAAGAGGTAAAGGAAGTAACTTTGCTATTGGTGGAAGTATCACTACAATGAAACTTTTTGAATCAATTTTTGATACCAAATTAAGAATAGGATTTGGGGGCAATGCATGGTATAATTTCACTCAAAGTAGTTCTATAAGAGGTGGGATTTATTACTTTGTACCCATAATTAATAGCTTTGCCGATGCAAAAAATACAACTTCATATCTTCAAATGAATGCTCACTTTCAACAATTTTTAGCAGGAAATAACAAAGAAGATTTTGGATTTTATGCTTTTGGCGGATTTGGATATATTATTAATTTTAATAAAACCGAATCAGAAGCTGTAGATATTAATGCAAGATACACAAATATAAATCTTGACTTAGGAATAGGTGCTCAATTTAATTTGAATTTTGCTTTTCTTTTTGCAGAAGCACAAGCTAGTGTTGGATTACTGAAATTTGAAATTCCGACCAATCCTGCTGACGGTATCAATGTGCCTTCTTTTATGAATTTTAAGGCTGGGATGAAATTTCCTTTGAATTTTTAGATTAACAAAAAAGAGCTTGTAAAATTTTACAAGCTCTTTTTGTATTAAAATAGCTGATAATTTTATATCAAATAGGCATACATTGCATAAAATGCAGATGCTGCGACTAAATCACTCACTGGTACTTTTTCGTTAGGCGCATGCGCCATTACTTCGTTGCCGGGACCAAAACCAATTGTAGGAACGCCGTACATACCATTAAGTGCGATACCATTGGTGGAGAATGTCCATTTATCAACCAAAGGTTTTTTATCAAATAGTTTAATAAAAGCTTCTTCGCCAGTAGTTACCGCTTTATGATCAACAGGAATTTTCCAAGTAGGATAATATTTTTCCATTCCATAATGATTTCCGGTAAATGCAATGCCATCATAATACAATACTTCAACTTTTGCATCCATATCTTTTACAATTTCTTCGATTTCTTTTATCGCTGATTCTTTGGTTTCGCCCCATGTCAAGCGTCTGTCGAGGTGAATGCGTGCGAAATCGGCAACGGCACATAAAGAAGGACTGCCCGAAATAATTTCGGAGATGGTTACACTGCCTTTACCCAAAAATTCATCGGTAGCCAAACGTTCGTTGAGTTTTTCTATTTCTAATGCAGCGCGTGAAGCCATGTAAATTGCATTTTTACCTCTTTCGGGTGCTGAACCATGTGATGATAATCCTTTGAAATGCACATGTATTTCCATACGACCCCGATGCCCGCGATAAATATTGAGATTGGTAGGCTCAGTACTGATTGCAAAGTCGGGTTTTATCTTATCTTCTTCAATAATGTATTTCCAGCATAAGCCATCGCAATCTTCTTCCATTACACTGCCAACAAAATAAATGGTTAAATCGCGATCGAAACCAAGTTCCTTAAGAATTCTTCCGGTGGTAACAAAAGCAGCGGGACCACCTTCCTGATCAACGGTACCACGACCGTGCACGAAACCGTCTTTTATTTCTCCCGAAAACGGATTAAAGCTCCAGTTGTCGAGATTGCCAACATCTACCGTATCCATATGGCCGTCGATGGCTAATATCTTTTTTCCATTGCCTATGCGGCCAATTACATTGCCTATTCCATCGATAAATACTTCGTCGAAACCGGCTTCTTCCATTTGTCGTTTGAGTTCGTATTGTACTTCTTTTTCTTCCATACTGAGTGATTTAATTTTCACTAGTTTCGAAAGATTTTCGGCGGTATAATTGCTGTATTTTTCAGCCAATGCTTTTATTTTTTCTGCTATTTCTGTCATGGTTTGTATTTTTATTGCTTACAAAATTAATAAAAAATACTCAGGTAAAGCATATATTTGAAGTGTTTTAAAAACAGAAAAATTATACTTCTTAAATTGATATGGTTTTTGTTTATAATGTAGATTTTGTGAACGACAATGTCAATTTTGTGCGTGTCGAAGTCAATTTCTTGAATGCAGAAGTCGATTTTCTTGATTGCAGGTTTTGGGATAATACAATTATAATAAATTATAAGTTATTAATATTTAACTTTTTGCTTGAACAAAAACATAAAATTCAAGACTGACTTCACCTAAATCCTCTCCAAAGGAGAGGACTTTCAAAACTACGCATTCAAAATTTCCTGCGCAATACAAGCCATATCGAAACTATTTTTAGTGCTTTTATTTAAAGTATTGCCTTCGTGATTCGTGTATTGCTTGCTCATGCCACCCCTACTTTTAAAAGCTTGTTTTGATACGTAAATTATTTAAGGTCGGACTAGCTTCGTAGTTATTGATTATTTTTAGCAAACTATCAATTTACAGCTTGGAGGACTTGAAATTGGGGTTGTGCGAAAAATATTTTGAAAAAATATTTGAAAAAATAAAATTTTATTAAAATTGTATGTACTTTTGCATATATAACAATGAATTATAATAAGATAAATACAATTTTGATAAGAAGTTTTGCAAACTGAGAAGATAATTCTCCTTTAAAAAAGAAGATTCCCGAATTGTAGCAATAAAATATATTCTTAATCTCCAATAACTCCATTTTTACTTTACATTTTAAGCTAACTACATCTTTTATTAAAAGATAGCAAGTTGTATTGTATAGGCTTGTATGTATGTATTTAAGAAGTTTGGCGTGAGAAACTATAATTCAGGAAAAAACTTAAAAACAATGTATTAATCTTTTAAAAAACAAAAGCATGAAAATTAAAATTAAAGAAGAAGAAAAAAATTATCAGGAAATAGAAAGCTATCCTCCTTCGGTTGTGGTGTGTATAAGAAAGCCTGTTATAGAATGGGTAAGTATCCCCGAAGGGCGATTTATGATGGGGAGCCTTGCAAGCGACGTAAAAGGGCAACAGAATGATGAACAGCATGAAGTAGAGTTAAGTGCTTTTATGATGGGTAAATATGCCGTAAGTTTTGAACAATATGATATGTATTGCGAAGCCGTTGGCTGTGAAAAACCGGATGATATTGGCTGGGGAAGAGGAAAACGGCCTGTGATAAATGTAAACTGGTACGATGCAAAGGCTTTTGCGGATTTTATGGGATGCCGTTTGCCTACCGAAGCTGAATGGGAATATGCTTGCCGTGCCGGAAGTACTACAAAGTTTCATACCGGAAATACAATTACGCCTTCAGCGGCAAATTTCAGGGGAGGTGATCCTTACAATACGGAAGCAACGAAAGATTTCAGAGGAAAAACAATGCCAGTAGGAAGTTATGCACCCAATGCTTGGGGATTGTATGATATGCATGGCAATGTTTGTGAATGGTGTTTGGACTTTTTTAGTGAATTTTCATCAGAAAAAGTTAGAAATCCAAAAGGACCTTTGTCAGGAAAGCTCAAGATTGCTCGTGGTGGTGATTGGAGTTCTTTTGCGGATGCTATCTATTCGGCAAGCAGATTTTTTTCCTTTCCGGATGAGAAATCTCAATGTATGGGTTTCCGAGTGGTGTTTCCTAAGTAAATTTGATTTATAAATAATGATGAAATGAAAAAAACAGCCATATCTGTATTATATTATTGCTTTTGTTAACAAATAAATAATAAAATATTTGTTAGATGGATATGTTTTTATAATTTTACAAATGAATAGTAAGCAAATTAAAAAATAAATGCAAGGAACTCAACTCAGAAAATTAGAAGCAGAACTATGGCGGGCAGCCGACCAACTAAGAGCTAACAGTAAACTAACAGCTTCGGAATATTCGATGCCGGTATTAGGACTGATATTTCTCAGACATGCTTATAATCGCTTTTTAAAAGTAAAAATTGAAGTAGAAAAAGATTTACCCACTCATCCACAAAGAGGAAAACGGGCATTGACCAAAAAGGATTTTGAAGAGCAAAACTCCATGTTCTTGCCTGAGAAATCACAGTTTGATTATTTGGTTTCATTGCCCGAGAGTGAAGATATAGGCGAAGCCATTGACAACGCAATGAAATTGATTGAGGATGAATATGAAAACCTCAAAGGAGTTTTGCCAAAAAATTTCTCCATTTTCAGCAAAGACTTGTTGCGGGAATTGCTTCGGATTTTCAATAAAGAAGTATTGCAAAAAGCCGAAGGTGATTTGTTTGGAAAAATTTACGAATACTTTCTGGGCAAATTTGCCATGACTGGTGCACAGGAGGGCGGAGAGTTTTTTACACCTATGAGTTTGGTACAAACGATAGTAAACGTAATTGAACCCGACCACGGCATTGTGTTTGACCCTGCCTGCGGAAGTGCAGGAATGTTTGTGCAAACAGGATATTTTATAGAAAGTGAAGGACTGAAACCCGCCGAAAAAGTTAGCTTTTACGGACAGGAAAAAGCCGATCTCAATACAAAACTGGCTAAGATGAACTTAACCGTTCACGGACTGGAAGGCAACATTCAGGAAGGAAACACTTTTTACGAAGACAAGCACAACCTTGTGGGAGCTGCTGACTTTGTGATGGCAAATCCTCCGTTTAATGTGGATGGTGTGGATAAAAGTAAAAAAGCAGTTAAAGAGGATGACCGTTTAAAAATTAATGGGGTGGTCAATTTACCTAAAAATGACAACGCCAATTATTTGTGGATACAATATTTCTATAATTATCTGAAACCAACAGGTAGAGCAGGTTTTGTTATGGCTTCCTCTGCCAGTGATGCCGGACACAGTGAAAAAGACATCCGTGAGAAACTGGTAAGAACCGGAGCGGTGGATGTGATGGTTGCCATTGGCAACAATTTTTTCTATACCCGTTCTTTGCCTTGTACCCTTTGGTTTTTCGACCGTGCCAAGGAGAATGATGAACAACAGCTCGATAAAGTGCTGATGCTCGATGCCCGAAAAATTTACCGCAAAGTAACCAGTAAGGTAAACGATTTTAGCCCCGAACAATTACAAAACCTTATTTGCATTGTAAACCTTTACAGAGGCAATATCAAAAAGTTTGAAGCTACAGTAAAAAGTTATTTGCAAACTTCTGCCGACTTAGCAAAAGAAACAGCCGAAGCAACAACCGAACTGCAAAAACAACTCAAAGGCCTCACCGAAACCCTCTCCAAAGGAGAGGGCTTAAAAATCTGCGATCCATTGGTAAAAGCTGTGCAGGAATTGGAATCGGATTTCATAGAAATTTATAAAAAGCAAAACGAGTTGATTGAAAAAGCAAAAGCATTCAATGCTGCGTTTATAGGAAAATGGGACACTACAAAAGTCCTCCCCTTTGGGGAGGATTTAGGTAGGGTTGCTAAACACTTACGCAAACCGCAAGACAAGCTTATTAAGCAATTGCTGGATGCCATTAGCACAGCTACTAAAGAATACCAACTGAACAAAAACAAAGATTGGAAAGAGCTGAATTTACAGACGCAATATATTACGTCTCTGAAAGCCCTGCAACAGCAACTTAGCGGAAACCCTGATGAAGATGAACCCGGCTTGCTGCACGAAACCGAATATTTCTACAAGCAAGCCCACTGGCTTACCAGCCGTTTTCCCGATGGTGTTTATTCTGATGTGGAAGGTCTTTGCAAAGTAGTAACCCAGCAAGAAATTGAAGCCAAAGATTGGAGTCTGAGCCCAGGCAGATATGTTGGTGTGGATACCACCACCGATGATGATTTTGATTACGAAGAACGCCTTGCAGAAATACACATTGAGTTGGAAGGATTGAATGAAGAGGCTGCAAAATTAGCAGCATTAATCAGCGAAAACTACAAATCTTTGTTACTATGAAGGAATCATACAGGATAGAACTAAAGCTCACGTTGACCGAATCACTTGAAAAAGAAGTTGTCGCCTTTTTGAATAGCCGGGAAGGAGGTGTCATTTATATTGGTATCGACGACAAGGGTATTGCAAAAGGTGTCGATAATACAGATGCGATGCAGCTTCAAATTAAAGACCGCCTTAAAAACAATATTCATCCAACATGTTTGGGTTTGTTCGATATTATTGGTGAAGAAATTGATGGAAAAGATATTGTGAAAATTATTGTTGCCAGCGGACCCGAAAAGCCTTATTATCTGAAAAAACAAGGTATGTCGGAAAAGGGATGCTATATTCGTGTAGGAACAGCTGCAGAGCCAATGCCTTCCCGAATGATTGAAAATCTTTTTGCCCGCCGGACCCGAAACTCCATAGGAAAAATACTTTCCAATCAGCAAAATTTAAAATTTGAGCAACTTAAAATATATTACGAAGCATCGGGCAAACGCTTGAATTCCAAATTTGCCACTAATCTTGGCTTACAAACCGAAGACGGTGCCTATAATTATGTGGCATTTCTGATGTCGGATATTAATGCGATGTCGATTAAGCTGGCAAAATACAAAGGGAAAACCCGTGTGCATTTAATCGAAAATAACGAATACGGTTATTGTTCTATTATTAAAGCCACCAAGCAAGTGCTTGACAAATTTGAGCTGGAAAATAAAACCAGAAGCCGGATTACTTCAAAAGAAAGAATAGATATCCGTTTGTGGAATACCATTGCATTACGCGAAGCCATTATTAACGCCATTGTTCATAATGATTATTCCCACGAAGTGCCACCCAAATTTGAGATTTTCGACGACCGTATTGAAATAACTTCCGCAGGAGCATTGCCGGATATGTTGAGTCGTGAAGAGTTTTTTGAAGGCTTTTCCATTCCCCGCAATCAGGAAATGATGCGTATTTTCAAGGATCTGGATTTGGTTGAACATTTAGGTTCCGGCATACCACGTATTTTAGAAGTTTATCCACCGGAATGTTTCCGGTTTACCGAAAACTTTTTGCGTATGACTTTCCCTAATGCTTGGGATTTAAGTGAAGAAGGTGAGCCTGTTAGCAATCAAGTTACCGACCATGATACCGACCAAGTAACCGACCAAGTAACCGACCATGTAACCGACCATGATACAAAAAGGCAAATTGAGGAACAAATACCGAACATGCACCGAACATCTACCAATGAACTTCCGAAGGAGTTCCGCAGTACTTCCGTAGAAGTTCAGAATCTTGTTTTAATATTCGAAAAGGAGATGAATAGGCTTGAAATTCAAGGGAAATTAGAACTTAAACACGAAGGAAATTTCAGGGAACTTTACCTTACTCCAGCTATTGAAGCAGGCTTTTTAATCATGAAGTACCCGCAAAAAAATCATCCAAAGCAAAAATACATGCTAACCGAAAAAGGTAAAATCCTGCAAAAACAACTCAAAAAATGATGGAAGCAATAAACAAATTATTAGAAAACCACCAACATTTGGCTGTGCAAGCCCACGAGCAATACAGCCCGTTGGTAAACAGCATTATAGCCAAAGGGAACAAAGATGTAAACCACATCTGCTACACCCTGGACGGGATTCTCGATTTTTGTTACGACGACCAAATGCTGCTACTCTACCGCCGCTTGTGCCGATATTTACTGGATATTGACCAACAAGCCGCAGTGGATTATGTAAACTATTACCGCGAAATGTGGGACGAAAAAGGAGAAAACTTTGGGAATAATAAGGAGGTGTCAATATGAAATGGGAAAGAAAACCTTTAACTGATTTTGTTTGGTTTCAAAGAGGATTTGATTTGCCAAAAGACAAATTTGTCATTGGAGAAGTTCCAGTTGTTGGTTCTACTTCTATATTAGGCTATCACACAGAAGCAAAAGTAAAAGCACCAGGAGTTGTTACCGGTCGTTCAGGAACTATCGGACAATTTCAATTTCTCAACACAGATTTTTGGCCACATAATACTTCCTTGTGGATTAAAGATTTTTTTGGTAATGATGAAAGGTTCGCTTATTTTCTAATGCATACACTTGATTTTATTTCTTTAAATGGAGGTGGTGCTGTTCCTTCGTTGAATAGAAATTTTCTTTCAAGCATTAATGTAAATATTCCCCCTCTCCCCACCCAACGCCGCATCGCTAGCATCTTATCGGCTTATGATGATTTGATAGAGAATAATTTGAAGCGGATAAAGTTGTTGGAGGAGAGGGCGTTTGCTAATTATAAGTTGATAGTTCAAAATGAAAAATTGGAAGAATTTACTATTGAAGAATTGGCGAATGTTGTAATGGGTCAAAGCCCTACCTCTGATACATATACAAATGAAAAAGAAGATAATCTACCTTTCCATCAAGGAGTAACTAATTTTTCAAACTACTTTGTAGAGCATAAAATCTATTGCAAAGCACCAATAAAAATTGCAGAAAAAGGAGATATTTTATTTTCTGTAAGAGCACCAGTAGGCAGAATTAATTTCACGAATGATAAAATCTGCATTGGTCGTGGTTTATGTGCTTTTAGAAGCAAAAATGGTTTTCAGAATTATTTCTACCATCAATTGAAAGAGTTCTTTTTTGCTGAGGATGTAATTGGTAATGGTGCAATTTTCAATGCCGTTACTAAGCTTGAATTAATGAAGGTTAAATTGAAAACACCAAGTGAGAAAATTCAGAAAGAATTTGAATATGATGCAAAGCAAATATTTAATCTGATTTTAAATCTAACGAAACAAAACACCAAACTCCGGGAGGCACGGGATATATTATTACCTAAATTAATGAACGGACAAATAGAAGTGTAAAAGCAAATTAAGGGGTAACACATAAAAATGGAAAAATGAACAAATACAATCCAAATATTCATCACCGCAGGTCAATCCGATTAAAAGGATACGATTATTCGCAGGCAGCATTGTATTTTATTACAATATGTTGCAATGACCGGGCATGTTTGTTTGGTAGGGTAAAAAATAATGAAATGATATTGAATAATGCAGGGACGATGATACAAAACGAATGGTCGATTTTACCAGAACGATTCAAAAACATTCAATTACACGAATTTATCGTAATGCCAAACCATTTCCACGCCATTTTGGAAATCGTAGGGGCAACCCTTGTGGTTGCCCAAAATGATGTAATCATTCATAATAATGTGGTTGCCCGAAATGATATTATCATTCATAATGATAACATCATGCAAAATAATGTCATTATGAATAATGACGTCATTATTCAAAAAGGGCAACCACAAGGGATTGCCCCTACGGATAAAACCGTTGGCGATATGGTTGGTGCATTTCAATCCATCATTACGGTTAATTACATACGCGGGGTTAAAAATATGGGATGGAAACCATTTAATGGTAAATTGTGGCAACGCAATTATTGGGAACACATAATCCGAAACGAAAAATCATATCATACCATTTCGGAATATATTATAAATAATCCAACAAAATGGAATGATGATAAATTTTACACATTATGACTTGGGAATATTCAGAATATAATTTAACAGAACAAACCGCCATTGATTTATTTTTCAATCAATTGGGCTGGGATACGGCTTTAGCCTGTAATAATGAAAGCTTTGAGGAGGGCAGTATGTTAGTTAAAATGAACAAAAAGAGCATTAATTTATGGCAAAAAAGATAAAACCAGGCTCTGAAGGATTCAATGAAATTCTACTTTATACTACACCCAATGGCAAGGTGAAGGTAGAGATTTATTTGCAAAACGAAACTATATGGCTATCGCAGCAGAAAATTGCTGATTTGTTTGGTGTTCAACGACCTGCCATTAGCAAACACCTGAAAAATATTTTTGAAAGTGGAGAATTAAAAGAAGAAATGGTAAGTTCCATTTTGGAACATACCACTCCGCATGGCGCTATTGAAGGCAAAACACAAGAAACAAAAGTAAAATATTACAATCTTGATGCAATCATTTCAGTTGGGTATCGTGTTAATAGTCATCAAGCTACGGCTTTTCGGATATGGGCTACCGAACGCTTAAAAGAATACATCATCAAAGGTTTTACCATGGATGATGAACGGCTGAAAAACCCACAAAATATTTTTGGAAGAGATTATTTTGAAGAACAACTGGCCAGAATTCGTGATATACGAAGTAGTGAGCGAAGATTCTATCAAAAGATAACCGACATTTACAGCCAATGTAGTGCTGATTATGATTTGAATGAAAAAACCACGAAAGATTTTTTTGCCACTGTGCAAAACAAATTGCATTGGGCAATTACCGGACAAACGGCAGCAGAGCTGATTGCCTCAAGAGTGGATAGCTCTAAAGAAAACATGGGATTAACGAATTGGAAAAACTCCCCTAAAGGTGCTATTCGGAAAACGGATGTAGGAATTGCGAAAAACTATCTGAACGAAAAAGAACTCGATGGACTGAATCGAATAGTAACGATGTATCTTGATTATGCTGAAATGCAGGCAAAAAGAGGGATAGTGATGTATATGAAGGATTGGGTGGAAAAGTTAGATTCATTTTTACAATTCAATGAACAAGCCATTTTGAAACATCAGGGCAATGTTTCTCACGAAGTAGCATTGGCTCTGGCAGAAAATCAATATGATAAATATATGATTGCACAGGATAGAATAATTGAAAGTGATTTTGATATTGAATTAAAAAAATTAAAAAGATAAGCGATGACTTGGGAATATTCAGAGGATAACCTCATAGAACAAACAGCAATTGATTTATTTTTCAATCAGTTGGGTTGGGATACGGCTTTAGCCTATAATAAAGAAAGCTATGGCGAGGGTAGTACCTTGGGCAGACTGAACAAAAAAGAAGTGCTGTTGAAAAGAATAATTCTAGAGAAACTGATAGAATTTAATCCCGGATTACCCCAAAAAGCTTACGATGAAGCTTACCAGAAACTTATTGAAGAAAGCATCACAAAATCCACAGCAGAAATTAATTACGAAAAGTATTTATTGCTAAGAGATGGTATTCCAGTAGATTTTATTAATGAAAAGGGTGAACTTATTAAGAACAAAACACTCAAGGTTTTCGATTTTGAAACACCTGACAAAAATAGCTTTCTGGCAGTCCGCCAATTGTGGTTGCAAGGCAAAAGCAATCGTGAACGCAGGCCGGATATTATAGGTTTTGTAAATGGTATTCCTTTATTGTTTATTGAGCTTAAGGCAGCACATCGCAAACTGGAAAATGCATATAATGACAATTTTACGGATTATAAAGATGTAATTCCAAAACTGTTTTATTACAATGCTTTTGTGTTGTTAAGCAACGGCATCGAAAGCCGTATCGGAAGCATTACAGGCAAATATCAACATTTCCACGAATGGAAACGCATAACCGAAGAAGACGAAGGCATAGTGGCTTTAGACAGAATTATCGTGGGTGTTTGCGAGAAAAAGCGATTTTTAGATTTATTTGAGAACTTTATTTTGTTTGATAATTCAATGGGCAAAGTAGTAAAACTTATTGCCCGTAATCATCAGTTTATTGGAGTAAATAAAGCATTAGATAATATCAAACACAAAGACCAGCTTTATAAACTGGGTAAAATTTCAGCTGAAGAAAAACAAAAACTGGGTGTATTCTGGCATACACAAGGGAGCGGAAAATCATATTCTATGGTTTTTCTTTGTCAGAAAATCCATCGTAAACTTACCGGAAGTTATACTTTTCTGATCGTTACCGATCGCAACGAATTAGACACTCAGATTTATGGAACTTTCAGCGGTGTGGGAGCGATACCACAAGTGAAAGCTGGTTCAAAAGATTCGTTAAAAGCAAATAGTGGCAAGCATTTAAAAGAGCTCTTAGGTATGGAACATCGCTATTTGTTTTCGCTAATTCACAAATTTAATTTCGAAGAAGAAATTACAAAAAGAGATAATATTATTGTTATTTCAGATGAAGCCCACCGTACTCAGGGTGGAAATCTGGCTATGAATCTTCGCAATGCATTGCCTAATGCTTCTTTTATCGGATTTACCGGAACTCCGCTTTTTAAAGATGATGAAATAACCAAACGTATTTTCGGGGATTATGTATCTCGTTACGACTTTAAACGCAGTGTGGATGATGGAGCTACCGTCCCTTTGTATTATGAAAACAGGGGTGAATTTCTCGGACTAAAGAATCCTGAAATAACAAAGGAGATAAGAGCCGTATTAGATGCTGAAAGCGAAGATCTGGACAGCGACCAGAGAAGCAGAATTGAACAGCTTTGTGCCCGTGAATATCCTATAATTACTGCTAAGAAAAGATTAGATGCAATTGCTAAAGATATGGTATGGCATTTTTGCAACAGAGGCTATAAAGGCAAAGGAATGTTTATAGCCATTGATAAACTTACAGCGGTTAAAATGTATGATTTAATCAGCCATCATTGGAAATTATTGATAGAGCAATTAGAGAAAGAAGTATCAAAAGCTAAATATGGAGATCAGGAGTTGCTTGAGAAAAGCAGGGAACTAAAGTGGATTAAAGAAACTGAAATATGTGTGGTTGTAAGTTCAGAACAAAACGAAATACAGAAATTTCAGAAATGGGATTTGGATATTGAACCACACAGAGAGAAAATGAACAGTCAAGACCTTGAAACAAGGTTTAAAGATGAAGATGACCCCTTCCGTTTTGTAATTGTTTGTGCCATGTGGATAACAGGATTTGATGTTCCTTCATTGTCAACCTTATATATTGACAAACCATTGAAATCGCATACATTGATGCAGGCAATCGCAAGAGCAAACCGCATAAACGAAGGCAAAAACAATGGTTTAATTGTAGATTATATTGAAACTTATACAGCCTTACTTGATGCTTTGGCTATATATGGAGCGGGTGGAAATGAAGGAGGAGAAAAGCCTGAGCCACCTGTAAAACCAAAAGAAGAACTGATTGCATTACTTGAAGAAGTTTTGGGAAACATGGAAGAATTTCTTTTGGCTGAAGTAAACTATAATATTTATGAATTAATACAAGCTACAGATAATCTTCATAAAATATCAGCACTCGAAAAAGGGATTAATGCGGTTTATACCAATGATGAAACCAAAAGCAAATTTCAGATTCTTGCCAGAGAAGTTTTTAGAAAATACAAAGCCCTACAACCCGATAAAGTTTTGAATAATTATGCAGCCCGTAAAAATGCCATAGATGTAATTTATAATGCTATAGAAGATAATGTAGAAAGTGCCGATGTTTCTGAAATTATGAAAAAGATACAGGATATTGTAGATACATCAATAGAAAATATGGTTAATGAACCGGCTTTGCAAACGGAGAAAATTATTGATTTGAGTGGTTTGAATTTCGAATTACTTGAAAAGTATTTTCTGAAAACTAAAAATAAAAACGCGGCAGTTCAGTCATTAAAAGACAAAATTGAAAGGCAACTGAAACAGATGATTGACAGAAATCCATTATCAATAGATTATTACAAACGCTATACTGAGATTATAGATGAATACAACAGAGGTAAAGATGAAGCTGTAATAAAAGAAACATTCAGAAAATTAATTGAACTGGTTAATTCATATTCAAGAGAAGAAGCTGAAACCAAAAGAGAAGGTCTAACTGATGAGCAGAAAGCTATATTTGATATTCTTAGGTATGGTAAAGAATTGAAGGAAAAAGAGAAAAATGAAATTAAGAAAATTTCAGTAGAAATGTTGGAAGAGCTGAAAAAAGAAAAACTGAAAGTAGAGCAATGGGCTGATAAATCAGTAACTGCTGCAGCAGTTTTTAATACAGTAAGTAAGACATTGTTTGAAACATTGCCTTTTCCAACCTACCAAGTAGATGAAATTGACTTAAAAACAAATCTTGTATATGAACATTTGAAACATCAGTATTATGGTGGAGGGGTTAGTATTTATGGGAATTATTAAAAAACAGATTATGGAATAACATTATTACAAAAGTCTGGAAAATACTAATAAGTTAATAACAAAATCTTTAATGAAATAATAGATTGTATTAAAATTTGAATTGAATCTTTTTGTAATTTTACATTGTTACTTTGTTTGAATTTTCCTTTTTAATTCAATAAGTGTAATTTCGGGAAGAATTCCGATTCTACCCGGGTATCCAATTACACCCAGTCCCCGATTAACATAAAGATATTGAGGAGCAGCCGAATTTTCGTTAAGAAATAAACCAGCCCAATGTTTATACAGGTATTTAGCAGGACTCCATTCGAAATTTTTGCCAACAATTCCCATTTGCATTCCATGTGTATGCCCCGAGAGTGTGAGCGGAATGTATTGATAATTCTTACTTATGATTTCATCCCAATGACTGGGATCGTGCGAAAGCAAAATTGTAAAAGTATTGCGATTAATGCCACTTAAAGCTTTATTTATATCTCCTTTTTTAGGAAATCTGAAATTTTTGCCCCAGTTTTCGACACCTGCTATACAAATAAAACTACTGTCTTTTTGAATTCTTGTATTTGAATTTAATAATAAATCCCAGCCTATCCGCTTTTGGAAATTATATAATTCAAGCATGTTTTGGCTTTTTTCATGCTCATTTTCCCAGACAACATATTCGCCATAATCGTGATTGCCAAGTATGGCAAACTTTCCCATGGGCGCTTGTAATTTTTTTAATACATCTTCATAACGATTAGCTTCGGAAGTAGTATAATTTACCAAATCGCCTGTAAAGCAAATAATATCGGGCTGCAGATTATTTATCATTTCAACAGCACGTTCTAAAGGAGGTTTTCCATACCACGAGCCTAAATGAATGTCGGAAATCTGCACTATCTTTAATCCATCAAATGCGGCAGGGAGTTGCTCAAATTCTATTGAAATCTTTTTAACTCTGAAATCAAATTCACCGAAAATCATTCCTCGCAATAAAATGATAAAAATAAATAATGCGCCTATGTTGCCAAAATACAACAATGGTTTCCAACGTGCATTATTAAATTTCTGACAAAACTTATTTCTTTTGAAAATAAAAGTATAGGAAAACTTTATCAATCTTAGTAAATCGGCCAATAACAAACAGAGTATCGCAAAAATTTTAGGTGCATAAAATAACAACATCGAAGCTGTTAAGTAGGTTCGGACTAAATAGTTCCAATATTTAATATCGATGATAAATAAAGCAATAAAAAAAATGAAACTAAAAATAAGCGAAAGCCAATAAAAAAAAATTAAACTGTATTTTAATACTTGAGTTTGCTTACAGATAAAGCTTTTGACACTGTACCATAAGTAAAAATCGGATAGAATTATGAAAATAAAAAAAATCATAAAGCCTCTGTATTTTGGCATTTCGGAGGCGGTGATAAAAAAAACACCTATAAATGAAAAAATTATTAAGGCAATAATTGTTATTATTTGTTTGGATTTTGAAGTTACAGGCATAATTTATTTTTTAAAACAACTAATTTAGCACGAATTTTGTCTGTGCTTAGCACATAAAGAAACAAAGTCTTAAAGATTGTTAAAACCTTCACAAATTTAGTATAAATTTCGTTTCTTTGTGTTGAAAATTAATAATAATAATTTTTATAATAATAATTAATAATATGCTTACGAAAATAAAGAAATCACTATTTTTTGCATTGCTATTAGCATCCTTTTATTCTTTCGGACAGAAAGACGGCTATAATATTAAAATCAAACTGGATAATTACAATTTCGATACATTGTATCTGGGTAACTATTACGGTAGCAGCCAGTATATAAAAGATACCGCTATCATTAATTCGAAGAAAATGTTTGTTTTTTCGGGAAAAGAAGCACTATTGGGAGGTGTTTATCTTGTAATAACTCAGGATAAAAAGTACTTTGAAGTAATTATTGACAAAGAACAAAACTTTACAATAGAATGTCAGTATGATGATTTTTATAAAAACATTAAGATTAAAGGTTCGCCTGACAATGAAATTTATTGCCAGTTTGTAAATTATAATCGTGTTAAATACGAATTATACTCCCCGTTTCAGAAAAAAATGGAGGCAATGAAAGACAATAAAGATACTGTAGCATGGTGTAAAAAACAATTAGAAGTTATAAGTAATGAAATTGGAGATTATAAGAAAAAATTCATGAGTGAAAATCCAAATCATTTAATGACCAAAGTATTTAAGGCTTCGAAAGAAGTAGATGTTCCTGATCCTCCCAAAAAAGCCGATGGCAGTATTGATTCATTGTATTCGTATCGTTACTACAAACAGCATTATTGGAATAATGTTGATTTTACTGATGACAGAATACTTCGCACTCCTGTATATCATAATAAATTAGACTATTATTTCAAAAATCTTATCATTCCATCCAATGATTCGATAAAAGTAGCATGCGATGAAATTATAGAAAAAGCACGCCCAAGTAAAGAGTTGTTTAAATATACTGTTTGGTATCTTACCAATAGATATGAAAAATCAAGTATCATGGGACAGGATGAGATTTTTGTTCATTTGGTTGAAAAATACTATATGAGCAATCAAGCTTTTTGGGTTACTCCTACCATACTTGAAACCATTTCGAAAAGAGCAATGCAATTAAAACCTATTTTGATAGGGAAAGTAGCTCCTGAATTAATTATGCCTGATACATCAGGTGCTTTTGTTTCGATGCGTTCAAGCAGAGGCCGATTTACATTCCTCGTATTTTGGGATACTGATTGTGGACACTGCAAAGTGGAAATGCCTAAAATTAAAAAGTTTTATGACGAAAATAAAGCCAAATATGGTTTAGAAGTTTTTTCAATAGACACGGATAGCGATTTGGAACGCTGGAAGAAATATATAATAGAAAACAAACACGAATGGATTAGTGTTACAGGAACTAAAACAAATTTAGATTATCATAAGGTTTATGATATTATCAGTACGCCTGTACTATTAATTCTGGACAAGGATTTTAAAATTATTGCAAAGCATATTTCTATTGATGATGCCAAAGGATTTTTGGATAATTATTTAGAAAGAGAAAAATTACAAAAGAAATAAATCGGATATTTCATTACTCAATTTTTTATCATAAAAAAAGCCTCTTAGAAATTATAAACTAAGAGGCTTTTAAATATCTATTGATGTTCGACTCGTAATAAATCGTTGATGGTTTTTACAGGATTAAAAGTAATAATGGGTACTTCAACAAAAACACTGATCCATTCAGCCATTGCTCCATTCCATAAACCAGGCAATTCTTGCGCTTTAAGACTTCTACCATCTTTTGATTTTGTAGAAATAAAACCAGTAGATGGGTCAATAAAATCTTTTAAATCAAATATATCTCCTTTATAATTTCTTACACCGCAAACCAAATCTACAGGGTTAAAATGTGTAGCTGATCTAAAAACTTGGTTTTGTGCTGGATTGTTTAAATTAATTTGAGAGGATTCAACAATTTGTAAGGATGTATCTGCTTTTGAATTTCGCACCCAAAAAGGTCCACCACCGGGCTCGCCTTCATTTTTAACCATTCCGCAAATTCTTATGGGTCGATTGAGTTTATGAATCAGATAATTTATTTTTTCATTGCGTGGCAAAGTTTCAAAACTATCCTGGTATCTAATCATTAATTGCATGGTAGTAAATTCGATAATCTCATTTAATTTACTATCGTCAATAATGCCTGTTTTAAGTAATTGTATATATTCGAAAGTTTGTTGCTGCAAACTAATAAGGTAACCTCCAATAGCTTTTTTATATAAACATGTTTTTTCTTTTAATTTATCAGGAACAATATTATCAATGTTTTTTATAAAAATAATATCTCCTTTTAAATCATTCAAGTTTTCAATCAAAGCACCATGTCCACCGGGGCGAAACAATAATTTACCATCTGTTTCTCTGAAAAAATCATTGTTCATGTCAACAGCAACGGTATCGGTACTTGGTTTTTGAATAGAATAAGCAATGTTGAAGCGAACATTAAATCGTTTTTCATAAATACCTTTAATTGATTGGATATGTATATTGAATTTTTCGATGTGTTCGGGTGACAATGTAAAATGTATGGATGCTATATTATCAGAACTTATAGCATAATTTGCAGCTTCAACCAAATGTTCTTCGATAGCTGTTCGGGAATATTCTCCGTAATGGTGAAACTTCAATAATCCTTTTGGTAAGCTTCCATATCCCAAGCCATTTTCTTCAAGCAGATAATTGATAATTTCGATATAATTTCTATTCTGAATACATTCATCAATATTTAAATGATGTGCAGCCATTTTTTCTTTTAAGTCTTCATAAAAAGCAAATTTCTTTAACTCATTCATAAACCTAAAAACCGAATTAAAACTTTTATCGTTATTAAAAGTCTGAATATCGTTGTCGCTTCCTTTGTATTTATCTCTAAAAGTATATAATTGTTGAAACATCCTGCTGGCAGCTCCCGATGCAGGAACAAATTTTAAAACCTGACGATTGGATAAAGAATTTTCGAAAATCTTAGCGTAACTTTCAATTTGTTCTTTTTCAAAAATTGCAATTCCATCCTTAAAAATAGCTGGTTTTACTAAATTTACGAAAGGAAATCCATTCTTAAAATTTTCAATTTGACTTTCAATGGTTTTAACTTCAATACCCTTGTGTTGAAATTCATCAATATCATTTTTTAATATCATGGCTTCAGGAATTTGACTCCAAATATATAAAATATTTATACCTTTTTAATTAAAAAAAAATATTATTTTTCACTATAAATATCAAATTGCTAATTAAAAGATAGTTAGGCTAATTGCCAATCCTTATAAAAACTGCAGAATATATCAAAAAATACATTTTTTGATTAAATTTTTCATCAGTGATATTGAATTAAATAATTAATTTTGTATTGTTTTTTAGCAACAATATTTCGATATGATTCAAAGCAATAAATTTATCTATTTTATTATTGGTACTATTGTTGGAATTGCAATTGGAGCATCAGTAGTATGGTGGATGCAAAATTATGATTTCAAAATTTGGTTTACCTTTTCGGGTAAAAACAAAAATGAAATCAATACAACAGCCGACAATGCTTCTACAAACAACTCCGATATTAATAAATCGAAAGCAAATAGCGGTGTAAATAAAACGACAAGCGTAAAAAAAGATGAAAGCCTGAATGCTTATTATAGCGACACCAACTCAACATCATATCAAAACAATGAATATACTGAAGATAGTTCTCGCAACATAAGCAGTAGCAAATCGTCTGACGATATTGTAATTGCAAAGGATGAACTGCTTTTTACAAGAATTATTAAAGTTGAGGGTATCAACGGAAATGATTCGAAGAAAGAAGCTGCACTTGATTCGCTGCTGATTAATGATAAAACAAAAAAATCAGCTGCAAATTTTATTAAAGTTGAATTTTGGCGTTCGCCTATCAATTATAAAGGTTATAAGTATAGCAATAATAAATTGGTTTTGTTTGGCATTTATATTTATGAAGATGCCAGCCTTGAAATGAGAAACAACAAGCTTTACCTCAACTATGCAAATACATTTTATTTAATTGAAAAAGCGGATGATTTCCAACCCTTAATGGCTGTTAAATTGCCAAAAAATAAATAATATCCCCTGAATAATGACACTTAATTTCAGCAAATACCATGGTGCAGGTAATGATTTTATACTGATTGACAACAGAAAGGATAAAATTACATTCAATTGCAGTGAGGTTGCGTTTTTATGCAATCGGCATTTGGGAATTGGTGCCGATGGATTGATGCTTTTAAACTCAAGTAAGCAACATGATTTCGAAATGCAGTATTTTAATTCTGATGGCAACGAAAGCAGCATGTGCGGCAACGGGGGCCGATGTATTACTGCTTTTGCTTCAAAATTAGGTATTATTGATAAACACACGCTTTTTACCGCAATAGATGGTTTGCATACTGCAAAAATCATAGAAGACAATGGAAGCATTAAAACCATCCGACTTCAGCTTTCCGATGTAAAAAAAATTCAAGCATTCGATAATTATTTTTTGCTCAATACAGGTTCGCCGCATTATGTTCAGTTTGTTGATGATGTTAAAGCTATAGATGTAGCAGCGGAAGGCAGTAAAATAAGATACGACCTAAGGTTTGCACCTGAAGGCTTAAATGTAAACTTTGTAGAAATAAAAGAAAACTATATTTTTGTAAGAACCTACGAAAGAGGTGTAGAAGCCGAAACCTTATCATGCGGTACCGGCGTTACGGCTTCGGCTTTGGCGTATGCTTCTGATAAGAATATCGAAATAGTTAGCATACATACATTAGGTGGAAAGCTTACCGTATCCTTCGAAAAGCATAATGCAGCATTTAAGAATGTATTTTTAGAAGGCGAAGCCAGTTTTGTTTTTGAAGGGAAGATAGAAATTGCCCGCTAAATAATTAAGGACTATACAACAATATATTTGATAATCAAAGTTATAATCCGAATTAAATTGAAATTGCTTTCAAGAATTTGTATTTTTAAAAGAAAAAGCCGATAACAAATCATTGCTATCGGCTTTTACAGTTAAGTTATTAATCTAAATCATTACAATTCAAATTTCTTTAAATGTTCAGGCATTCTTTCGTTATCTGTAATACTTTCTAATTTTTCGGATTCACGAATTAAATGTACTTTTTCATTGGTATCAATCATCACAACATTTGGTCGAAGCGTAATAAACTGCATCCATTGCGTCATATTGTAAGCACCTATTGTGGAAATAACCACTTGATCACCCTTATTAAGCAATGGTAAATCTATGTTTTCTCTGATAACATCAATATTCATACACAATGGTCCGAAAACCTGAGTAGTTTCTGTATAATGAGTAAATGGTTGTGCGGGTGTCATTTTATGTTCGTACCAAAATGCAGTGAACAATAAATTTACCCCTACATCTATAATAGTTGTACGTTTGCCCGTTGATGTACGTTTGTTAGCAATTACACTCCCAATTAAGGAACCGGCATCATCTATTAAAGCACGACCCGTTTCTAGAATAAGCATTGGAAGTTCGTTGTTCTTAAAATTACTATTTAATAAAGTAGTAGTAATGGCTTCGGCAAAATCATCAAACGTAGGATTGGTATCGGAACCCGGCAAATAAGAACCTTTCAACGTGTTTTTTGAAGCAAAACCACCTCCCAAATCAATATATTTAATAGAATGGTTGTACTTTTGTTCAATTCCGATAGCTAAATCGGCTAATTTACCTGCTGCCACAGCATAAGCACTTGCTGCAAGCATAAATGTACCAATATGACAGTGTAAACCAACTAATTCTAACTTTCCTGAACGTAATATTTTGTTTAATGCATCCCAAGCTTGTCCGTTTTCGTAATTAAAACCAAACCGATCCCACATTGGATAAATACCTGTATCCATATTTACACGAATAGCTACTTTAGGTCGTTTATCAGTAGTTTCAGTAATTTCAAGTATCGTATATAATTCGTCTAAGTGGTCAATATGAATCAATGATTCATTACTGATAGCTTTTCGCAAATCAGCTTCACTTTTATCGGGACCATTGAAGATGATTTTTTTTCCATCTACACCATTGCGTAAAGCCTTTTCATATTCAAAACCTGAAACTACTTCAGCCCAACTTCCTTCCTGATGAAAAACATTGCAAACAGCATTCAAATAATTGGTTTTGTAGCTCCAAGCAAACTGAACTTTTGGATAACGGGTTGTAAAAGCTTTTTTGGCTTTTCTAATAGTAGTTCGTATTGTTTCTTCAGAAATCACATATAAAGGTGATCCAAATTCTGCAACTAAATCTTTCACAGCAACTCCATCAATATGAGTAGTAGGTACATATTCTGTTCTAAGACCAAATTTATTAGGCATACCAGCTTCTAATTTTTTTATTACAGGTCTTTCATATCTTAATTTTTCCATTTTCTTATATATAAAAATTATTATTATATTTATTTATAATTCACCAGCAGTAGATATTTGCTGAAATTCTTCTATATCTACTATCATATCCCAAGCATAACGAATAAACATTTTGCCAACATCATATCTGGTATAAGGTTCTACTTTTTCACCCATTGCAAGATTTACCAAAGCTTCAGGAATATTTTGCCCTACTCCTACTGCCAGATAAATCCATGCAGGTATTCTTGGATTTATTTCCAACAAATAAAATTCGTTGTCTTGACCTTTCATCAACTCTAATTCAAAACCACCTCGCCATTTGGTTTGACTGACAAATTTATGGGTTAATTCTATCATTGTTTTATCATCAATAGAAATACCACCCCAAGCTTTTCCTTTATCGGTAATGTACTGTTTACGCATTGGAACGGCAGCAATTGTATTTCCATTACCATCCCCTAAACCTGTAATATTATATTCAGTTCCATGAACAAATTGTTGCACTACAATGGGCAAACCCCATTTTGCACTGATTTTATTAAAATAACTCTTAACTTGCTCAAAATTATATGCTATGCTGGCATCATAATATTTACCTTTAATAACCATAGGGAATTCAAAATCATCTGTCAATGTAAAGATTTCCTGAGTACTAAAGATAGATCTGCTAAAAGGTACTTTTATTCCGTATTTCTTACCAAATTCGGGAAGATTAACTTTATGCCGTTCTTCAAATTGTTGCATGGTAGGCAAAAACATGTGAATACCCATCGCTTTAAAAGTATCTTCCAATTTCATAAATGAATACAATTCAGCATCAAAATTAGGAATGATAACATCTATTTTTTCGATGTCATTAATGTATTTCATTCTTGCTAACAAACTATCTGTTCCAGCTGTAGGATAAGGAATATGATATGTTTTATCTATAATATCATGCATATAAATGCCTGGCTCGAGCGATTCGTAGGATAAACCAATGATTTTTACATCAAAACTCTTAGCCTCCCGCAATCCTCTTATAACAGCTACACCAGGACCTGGGCTATCAATGGCATTTAAACCACTAACAGCAATAGTGACCTTACGCTTTTTCATTAATTTCAATTAAATTATGATGTTTTAATATGCCGATAAAATCAAAATAATCTTTCTCAAATGTAGCATCTTCAACAGTATATTTAGAAAGCATTGTCTTTGTTATTTCTTCAAAAGAATTATCATCTTTCATCATATTAATAATCTCAATCCCTATAGGATTTATAGAATAAGATTCTCCATTTAAAGGATTAAACACAAAACCAGTGTCACTTATCGCTATATTTTTATTTATTTTCATTTTTTTTGAGTTTTAAATATTTGATATTGCAATATTACAACATGTTTCTGCTAGTAGAGTTATAAAATTTCAAAAAGATGTTATAAGATTTATGGATATGAGTTACAAATAATTTAGATGATGAATATTTACCTATCTTTGTTTTAATATTTATCAAAAAACATCTGCCGAAAATAAAGTTATTTGGAAATAAATGCATAGAATGAGAAAGTTAGCTATACTTTTATTAATTTCATCCATATTTCACTCATCTGCTAATTATGGGCAAAGCTTAGCAGCCGGGAATCCATCATTAAGCGATGCTGAACAAGGCTACTTTTCTGATAAAGAACTTGCTTTTTCATTAACCTATCAGAATAGCTATTCAAACAAATTTTACAACGAAGATAAAGTTTACAATGGTTTAGTTAACATCAGAAATGCCTATTCAAATTATATTGAATTTAAGACAACTTATGGGGTAACGCCCAAAATTTCAACTTCTATGGAATTGGGCTATTTTTTAAATAAAACTATTAATTATCAAGATTCATCCTACAATGGATACGGATTGGGAGATTTAGCAATTTATTTAAAATACCGACTTATTTCTAGTAAAACTGCAAAATTTATGTTGCTTCCGGCAATAGGAATAAAACTACCCATCGGTGTCTTTGATCAAACTATTGGAACTACAAAACTACCCCTTATGCTTCAACCTTCGTCAGGAAATTTTAAATATAATGTCAGTATTTATATGTTGAAGATATTGAATGATAAACTAAGTATTGCTAGTATGTGTTTCTATGAATATGCTCCTTTAATTGATTCAAAAAATTTCTATTATAAATATGGTGACCAATGGAAGTTATCATTTTTTGCAAAATATAAATTCTCAGAAAACTTTTCTACCAACTTACAATTTAGATTTGAAAACAAAGACAAAGAAAATAAAGAATTTGAAAAAATCATAGAATACTCTGGTTATAAAATTGTAATTGCATCACCTCAAATATCTTATATTTTTGGCAATAACTGGCAAATATCAGCTTATGCTGATCTTCCTATTTATCAATATTATAACGGAATACAGTTAGCACAAAATTATTCATTCTCCCTAAAGCTACTTAAAAAATTCGATTTTAAATTTTAACTGACAATAATAAATTTATATAATTACACTCGTCAAATAAATCCTTCATTTTAAAATTAAACCAAATGGAATCAATATTGAAAACAAGTATTACAAGAAACCAAACAGCAGATGTACTCAAGGGATTGGCTGTTATTTTCATGATACAAGTTCATATTATGGAACAGTTTTCATCCATAGCTACCAATAACAGCGTACTTGGAAGAATCTTTTACTTTTTGGGCGGCCCTTTCTGCGCACCTGTATTTTTAGCTGTAATGGGTTATTTTTTGGCAGTTTCCAAACAATCGTTTTGGTTCTTTTTTAAAAGAGGGTTATTTTTATTCTTTAGTGGTATTTTACTCAACATAGGCCGTTCATTTCATCTATTAATAAACATAATACAAGGAACATATAATTTAGACCCCCTATTTTTTATTTTTGGAGCAGATATTTTAACTCTTGCTGGATTGAGTATTATTTTGCTAGCTTCTTTACGTTTGATTTCACAAAAAAGCTTATTTTTATACATCCCGATTTTGATACTATTTGCAGTTTTAAGCAATTTAATATCTATTGATAATCAAACACAAAATTTTTATTTGAATTTCATCATTGGAAAATCCGATTCTTCATATTTCCCTTTATTTCCTTGGTTTTCTTATGTAGTAGCTGGCTATATATTTAAAATAATTTATGATAAATCTAAAAATAGCTTTAAGCAATTTACACTTATTCATAGAATCTTTATTGGTTTATTAAGTTTGCTTATCCTCGTCTTTAGCCCTTATTCATTCAATATTTCAAATGAATTGACTACATATTATCACCATACTTTCTTTTTCTTTTTATGGGTAATTGGTTTTATGCTATTATATATTTTAGCAATCAATTACTTACATAATAAAATTAAAAACACAAAGCTGATTTATTTTTTATCATGGACAGGTAAAAACGTTAAGGCTATTTATATCATTCAATGGATAATAATTGGGAATATTGCTACAGCAATTTATCGTACTCAAAATTTACTAGAAAGCGAATTGTGGTTTGTTGGCATCACAATATCTACTTGTTTGCTAGCTTATGTTTATCTGAAAATAATCGATTATTATAAAAATACAAATAAAGAAATCCTTTAACTTTAACCAAAAAGCTACTGAATGTCAATTTGCTGATTATCTTCCGATTTTTCATTTCTTAAATGATAAACATCCAAAGCAACTATCATGGCAATAAATCCCCAAAAAGGGACAGATGCCTTGTCTGTATCAAGAAAATTATTCAGGAAACCATGTATATAATAAGTTGTGAGACTCAATAAAGCTATAAATATTAGTAATTTTGTTTTTTTGTTTTTTGACTTCCAATAAACTTTCAACGCGGTATAAATTACAGTAATAGCAATAGCCAAAACCGATAATAAACCCAAAACGCCTGTTTCAGCAAGTGGCCCAATATATTCACTATGTGCATTACCTCTGTTTCCTGCATTGGTACTGATAATTGTTTGTACGTAAGAATATTGATAAGGGGCATAGCAAAACTGATAAGTACCAGGCCCAAAACCCCAAAATGGACGATCTTTGAACATTCTAAAGGCAGCATCCCAACGGTTTATTCTTTCAAGATTTGAAGCGTCTGTTGAGATGTTTGACATTGATTGTATATGTTGAACAAAATTTTCTGATGCATCTTGCTTGTTTTTTTCTAATTTCATAATTATTTCACTACGAAGCATAAAGAAGAGGCCAATAAATAATATTCCAGCAAGAACAACCCATTTTATTTTAATTCTAAGCTTAACAATTAATGCCAAGCCTATAGCTATAGTTAAGGCAAGCCAAGCTGCACGACAATATGATAAATACAAACCTATTAATAAAATAATTGCAGCATTGAGTGTGAAGAATCGTTGTGTATTTGAATAAGATTTATCAAAAAGAAAACCAAAAATAACAGGTATAAAGAAAGCAATCATTCCCCCATAAGCAGTATGATCATTGTAAAAAGGTTCCATAACCCAATGTCCTACTTCCTCATTAAAAGCATAAAAAGAATGCCTGATAGATGTGTAAATTATTACAATACATAAGCTTATTATATACATCCAGGAAAATATCTTAAAGGTTTTAATGTTTTTAAAAAGCTGAGTTGCTAAAAAGAAAAAAGGTACAATAAACCATAATTTTGCAATAAAAAACTTGAAAGAAACCAAAGGCATTTCGCTGGTAATACTTGTTAGTAGCATCCACGACAAGTAAAATAAAATTGAAATTGTTACAGGATGTCTTATTATTTTAATATCGTAAGCCTGATCAAAAAAAAGTTTATACAAATACAAAACCAATACTCCAACCATCAAGGGTTCTGTTGGTAATGCAAGACCTAATTGTGCTTCATAATTACTTAAAGTAATTGAAAGTGGAGTTAAAAAAGTAATTAATAACAACACTTTGTCTAAGGAAGTAAAATACATCAAAATTAAAAAACCAATTAAAGGAATTGCCATGAACCAGAAAAATTCATTGGCAATAAATATGGCATTTATCAGAATAAACAGTCCACTAATACCATATATTAAGGCTAATTTTTGCTTTTTAGTCAATGATGCTATGGTTGAAGATTAGTTTTTTAAAATAGATTTTTTGTAAATAGTTTCGACAAAGATTAATACAAGTATCGAAAGCATAAATGAAGAAAATGAAGAAACTAAAACAATTAACCATCTAACAGGAGTAGTTTTCTTTTCAGCTTTATAAGCGTTGTCAACAACAAATTTTTGAGGTATATATTCTTCGGCATCTACTTTTGCTTCTTCATATTTAGCTTTTATAACGCTATATTGCTCAGCATTGTATTTAAGAATATTACGTAATGCAACATATTTACCTCCATATTTTGATAAAGTATCTGATTTAGCTTTTAGTCGTTCAATGGCTTGTTTGTTTCCTTTTCCAATTTGAATTGCTAATTCTTGATTTATCATTTCTGCTTGAGTTTCATAATCATTTATACCTTTTTGCCGAATAATCCTAAGCGAATCTTCCATAGCATTTGTTTCCCTCACAAATGACTCATAACTGGTTTTTACAATTTCAAATCCTCTTCTTGCACGTTCTTTTTGCATAGCATTTTTAGTAGAATCAAGTAAATTAGATATAGTATTAGCAATATCTGCCGCCATTTGTGGGTCTTTATCTAAAACACTAATTTCTACTGCCATAAACTCAGTTCTTTTAAAACTAATATTGTCTTTATATTCTTCTGTAAGATAAGTATTTTTAAATTTTGAGTTTTCATTAATATCATAGTGTTTAACAAGATTAAAGCGTTGGATTATTATATCTTTAATCTTGCTGGAATGTAAAATTTGCAATAATTGTTCAGCTTGTTCTTCTTCTCCAAACTCAAGAACATCAGCCTTTGTACCATCATTATTACTAAGTAAAGCTTTAGAAATAGAATTAGAAGAAGTTGGAAATAAAACTACAGTTGATTTATATTTTGGTGTAATTAAATAGGAGGCTCCTGCAGATAAAATTGCTGCCGATAATGTAACTATAAGTAATACTTTACGCCAATTCCATAAAAAAATAAAAAAATTAGTTGAATTAAAATCAGTATTGGTTTTATTAATTTCTGTCATATTGATTATATTTTTTAAGCAAAAATAGATATTTTTATTCATTTATCAAACCATAGAACGATGATTTTATAGTTTTAGTGTTTTATAAACTCATATAGAATTAGGCTTTTATGCAAATGAAAGATATTATTCAAAATAGTTTATTGACAAAAATACTCAGAATTATTTCGCTTTATTTTGAATAAGAGTAAGTAGTGATTTAAAATTTAATAGTTTAAGGAAAGATGCAAATACTATTGACAGAATTACCATTCCTATAAAGTTATAAATCCAATTATCTTCAATAAAATGTTTTGAAAAAATATTAATAATTATAACTCCCACAGCAAAAATAAGGATTGAAGATAAAAAACGATAATCGACTTTAAATTTGAATACTTTTTGTGCAAAAATAACTTGAACAATAGCACTTAAAAATTGTGTAATAATACTCGAATAAGCAGATCCAACTGCTTCTAATCGTGGTATTAATATAAAATTAAGAGAAATATTTAATAACATTCCTGTAGCTGCAATAAAATTTAATTCTTTAAGATTTCCGTTGGCAGTTAGCAAAGTACCAAAAACATAAGTAGTTGATACCGCAATAAATCCCATCATTAGCCATTTAAAAACTTCTGCAGATTCCTGTACATGATTGGTATATAACATCCCCATAAGTTCAAAACTATAGAAAAAAGAACCAATTCCAACAATTAGTGCTAAAGTTATAAGAAGTTTGAAAGATAATTTTACGATATGAACTATTTCGTCTCCATTTTTTATCATTTTTGAGAACAAAGGCAGTAGCAACACTGCAAAAAGATAAGCTATCATATTTGTTGCATCTAATAGTCGATAGGAAGATGCATAAATACCGGCTTGTTCATCTCCTTGAGTATTTGGCAATAAACGTTCAAGCATCACAGAGTCAATGCGATTGTAAAATGTCATGAGTAAAGCCAAGATGGCAAAAGGAAAGCTTTGCTTAATAATCATTACAAAAAAAGGCCGATTCCATTTAAGTCGAGTAAAAGATGATTTACGTTTCACAATAACAAATGCAATAATTGCTGTTATCATATATGCAGCAGTTTGTGCATAAATAAACCATTCTATTTGGAATTTTTCTTTGGTAACATTTCCCCATATTAAAATGCTGCAAAAAATAATCATCAGCAATCTATCTAACACAGATACAATACTATCTGTTTTAAAAAATAATAATCCTGAAATATTACTTCTTAAATACAATACAAAAGAAATTAAAAACTGGTTGAAAACCATCCAGCCCAACATACTTAATTGATGAGTGTTATATCCAACTATTAATCCAAAAGCAAAAGTAATAACAGCAAAAACTACTGCTAACATAAGCTTGAGAATCACGATACTCGAAAAATGTTTGTTGAGTAAATGATTATTTTGTGCAATGTTTTTATTATTGAAATTGGTAATACCAAAATCTAATAAGATATTGAAAAGAAAAGAAAAATTGAAAATTGCAAAATATAATCCATAATCAGCAGCACCCACCATATTTTGAACAGTTCTGTCGATACCCAGCATCCAAAAAGGCTTTATCAACAGGTTTAAAGCTAACAGAAAAATAAGATTGGTGAGAAATTTTCGTTGCATATCAATATAATAATCTGCAAAATTAACAAAGCTTTTCAGAAATTCGCATATTTAAACAGTAAGGAAAAGAAATTATCTGAATTATTGCCTTTAGTTCTTATGTTTTCTAATATAATTAAAATTTAGCTTTCAAAAAAACTATAGCTTTCTTCTTATCAAGTATTATTTCCTCTTTTTCAGAATTAATCATACAGCCGTATTTCAATTTATCGAACCAAGGTAAAAAAAAATGGGTAAACTTCACTAGTTTCCATTTTATACTATCTTTGTAATCAAACTTCCTAAATAAGTTGCCAATATCCCCAAAAATACACTTAAGCCAGTATAAAGTGCAAAGTGAAAAATATTTCCATTTCGGAGCAATGCAAGATTTTCGTTGGCAAATGTTGAGAATGTTGTAAAACCACCGCAAAATCCTACAGTGAGAAACATTTTCCATTCTGTATTCATCATATTTCCTTTTTCAGAAATGCCAAATAAAATGCCAATCAGTAAGCATCCTATAATATTTACGAGAAAAGTTCCGTAAGGAAATGCAGAAATAACGGTATTCTGAATGTATCTGGAAGTCAGAAATCTAGCTACTCCACCAAAAAAACTACCTAAACCTATGATAAGTATGATTTTAAACATAAACTGATATTGTTTTTGTAAAACAAAGTAAATGTAGGAGTTATCAGCTTTTTAATTGCGGTTTAAGGCTAACCCCATAGCCTGTTACAAAAGTACAAAACTTTAGTATAAAACAAAAATTATTTCTCCCTTGGCTTTAATTGACACATGCAACTGCCTGATAATCTTTCTTTGGTATTGATTTTCATTGGCAAACCATCCTTTTCCCAATCCACAATACCACCTGCCATATTGGTTATTTGTGTAAATCCTTTCTCAATCATAAAATCAACGGCTTCATGACTGTATAAACCCACTGAATCGGCAAAAATTATATGGATAACTTTTGAAACATCCTTCCATTTTGTTTTTAATTCACTAAAAGGAATTCTTATGAGCTGAGGTACATCAAAGGTTTTAAATGTGTTCAGATAATCTTCCCTAACATCCATCATTACAGCACCTTTACTGCACAATTCAAAAGCTTCTTTTGGTGAAATATGCCTTACACCTTTAATTACCATTCCCTGTTTTCCAAATAATTCTTCGGTATTCATAGATAAAAAATAAAATTAAATAAGAATCCAACTATCATGATTCCAACGCCCACAACAGCAATAAAAGTGAAGATAAGCGGAAGTTTTAATACTTTACGTAAAATTACCATTTCAGGTAAGGATAAGCCAATTACCGACATCATAAAAGCAAGTGCAGTTCCCAATGAAGCACCTTTTTCTATTAAAACAGAAACAATAGGTACAATACCTGCTGCATTGGAATACAATGGTATACCGATTAATATTGAGAGAGGCACAGAATACCAGGCTGATTTACCCATCAGGGCAGCCATAAAATCTTCGGGCACATAGCCATGAGCACCGGCACCAACTGCTATCCCCAATGCTACATAAATCCAAACCTTTCCTATGATTTCTTTAACAGCTTCAAAACCCATTTTTATGCGTGTTTCAAAACTTATCTTGTTATCATCCATCTTATTTTGTCCTACTTTAATTTCATAAACCCAGGGTTCAACCCATTTTTCGAGTTTTAAAATACCAATAATCCAGCCTGCAACAATCGCAATCGTTAATCCGGTAACTACATAAATAAGTGCTACTTTCCAGCCAAACAATCCATACAAAAGTATAATGGCAACTTCATTAATCATTGGAGCAGCAATCAGAAAAGAAAAAGTAACCCCCAAGGGTACGCCGGCTTCTACAAATCCTAAAAACAAGGGAATTGCAGAACAGGAACAAAAAGGAGTAACAATACCCAGCATGGCAGCCATTACATTTCCTGTAAAAGTTTTTTTGCCTTCCAATGCTTTTCTGGTTCTTTCCGGTGAGAAAAAAGTACGGATAATCCCTACAAAAAAGATGATTAATGTAAGCAAAAGCATTACTTTCGGAAATTCAAATATCAGAAACCATAAGGCTTCTGCAAGATGCTCCCCTTTGGTCATACCAAAAACATTAAAAACCAGCCAATCGGTAATTGGGAGCAAATTATGATAAATTAAAAACCATACTGGTAATAATAAGATAATAATATTAAAATGTCTTGATTTAATAATTTGAAAATTCATTATAAAATAATTATAAAATGTACCAATTTGAAAATTATATTAGGACACGGATAATACGGATCCGTTCCGGAAACGCTGATTTTCGCTGATTTTTCACATTATACAAAGTAATAAAATATAAAGTCTTTATTTTTGTTAAATCCGTTTAATCTGCGTTTCCCTTTGGGATCTGTGTCATCCGTGTTCTAATTTCCATGTCATTTTAAATAGAAAATAAAAATATAATAAAACCCAACCAGGATAAAGAGAACTGCAACCACTTTTCTGAACCATTTCTCAAAAATCTTAACCTTGTTGTAAAAACCACCAACACTTGAAATACTGAATGCCAATAAATAAGCAATAATTATTACAGGTAATCCGGTAGCAATGGCAAAAACAAATGGGAGAAACAAGCCTGAAACACTGCTGATTGTCATAGGTATTAACATACCAAAATATAAAACGCCACTGTATGGACAAAATGCCAGTGCAAAAACAATGCCGAGCAATAATGCTGACCACCAGTTACTTCTATTGTTTTTCCCGATTTTATCACTTAAACCACTAAATCCCGGAAATTTGATTTTGATAATATCCAGCATCAGAATACCTACGATTATAAGCAATGGACCTAGAAATTTTTCACCATTCGATTGAAATAACTTGGAAATCTGAAACTTACTGGCTCCAAAATAGAGGATGATACCTAAAAGCGTATAGCTAATGGCTCTTCCCAAAGTGTACCAAAGACCGTTATAGAAAATCTGTTTACGATTTTCCAAATCTTTGCTGATAAAGCCAATAGCTGTTATGTTAGTGGCTAAAGGACAAGGACTTATTGCTGTCATGATTCCCAGCAAAAAAGCTGATATAAACGGGATGTTATAATTGTCTAAAAGATTTTGCAGAAATTCCATTTAAAAAAAATTTTAAAGTATTTAAATTGAATTATTTCAAATATTCAGAGATCTGAGATTTCAGAATCTCAATAAATTTAGCTTCTTCGTTTCGAGCATAACTAAATGCATCATCAGTCAAATCTTTTATTTCTTCTTTTCCTTTAAATAATTTGGTAACAAATAATCCAGAACCGGCTGCCTGATATTTTTCAGCTATTTTGCTATTTGCTTCATCATCCACATCAATAACAGAAAAAACAATTCTTCCTTCTGTAATTTCGTTTTTAAAATAGGTTTCCAATGTTTTACGAGCTGCTGCCTCTATAGCTTTACAAGTGGCACAACGATTAGTCAGGTGAAAATTCTGCACTAATAGAACGGCTTGTTTATCACTTAATAGCATGGTTTTTTCAGGAATTGTACCGGTTAAATTTTCAGGAATTACACTTGTAACAGCAGTAGAATCTGTTGATTGAGCTTTGTTTTCCTGTTCGTTGTTCTTTGAATTGCATGCTGAAATGAATATTATAGCTGCAAAGAATAAAATTTTAATTGTTTTCATAAATTTATTTATTATTTTGATGTGTTTTTGTTTTTTACGAAATGAAATATTTTTAGATTAATTCATTCTCTATTTATTTTAAAAATTCCCCCAAAAGCATTTTAGCTATCTCCCAATTAGTGCGGTTGATGCAATACTTTATTGAAGGTGGTTCAATTTCGCCCTGAATCAATCCCGCATACTTAAGTTCCTTTAAATGTTGCGATAAGGTAGAACGGGCAATAGGAATATCTCCTATCATTTCACCACTTGTACAACAACTATTTAAACCACTGAGTTTTTCTAAGATATAAACTCTGGCAGGATGGCTTAATGCTTTGGCAATTCGTGCAATTTGCTCTTGCTGAGCAGTAAATTTGGGTTTTGCAGCCATAATTTATTGATGCTTTGTAATAATTTCTTTAAGTTCTGTTACAGAAGGAACTCTTCCACTTAAAACTACTTTTCCGTTGATTACCAGGCCTGGTGTTTTCATAATTCCATATCCCATAATCTTCACAATGTCTTCAATTTTTTCAACTTTTGCTTCAATTTTCAATTCCTCCACAGCAATTAAAACACCCTTTTCCAGGGTCTTACAATTGGCACATCCAGTACCTAATACTTTTATTTCCATTTTAATTAATATTTAAATGTTTTTGTATTTCGCAAAATTACGAAATGAAGTTGAATAAAAAAGAAATTTTTAATTTTTTGTATTTTTTTGTTACTACTGTTAATATTTTTAATTTTGCCGTAAATTATAGCTATCGATGGCAAAAAAGAATAAATTTAACTTCAATACAATATTAGTTTTTATAAAAAGAGGATTAATTTTCTTTTTCTCCTCTACCCTAATAGTTGTTCTGGCATATATCTTTTTCAATCCACCATTAACACCATTAATGATGGTAAGAAATGCAGGTCAATTATTTTCAGGAGAAAAAGTAGAATTGCAAAAAAAATGGATACATATTGATTCTATTTCTCCTTTTCTGATACAAGCAGTTATAGCTTCTGAAGACAACAATTTTCAGAAACACTGGGGCTTTGATTTTGAAGCAATACAAAAAGCCAGCAAACTCAATGAAAAAGGAGGTAAAATGAGAGGTGCAAGTACAATTTCTCAGCAAACAGCAAAAAATGTATTTCTTTGGCCAGACCGTACATGGGTGCGAAAAGGATTTGAGGTATATTTCACTGGAATGATAGAGCTTTGCTGGAGTAAAAAACGCATCATGGAAGTGTATTTGAATGTAATAGAAATGGGTGATGGCATTTATGGTGCAGAAATGGCAGCTAAAACTTTCTTTAATAAATCAGCCAAAACCCTAAACCGCAATGAAGCTGCATTGATTGCAGCAGTATTACCCAATCCTCGCAAATGGCATCCCGATGCGCCCACTCCTTATATCAAAAACAAACAACAAAAAATATTACAAGCAATGAATAAAGTTGGGAAAGTGATTTTGTAATTTGAAAATGGGAAAATAAGACTTGCCAAGTTGACATTTTGATTCTATTACTTCAAGTTCTTTATATATCCAAAGTAAATCCCAACCCAAAGGTTTCTTTAAACTGTACTTCAGCTTTATTTGAAATAATATTTCCATTTGAGTCCTTTTTTACAACTTTGGTATCATAATCATATATAAGATTAGTATTAAGAATAGCAGACAAAAACTTATTGATTTTCATTTTCAGAATAACTTCCCAGTTTACATCTATGTATTCTGGTTTATTATAATAATCGGAAAACAATTCTAACTTATTATTAAGTTCCACATTCTTAATAACTTCCTTTTTAAAAACAAATTTTACATAAGAACCAATTCCTGCCTTTATTTTCTTACCTTTATCAACACCATAAGCACCTGCATCAGAAAGAGTTTTGTGAGTTACAAAAGTTGTTTTGCCTGTTAAAACTGAAAAAATAAAAATATAATGTTTTCGTTTGTATTCTAAACCAACAGAAGTAATTAAATAAGCCGGTGAAAAAAAATCAGAAACAACAGTTGAATCATTAGGATATTTAAACCCTTCTGAAAATTGACTTTTTAAATTAATAAGTGCATTGTAATTCCACTTATCCGAAGCTCTAAAAGCATAATTTGTATTAAATTCAAATTTATCATCCGTTTTAATAAACTTTTTTTCGCCTTGTTGCATAATACCATAAGTAGCTTCAAAAACATTATCCCAACGATTATTTTTATTGATATATTTTGCAACTATTTTAGTATTTGCAATTCCATTTAAGGAATTTTCGCCACCTTGAGACCAATACCTATATGAAGTTTGTGCAAATGTAAAAGTTGTTAAACTTTTTATTTTCCAATATTTCAGTGTGTCTTTTTGAGAAATTGAATCTTTATTGTCTTGAGCAAAACAATTACTAAATATGATAACAAAAAACAATAATATAAAAAGCCTTCTATCCATTGCAAATTATGTATTCTTTTATATCTATTTTCTATTTCTAACTATTTTTGCTATAATGGGGTAGTGATCAGAATAATCTGCACTTTTAACTTCAAAGTCGTATGCAGAGAAATCATTAGAATAAAGAATATAATCTATTCTGAAGGAAGGAAATTTACCATTATATGAGTTTCCAATTCCTATACCACTTTCAACAAAAGCATCTTTTAAATTTTCAGAAATTATATGATAGGCATAAGAAGTAGGTGTATCGTTAAAATCACCACAAACGATAACTGGGTAAGGTGACTGACGAATATGTTCAGCAATACTTCTTGCCTGTGAAGCTCTTTTAATAAATGCATGTTTCAACTTTGCAAAAATCTTTCTAACTCCTAATTTGAATTCAGTCTGCTCGCTCTGATTTCCAAAATCTTCATAAAACATCTCATCTTCCTTGCTGAGTCTGATAGATTCTAAATGAACATTGTAAATCCTGATTGTATCTGTTTCTTTTACAATATCCGAAAAAATACAAAGATTATCTGATTTCTCATTAAACTTTACTTTTCCTTTATTAATTATTGGATACTTTGAAAACGTGACAATACCTGAAGAAAATCGTTTTTTGTTATTGTTTAAAGAATAAACAATATTATAGTTTTTTGCATTTTGAAATTTTAAAATTGTATCTAAAGTTGTGAATTTCTCTAATTTATCACTTACAAACTCCTGAAAACAAAGAATATCAGATGAGTCCTCTCTTATAACATTAAAAATATCATTACGATTTTTGAGTATTTCTTTATCATTTTTTGCAGGTTTAAAAATATTAAATAGCCTTACATTATATGATAATACTTTTATTGATTCACTGTCCTCTTTCAAATGCTTAGATGAAAATTGAATAGTTTTATTTATATAATTAAACCCAAATAAAATTATTATTAACGACAAAAATAGTCCCTTCTTGAATAGAATTAGCCAAAAGATAAAAAAAAGTAAATTAATTAAAAGGAGAAAAGGATAAGCAAGTCCAAAAAATGCAATCAACCAAAATTTATCAGGACTAACATAAACTGCTAAATATGAAACCAATAAACTAATTGCAAAAATAATATTAACAAAAAAAGCAATTTTTGTAAAAATTGAGTGATTAGATTTTTTTGCCATTTTATACTAATTATATTTTATATCTTCTTTATTTTGAAGACTTAAAAAGAAATTCTTTTTCTTCTTTGGTCAATGTTTCGTAACCCGATTTTGAAATTTTATCTAAAATAATATCGATATATTTTTGTTTTTCAGCCTTTTGTCTGTTAAACTCTTCATCTGAAACTGGACGTGTAGGATTTTCGTTTTTATAAAATTTCATCTTTGGTTTACGATGGAAAAAGTTTTCAAATGCAAAATCAGGTAACTTAATGTATTTATATTTAAGGTTTAAAGCCATCAGAACCCCATAAAATGCACCGCCTAAATGTGCAATATGACCGCCTGGATTTTCTTTTTCAATACTTACCAAATCGAGTAGCAATAAAAAAATGGCAATATATTTTAGTTTAACATTCCCTAAAAACATTAATTGCACTATTAATTCAGGCTTAAAAGTGGCTACAGCAATTATAATAGCAATAACGGATGCTGAAGCACCTAACGCAAATGAATTCGAAACCAATTGATTAAATACAGGGAAGATGTTATAAGCTAATATAAAAAAAACACTACCAAAAATACCTCCTAAAATATAAGTTTCTAACAGCTTCTTACTCCCAATATATTGCGTAAATAAGAAACCACCAAAATACAACATCGTCATATTCAATAATATATGAAATATATCCTGATGCAGAAACATATAAGTAATTAATGTCCAGGGACGAGTAATCAAAGTATCAAAACTTGAGGGAAGAGCAAGCCAATCGATTACATTCTTTGAAATTTCAATTTGAAGTAAGAAAGAAAATAATGATAGAAAAGCAATAAACAGCCACACCAATACATTGATCTTAATAAGCTGAACCAAAATGGTTTTCTGTTTAAAAAAATATTTAAACTGATCTAAAGGCGTACTTGTCATTAGTTATAATAATTATGATGGGTATTGTTTTTTTTCCAGTATAAAATTAAAATAATACCAAAAAGCATGCCACCTAAATGTGCAAAATGTGCAATTCCACTTTGTGAACCAGTAACTCCAAAATACAATTCAATAGCACCATAAATAATTACAAACCATTTTGCCTTGATTGGAAATAAAAAATAAATATACAATAGCTGATTAGGGAAAATCATTCCAAATGCCAATAAAATACCAAAAACAGCACCAGATGCACCAACTGTCGTAGAATTCAACTCAAGATTAAAAGCTCCTGAAGAACCAATATAATTCTGGTTTTGATTTAAATACATCAAACCATTATTAAAAACCTCTTGTATTTGATCGGGAGTTAGTTGAGATTTATAATAAGAGTAACTAATAAAGACAACAATAGTTTGAATAATTGCTGCTCCAATACCGGTAACCAGATAATAAAACAAGAATTTTTTTGCGCCCCAATAGTTTTCCAACACATAGCCAAACATCCACAAAGCAAACATATTGAATAAAATATGTTCTACCCCACCATGCATAAACATATAAGTAATGTATTGCCAAGGTCGAAATAAATCTGATTCAAAGAAGTGTAACCCCAAATACTTAGCAATATCAATATGATAAACACTATCGAAAGTAATAGTTGCTAAAAAAAACAATCCATTGATTATCAACAAATTTTTGACAACCGGCGGTAAAAAATTAAATCCTCTAGGGCGAAATTGTTCTATTGTCATTTTTCTAAATTATTTGAATTTTTCTGTTAACTCATCTAAAGTGATGGAAATCAATATTTTTTTTCCTGATGGTGATTGATAAGGCAATTTACATGCAAAAAGTTTGTCGATAAGATTTTGCATTTCCTCTTGCAGCAACATTTTACCGGGTTTTATTGCCATATTTCTTGCCATTGATAAAGCTAAGTTAATTTTTTTATCAACTTTTAAACTCATTAGATTTTTCTTAAAATTTTCCAACATTCCTTCTATCACATCCTTAACGTTTTCATCAAGCATATTCACTGGTATTCCATTTACAATAAAAGTGTTTAAACCAAACTCATTAACATCAAAACCTAATAATGTCATTTCATTTTTCAATTCTTTAAGCAATTCGCTATCAGAAGGACTAAAAACAAAAGTTTGAGGAAAAAGTTGTTGTTGTGAAGCAGCATTATGATTGTCAATAGTTTCCACAAACTGTTCAAACAAAATACGCTCATGAGCACTTTGTTGGTCAATAATTATCAAACCCGATTTGATAGAAGTTACAATATAACGATTTTGAAATTGAAAAAATGAATAGTTAAGTAAATTAGAATTAGTTGCATTTAACTCATCATCAAAAGATTGTTGTTTTTCCTCAGTTGTAATTGTGAACGATGGAGTCTTCGTTTCCTTAAACATTTTCTCCCAATTTTGCGAATTACGTTGTTCTCTTTCAGTAGGTTTAGGTGGAGAATAGTTTCTTTTATTTTTATCGTCAAAAGGATTGAAATCGGGATTTATCTTAATAGAAGGTTGCTTAACATCGTAATCTTTAGGTGGTGGCATCAGGTTTAAGCTATGTTCTATTTCAAAATCTATAGTTGGTGAGATATTAAACTTTCCAATACTTTGCTTTACTGCTGAGCGAAGCAATGCATAAATTGTTTTTTCGTCCTGAAACTTTATTTCTGTTTTTGTTGGATGAATATTAATGTCAATTTCTTTGGGATCGATTTCAAAATTGATAAAGTAGGATGGGAAAGCCTTTTCTGGCAATAATTCCTGAAAAGCATTATCAACTGCATGATGCAGGTATGGATGTTTGAAAAATCTTTTATTTACAAAGAAATATTGTTCGCCACGTGTTTTTTTTGCAAATTCTGGTTTACCGATAAAACCACTAAATTTAGCAATATTAGTTTCTTGTTCAACAGGAATTAATTTTTCGGCATAAGCCTTCCCGAAAATATTTACAATACGCTGTTTCTGATTAGATTTCTCTAATTGATAAATCAGCTTTCCATTATGATGATAAGTAAATGCTATGTTTGGGTTGATTAAAGCGATTCTGTGTAATTCTTCTAAAATATGATTAGCTTCTAAAACATCGGATTTCAGAAAATTACGTCGTGCAGGTACATTGAAAAAAAGATTCTTAACAGAAATTGAAGTCCCTACTGTATATTGACAAGCATTTTGACTTTTTACTTCGCTACCTTCAATAATTATTTGTGTTCCTAAGCTTGCATCGTGCAATTTTGTCTTTAGTTCTACATGTGCAATAGCAGCTATAGAAGCCAAGGCTTCACCTCTAAAACCCATAGTACGAATGCAAAACAAATCATTAGCTTGAGTAATTTTAGAAGTAGCATGACGCTCAAAACTTAAACGAGCATCTGTATCAGACATTCCACTGCCATTGTCAATTACTTGAATCAGGGTTTTTCCTGCATCTTTAACAATAAGCTGAATATGAGTCCCTCCTGCATCCAATGCATTTTCAAGTAATTCTTTTACAGCAGAAGCCGGACGTTGTATTACTTCTCCGGCAGCAATTTGATTAGCTACAGCATCAGGGAGTAAACGGATTATATCTGACATTAAGTTATTGAATTATTGATTGAGTTATTAAATTTATAAGAGAATAAAAATATGTAAATTAACTTATTTGAAAATTATTGTAAGAATGAGTTCATATTATAAAAAGGCTATTATCATAAGAAATTAAGTAATCATATTCATTGATAATAACTTAATAACTGCACAACTATGAACGCTTACCCAAAAATAAAATATAATAATAGAAGAGCTATTGCCAAATATATTAATAAATTTCTCGAATTGAGAAAACCTCTCGCTTGGCTACCTTTATGTCTCCCAATTGCCCATTTATCGTTCATTTCAGTTTTAAGTCTTGCTTTCATCTGATCTGTTTCATTATTTTCATTACTTACAAAGGAAATATTTTCAGCATCTTTTTGTGGATTATAATACAAAGGCTTATAATTAAATGCTTTTGCTTTTGGTAATTTAAAAAAAGAAAGTCTCATGGTAATTAATTATTTTTTACAAAATTAGCATTTTTTTACTTTTTCACAAAATATTCAACGTTGTTTAAGTTAGCTGTAGTATGCATAACTAGTTTTTTATTAGATTAAACAAAAAAGGCTGACAAAAGCCAGCCTTTTATAATTATGATAATAAAAATTAAGCTTTTGCAAACATAGAAAATCTGTTTTTTGCAAAATACAATGCTCCAAAAAACAATGTATTATAAGCAAGAGTTCCAAATAATTCATTTCTAAAAAATGGAATGGCTGCTTCGTAACATAATCCTAAGCCAGCAAGTGTGGTTGGATAAGCAAATCTTGCACTAAACCAAACTGCAAAGTTAGTTAATACAAAAAATATCACTGATGAAGCTATAGAAGCTGCTACTGTTGTAATAGCAGAAGTCTTTTTGCGAAGCATAATACCCAAGCCCGCTGTTAATACAAAACTAATATAAACAGCATACATTTCTGGATAAAAACCCAAAAACAAATCACTGATAAATAAAGCAAATAATGGTAGTAAAATTGCTAAATATTTTCGGTTAACATAAGTTCCACCAAATAAGGCAATAGATGCTACAGGCGTAACATTTGGTAAATGAGGTAGTAAACGAGAAAAAGCAGCTACAAATACTACAGATATTACAAATACAAATCTTGGTGTTAATATTTTCTTCATTATGTTTTAGGTTTTAATTACGCGAACAAAATTATAAAATCATTTGAAATAAAAGAGATATTTTTTAAAAAAACTATAATTAACATAAGTAATTTACTGAATTTCTATAACTTAACATTGATTTTAATTACTTAATTTTAATATTATGAAAAACTCTAATAGATATTTTAATTTGCCTATCTTACCTAACTCAATATATTTTAAAAAGTAAATAATATTCATTATCTATATTTGTAATAAAGAGAAAAATATTACAAAATTGTTATTAATTATTTGCAACATACAGAATTAAAATATATTAGCAGTTTTATTGTATGTGCATTAAAAATATAATCTGTATAAATTCATATTACTTAAATATTTATTTTTGATATAAATTTTAATAAACTACAGAAAAGTTTTTAATGAACTCCAAATCAACTTTTATCCTTTCACTAATACTATTTTTATCCCAACTTAGCTTTGCTCAGGAAAAATTATATACTCCCACTTTACATGAATTAGATTCAATTCTTAAAACTAATTGTAATTTAATGAAGCAAATCAATGTCAACGATATAGACATGTTAATGGTGAACGATTGCCAGTTAAATGAAATAGAGGCTACCCTTGAAAATCTTAAATATGTAAATATTGCCAGTCAAATTGATTTTAAGAAAAGGGAAGAAATAGCAATTTATGAATACTTTACCGAAACAATTACCCAAATAGCTCAGTTTAGGGTAGTTTTAAATCAATACATGAGTAATTTAGATTTTTGGTATTATAAAAAAGCTATGGATTTTTTAGCAAAAAACGACTCCTCTAGTGCCTCAGAAAAATTTGAGAAATCGCTATTATTAAATCCTTTTTATATTCCATCTTTGTATCAAAAGGCAATGTTTTATTTAAAGAATTCTCAAACAAATTTGGCTGCAAAAATTGCTCAGTTTGTTGCATTGAATTTATATCCAAGCGATAATGATTTGTTACTGATTAAGGCAATGAATGAACAAATCAGCAAACAATTTAAAAATAGAGGCGAAAAAATGCTTGTTGATGAATATTGTAATGAATCGTTGGAAATATTTATGCAAGCTGATTCATTTTGCAGCTATTATAAATCTGCTGATTGTGAATATTTCAAACAGGGAATTATTCAGTCAAAATTTGGATTATATCGGTCCTATTTGCGTGTAGCAAATCAAGCAATGGATGCCCATAAATATTCAATAGCTGAATCATTTGTTATGAAAGCCAAAGAATATGCAAATATTAATAAAAGCATTTTTACTCCTAATGATGAAGCTAACAAATTAATGAAAAATATTGCAGCAAAATACATTGATCTCGGAATGTATTATAAAAGCAATGCCGATTACACCCAATCAAATTATTACTTTGACAAAGCAAAATCTGTATGCAGTATATTCAGTGACAAGGAATACGAAACAATGCTGTTGAAAAAAGAACAAGAAGTTGTTGCTGTTGAAACTACGACTATTGAACCAAATAAAAAAATTCAATCAATAAATAACCAGCTGATTGTAAAAAACAAACTAACTAAAAAAAGCAAAAAAAAGAAAAGTCATAAAAAAATCAAGAAAGTCAAGATCAAAACAAAAACAAAGAAAGTTGGAGTAAAAGAAAATAATTCAAATTTAATTGCAAAACGAAATACTAAAAAAAGAAATTATAGTATTTATTGCTCATTAATCGAAATGGGTGACGAATTTTCTAATGCTTTTAAATATGAACAAGCGTTCGAAAAATATAAGGCTGCAAAAGAAATTGAAAAAACTGCATTGATGAAGGAAAATTTAGTATTAGATTCTCTTATCAATGCAACTGCCTTTAATATTATCCGTTTGCAATTAGAAACATCAAGTTTTTTTATATGGGCAAACGAATTGGGAAAAGCCGATTCAGCTTATCAATTTGGTGTTTTACTTCAACAAAAATATCATTTAGAAAACGATCAAGCCACCATTGCTTCTCTAAAATCTTACCGTAATAAGATCACTCAAAAAATGTGTCAGAACACACAGGATGAAATTGAACAACTAAATTCAAAAGCGATAAATTATATTACGCTTAAAGATTTTAACAAAGCTCAGAGTTTAATTGATGATGCTAATACATTGGCAAATAATAATAATAATAATAATAATAATAATAATAATAATTGCGAATTGACTACTTTAAATACCCAAAAGCTTTCGCATTTTATAAAGCCAATTACAGATTATTTTAATTTAAAAGAAATAGCAAAAGAAGCATTTTCAAAATCGGATTACAAAATGTTTACCGAAAATCATTATAATGCTGATAAAATATATATAAAAGCTAAGTTAGATACAATTGGTATTCCAAACAATAATATTATTGCCTATTTGAATTATCAATCCAATGAACAGTTTATATTATTTGCTGCTAATTATTTTATTGAATTTTATGATTTTGAGAATTGCTTGGCTTCACTGGAATTATTAAAGAAAAACGGTTTTGAAGCAAATAAAGCAAAAGCTATTCAAATTAAATTAGCACAAAAGCAAGCGGCTATAGACAAATCACAACAATCTGATTTTGATGCTAATAAAAATATTATTAAATATACTAATAATGATAAATGGTTCAGATTTTTTAATGAAGAATATAAGAAAAAATAATCATTAGTTACTCAGATAGCTTATGAGTTGTATGAGATAGATATAGACTTTTTCGTAAAATTCATAAACTACAAATCTATTTCTTAAAACTTTTTGCTATTTTTGAAAGTATGTTCTTATTTTTACAAAATTATTTAAAGCTATGATTGCATTCCCAAATTGCAAAATAAACTTAGGTTTATATATTGAAAATAAGCGTAGTGATGGATTTCACAACATTAAAACAGTATTTTATCCTATTGAGTTAACAGATGTATTAGAGATTATTGAATCTGATACTTCTCATTTCGTAATGAGCATGAGTGGCATTCCTGTAAATGGGGATTTTCATTCAAATTTGTGTTATAAAGCTTATACTTTACTTAAAAATGATTTTAGCTTACCCGCTGTTAAAATTCATTTACATAAAGCAATACCTCATGGTGCAGGCTTAGGTGGTGGCTCTTCTGATGCTACTTTTACTATTAAAATGCTGAATAATAAATTCAATTTGAATTTGAATATTAAGCAAATGCAGCAGTATGCAAGCAAATTAGGCAGCGATTGCACCTTCTTTATTGAAAACAAAACTGTTATAGCCAAAGAAAAAGGCGATGTATTTGAAAATATTGAAATCTCTTTAAACGGTTATCACATTATAATTGCAAAACCTAACATTGGTGTGAGTACACCGGATGCTTATAAATGGATAAAACCCCGCAATGAAGAGATTGATATTATGTCTATTATAAAGCAACCTATAGAAAACTGGAAAGATAATTTAATCAATGATTTTGAAGAAAGTGTTTTTAAAAAATATCCTGTAATCGCTTCCATTAAAGAATTACTTTATAAAAACGGAGCTATTTATGCAGCAATGAGTGGCAGTGGTGCCGCAGTTTATGGGATTTTTAGAGAAATACCCCAAAATTTAAAACTTCCTGATGGGAGTTTTTGCTGGGGGAAAAACTTGAATCCGTAATTCAATTTTAAAAATCTTTCAGCAAAAGTTTCCTTATTTCAGATTTACTTTTGGTAGTATCTGCTTTTAAAATAATTGTAATAAAAAAAAATGCCATTAAAACCGTAATAATTATTAGAGTTTATACCGAATAAAAGATTAACAGTGCTAAGTTAGTAAAAAAATAAGATATTAGACAATTACGTTCTTTGAGATTATAAATTCGCAATATGAAAATGCGATATGAGAATTTAAA
>Ga0247840_10000249_pt1 | contig 111554 bp, 92 predicted proteins | sample LaCruzMarch2015__FD_192404 | JGI IMG/M metagenome (GOLD analysis project Ga0247840, IMG submission 192404) | Freshwater microbial communities from meromictic Lake La Cruz, Castile-La Mancha, Spain - LaCruzMarch2015_17m | ecosystem: Environmental > Aquatic > Freshwater > Lake | place: Spain... | reverse complement strand
TCATCCCGACCATTTAAAAAGACTTTCGCAAGAAAGTCTTTTTTGTATTCACGCAAAAATTTATTATGACCCGATTTGAATACTAGATTCATCCGACTCTTGCTCGAATCGTGGCTAACGAGCTTGAAAATGCAAGCATTTTGCTACGCTCGACGCAGAGCGAACCGTAAGGCTCATTCTTCGCCAACGGGCTGCTCTCATCCCGACCATTTAAAAAGACTTTCGCAAGAAAGTCTTTTTTGTATTCACGCAAAAATTTATTATGACCCGATTTGAATACTAGATTCATCCGACTCTTGCTCGAATCGTGGCTAACGAGCTTGAAAATGCAAGCATTTTGCTACGCTCGACGCAGAGCGAACCGTAAGGCTCATTCTTCGCCAACGGGCTGCTCTCATCCCGACCATTTAAAAGAGACTTTCGTAAGAAAGTCTCTTTTTGTATTCACGCAAAAATTTACTATGACTCGATTTGAATACTAGATTCATTCTACACTTGCTGGAAGCGTGGCTTTCGTGTAAGGTGGGCATACTTGCCCACCCAGCAACTGGTTTTCGTGTTAAAATTTTTCTATGTCAAATTATCGTAGAGTTTTTATACAAAATTCATATGTGTTCTTAACTATAATAACGCACAAAAGAATCCCGATTCTGGTTGAAAATATTGAGCTATTGAGAAAATCATTCAGTAACGTCAAAGCATTTTACTCCTTCGAAATTATAGCTTGTGTTATTCTTCCTGAACATTTGCATATCATATTATCTCCAGAAAAAATAGAAGACTACCCAAAAATAATTTCAGCTATAAAACATTCTTTTTCTCGGAGCCTAGACGTTAAGGTCGATGATTTATCTGAAAGCAAAGTTACAAAACGCGAAAAAGGTGTATGGCACAGAAGATATTTTGAGCACACAATAATTGACGGAAAAGACTTAAATAAACATATAGACTACGTGCATTACAACCCTGTTAAACATGGACTAGTTTCTCTTGTAAAAGATTGGGAATATTCAACCTTCCATAAATTTATACACAACAAGATGTATGACGAAAACTGGGGGAGTTGTGGAATCCCTGAATCGGCTCTTGCGTTATACAAAGATTAAACTTGGTGGGCAGGTATGCCCACCTTACACTATGCTTTTCTCCCTTGGCACATGACAACAAACCCTGAGAAGAGTAAGCAAAAATATTTTCATTTTTATGATTCATGATAGTTTTTGCCGCCTTGAATACCTCTCGCGCTACATCTGCTTCAAGAGGCTGGTAATATTTAAATTGTGGTTTTATTTTGCAAAATGTTCTGCCTATCATTTTTATCCGCCTTCTGTTGATTAAACAATTCAAAATAAAAATTTTTGACCGTTATCTTTCAATCTTTACACTTTGTAACTTTGCTATGCAGAGGCCTTTGTGCTACCATGAAAGCAGTGGGCTAGAGGATTCGCCAACATCTGAAAAGCTAGTAGCAAAAGAGATGCGAGCGGAGTGAAAACAATAAAATAGATGTTCGCAAGCAAAAGATAGCGAGTGCATAAATCTAGTAAGCCGCCAAAACAAAAAAGATTAGCAGCAAGTACAAAAAAACAACGAAAGGCGCGGGAAATTAAATCTCGTGTAGTGATAAAAAGATGGATTTTACAGCAATAACGATAGAACTACTTAAATCACTTTCAAACATAGTCGGAAATTACGGACTTGGGATTATTTTGTTGACCGTGGTCATCAGGCTTGCAATGTGGCCATTGGGGGTTTCCCAGCAGCGTTCGATGAAAACAATGCAGAACCTTCAACCAAAAATGAAAGCAATCCAAGACAGATACAAAAGCGACCCGCAGGTTATGCAAAAAAAAATGATGGAGTTCTACAAAGAGCATAAATTCAACCCTATGTCTGGTTGTTTCCCGCTTTTGGTTCAGATGCCTATTTTTATCTTGCTTTACACCGCATTGATGAGTCCTCAATTTATCCAGATTGCTGGTGATTCTCAGTTTTTATTCGTAAAAAGACTTGACGCTACCTTGAAAACCACCGCCGGAATTTCTTTTGACGGCGAGATGGGCGTTTCACAATACGACACCTTCCTTCTTGGCAAAACAGCCACTGTTTACCTGCCGAAAGAAACAATCGAAAACGTAAAGGTTGAAAAACCGAACAAAGCCCTTGAAATCCAAGGTGATATTAAACCGGGCGAGCCTATTGATTTTAAAATAAGCCTAGACAGCCTAGATTTGAAATTTAGTCAGCTTGACGAAATCCAAAAAGCAGAATTTACTATCGCAAACAACCAAAATAAAGAGAGCGAAAAATTAGAATTCATTAGAAAAAACGGGCTTTTGGTTGCGGCAATGCCAACAAAAGCAGTTAAAAGTTCTTTCCACTTCGACGTTCTTATTCTAATCGCACTGTTCGGCTTAACAATGGTAGCTACACAAAAAATAATGATGGCGTCTCAGCCGGCTCAAACCGATCCAAATCAACAGGCAATCCAAAAATCGATGGGGATATTTATGCCGATTATGGTAACTGCGACGTTTATTTTCATCCCTGTACCTGCAGGAGTGCTTTTGTATCTGATTGCAAGCAACGTTATTCAGGTTATTCAGACTGTTGTTATAAACAAACAACTTGACAATGAAGAAGCAAAAAAGAAACAAAAAATCGATAACGACGACGTTAAAGGCGCAAAAAAAGTTGAAGCTAAAGAAGTCAAAGACATTTAAAAACCTACGATACGTCATGCTGAACTTGTTTCAGCATCGCAAGGCTCCACACTTATGAGATCCTGAAACAAGTTCAGGAAGACGTTTGAGATTTAAAACAGGATTAAAATGAAGTTATCAGAATTTGATTATATATTGCCGGATGAGCTAATTGCTCAACTTCCGACAGAAAAAAGAGTCGACTCGAAGATGATGGTTTTAAACAAATCATCCAAAACTATTGAGCACAAACACTTTTTTGACATTGTGGATTTATTGGATTCAGACGACGTTCTTATTTTAAACGACACCAAGGTAATTCCGGCGAGGATTTTCGGTAAAAAAACCACTGGAGCAAGCGTCGAAATTTTCTTGTTAAAAGAAAAAGAAAACAAATTCTGGGAAGCACTCTTAAAACCATCAAAAAGAATTAATGAAGGTACTATTATAACAGTCTCCGACGACCTTGCGGTAAAAGCCCACACGATTATTGAGGGCGGAAAATGGCTTGTGGAATTGGTTTACAGTGGGGATATTTACAACGTACTGGACAAAGTAGGCAACATTCCGCTTCCGCCTTACATTGAGAGAAAACTTTCCACCGAGGATTTGAAAAAACTCGATTTTGAACGCTACCAGACGGTTTTTGCACAGAACGCGGGTTCGGTTGCAGCTCCGACCGCCGGACTGCACTTTTCGCTGGAAGTGCTTGAAAAACTCAAAGAAAAAGGAGTTCAAGTCGGTTTTGTGACGCTGAATGTTGGACTCGGGACTTTTAGACCGGTAAAGTGCGAAAACATCACCGAGCACAAAATGGACACCGAGAGTTTTGAAATCAGCCAAGAGACGGCGGATTTGATTAATAACGCCAAGAAAAATAACAAAAAAATAGTGGCTGTTGGGACGACTTCTGTCCGCACCCTCGAGACCGCTTTTGAAAAATTCGGAGAAATCAAAGCTTGCAAAGATTCTTCACAGATGTTCATTTATCCGCCTTATCAGTTCAAGGTGGTGGACAAATTGATAACGAATTTTCACCTGCCCAAATCCACTCTTTTGATGCTAACGAGTGCACTTGCGGGTAAAGATTTTGTGTTTGAGGCGTATAAAAAAGCAATCGCCCATCACTATCGTTTTTATAGCTATGGCGATTGCATGTTCATTCACCCAGGGGTGTGACTGCAGTATCCTCTTCTCTTAATTTATTTTGTCCCTATTTTAGCTTGATGTTGTTTCTCTGGCAGAAATGCTCTTGCCTAACGCCCTATCTTCTTTTAATGTTTGATAAAAGCCTTGAAGTGTTGCAGATGCTCTTGGTCCCTGAGTTTTTTTATAGCACCGTCTTCAAGCTGTCTTATTCTTTCTTTTGAAAATCCCATCAATTGCCCCAACTGTTCCAAAGTCTTTGGCTGTTCGCCGTTTATTCCAAATCTGTAGGTGATTATCTTTTTTTCCCTTTCATCAAGACTATCCAGCAAGACTCCCATGCTCTGGTCCAAAACCTTCTTGTGAGTCTGGGCTTCCGGCGACCTATAGCTTTCATCCTGAATGTAGTCTTGGACACTCAAATCCTCAGTTACAGGAGTATCAAGGCTTATCGGTTCTTTTATGATGGCTCTTTTTATGTTTTGAATTTTTTTGACGTTCACCCCCATTTTCGCGGCGATTTCTTTTTCAGTCGCATCTCTTTCAAGGGCAAAATTCAACTCTAAGACAGTTTTTTTGTATTTTCTAATTTTGTCAGTCATATGAACTGGTACCCTGATGGAACGGGAGTAGTTTGAAATAGACCTGATAATGGTCTGTCTAATCCACCACGTCGCGTAGGTTGAGAACTTGAACTCTCGTTGGTAATCATATTTTTCGGCGGCCCTGATGAGCCCCAGCGACCCCTCCTGTACTAAATCCATGAACAACACACCTTGTCCGATGTATTTTTTGGCGATACTGACGACCAGCCTCAAATTTGCCTGAACGAGTTTTCTTTTGGCAATCTCAGATTGCATAGTTTCGCCTTCCTGAATAATTTTTCCCAGCCGTTTTTCTTCTTTAAATGACAATAACTTTACCCGCCCGACATCCTTTAGATACATTTGTAAAATATCATCGTCATTTGAGATGGAGTTGAATGTTTTAAAGGCAGTTGCCACTGAACCCTCATCGCCCTCGGTGTCCTGTTCGTATAAATGTTCTCTTAATTGCGGTTGCGTGTTTTTGTTGTATAAACCGTTAAATAACTCGCTTGATTTATCTTTTCCTGATATGCAAATTTTGCTCACTATAAATCCTCCCTAACTTCCTTAATTCCTTATTCTTCTTTGACTCTTCTTCTGCCGAGTTGCGTTTCATAATATTTGCTTTATGACGGTGCGTGGAACGCACCCTACTTTTCTACTTTTTGTAGAACGCAACTTATTATTAATCCTTTAGGACAATCCGTCATTCAACTATGTCCTCTGAAGTACTAGACGACAGAAGTAAAGAATTGTTTCCATGCGGGGGGGGGGAGTAAATGCCGCTATGTCATCGTGTTTCTTTTCGCCCAATCACACCGCTGTTTTCGCATCCAAATGCAAGACGTCCACAATCGAGAGAACTGCAAGAAACTGGTCGAAAAATTCCTGAAATTGGGTCGAATCTGTCACGGGCTTTCTCAAATCACCCAACACGAACATCTCTTTAATGCAGGGAATTACGATAAAAAGTGAATTTTCCAAAAATGATGCGCCTATGGATTCAGATTTAAAAACATCTTTCAACTGTTTAAACCGTTCCATAAAAGAAGTTGTCAAGATATATCTCGCCTCTGTTTGGTCTCTTGAATATATTTTAAACATTTTGCTGAATTCAGGGTCTTCAAGCTCGACATTCTGCATTAAATAACGAGAAGAACAGAGTTTTTCCAACACATTGTTCTGAGCGACGATTGTCTGGGAATTAATTCTTTTGTTAAGTTCTATTTTCATAAAAACGCCGCAAAAGCCTTTGCTTTCTCTACAATTGGAAATTATTATTCTTAAACCCTTATAATATCCATCAAAACAGTCCCTTGAAATAATGTAGTTGGGATTGACTAACAGTTTGGATTTTTTAACTTCTTCATTTGAAATAGAGCCAGTTGAAGACCATGTGAATTTTCCGAAAAATCGTAAAAAATTCTTAAAAATAGCTTTTTTTACCTCTTTTGTAAAACTTTGACCTATATAGAAGGACAAAGCAACTCCGCCTAGGCCCGAAAACATCAGGTAAGCCCCTGTATGACTTGATGGAGAAGTAAAAAAAATACTGCCAAAAGATAATATAAGCAATAATATAGAAATCTGAACTGTAATTGACTGCTGAACTTGCCTAATTTTTCTCTTAGCCTCAAATTGCTCCAAAATCGGCAAAATCTTTTCATAGTAATAACTGTGAAATTCTTTTCTATATTCGTTTGCTTCGTTTGTGTTTGATAACATAATTAGGCTTTCTTGTTGCTGGTGCATAAATGCACCCTACTTTCTTAAGGGTAATTTACAGCCCTGTTTTCATATCCAATTTCAGCAAATCGACAATCGCCAGAACCGCGACGAATTCATCAAACAGGTTTTGGACTTCTCCGGTGTCGGTGACGGGTACATTCAAGTCGCCCAGCATAAACATGTCCCTGTTACAATCCATCGCAATCAGAATTGAGCCTTCCAAAAACGAAGCCCTTATTAATTTCACCTTATAAACTTCTTTAAGATTTTTAAGTCTTTCCATAAAAGTGGTGGTCAGTATGTATCTGGACTCCACCTGATCTGTGGAAGATACGTTAAACATTTTGTTGAATTCGACGTCCTCGAGTTCAACATGTTTAAGACCGGAAAAAAGTGGCTTTACAGAATTTCCCTCGGTAACTATCGTGTGGCCGTTCATTCTTTTGCGCATTTCAATCTTGACAAAAATTCCGCCAAAAATCTGTTCGCGGTATCTCCCCCGCCCCCGCCATATGTTGGCTTCCGAGATAACAAATTTTAAACCCTTGTGGGTTCCTTCAAAATAGTCGTCGGCCTTGAGGTCGGTTATATTTCCTATAAGCCTTGATTGCTCGATTTCTTCTTTGGGGATGCTTTCTTTTGGTAACCATTTAAAATCACCAAAAAATCCTAAAAATGAATCCAAAACCCCTTTTTTAACACGAATTTCAAAATTCTTTTTTACCCTTTTTGCCAAGAACCAAAATCCTGCACATATCGCGAAGACCACATCTATAATCAATTCGCCCGGGCCGTGTCTGGACCAAAAACCCTTCGGCATGGTTGTACCAACAGTCAGACACCAGTAGATTGTAACCACTATTGTCAAGGCAATCATAAACCACCAAATGTAATATTTTATCATTTCTGGTTTCCTGTATTCCTCCAACGCTGCCAAATCTTTGGCTATTTTGTCGTAGTAATACGTCTTGAATCGTGCTTTGTAATCTTTTCTATCTTCGGTAATTGTGGGCATAATTGTCCTTTTTTATGATTTATGTTGTCGGGCAGGTATGCCCGACCTACTACTAAATTTATATCCCCCACGTCATGCTAAACTAGTTTCAGCATCGCAAGGTCGTTCGATTTTGCGACCCTGAAACTAGTTCAGGGCGACGTACTAGTTTGTTGGTGGATATTAATCCAGCGGATTTTTTACTTCCCGAAATAAGCGGCTGCGCTGATAGGTGCTCTTTCTACTTCTTCGGTGATTTCAAAGTAAGGTAAAGATTTTATACCCATGTTTTTTGCAAAATCTGAACTCGGATAAATCTCCACTGCGTTGTTCAAGTCCAACACCGCTGCGTTGTAGAATCTTCTGGCCGCTGCAATTTGAGCTTCGACTTCTGCAAAAGTTTCCATCGCCTGAACCATGGTCTCGTTCGATTTCAACGTAGGGTAATTTTCAGCAGAAACAATCAGCTGGCCCATTTTCGATTGAAGTTCGCTCTCCAATTTAATTTTTTCCTCCATATTGGTAAGCGTTGATTTCATATTCAAAGCTTCTGTTCTCAATTTGGTTACGTCTTCAATAAGACTTCTTTCGTGTTCCATAAATTTAACAGCTATTGCCAAAATATTGGGGATAAGGTCGTAACGCTTTTTCAACTGAACGTCAATACTCGCAAGGGCTTCCTGCACCTTGTTTTTCTTCTGAACGAGCTGAACGTAAACCCAGTACAATGCCGCGGCTGCAAGGCCGAATACAACCAATATTATTGAAAAAAATGTTAAAAGTGATTTGATATCCATAAATACTCCTTAGCTAAACTTTAATAAACATGATAAATATAACATTTTTAATCATGCTTGTCAATGAACTTGAGGTTTTGCGCTTCTATCAAAATTACTTAGTGTTTAGGTTGTTTATTGATGCCCTTAAATGGTTTGTTCTTGGTAGAATTAACATGGCACTTGAACTTTCTGGTGTAATGTTGTTGCTATAAAGACCAAAGCAGGGATTAAAAATGAAAATATCAATCATCACAGCAAGCTATAACTACGCAAACTACATTACGGATGTGATTACTTCTGTTATCAATCAAACTTACTCTGATTGGGAATTGATTATCGTAGACGACGGCAGTAGTGATAATTCCGTCGATATAATTAAATCTTTTTGCGATAATGATGCTAGAATTAAGCTTTATCAACACGAGGGTAGCACAAACAAAGGGTTAAAAAAGAGCATTTTACTTGGGTTAGAAAAAGCGTCTGGCGACTGGATTGCTTTTTTGGAAAGCGACGACTTTTTTAAACCAGAAAATCTGGCCAAAAAGGTTGAAATAATAGAAAAAAATCCGTCGGTTACTCTCGTTTTCAACAAAGTGGAATTTATAGGTGATAAAAAGAGAAGCAAAAAAACAGAAAAAGATCTTTCACCCACCCAAGTTGAACTTTCAAAGATGACATTTCCTAGAAACATGTTTTACGATTTTTGTAAAAAGAATATGATTTTAACATTTTCGGCGGTGATTGTTAAAAAAGAGAAATTAAAGGCCGTTGATTTTAATACAAACATAGATGCACTATTAGACTGGTGGCTTTGGATTCACCTGTCATATAAAAACGAGTTCTATTATTTGGACGAGGAATTAACCCAGTGGAATATCCACCCCGACAGCTACATAAGCAAGTCAAAAAAACTTCTTTTCCCTCAGCTGGGTTCCTATTTGGATGTTTTCAAAAACGACGGCAGGGATTTCAAGGTTTTATGGTTTGTTTTGTTTTCTTTGCCAACTTTGTTCTATCTCAAGGCGAAAAAATATATTGCTAAATTAATAAACAAATTTTTAATTTGGACAAGTTGAGGGTATTTTTTTAATTTTAAATTTGTTTTTCAAGTAGGCTACCGAGTTTTGATATTCCTCGTTTAAGTTGCCCTTGCCCAGATGAAAGCATTTTAGCTGGACGACTTTGGTTTTGATTTTATACTCTTTTTTTGTCCTGTAGCAAAGTTCTTCCGCGTACATGTGGAAAGTTAAATTTTCGTCGAAGTGGAGATTATATTTTTTTATCAGAGATGAATGTATCATAATGCAGCAGCAATCAATGGAGTCTACCTCGGCGGTGGAGGAAATTTCTTTGCCGTATGGTGCAAAATTAAAATCATTATTTCCCTGGGAAATACTCCCTAATGTCAAAATACGGTGCTGTTTTAATCCTATTTTTTGTTCTATTCCTTTTTTTCCAATAAAAATTCCTCTGTAAATTTTTATCCCGATTGCTCCCCAGATACAGTTTTTGTTCAATTTTTCAACTATCGATTCTATGTCGTCTGTAATTCCGAAATCTTGATGGATAAATAGCATCCAAAAGTCGTCTTGTCTCTGCCCAACGATTTCGTCGATAAAATTATTGTACCTTTTTGTTATGGCGATATTTTCGGTTGTGTTGTCGTAATCTATAATGTCGAAATTGGAAAGCTTTTCGTTGGTTTTTACAACTTTATCAAAAATAACGTAGTCGTTAACTACGCAGACAATTTTATGTTGTTGGGCTGGAAAGCCCAACCTACTCTGAGCCCCTTCGTTAATATTCAATACCCTGTCTTGCCATAACACCGACATCGAAGTAGTGTTTAACAGGCTTCATTTCTGTAACAAGGTGTGCAAGTGCTTGAAGTTCCGGGTGGGCGTATCTTCCGGTTAAAACTATTTCCAAACTTTCCGGTTTGTTTATCAAAACATCTTTGACTTCAGAAACTTTAATCATATTCATTGCAGTGCAGATGTTGATTTCATCAAGAATTACAAGTTGGTATTTGCCGCCGTTGATAGCTTCTTTTGCGAACTCCCAGCCCTTTTTGGCTTCCTTAAAGTCTTCCATTGAAATATTGTGAGAATAGACAACTCTATCCATCCCAAACTGAACAACATCCAAATTTGGTAGAAATTTTGAGGCGGAAACGATTTCGCCGTATGACGTCGCAGAGTCGCCTTTTGTAAACTGGATAATGAGGACATTCCACCCGTGACCCAAGGCTCTTAGTGCCAAGCCCAAGGACGCTGTTGTTTTGCCCTTGCCGTCTCCTGTGTAGATTTGTATATAACCGCGCTCTAACAACTTGAAATTCCTCCAGATAATAAAACTATTAAACTGTACAATATAATTATAAATTTATTTGTACTTTTTTACATCGATTGCGTGATGTATTTTTAGACCTTAAAGTTTCCGCATCTCCCAAAACGTTAACAAAACTTTTGTATATTCAATATTAGTCCAAATCGGAAATAAAGTGTACTAATTGGGGCCGACATGCCAAACATTTTACAATTAAAAAGCCTCAAAAATCCACAGTCCAATTAGACCGTGGGCTTAAGAGGTTTGAAAGATTTTCCAAAGTTTTACATAAGTTTTGCTAAGATTTCTTAACGAACTATTGCAATTAAATAACCATGGCTATTTGCGGTTATGTTAAAAAAACACCCTGTCGAAACAAAACTAAATATTAGACTCAATGTTGATACGGACAAGCTCTTTAAAGAATTCATTTCATTAGTCATCTTAATTAATAATAGCGTGATTGTAAAATTGGGAACTTAGCAGTTTTTACAGCTCTCTCCCGCCATTACTCTTGCTGATATGCCCATGCTGAGTGGTTATGGATGCTTTCGAAGGCTTCGCACTCAACCTCAAAATAAGTTATTTTCGCATTTTCTCTCAATTTGACAACTACGTCTCTCAAAACGTCTTCCACGAATTTCGGGTTGTCGTAAGCGTGTTCGGTTACGTATTTTTCGTCAGCCCTTTTCAAAAGAGGGTAAACCGGCGAAGAACCACATTTTTCAACCATCTCTATTAGGTCCTCTATCCAAATGTGGTCAGTTTCGGCGTAAGAAAGTTTAACAGAAATAATCGCCCTTTGGTTGTGGGCACCATTTGCTGATATTTCTTTTGAACACGGACACAGCGTTGTAACAGGAACCTCTACTCCGAGAGTAAATTTATATTCCTCCTCTGCGGTTGCAACTTTAGACAAAGTGCCGTCAAAAGAGCAGCTGTAACCCATAGGGGAGGACAGTTTGCTCACCGGTGCTTTTTTATCTATAAAATATTTAAATTTGAATTCTAATTCGGCACTTTTTGCGTTCAGTTTTTTTATTATTGACGCCAAGCAACCTTTAAAATCTACACCTAGAAGGTTTTTGTTTTCCCATTCGCTCAAAACCTCTATAAATCTGGACATATGAGTGCCCTTATAGTGTCTTGGTAGAGAAACGTTCATTTTTGCATTTGCGTAAACAACCTGATTCGACTCGTTTTTACGCTGAATAATCAAGGGCAGTTCGACATTCTTTATCCCAACTTTTTGAATGTCTACCCCTCTTGTATCTTTTAAATTTTGCACGTCTTTAAGGTTTTTGTTCATTTATAGCTTCTCTCGCGATACTTACTAACTCGCACTTATTAATCGTTCGCGATTAATGGGTCTTCGTATTGTCCTGCTCCTCTCGCGTCTCAGCGACACGACCAGCCAACCCTTCGCCCTCAGCTCCCTCGCGCTACTCTTCCAGTTTTAATTCGTCCATGTTTTCAAAACTTTTTTCTTCCAGGGCCAGCAACAATTTTAATGCCGCTTTTCTTTGCGTTTTTTTTGGTGCTTGTCTCAGCAGTTCCATCGCCTTCATAATCACTGGGTCTCCGTCATACCAACGGCTTCCTATTCCTTCGTACTGCGTCATTATTTCGTAAACATGTTCAATTACTTCTTCGGCCACCTGCTCTTGAAGCTGCATTATAAATTGAGCGGCGGAGTTTTTTGTATCATCACAAGACAACTGCAATAGTTCTAGCGCTTCTTTTAAAATAGGATCCTTGTCGTACCAACGTCTTTCAGCCATATTCACCTCTTTTTTTGTTCCCAACTAAAGTTTATCACAAAAGTTATTTTCATTTCCTTTTGTTAAGGTAATTAATATTTTTTGCTCTCCTCTTGCTACCCAAAAAAGATTATATTCTGCTTTTTTTATAGAAAGTGCGGTCATAAAAATATCTTCCTTTGATTTTGTTTTTATGTTTTGCAGCTTTACACTTTCGGCTTTTTCGTTCGAAATTAAACCCAAGGCTTCTTTAATTTTCTGAATCGCAGCAAGATCGTTTTTTACAATGAAAGGCTCAAGTCTCTTCAAAAATTCGTTGGAATAAATCAAATTTTCCATTTACACCCCCTCCCAAAAATCTCTTTCGATTCTTGTAACAAGGCCTTTTTGGATGTCGTTAATCCCCTTTTTTAAAGAGTTGAAAGCCGCCTTGTTGTTGTAAACTCCACTTTCTTTTTGGGACAAATTTGATTTGGGATACAAGATTATAGTTCCGTCTTTTTGCTTTTTCACTTCAAAAAACGTCGTCTCCTTGGAAATCAGTTTTCCCAGGGTAATTCTTTTTTTTTCGTCCATATTTAGTGTTTTATTCTTTTTCATTCCTAAATTATACACAAAAAATTTACTTATAACCCCTTGTTTTTTGTCAAACGCCGTTGTAAGATATGTTCAAAAGAGGTGATTTATGAAAATACTAGTTATAAACGGTCCGAACTTAAATATGTTGGGCGTCAGAGAACCAGACAAATACGGCACTTACACCCTAGCTGAAATTGAGGCTGAAATTTACGCCTACTCTTTTGAACTGGGGACTGACATTGAAACCTTCCAAAGCAACTGTGAGGGCGAAATTATCGACAAAATCCAGTCCGCACTTGGCGTTTTTGACGGGATTATAATAAACCCGGCGGCTTTTTCCCACACCAGCGTTGCCATAAGAGATGCTCTTGTTGCTGTTGACCTTCCCTGTGTAGAGGTTCACTTGACGAACATCCACGCAAGAGAAGAATTCAGGCAAAAATCTTTAGTCGCTCCTATTTGCATCGGGCAAATAAGTGGGTTCAAGAAAAACAGTTATTCCCTTGGATTAAAGGCGCTCTGCGACCATCTTAATAAAAAATAATTAGGCCGCGTGACTCAATTATATTTGTTTGTTTTTAGCCAATTCTTCGTAGTGCTGAATTCCTGGAGCTGCCTTTGTATTGGTTCTGTGTTCTCTTATCATATATTGAAGTTTTGGAACAAGGAAACTCAAAGAAGCGCAGCATATAGCCATGTTTGCAAATATAGCCGCTACTTTTACCTTTTTTGTCTTTGATATAATTTGCTCTATTGTTGTTTTGTTGACAACATTATTTATGTTCTCAAACCCTTTTTCGTAGAAGTTTTTAATGTTTTTGTTCAAGTCTATTACTTTTTCTGTTTCAATATATTTTTTGGAGTTTCTTACATATTTTTGAAGCTTTTCGTCGAATTCAACTTCAATCAGGCCTTCTTTTTGAGCCATTTGAAGGGTAAAGTTTTTGAACAGTTCTCCCTTTGGAGTTTCTTTTGTTGAACTGGCAAGTTCTTTATCAATCATTTTGATAACTTTTAATTCTGCCTTTGAATCGTTTTTTTCAATTTCAACGAAGTTTAACAATTCTTCCTTGTTGTGAGGGGTTTTTAATTTAGTTAAAAAGTCCTTACTGCTTATTACTTTATAATCCAAATCAATGGGTTTGTTGAGGATCTTGTCAGACATCTTGCAAAGCTTCTTTTTAATCAAATCTGCTGCGAAATAGAAGAAAAACAAAATTCCGCCCTCTTTTACCACATTTTCTATTCTTTCGTTGTTGTTTCTCGGCGTGATGGTAACTCTGCCGCCGGATATTCCGTAATCCAATAATAGCATCCCGTTTACCGGATTCAACTGAGCTCCTTCAGCCATTTCTGTGAAGTTAAATAGTTTTTTTACTTTAAACAAATCGCTTATTCCACCGAAAGATGGGGCTTTACTGTTTGTTTGTTTTTTGTTTTTGTTGGAATTTGTTTTGTTTATAAATTCCTTCATGCTGATTTTATTGTTTCCGCTAAATTCGATTGTGTCAGCAGTTGTTTTGTGTTTTTTGTTGTTTGAATCGTTAACCTCTTTGGAAATTATTTTTTTTGTCCAAAGTTGGTTTAGCTTGGGAAGAGCAACTGACATAATTGCTAAGTTTATAAGCACCGCCGCTGTAGTTACACCCAAATGGTATTTCTTATAAAGCCCTTTTGATTTATTAACTACGTATTCTGCATTGGTGAGTTTTTTTTGAATTTCAGCCATTTTGCTTCCACCCAACTCAATTCCTTCGAGTTCCTGCGGGGAAAATTTGGTTTTTTTAATATTTTGACCATTCTCAGAAACTGTTGTTTCTAATTTGTCCGCAAAGTAATTTTGAATCCCATCGGAATTTATTCTTTTAAAATGAATTTCTGAATCTATTTTCTTTTTTACAAACAGGTTAACAATTGATCTAACTGCCGGGATGCCGCCTATCCAAAAAAGGCTTGTTCCTGCTTCTTCTATAAATTTTTCTCTGGCTTCGTGCTTGCCGCCTTCGCCTTGTGCCATTACGGTTCTTCCCGTGATATCAAAACCATCTTTTACAAAAAATGGTAAAAGTGAACTTGGTGTATCTAGAGCGGATACTGCTCTATTTATGAGTGATATTGTCATTTCTTTCCTTCTTGGGCGCTTTGACCCTTACAATCTGTATTACAAGCCCCAGCTTAAGTTCATCAACTTTACGATTGGAGCATTCGCTTTTACGATTGTTTTTCGTCGGATATTTTTAATAATTGTCTTCATTTTTATTATTCCTTCTCTTTATTAAGTAACCTGATTTTATTTATTGCCATGTTCTTGGCTTTATTCTAGATATTTTTATATTTTGTAACAAAAAAGACCTCTTTTTTAATTAAAAGGTCTTGTTTTGTTTTTATTTCAAATTTTCTTTTTTCACAGTAAAAAATCTGGGCTTTATTAAAACAAGTCCTCTCGGTGTCTTCGTATACGTCGTGTGATGTTTTTTACTGTCAAAATATTTTCCTTTTTTTTATTATTATACTTACAGAAGGTCTTTTGTCAACCCTCTGTTGGGATTTTTTATCTAATCTGAACCGGCATAATCAGGCAAATGTAGTCTTCGTCATTATTTGGTTTCAAAACTGTAGCCGATAGGCTAGTATTAAGTCCGATTTTAACCTCAGATGTTTCCATATTCTTCAAGCTCTCCAAAACGTATTTGTAGTTGAATGCTATCTTTAATTCTTCTGCAGTGTAATCAATGTCGATCTCGTCTTCGGAAGCTCCTGAATCCGGCGTGTCTGCCGTTAGAATGAGTTTATTGTCCTTGAACTCGAATTTAACGATGCTTGTTCTCTCGTTAACCATAACCGCAACTCTTTCAAGACTAGAAGTCAGCTGAGAAATATTAACAATAACTTCTTTTGGGCTGTCTTGCGGAATTAGTTGGTTGTATTTCGGGTATTGGCCTTCCATCAACCTTGAAATAAGCAAAATGTTCGAACTTTTTATAATCAATTTTGTTTTATCCGTGTAGATTTTTACAAAATCTTCGTCTATAAAAGAGCTCATTTTAATAAATTCCTGAAGTGTTCTTGATGGAATTATAAGCTGGCTTGATTTACCTTTGTTTTCTTTTTTTTGTTCAATTTTTTCTCTGACTCTTGCAAGTCTGTTTCCATCAGTAGAAGCCATCTCAAGGGTATTCTCGGAAATATCGCAAACAACCCCTGAAAGTAAATTGTTTGATTCGTACCCCGCTGCTGCAAACCCTGCTTGTTTAATAGCTTTTGTGAATGGTTTTACTTCTATCTCAATAGAATTTTCTTCGTTTTCTTCGTCTTCAAATTTTGCAATAGCAGGAAATTCACTAGCAGAAATCCCAATTATATCGAACTTTGCGCTCTTACAAGTAATATTTACAGAATTCGTATCCTCTGTTTGCTTTATGGTAATAAGGTTATCAGACAGTCTTGAAACGATATCGCTCAATTTTTTGGCAGGAAGAGTAATTTTGCCCTCAGTCACCACCTGTGCCTGAACAATCGCGACAACGGTCAAATCCAAATCGGTCGCGGAAAATCTCAACGTGCTTTTATCAACGGTCTCAATGAGAATATTTGCCAAAACCGGTTGCAAGCCTTTCATAGCGGTCGCTCTTTCGACAATCTTTATCCCGTTAAATAATTCATCTTTTTTAATCAAAAATTCCATCTTTTACCACACTTTATTTTTTGTATTGCCCCAACTTAAATTTTTTATTTCTTCAAAACCCATGCTTTGGGGCAATGCCTAAATCCTTGTTCCCTTTTTTATCTTAGTATAAAAAACATTTTTTTAACAGAATTAATACAAAAAAAATAACAACTTGTAAACATGAATAGATCAGCGTTTTTGGTATTTGTCTTTGTTTTGGATTTCCCTTTTTCTTTTTATCTGTTTTTAAATTAAAAAGAAAACCCTCTTTTTTAAAAAATAATTCCTTTTATTCTCCTCTTTTTTTATATTCTCTATTTTATTGTAAAAACCATTTTTTTAACAGATTCATTACAAAAAAGAGTTCCGTTTGTAAAGTTGCAAAAAATTATCTTTGACCCGCCTGAAAAGTTTTAAACATTGCTTAGGTATTACTAATTAATATATATATATATAAAACAAATAATAATAATAATAAGGGGCCTTTATTTGTAGATAACTGTCAAAACTCAACAATATAAGCAAAAAAGCTGTTGTAATAATGTAGAAAAGATAAAACAAAACCATACAAAAAAATACAAAAATGTAGATAAAAAATAAAAAGAAGTAAAAGAAGAAAAAAAAGAAAAATAAATGTCAGTAAAACCATGTTATTGACATAGTTATTGACATAGGGGGAAAAGAGGCCCCAAAAGTAGTGAGGCAGAAGGAAAAAGGGTTCCACAGCAAAGGATTTTTATTTTTGGATTGTTCATTTCTTTTCTTTTTTTTGCGATAAAAAAAGAAAAGAAACAGAACCAAAGAAAAGAAAAAAGAACGCTCCGTCCGTTAGGGCTCTGCCCCGAACCCCGTTGTAACCTTATGATATTTGATTAATGAGTTTGCTCATTAATCAAAAAACGTCTCTGCGAGGGCTATGCCCGAGCTTGCCGCCGGCAGGCGAAAGAGTGTTTTCTCTTTCTTTGGTTGCGTTTCTTTCTCTTTTTATCGATAAAAAAGAGAAAGAAATGAACACCCTAATTTGGAGTTGTCCAGACCAAAAATCCACTTTAACTCTTTATATGGTACAATCAAGCAATGAAAATAAAAGAACTCACTCTAAAAAACTACAGAAACTGCAAAGACATTCAGCTGGATTTGAATTCAAAAAAAGTACTGATTATAGGAAAAAACGCTCAAGGAAAGACCAATATTTTGGAGAGCATTTATTTTTTATCCTCGCTTAAAAGCCCACGAACAAACAACAATTTGGAGTTGATACATTTTGACAGCGAGGCGGTTGAAATAAAATCAAAAATAGAGAAATCTCATGTAGAAATCGAACTTGATTTCTATTACGACAACCAAAAAAAACGCGAACTAAAAATAAACAAAGTAAAAACAGGCAAACCAAAAGAATTCAAAAACATCTTAAAAACAGTACTTTTTTCAACCCAAGATTTGCTTTTATTAAGGGGCTCGCCCCAAGACAGACGCGACTGGTTAGATGCGGCAATATCCCAAATTTATCCGGCATACGACGACAGGCTATCAAAGTACAACAAAACCCGCATCCAAAAAAATAATTTTCTCAAAGACTACAGCGGAAACGAAACGCTTTTTGAGGTTTACAACGAGCAGTTGTCTATTCTCGGCAGCAACATAATTTATTTGAGAAAAAAATTCCTCAAAGAAATAGAAAAAATTGCAACGGAAAAACACCTTACCATAAGCACGGACGAAGAATTGACCATACAGTACGATTGCAGCTTTTTGGAAAAAGAGGCAGGGAAAAAAGCCGAAGTAAGCGACATCCAAGAGGCGTTCCAGAAAAAACTTGAAGAAAAAAAGCGCGAAGAAATCCAAAGGGGTCAATCGCTTGTAGGGCCTCATCGTGATGACGTTGTCTTTTATATAAACAAAAAAGAAGCCACAAAATACGCCTCCCAAGGTCAGCAAAGAACAATCGTTTTGTCTTTAAAATTGGCGGAATTGGAATTGATTACCCAAAAAATTAAGGAAAGCCCTGTATTACTTCTGGACGACGTTTTGGCGGAATTGGACGATTTAAGGCAAAACTATCTGCTACAAACCATATACAAGAATACCCAAACAATTATAACCAGTGTAGATACCCTACTGTTCGATGAAAAATTTCTTGAAGGAGTGAAAATTTACAATATACAAAAAGGAAGGATTATGGTGTAATTATGAACATTAAAAAACTATTTATCACAGCGTTATGTATGATGACGATGGTTCCGAGTGTTATGGCGATGAGCTACAAAGAGGCAAAAACGCAGAATAAACCAATTGTTTTGTATGTTTACATGCAAATGTGCGGTGCCTGTAAAGAGTTTTCTCCAATTTTTGATTCGGTTTCTTCAAAGTATTCAACAAAATACAATTTCGTGAAGGAGTTGATGGAAAATTCGCAACTGGGCGCAAGATTGAACCCGGATTCAGTCCCGGCGGTTTATATCGTTGAGCCAAAAACAGAAAGCGCAACAAAAATTCCATATGAGTGTGCTTCAAACAAAGCTTGTTTTGAAAAAACATTGGATAAATACAAATAAAAGAGAAAAAAGACAAGAGGGGCATAAAACGGAGGCCCCTTTTAGTCTGAATAAAAAAAGATTGAAAAAGAAAAAATTTATAGTAAGATTTAAAACATGAAAAAAATGTTTTTAACCATACTCTTTATTTTTACTATTATGCCAAATGTTTTTGCAATGAGCTATGATCAGGCAAGCAGTCAAGGAAAGCCGGTCGTTTTGTATTTTTACATGAAGGGATGTAGAGGCTGTGCGAACTTTAAGCCAATTTTTGATGCGTTGTCCTCCAAATATTCAAGCAAGTTCGCCTTTGCAGATGAAGATTTAAGAAAAACAAACATGCCTTTGCGCGCAAAGGTAAACGCTGTACCAAGGGTTTACATTGTGGAGCCGTTAAAAAAAACGGCAGCAAAAATCACCAATGAGTGCGTCTTTAATTCCAGCTGTATGGAGCAGACGTTAGATAAATATCCTCAAAAGTAACTATAAGGCCTCTAAATATTGAATAATGTCGTCAGATTCGTACATTTTGGCGTTTTTTTCCGTGTCCACCAAAAAAGGAACCTGATCTTTTTCGCCCAAGATTAATAATTCATCCAGATTTACGGGGTTAGAAATATCTAAAGAGCGAAATTCTATGTTTTTTGATTCCAGATGTTTAAGGACCTTTTGACAGTAGGGACAACCCTCTAGGACATAAAGTAATAACATAAAACCTCCCCTTTTAATTTTAATAAGTACCTTTTCTGTGTTATATTTTATGTATTATAAACCAAAAAGCAACTTTCACATTAGACAAGAGAGTAAAACTTTTATTTGTAACAATTTGCCCACATGTTTTTACAAAACAACAAAAAACAATTTAATCGTTTTTAAAACATTTGTAAAATAGGAGACAAAAACATGTTAAAGATCTATAATGTAACAACAGCTGTAAGTTCAAACAAGGCACAAAAACAAAAAACGAACACCAAGAGTGTGGTCGCCACAGACAAAAGTGAGATGATAATGACGAATTTAAACCAAATGGCAATAAACAACAGCGTGAGCTTCAAGGGGAACTCCGACAATTTTGAAATAGGGCTATCCACAGAAGAGTTGAAAAAACGCACCCACAAAGATTATTTGGGGGTTAAAAAAATGCTTGATATTGACAGCCCTGAATACAACAACCTTGCAATGGGCGACAAGCAGGCTCTCAAGCACCTTGTAAAAGCAGCTTATATTATGGATGAAGTTTATTTAAAACAGGATAACGAAAAAAACATTGATTTCAGAGAAAGTTTGAAAGAAAAAGCGGAAAAAGGAGACGAGGACGCAAAAATGGCGTTAACGCTCTTTAACGCGCAAAAAGGATTCAACTCGGTTGACACCGAAGCAAACAAATACACCTTAAAAAAAGGCGAAATAGAAAAACCTGGAAAAGCTTTTTACCCAAGCGATTTGGGTCAAGCTGAATTCCATGACGTTCTGACAAAGATGTTAAATGACGGCAAAAAAAGGCAGGTCAAAGAAATTTTGAACCAAAGAACCATTATAAAGCGCGAAGGGTCTGGGCTTAAGGCCATCGATTATACCGAAGAGTTCAAAGAAGAATTCCAAGCCGCGGCAAAAGAATTAGAGCAGGCCGCAAAAGTTTCCACAAACGAAGATTTCAACGAATACTTGAGATTGCAGGCTCGTGCCTTAAAAGAAAACGATGCGATGTTGGACGCTTACGCTGACAAAAAATGGGCGACATTGCAGGACACTCCTTTGGAATTCACCATCACAAGAGAAAACTACGAGGATGAGTTGACGGGAAGCGTTGTTGAAAACGAGGAGTTAAAAGGACTTTTGGAAAAAAACGGAATTACTCCAATCTCAAAAGATATGTTGGGCTTCAGAGTCGGAATTGTCAATAAAGAAGGAACAGACAAATTATTAGAAATAAAAGAATATTTACCGCTAATGGCAGAAAACATGCCATATAAAGACCAATACGAACAAAACATTTCAACCAGTGCTGATGACGAAGTTAAACAGACAATGGTGGATGTAGATTTGGTTTGCGTAACGGGCGATGTTGGAGCATGGAGAGGCGGAATAACGCTGGCAGAGAACCTTCCAAACGATGATAAATTGTCATTGACAATTGGCGGCGGAAGAAGAAACGTTTATCACAGACAAATAAGACAGGTTGCCGATTTAAAAAAGGTTCAACAAAAACTCGATGCGATTTTGGATCCTGAATTTCACCAGTATTATGAAAACGAAGCCGATCATTGGTTTACCATCGGGCATGAAAACGGTCACTCGTTGGGACCAAAAAGCGGGACAGAGGCACTCGGCAAGAACAAAAACATTATAGAAGAAAATAAAGCTGATATGGTTGCAGTTGCGATGATGGATGTTTTGACCGAAAAAGGGATGTACACAGAGTTTCAGAAAAAGCAGGTTTTGACTTCTTTTATCACCGACAATATGTTGAAAGCGGAGCCTAATATGAGCCAAGCCCACAGGGTTCGTTCAGTGATGGAAACAAATTTTTTCATTAAAGAGGGCGCGATAAACATAGACCAAGATGGTGTTTTGCACATCGAGTTGGACAAAATGGTTCCAACGGCGAAAAAAATGCTTGGACAGATTGTAAAAGTTCAGTTGTCGGGTGATTTCAACGTCGGCGAAAAATTCGTTAACGAGAATTTTGTATGGACAAAAGAGATGGACGCCATGGCGCAAAAACTTAAACAGGTAAATAAAACCCTCAATGGCCAAGTGGAGTCCAAACTAGCAGACAAACTAGCAAAAGAAGACTAAAAACCCTGAGGCAAAAACTTTCACATTTGGCTTTATGTGCCTGAGACAAAACTCATTTTTAATCACTACGTCGCCCTGAATTTATTTCAGGGTCGCAAGGGTTCGCGCGGTTGCAATGCTGAAGCAAGTTCAGCATTACGTTTATGGGTTTTTCTTTACTTTAAGACTTCCAAGACTGATTTTACTCCGGCACCGACTTCAAACGAGTGGCCCAGTTTTAGCAAGACCGCTTCTAACGAACCAACAGCCGTAATCAAGTCGCGCTCGGAAACAAATCCAAGGGTTCCCATTCTGAAAATCTTATCCTTGAGCTGGTTTTGTCCGTTTGCAACAACGATGTCAAAATCGTTCTTGAACACTTTTCTGATGTCAGGAACCGAGACGTTTTTCGGCGGATAAATCGAAGTGATTGCATAACTTGCGTTCTCGTCGTCTTTTACAAAAAGCTCCAAGTTCAACGCTCTGCAAGCTTTTCTCAAACCAAGTGCCAGGTTTTTATGACGGGAATAAACGTTCTCCAATCCCTCTTTTTTCATCATTTTTAACGCCACTTGAAGGGCAAATATTAGGTTAACTGCCGGCGTCCAAGGAGTAGTGTCCTCCAAAACAGCCTTTTTGTGAGCTTTCCAGTCGAAGTAAAAACTCGGATACAAGCACTGTTCATGAATTGCCCAAGCGCGCTTGCTGGCCGTCAAAAAAGCAAGCCCCGGAGGAATCATAAACCCTTTTTGAGAGCCGGAAATCAATACGTCAATTCCCCATTCGTCAGTTTTTACATCCATACACCCAACGCTCGTAACCCCGTCCACAACCGAAATTGCGCCGTGGTCTTTGATTATTTGGCATAGAGTCTTGATGTCGTTTTTGGCTCCGGTTGAAGTCTCAGAATGAGTCAGCGTGACTATTTTAATCTCTTTTTTAGCGTCTTTTGCTAAAACTCCTTTTAACACAACGGGATCAATTACTTCACCTAATTCAACCTCAAGTTTTTCGACAACAGCACCCCTTGAAAGTGCAATTTTTGACCATCTCGCCCCGAAGTTGCCGATAACCAGACACAAAACCTTGTCACCTTGGTTTACAAGGTTTGATAAAGCCGCTTCCATTGCACCAGTGCCGCTTGCCGCGTAGATGAAAACTTCGTTCTTGGTTTGAAAAATCCATTTCAAATCAGCGTAAACGTCTTTCAAAATATCCGAAAAGTCGTTGCTTCTGTGGCCGATTGGGTGTTTCGCCATCGCCAAAAGGACGCTCTCGGGAACCGGTGTCGGCCCAGGTATCATCAAAAAAGTTTTATCTTGCATTTTTTCTCCTTATATTGCTGGGTAAGAAAACCCAAACACTAATTTACTCTGAAAACAATCGTGTTTTGCGTCGGATAATCCTATCCGTCAATTTTTATTTTCGCATGAAATTCATTTTCGCTCAACAAAGTGACAAAATTTAATGTTTGAAATAAAATAAAAAAGTCGCCAAAGAGAATAGGGATTGTGAAATGTTTTTTCTTTATAAAATAATATCTACAATTATATTTATAATAATATTACCATTTTGGCTAATATTGGGACTATTTAAGCCTAAATTAGTCGCCGGATTAAAAGAAAAATGCGGATTTTACAACAAAGGCGTCATTCCAAAACCTTGCGACCCTGAAACAAGTTCAGGGCGACGTGACAAAACAATAGTTTTCTACGGAGTTTCGGTTGGCGAAGTCATCGCGATGGAAAATTTAATAAAAAAAGCAAGAGAAACTTTTTCTGAAATAAATATTGTCCTGCTCACTGGGACAAAAACAGGCCAAGAAATCGCCCAAAAAAAATTGGGTGAAACCTGCGATTTTATTTCTTACTTCCCTTTGGATTTCCCGTTTTGCATAAATAATTTTATAAAAAAAATAAACCCATCGGCTGTATTTGTAATGGAAACCGAACTGTGGCCTAATTTCGCTAACGTAATGAACGAAAAAAAAATCCCGCTCTACATAATCAACGGAAGGATTTCCGACAGAACCTTCAAAAGCTACAAAAAGCTGTCGTTTTTCTTCAAACCCGTTTTGAGAAGCTATACAAACATCTTTACCCAAAGTTTTCAAGACAACGAAAAACTGATTTCAATCGGGGCAAATCCCGAAACGACAACGGTCATGGGTAACCTGAAATTCGACATAAAAAAACCCGACGTCCAAACTCTGGACTTCCCTCACTCTGGCAAAATTCTAATTGCCGGAAGCACCCACGGAGGAGAAGACGAAATAGTTTTGGAAGCGTTTTCTCAGCTAAAAAAAGAAATCCCCGATTTGAAACTCATAATCGCCCCAAGACATCCCGAGAGAAACGAAAGCGTTTTCGGGTTGATGAAAAACACGGGGGGAACTTGTTCAAAACGCTCACTAAACGGAACGTTTGAAAACAACGACATAATTCTATTGGACACGATGGGCGAACTAGGGAAATTTTATTCGATTTGCGATGTCGCTTTTATCGGCGGGAGTTTCAATAAAACAGGAGGGCACAACCCACTGGAAGCGACCATCTTCAACAAGCCCGTCTTGTCGGGGCCGAGTGTGCACAATTTCAAAGATATTTACACACTTTTGACTTCTTCTGACGCTGGAAAAATTGTAAAAACTGCGGAAGAACTAAAAGCGGGAATAAAAAAACTTTTGACCGACCAAAACTACTACGACAAGGCCTCTTGTGACTGCCAAACAGTTTTCGAGCAAAATAAAGGGGCGTTGGATTTTGTCATAAAAGTTTTACAAAAGCTTGTCTAGGAAGTTTGTTTTTGGGATGATAAAACAGTAAACGGTAAACGGCATAAGGATGTAAAGTAGGTTGGGCTTACCAGCCCAACAACAAAAGGAAGAAAAATGGCATTAACAGTATATTTAGGAATAGACGTAGGTTCTGTAACGACAAAGGTTGCACTGGTTGACGAAAAAGGCAAGTTTGTAGACAGCTACATGCTTCGCACTTCGGGCAAGCCTGTAATAGCCGTGCAAACCGGATTGAGAGAATTACACAAAAAAGCACTTTGCGAATACGACGTAAAGGGAGTTGGGACGACAGGAAGCGGCAGAAACCTGGCCGGAGCACTTGTCGGAGCCGACGTTATTAAAAACGAAATCACGGCTCACGCAGTAGCCGCAAGCACATATATCCCCGGCGTCCAGACAATTTTGGAAATCGGCGGACAGGACAGCAAAATTATTCTTTTAAGAGACGGAATCGTAACGGATTTCGCCATGAACACAGTTTGCGCGGCGGGAACAGGAAGTTTTCTTGACCAGCAAGCAAACAGATTGAACGTTCCTATCGAAGAATTCGGCGAAACTGCCTTGAAATCGACAAATCCTGCAAGAATAGCCGGTCGTTGCGGAGTTTTCGCGGAAAGCGATTTAATCCACAAACAACAACTCGGTTATGCTGTAGAAGATCTATTATACGGGCTTTGCCAAGCACTTGTCAGAAACTATTTGAGCAACTTGGCGTTGGGAAAAGAACTTTTACCCATCGTGACTTTCCAAGGAGGGGTTGCAACGAATTCCGGAATGGTAAAAGCTTTTGAGGAAGCCTTGGGAACAAAAGTTATCGTTCCAGAGAACCACCAAACCATGGGTGCAATCGGCTCCGCTCTATTAGCGATGGAAAACCACCAGTACACCAACGTAGCGACCAAATTCAAAGGCTGGCAAGTAGGAGAAATGCGTTTCACCTCGATGACCTGCGAATGTAACGACTGCGCCAACAGTTGCGAAGTCATCACCATAATCGAAGGAGTTGCAGAAGTCCAACATGCCACGAAAATCAAAGATATAAAAGGAAACATGGTCGCCAGATGGGGCGGAACCTGTGGCAAGTGGGAAGTTTTGGTTTAGTAAGGTTAATAGGAAATAGTGAATAGAAGTTCCCGCTCTTCAAAGCATTAATACCCTTTAATAAATACACTCCACGTTAAAAAGAGACCAATGCGCGTTAAAAAATAAGCTATTTAGAGACTTGTAGGAGTCTCAAGTTGAAAGTGGCATGTTAAATTTGTTGATTTGCCCTGTTGTAGTATTTTTGAGCAAGCGGTTTGTTGGTGGGCTCGAGAATTTTTGCAATTCCGAGGCACGATTCCTTGCTATAAGGGTTCAATTTTAACACTTCGATATAGTTTTTCATAGCTTTTTCGGTGTCGTTTTTCTCCATATATATTTCCGCTTTAATGTTGTAAGCGATGGCATTATCTGGTTCTTCCCTCGTGACATCGTTCAAAAGGTCAAGCGCAAGCAAATAGTTTTGGGATTTTTTCGTTCGCATTAAACTAACCGCAGTGTCTATCTTTTTATCTGTGCCAACGCCTTGGTTTTTTGCCTGTTCAAACAAAAAATTCGATTGGGCAATCTGGTTTTGTTCAAACGAGGAAATTTTTGTCGCAGACGCCTTTGTAAATTGGGGAGCCACCAGTGGTGAAGCCTTGGCTTCAACAGGTAAGTCAATTTTTTTAGGCAATGGCAAAAGAGTAAGTTTTTTTACGGAGGTTTCTTTTAAAGAAATATTGTAAACCGATGGCGAAGTCACCCTTTGAAAAACGCTCACCTTTTTTTCCGGCATAAGGTTATACAGTTCTTTGTTAGAAAGCATAAAAATCGGGCGGTATTTATTAAGGTAAAAAAGATTTTTTCCCCAGTATTTTCCCGTTTTCAAGTCGTTGTCCGGTTTCAACTCGGGCATAAGTGTGTTTTGGGCATCATAAAAGCCGTTTTTGGAGATTGATCCGTCAAAAAACCCACAAGCAGAATTTCCGCACTGAAAAATCCCGACAACGGCAAATAAAACTATCAAATTTTTTATCGGTAATTTCAAGGCGTTTCCCTTACTCTTCGTACCTAATTCCACCAACGGTAAGCCTTTCGATGGCTTCCTGTAATTTTTCCATACTCTGAACAAGCGAAACCCTAAAGTAGTCGTCTGACATCGCGCCGAAAGCCACGCCGGGAGTGAAAACAACCCCAGTTTTATCCATGACGGATTTACAGAACTCTTTTGATTTTCTTTTGTTCGGAACCTTCAGCCACAAGTACATTGTTGCACCGGTTTTTTTGATATTCCAGCCCAATTTATTCAGAGCAGGTATCATAAAATCTCTTCTGTCTTGGTATTTTGAAACTATTTTTTCAATGTGCTCGTGAGGCATGTCAAGAGCCGTAATAGCAGCATCCTGCACTATTGTCGCCGTGCCGTAGTCAATGTTTGTTTTCATCGCAAAAACGGTGTCGATAAATTCCTTTTTCCCGATTACGAACCCGATTCTCCATCCGGCCATGTTGAAGGTTTTGGAGAAGGTGTGGACTTCTACTGCTACTTCTTTTGCACCTTCTATTGAAAAGATGCTGATTGGGCGGTAGCCGTCGTAGCAAACTTCCCCGTATGCCATATCAGAAACAAGCAAAATGTTGTTTTCTGTGCAAAATTTAACCGCTTTTTCCAAGAACCATTTAGGCGCAAGTGCTGCGGTCGGGTTATTGGGAAAATTCAGAAATAAAATTTTGGCCTTTTGTGCAATTTCAGCAGGAACAGAATCCAAATCAGGCAAATAGTCATTCTCTTCTTTTAATGGAAGGTGGTGGACAATTCCGCCAGCAACCCACGTTCCTCTTGATAAAACAGGATAATATGGGTCCGGTACAATGTTGATATCTCCAGGGTTGGTAAAAGCAAGGGCGATGTGCGCGAGACCTTCTTTTGCTCCGCTGAGCGTTTGGATTGAAAAATCTGAATCCATTGTTATGTCGTAACGTTTTTCCATCCATCGTTCAATCGCATCACGAAATTCTTTTTTGCCCTGAAAACACGGATAGCCGTGGCTTTTTGGGTCACGAATTGATTTGACAGCGGATTCTACAACCGGCTCAGGAGTAGGTCCATCTGGATTTCCTATCCCAAGGTCAATCAAATCGGCACCGTTTGCACGCGCTTCAGCTTTCCATTCGTCCAATTCTGCAAAAATATATTTTTCTAAATTTAAAATTTTGTCCGCAGGTATTATCTTAACCTGTTTTTGTGTCGTCATGTTTCCCCCTCAAGTGTAATTGTATTATACCATTTCTTTAATAAAAATCATATTCTTTACTAATCTTAAAGATTTTTCTTCAAAAAATTGATTTTGTTTTGATTTTAACGACGATGTCGTGAAAAAAGTTTTCAAAAAAACTATTTCTCGGATTAAATGTAGTTAATTTAATGTTGACTTTTCAAATAATGTGTTTGAGAATCTCCGTCGCTCGAGGGATGAAGCTGTGCTTCTCGATACATTGAAAACGCCCCCTTTGTGCCATTTTTTGTGCAAGATTTAAATTTTGCAGATAAAATTCTGTTTTGTCTATCAAGTCGGCCGAATTTTTGTATGTTTCAAAGTACTTGTTTGCATCAAAAAGTTCATCCAAGTCGTCTCTCTCGTCGGTTATTAAAAACCCCCCAGAGGCCAAAACCTCAAACACACGGTAATTCAGCGAGGATTTGCCCTGTTCGGTTATGTTTAAGTTTATCTTGGAAGAGTTGTATATTTTTGCCAGTTCTTCTTCAGAATCTACAAAACCCTTCCAGCATTTTGCGTAATTTTCAAGGTCGACACCCTCTAGTAGGTTTTGGGCTTTAATTTCTTCAACACTACGTAAAAAATGTTTTCCGTAACAAAACACATTCAATTTTGTTTTGAAAACTTTCACGAGTTCGCATAAAACCTCTTGCCTTTTTTCTGTCAACGGTCTTCCCACGAAGGTTATGTCATGTTCGTAACCTGAAAAAAGCATCGCATATTTGAACGGGTCGGCCGCCAGAGGAAGGTAAAAACAGTTTTCAAATTCGTCCACAAAATCCCTATCCCAGATAAAAATGGTGGCTTTTACTTTTTTTAATTTTTCATACAATCCTGTTTTATTGCCCGTAGCCAATTTGCTTTGAGGCTCGTCGCCAAAGTAGAAAAAAAGATTCTTGCAGCCCAATTTTTCAATCAATTCTGTACAGGTTTCGTCCATAAGGTAAGAATAATCGTAGCCAAAAACCATGTCTGGTTTGAAAAAATCTAAATCTTCGCTGCAGAGTTCTTCAACGTTTTTGATTTTTACAAGACACTTGTTTGACTCAAAAGCAGAGGCGAAACTTTCCATAATTAATTTGCCTGCGATGCTTTTAGGCGATAGTATCAAAATTCTTTTCATAATTAAATATTATAATAATTAGAAAAAAAATACAATCACCCGCCCCTTTTTTAATTCAAGCCGTCCTCATCCCAAAGATTAACAATGAGAGCAATTTAATTTAGCTAAGACTTTTGTAGAATGTTAGGGTACAGAAAAAGTAGCGGCTTTGGTATTTCTGCTTACAAATAAGGACTACAAAATGGACAACAACAATAAAAATGACGACGTTAAAAAACCGTACGAATACGATGAATGCACACTAAGGGCAATTTGTTCAACAAGCCAGCCTTTGTCTGACATTCACGAAGTAATATTGTTGCATCTAAAGGAATTATCGTTTTATCTTCTGGAGCTCAAAACCATGGGTGCGACTAACGAGCTTATGAGGCAATGCCTTCTGGATGCTTTGTCTATTATTTTGACCAATGTCCAGCTGAAAGAGGAACAGTACGCGGAGCTGATTTTATCATTGGATAAAAATATCAGCGAAACCAAAAAAAAATATTTCGAGCTCTGTAAAGAGCAAGACAAGGCGCCGCATTTTTTAAAAACGTGCTTCAAGCACAAAAAAGATTTATCTTTAGCCAAGGGAATAAAAAAAGGTGAGAAATATATCCAGGAAAAAAACAGCGTTTTAACGCACTCTCAGAAGAATTTGTTTGATATAACATTAATGATTTTAAAAAGCACCTACATAAGGGCTTTTGAATTAAAGAGTCTCGGTGAAGACCCTCATGACATCTGCTCGGCTCTTCTTTTGATGCTGAATTCAATGAATTTTCTCGACACTCCTGCAGAAAAAATAAAGGAAACAATCGAGGAAAATTCGACTATTTTTTATGAGCTTTTAAACAGACTGATTGTTAAAAAAGAAGAATTATATGGAAAAATGGACGAACACGAGACTTCTTTTTCTACCATTCCGGGAAGAAAAGCGATAATGGTGGTAGGTTGTAACATAAAAGAACTTGAGCTGGTTTTGCAAGCTACCGAAGGTAAAGATATAGATGTTTATACCCATGGTTTGGATATGTTGATGGCTCATACTTTCCCAAAATTGAGAGAGTACAAACATCTAGTGGGGCATTTTGGTCAGTGTCGAGACAATGCACTCATGGATTTTGTTACGTTTCCCGGTTCAATATTAATGACCAGACATGCGGTACAAAAATCAGAATACATTTATAAAGGAAGATTGTTCACAACCGATTTGCTAGCACAAAGGGGAGTAACCAAAATTTATAACAATGATTACCAACCGCTAATCGACGCTGCTTTGAGTGCCAAAGGATTTAGAAAAGGCCAAAAGAGACCGCCGATGAAAATCGGGTTTAACGAGGAGGCTCTGACCGCAAAGGTCAACGAGGTACTCGACAAAATGGAAGATGGTGAAATCAAGCAATTATACATTGTCGGCCTGTTAAATTATGAAAGAGTACACAAAGAGTATTTTGACAAGTTTTTCAAGCTGTTGCCAAAAGACTGTTTTGTTTTTTCTCTTGCCTATAACAAGAGCGGAAAAAATATCGTGCATCTGGATTCAATTTTTGATTATACTGTCATTTGCAAAATTTTACAAACGTTGTCTAAAAGAAGGCCCATTAAAGAAATAGACATGAGTGTGTTTTTAACAAACTGCAACAGGCACACCGTTGCAAGTACAATCAATTTAAAAAAGCTCGGGGTGAAAAATATTTTCATGAGTAAATGCCATCCGAATTTGGCAAACCCGACATTGATTAAAACAATGAAAGACACCTTTGGGATAAATGAGTTTTTTGACCCAAAAGAAGATATAGAAAAAACGCAGGCGGGCTAATATAAATATTTCAAAAAGAGATAAAAAAGGAAATTTAATGAATTACAACTATTATAAAGATATCCCAATAGAGTATAATGATTTTTTAAAAAATGATTATTGTTTTATGAGCCCTGCGTTATCAGCCCTACAGGAAGTTGTTTTGTTGCAATTAAAAGAAATAGCTTTTTATCTTTTGGAGTTGAAACAACTTGGAGCGCATAATGAAAAAATAAAAGAAAATATTTTAGAGGCGCTTTCGGGTATCGTAATAGATGTTGAATATGATGAAGAGCATTATCAGAACATAAGTAGAACCTTGTTCGAGATTTTGGCGCAAGTAAAAATAGTTTATGGCGAGTTGTGTAAAAAAGATAGCGTAGAGCCAAAAGTTTTTAAAACGTATTTTAAACAAACAAAAAAAATGCCCCTTGTGATAGCAATAAAAAAAGGGGAGAAATATATAATCAAGCGGAGTAAGCTTTTGAGCGTAGAGCAAAAAAGGCGATTTGAAATTTTGTTTTTTTTGTTAAAAAGTATTTGTGCAAAAATATTTGAGTTAAAAAACCTCGGAAAAGATAAGACAGATGCACAATCCCTAAAAAATGAGCTTTTTAGAGAGGTGCAGTGGTCTCATGATTACGAGGATGCTTATTTTGAAATACTGTCGATGCTTACAGCGATGACTTTGCCAAATCTTTCTGCTGAGGAAGAAAAAAAATTAGTTGAGAAATATATCATGGTTTATTATAATCTGGTTAACAAAGTGTATTCAGCGCAAGTTAAAATTTACGGAGAAGGAGCTCCGGTTGAAGTTTCGCTTTCTACCAGAAAGGGAAAAGCGATCCTTGTTGCTGGCGGTGATTTTAAAGAACTCGAAATGGTTCTAAAGGCTTCTGAGGGAAAAAATATCGATGTCTATACTCATGGAGTAGAACTTCTTATGGCACATACTTTTCCAAAATTCAGAGAATATAATCATCTGGTGGGACATTTTGGCAGGGGTGCTGATGCGAGCCTGATTGATTTTGCTAACTTTCCAGGCCCGGTTTTTATGACCCGCCACTCACTGTATAAAACGCAAAATATTTATCGGGCAATAGTTTTTACAACGGACGCTATCCCACCAAAAGGTGCTGTGAAAATTGTAAATAATAATTTTGAGCCGTTAATAAAGTCAGCTCTTAGCGCAAAGGGCTTTAGTAAAGCAACCGAAAGGGGCAAGTTAAAAGCGGGTTACGAAGAAAAAGAAATAAGTAGAAAAATCCGCGAAGTTTTAGATCAAGTGGAAGGCGAGAAGCTTAAAAAGATTTGTTTTTTCGGATTATTAAACGCGCCAGCCGAACAGTCCAATTATTTTGAAAAACTTTTTGCGCTTATGCCAAAAGATTCTTTTATTTTTTCTTTGTCTTATAAATACAGCGGGGAGAATATTTACCACGTGGATTCTTTTTATGATTACTCTTTGATTTATAAAATTTTAACGGAAATAAAAGAAAGAAAGATGCTTGAAACAATAGATGTAGTAGTGTTTATAACCAGATGCGACAAGTATACAGTTTCCAATATTCTCACCCTCAAGCAAATGGGCGTTAAGAAAATTTATATGTGCAAATGCTCACCCATGCTAGTCAGTCCGGCCTTGCTATGCGCAATAAAAAGTTTTTTTGGAGTAGAAGAATTTGTCGACCCAATACAAATGCTAGAGAAAGTTTTAGGAGGACGCTCTGAAAGGCAAGAGAGCACCTAAAGTTTAGAAAAAATGATAACGAATAAAGAAAAGGAAAAACAAATGCAGTATGATTTTCACCAACTAAACCAACACGAACACGACGAGTGTATTTCGCGCGGAATCTGTTCGATAAGCCCAATTCTAGTCTCATTACAAGAGATAATCTTGTTATACCTGAAGGATTTGGCAATTTATCTTTTAGGTCTCAAGGAGATCGGGGTAAAAAACGCCCAAATTAAGGAACACATTATAGAAATACTTTCTGGTCTTATTATGGATGTGGAGTATTCCTCTGACCAATTCCATGTTATTATTGCGACTCTTTATGAAGATTTGTCGCAGGCCGAAAAGTTGTACGCAAAGTTGTGTCAGGAAGAAGGTGCAGAAGTCTGTTCCATTCAGCCGGTTTTAAAAAAGTTCAAAAAACTCGAATATGCGGAAGCGATTAGAGAGGGTCAAAGACACCGCAAAATAAAAAGTAAAAAATTTACGACAGAACAGCAAAACGTGATGGAGGAACTCTTTGTACTGATAAAAAGCGTATGCACTCATCTTGTAGAATTGAGAAGCTACGAATTTGATGACGATGAAATATATTACAGTATTTTGACGATGTTAAAATCAATGAAAGAACCGGCAAAATCCATAGAAAAACAAAAGGAGGTAATCAGGTGTTTTATAGAATTAGATTATTCGCTTTTGTTGCAATTGTACGAAAAGGAAAAAGAAATATACGGTGAAATAGTCTCTACAGACGTGTCTTTTTCAATCAGACCAAACAAGGCGATATTAGTCGAAGGAAACAATCTGAAAGAGCTCGAACAGGTTCTGAAAGCCGCCTTGGAAAAAAATGTCGACGTCTATACCCACGGTAGGTTGATTATGGCTCACGCTTTTTCAAAATTAAAAGCCTACCCTAACCTTGCGGGGCATTTCGGAAAAGGGTCAGATTCCGCACTGGTTGATTTTGCAGCGTTTCCCGGCTCGATTTTCATGACCAAACTGGCCTTGCAGATGGTTGAAAGGCTTTACAGAAGCAGAATCTTTTCTTCAGATGCTATTGTGCCTAAAGGGGTAATTACAATAAAAGATAACAACTTTGAACCACTTGTTGAGGCGGCACTTTCCGCAAAGGGTTTCATCCATGAGCAGAAAAAAGGCTCTGTTAATGTCGGGTTTTGCGAAAAAGAGGTTCTCGATAAAATCACAGAAGTGGCAGAAAAAATGGAGAAAAACGAAATCAAGCACATTTTTTTAATAGGGGTTTCAGACGGCACCCATGTCCAAAGAGATTATTTTGAAAGATTTCTAAAACAATTGCCAGAGGATAGCTTTGTGCTTTCTTTTTCTTATACAAATGAAGATGATAATGTTCTTTTGGTTCCATCTGAACTCGGTTTTGCAATTATTTACAAGGCGATTGCCATTCTTTCTAGAAATACGGAAATTCCAGATTTGAGATTGAGTGTTCTTTATACCAAATGTGAACAGCACACAATTCCAAACCTTTTAAAAATGGAGCTAATGGGAATTAAAGACATTTATTTTCCTAACTGCTCTCCAAATTTGATGAATCCCGCTCTTGTTGAATACATTAGGAAAAATTGCAATATAAAAAGTTACACAAATCCCAGAGCAGATTTAGAAAAAATGCTGGAGCCAAGGGACGCTTCAAGTTAGGAACCACCACAAGTTTAACAAATGTGATTTTGGATAAAAAACTAGGTGTTAAAAATTCTGTCGCCAGCATCGCCCATTCCTGGAATGATGTACCCTTTTTCGTTCAAGTGAGAATCCACTGCCGCGGTAATAATTTCAACTCCGGGGAATTTTGACTGTATGTTCATAATTCCCTCAGGGGCTGCGATTATGCAGATTACTTTTATGTTTTCAGGCGGAATTTCTTTGTCGGTGTAAAGCTTTATCGCCTCAATAAGCGAGTTTCCTGTAGCAAGCATCGGGTCTGTGATAAAGATATGGAATTTGTGGGTATCTTGAACCTGCATAGGAACCTTGTTGTAGTACCAGACGGGTTTTAATGTGGTTTCATCCCTGTACATCCCGATGTGCCTAATACAGGCTTGCGGTAGAATATCGATGGCCTCGTCTGTAAAAATCAGCCCAGCTCTCAAGATTGGTGAAATTATTATGTTGATGTCCGGATCGATGGTTTTAGCCGTAAATGTTGCCATAGGAGTGGTGATGGTTTTTTCTACAAGTGGCAGTCCTTTTGAGGCTTCATACAAAAGCGCTCGGGTTATTTTTCTTGTGGCAATCCTAACGCCCTGACAATCGGTGTGTTTGTCTCTCATTGTGCATAAATTTTGTAAAATAACCGGGTTTTCAATTAACCTTATTTTTTCTTTTATCATCTTTGCCGTCCTTTTTGTTAATCTTATCACATTGATCTTGAGCGTTGTCAATCCACTTGTCGGTAGAATCTAGCACGTCTTTGGCGGGCAATTGTTTTTTGCCGTTTGTGAAATTTGCTTTATTTTTTATAAATCCGACTTCTTCCATGAAGCTTGAAACATCATAGGTTATTTTAATTATTTTATCAAACATATCGTTTAGCAATCCCAAGGAATCGTGAATCCTTTTTGGCGGTTGTGGGATAAGCCTTTTGTCCGACAAGAATTTGTCAGGAGATTTTGGAGGATAGATTTCAAGGGATTTTGAGCCGCCCAAACCTGTGAATTCTACTGTTGTGATTGCACCTTTTGGTATTTTTAGGCCTTTTTCGGTAACAATGAATTTTACATAAACGTCCTCGCCGACAATGTCAACTTGGTTTACGTACCCTATTTGAATTCCCATGTATCTAACAGGAGAGCCGTCGATAAGCCCGTCTACATCAGGCAAAAACAGCTGGTAAGTGTTAAAATTCTTTTTGTAAGTGTATTTTGCGAACATTATTGTGCCGGAGACCAAAAAAAGTATCAACAGCCATATAAAAACTTCTATTATCCAAAAATATTGTCGCTTCATAAGAATTATTATATAACAGTTTGACAATAATGAAAACATGTAAACTTGTTACGGAAAGGTGGCTGTGCAACCTCACTATTCACCCTTCACCCTTCACCCTTTTATAACCCCCTTGCCAAAAAATTGTTTATGTTGTACTATTAAGCTACGATACAAAGGTTTAGTAGCAAAACAGGTGCGAGCGGAGTACAAATAATAGAACCGATGCTGGATAGCAATAACCAGCGAGTGCATTGAGCTAGTAAGCGACAACAAGAAAATTAGTAGTGATAGAACAATTTAATAAGCGGAATTAAAATAATTTCGTGTTGAGGTGAAAATGGATCAAATAATAAAAGTAGCATGGGACTTAAACGAAAATACCGACAATAGATACAAATTAGTTTATGAGATTGCAGAACTTGCAAAAAAACTGGTTGACGAAACTCAGGCAAAAAAGACTCGTGAAGAATTTGGATTTGACGAATTTTATGACAATTCTTACAAAAAAGAAAACCCTGTAGAGCACGCTATTATGGTAAAAGCTTCTGAAGCTGACGATAATAGACTGGTTGGCTAACAGAGGTTTAGAAACACGGAAGGTTAGATGGGTTAGCTAAACAAAGCCAATCCGTTAAAATGTTTTATGCAGAATACTATAGATTTTATTAACCAATATACAAATAATTTTCAACCGGAAGTTGGGATAATTTTGGGTTCGGGTTTGGGCGATTTTGCCCAAGTCGAAGGACACATTGCAGTTCCATATTCAGATATTCCAAACTTTGAAAAATCTACCGTCCAAGGCCACAAAGGACAACTTGTTTTCGCTGAGGTTGCAGGAAAAAAGACCGTTATGATGCAGGGCAGGTTCCATTTCTACGAAGGCCATCCGATGGAAAAAGTGGTTTACCCAATCAAGGTAATGAAAAAACTGGGGGTGAAAACCCTTATCGTAACCAACGCGGCTGGAGCGGTCAACAAAGAATTTAAACCGGCTGATTTGATGATAATAACCGACCACATCAATTTTATGGGAACAAATCCTCTTATAGGCCTCAACGATGATAGTTTGGGCGCGAGATTTCCCGACATGAGCGAGGTTTACAAAAAATATTTGGTCAAACTCGCCGAAGACTGCGCAAAAGAGCTAGGTTTTGAAATTCAAAAGGGAGTTTATGCTGCAAACACAGGACCTAGCTATGAAACCCCGACTGAGGTGAAAATGCTTAGAATGTTGGGCGCGGATGCCATCGGAATGTCCACCGTCCCGGAAGCGATAGTTGCAAACTACTGCGGAATTGATGTCTTGGGGATAAGCTGCATTTCAAACGCGGCATCTGGAGTAGGAGAAGCTTCGCTTTCTCACCAAGAAGTCATCGAAACGACCAACGCCGCAAAAAACAAATTTCAGTCTCTGCTCTTGAGGGTTTTGGAAAAAATTTAGAGAATTATATAATAAATATAAAAAGGGGTTTTTCTTTAGAAAAACCCCTTTTTGTTAAAACGTATTAACGCCCTTAATATTTTAAACCATAACCTCGGCCAATTTTTCGAGGTATTTAATCGCATAAACTGCGCCGACAGAGCCGTCTGAAGCTGCAGTGATTACCTGTCTGAGTGGAGTGTTTCTCACATCGCCCACGGCAAATACACCCTCAACCGAAGTCTGCATTGTTTCGTCCGTTATTATAAATCCAGCGTCATCCTGTTTGAGTTGGCCGCTGAACCCGTCTACATTGGGGCTGTAGCCTACGTAAGGGAAAACGCCGTTGACTTCAAGGTTGGAGCTCTCGTTGGTTTTAACATTTTTCAAAACTAACGTGTTAACCAAGTCCGCACCCAAAATTTCTGTCGGCACGGCGTCAAAAATAAATTCTATTTTTTTGTTCTTGAAAGCTCTTTCCTGAACTATTTTATCTGCTCTAAGAGTGTCTCTGCGGTGGATTATGTAAACCTTGTCGGCAAATTTGGTCAAATACATTGCTTCTTCAACGGCAGCGTTTCCGCCTCCGATTACCGCAACCGTTTTTTCTCTGTAAAAAGCGCCGTCACAAACTGCACAATAGCTGACGCCGCGGCTCAAAAATTCTTTTTCCCCAGGGATTCCGAGTTTTTTAGATTGTGCGCCGGTTGCAATAATAACCGATTTTGCCTTAAAGGTCGCCTCTTTTGTGATAATTGTTTTGATTTGGGAATTCAAATCTAAACTTTCAATTTCCTGCATTGGAAATTTGCTTACATTGAATCTGTCCACGTGTTTTTCAAAATTTTCCATCAAGTCGAATCCGTCAATCATCCCAAAACCCGGATAATTTTCCAGCTCGAGGTAGTTGGTCGGTTGCCCGCCAAGCATGCTTGTGTCGATTATTGCAGTTGAAGCCGCCCCTCGCGCCGAGTAAATCGCCGCAGAAAGCCCCGCCGGCCCGCCGCCTAATATTACCGTATCAAATTCGTGTGTTATGTCGTTCATTTATCTTTCCTCAATCTCTTCTTTACTTTGTTTCCGTCATTGGGTTTGCTAGCCCAACCTCCAATTTATATTAATGGCTGAACTTCTAAGCTTCCAAACATCTAATCCTCTATTTTATGTTTGAACCCGAAATTTTTTCTCCGACCAATTTGTAGGTCGCCTTTTCGCTCTTGATGACTGATTTATCAACATTAGAGAGCGTTTCAAGGAGGAGCGTGTTTGTCCCGGAAAACGTGTCTTTTCCCAGGTTCAATTGTACCGTATCCATCAGCTTTTTGCTATCGTAATTCCCCAGTTTTTTAAATTTTATTAATTTATCGCTAACCTCATCAACTGTTATAGATGCCTCCGCTCCGGAAAAAGGGTTGTCTAATGTAATGACGTCACCCTTCCTTGATAAGTTCCACAAGTCAACGCTTTCTGGTTTAAAAGTGGCTTCGCTGTTGGTGTAGACCAATTTTGAAGTGACCCTCCAGGTTCCGTAAAATTCCTTCGGGATGTTGTCGAGGACAGAAATCCCAGATTTCAAGGTGAAGCTTTCATCCGCAAATGTTGATATTGCAGTAAACAGGAGGATTATAACAATTGAAAGAATTTTTTTAAACATAATTTCCTTTTTGAAAGATAATTAATAATTTTTTCTGGAATTTCAATATTGGCTGGAACAATCGATTTTAAATTTTCCAAGTCTTTGATTTTAAAATTTTTGGTCAGTTTAATGAGTTCTTTTTGGTGTTTTTCGTCGCTTAAATAGGATTTGTACTTGTCGTAGAGATAAAACTGTTCAAAAATTTCTATGTCTTGGTTATTTTCACAGGTTTTTGATATTTGGGTCTTTGAAATCCCTATGTTTACCAAAACTTCGTTTAGAAAAGCTATGTTTTTATTTTTTAACAAGCACATTATGTAAAAATCAATGTCCACGACCCATGTGAGGGTCTCGTCGAATAAAAATCCGTTGCAGTTCCTGAAAATAACTACACTAGGCGCACCGATTCGGTTTGTCAAAAAAAGTTCAAAGCAGTCGTTTTCAAGTTGTTCGACATACTTTTCTGCTTTTCTTAATTTTATATTACCAGTTTTTGTTTCGAAATTGACGCTTTTTGAGTAGCCAAAATCCGATTGAGGATTTTCGTCCAACAATTTTACGAATTTTTTCAAAGAATTTTCATCCGCCAACCAATCATCATGGTGGAGAATTTTTATGTACTCGCCTGTGGCTTTTTTTATTCCCTCGTTCCAATTCGAGGGAGAACCAAGCGTAGTATTGTTTTTAAAGTATTTTATTTTAGGGATGTTTAATTTGCTAACAAAAACCTTTATGTCATCATTATCCGAATCATCGGTGATTATGACTTCGTAATCCTGAAAATTTTGAACCAAAACAGAGTTTAAAGCCCTTTTGAAGCTGTTAAAATTGTTGTAGGTTGGGATTGTAATTGAAACTTTTACATCAAAACTATTGCTCATGTGTACAATATACTACAAAAATAAAATAATAATAATTAACCATTTGACTTAAAATACCATGAATGTATGAAAAAAGCGGAGATTAATTTAATTAATCTCCGCTTTTTAAACTTATAAACTTAAACTTTTCTCTTACGAGCTGTTTCAGATTTACGTTTTGCTTTTATGCTTGGTTTTTCGTAAGTTTCACGTCTTTTGATTTCAGAAAGAATTCCTGCTTTTTGGATTTTTTTCTTAAAACGTCTAAGTGCGCTCTCTATGCTTTCGTTTTCGCCTACTTTGATTTCTGCCATTGTGTTTTCACCACCTTAAAAATTTACATCTGTTACTAGTATTAGTATTATAACCTGAAGAAAATCAGAATGCAAGGGGGAGGCGGTCGGGTGAAGCGTCAAGAGTGAGGGGTGAAGGGTTGTTTTTCCTCGGTAAAAGTTCTGAGTTAATTTCATCTCGAGCAACAGTGGGCTACTATTCTTTATGCTCGCGGAAAAATAAGGGGTTCCGCCTATTGAGCCAAACGATTTCTTCGAAATCCTTCGACTCAATAGGCGGTTTTGGCAAGTGCGGCAATTTTTAGCTTTTTTCTTTCTTCCTTTTCTGAAGAAAAGAAAGGCTAGTCACTATTGGCGCTTCTGGTTGGGTTTCGGATTTTTTTTGCGTTCCGTGACGCCATTTTGCACGTTTCGCCACAGCTCAACTGCAAAAGAAGGCAAAGACTTTTCAGTCAGGGTTCATGGAAAAATGCCGAAATTCTTACTTTTAGATTGAAGAACAATCTCCTCACCCTTCACACTTCACCCACCAGTTACTGTCCCAGTTTAAGCAGTTCTGCGACAATATCTTCGTGGGAAAACTTTTGCCCGATTTCTTGTTGCAAAAATCCGTTAATTTTATCCATCATCGCAATCGCCTTATCGCACTTGGGGTCAGAGCCCTTCACATAGGCACCGATGTTGATTAAATCTTCGTTTTTTTTGAAAACCGCAAGCAAATTTCTTATCACCCCAGCTGCATTTCTGTGTTCTTTACTGGTAACTTCAGGCATAACCCTACTTATTGATTGCAAAATGTCCACCGCGGGATAGTGGTTTCTGTGAGCCAAATCCCTAGACAGCATTATGTGGCCGTCCAAAATACTTCTGGCCGTGTCTGAAATCGGTTCGTTGAAATCGTCACCCTCAACCAAAACGGTATAAAGCCCTGTCATCGTACCCTTGTCGTTACTTCCGGCCCTCTCCAAAATCTTCGGCATAAGCGCAAAAACTGAAGGAGTATACCCACGCGTCGCCGGAGGTTCGCCAATCGCAAGCCCCACTTCCCTTTGAGCCATGGAAATACGTGTGATACTGTCCAACATAAAAAGTACGTCGCGGCCGGTGTCCCTGAAATATTCGGCTATACTAGTTGCTACATAAGCCGCCTTTATTTTCACCAAAGCCGGTTGCTCAGAAGTTGCCGCAACAACAACTGTGCGTTTCATCCCCTCGACCCCGAGAGTTTCCTCGATAAATTCCCTGACTTCCCTTCCACGCTCTCCAATAAGGGCGATTACGTTCATGTCCGCCGAAGTGTTTTTTGCCATCATCGCGAGAGTCGTGCTTTTTCCTACCCCAGAACCTGCGAAAATCCCGAGCCTCTGGCCTTTCCCAACGGTAATAAATCCGTCTATTGATTTGATTCCCAAAGACAACGGTTCGGTAATTCTCGTTCTTTTCAAAGGGTTAATAGCCTCAGCGTTGGTTGATTTGAGGGTTTGAGAGTTAATCTCTCCCAAATTGTCAATCGGCCTGCCGAGTCCGTCGAGAACTCTTCCCAAAAGTTGCTCTCCGACTTTGATTTGCATCGCGGAACCGGTATTTACCACAATAGCTCCCGGTTGCAGTCCTTCCATTGACCCCAGCGGCATCAAAAGTATTTTCGACTGTCTAAAGCCTACAACTTCTGCCCAGATAGGCTCTTCGTCGAGTTTGTTGTAAATGTAGCACAAATCCCCGATGCTCGACTGAGGGCCGTCGGCCTCAATTATAAGCCCGATAATCTCATTGACCTTGCCGATTTCTCTCAAAGCGTTGGTTTCTTTTATTATGTCGGAGTATTTGTCTAAGCTAATATTCATATCCACCTTATGTCGGTGCATAGATGCACCCTACTTTGTGATTTGATGTTGTTGAGTTGAAGGTAGCCCCTCACTCTTCACTCATCACCCTTCACTTCATCCAATAGTTCCTCATCCGGCGTCGAATTCAGTTTTGCCATAAGCCTTTGGGCTATTTCGTCTATTTGCGATTTTATTCTGCAATCCACTCTGGAGAGCGGCGATTCAACAATTGTTCCGTCTGGCGAAACACTAGTGTCCTCGATAATTTTTATCGATGAAAGTTGAGGGATTAGTTCTTTCAGCTCGTCCGAAATAGCGTAAATTTTCTCTGCCATCTCTGGGTTCACAATAATGGTTATATTTTCTTTGTCCTTCAATGATTTAATAGCAGACAAAGTAAGTTCTTTCAAGATGCTTTCGTCTAAATCAAGTGATTTTGAACAAACCTTGTGGGAAATTTCTATTACAAGGCGAATTATATCCAAATGTGCTGATTTTATTATGTTTTTTTTAATCTCAAAATCGCTCTGGGCAAAATTATTGATAGACAAAATCTTATCCTGAAGTTCTTCGGTGATGCTTTCAAGCCCTTCTTGTCTTCCGGCTTCAAACCCTTCTTTATGCGCGGTTTCTTTAATCTCGTCAACATTTGATAGCGCCTGATTGGTTGCATTTTCAATCATTTCTAATCCCTGTCTGTTTGCCTCGCCGATTATTTCTTGGGCTTTTTTTTCGGCATTCAAGATTATTTCTTGTTCTTTTCCAAGGGCTTCTTTTATTTTTATCTGGCTGAGACTCTGTTCGATAGGGACAACAAAAGCCCCTCCTATATGAACATTATCGCTTTTAATCCTAGTCAATTAATTCATCCTCAACGTTATTCTCACGAGCAATAATGATTTCGCCTGTAACTTCGAGGGTTCTGATAATTCCGACGATTTTTGTTTGAATTTCTTGAACTTCTCTTGATCTGACAGGACCCATATATTCCATCTCGTCACGCAACATTGCTTGAGCACGTTCGGACATGTTTTTGTAGACTTTTTCTTTGACGTCTTCTTTTATGCCCTTCAAAGACATAGCCAAATCTTTTGTATCCACTTCTCTGAGAATTCTTTGAATTGCTTTGTCGTCCAGTTTTATAATGTCCTCGAATACGAACATCAGTTCTCTGACTTCTTCCGCCAGTTGAGGGTTTTGAACTTCCAATAGCTCGATGACGTTTCTCTCCGTAGAACGATCCGCACGGTTTAAGATATTTGCCAAAGCTTCGATACCGCCAGCTTTTGAGAAATCCTGAACAACAACGGAAGAGAATTTGCTTTCCACAATTTTTTCGATTTCAGAAAGGATTTCCGGGTTAGTAGTTTCCATCTCGGCAATCTTCATCGCTACTTGAGCTTGGACTTCAGCAGGAAGGTAGTTTAGAACCTCAGCCGAATGTTCCGGCTTCAAATAGGCCATGATAAGTGCTATCAGTTGCGGGTTTTCGTTTTGGAAAGAGGCAGCTAACTGCCCTGGATCAGCTTCGTTAAAGAACTGGAACGGATTTGAGTTCATCAAAACAACCAATCTGTCCATAATCTTTTTCGCTTGTTCTCCCCCGTAAGCTTTCTCAAGAAGTTGTTTTGCATAGTCCATACCACCCGCTGAAAGGTAGTTGCTTGCTTGAAAAATAGCCTTAAATTCTTCTAAAATCCCAGTCAAAATCATGGTAGGAACCTTGTTCAGGCTCGCAATATCCATAGTTACTTGTTCCAACAAATCGTCGTCTGTGATGTTTTTCAAAACCTCAGAGGCCGTCGAAGGCCCCAGCACAATTAGCAGTGCTGCGACTTTTTGGGTTGTTGTCATTGTGTGTAGTTGTAACTCTGGTATCATAATTAATCCTTAATGAATGATGTGAGTAGTCTTGCGGCTTCAGCCGGGTCCGCTAAAATTGTGTCGTTAAGCTCCATTCTTACCCTCTCAAGTTCAGGGTCGAGGTGAGCCTCTATTTGTGGAAGGGCTTCGCTTTGGATTAAGTCGGTCGCTTCTTCTCTTATGGTCGGAAGCTGTGCTTCAAAGGCTTTTTGGTTGTAGCCATCGTCTCTAGCACCGCCACCGGTACCGCCAGAAACTTTAAATAACCCTTTTATAACCAATAGTGCCGTTAATCCCAAGATTAGAACAGTAAGCAGAGGACCAACTTTGGTTGTCCAAAATTCTACAGTATTTTCCTGTGCCATTTCTTTATCCATAATCTCTTGCTGAGCTTTTTCTTCGGCAATAGATTCAAACTGTAAACTGGATACAGTAATTACATCCCCTCTTGTGTAGTCTGCCCCACTGGCTGACAGTACAAGGTTTTGCAGTTCAGTTTTTTCCTTCGGAGTTAGAATTTTGTTCACCGCAACCGCGATGGTCATTCTTTTTATCGTGCCAGGCGCGTAAATTACCTGTTTAATTTCTTTTGAAACACTGTAATTGGTTGAACTTTTCTGTTTTGAGTAGTTCAAATTTTTGTTTCCACCGCCCGGAGTCGTTGTAGCAGGGGCTTGGCCAGGATTGGCGTAACTTTCCATTTCGTTTTGGGAAGTCGTCAAAACACCCTCTCCTTTTTCATTCAACGGGATGTAGCTTTCGATGGTTGATTTTGCACTGTTGAAGTCGACATCGGTATTGACCTGTACTGTTACGTTGCCCTTTCCGACGATTTTTTCCAGAACACTTGTGATTTTTGTTCCAGTCTGGGTTTCCAAATTGGATTTGAAACTCTCCATGTCGTTTGAATTTTTTCCGTTTTCATCGCTCAAGCTGTTACCACTTTGGTCTGTGATGAAAACTTTATCGGGGGTCATTCTTGGAATCGCATAAGCCACAAGGTTTTTAATTGCTTTGACTTGTGTGCTTTTCAATTTGTATCCAGGAGTTAAAATAAGCATAACGGAAGCCGTAGGCTCCTCGTCTTGGTCTTCAAAAATCGAACGCTCCGGTTCTGCAATCTGAATTCGGACGTTTTTAATCCCGTCCATTTTTTCAATCGAACGAGTCAACTCCCCTTGGAAAATTCTTTGTTTTGTTAATTTGTTTTTAAAATCTGTTGAACCCAACTGCATTTCGTCCAAAAGTTCAAACCCGGGAGTTGAGTTTTTAATCAGGTCGTTTTCTGCCACATAAATTCTCAATTCGTCTTTCAGATTTGCCGGAACCATTATGGTTTTCTTGTCTTCGGCAATTTTATAAGCGTAGCCGTTAGTTTTCAAATTCTCAACTATACTGACAGCATCAGGCTCAGACAAATCAGTGTATAGTACAGCCCAATTCGGTTCCATAGATTTCACTAAAAAATAAGTAGAAACAACAACTGTAACGATAGTAAGTGCCATCATTCCGAATTTCTGCGGAAAATCCAGCCCGTTCCATAATTTTTTGATATCGCCGGTTAGTAATTTAAAATAATTATTGTTGCTCAACGTCTTCCCCTCTTTACGAGAAGTCTAGAAGCCTGACAGCTCGGAAGTTCGGTATATATTGAAAGCCAAACTTCTAAACTTCTAAACTTTTAAACATCTAGTTTCCTATAATATAAATATACCCTGTTTTTATAACAATTTCAATTATGTAAACTTCCTTTACACCATTGTAAAGGATAGGAATGATTTTTTTTGAGCAGTAGAGGAGTTTTGAGAGCTAGGCCTCTGAGCCTCAGAGCTTCCTTTACACCCTTACGTTATTTATTTCGTTGTAAGCTGCGACCATTTTGTTTCTCAATTGGATTGCCATGTTCATGCTCAAAGAAGATTTTTCAGCCGCAATCATAACGTCGTGAACGCTCACATTTTCCCCCATAGCAAGTGCTTCTTGAGCCTTTTCAGCCGCCATCGCCTTCTGGTTTACAGAATTAAGCCCGCCGCCAATAGAGCCAGCGAAGCTGTTCAAAAAAGTCGCCGCAGAATTATTTTTTCCAGAAGCACTCGCAGAACTTTGGGTGATAATATCATCAAAGTTCATATTCATCTCGACCCCACCGTTTATTTTGGGTGCGTTTTGGGTTAAAAAGTCCGTCCGACTGCTTAAAACGTTCTCAAAGTCTGCGCCACCCTTGACATCAAACGCCGTAGCATTCTTCAAATAGCTGTTATATCCAGCTATTGGTGTAAAATTCATTCCCTCTATTCCGCCTATGAAGTTCATTTTTTTCCTCCCTTGGTGTAATACACCATATTTTTTGTTTCTAGTGAAGGGTTAGATGTGAGAGTGAGGGGAGATGAGTTCTCTTAACTCCTCACGCATCACGCTTCACTCGTTAAATTTTCATCGCCGCCTGTATCATTGTTTTCGCGTTTTCTGCCGCTACCGAATTGGCCTCGTAAGCTTTGGTCGCCGTTACCATCCCTACCATTTCTTCCACCACGTTAATGTTTGGTAATTTTACGTATCCGTCTGCGTCAGCATCTGGATGAGAAGGGTCAAATACCGTTTTGATAGGGTTTTTACCCTCTGTAATCGAATCAACCGCTACCCCACGTGACATTTGACCTTGGTTTAAAGAAAGCCCGCTGCTTATAGTCATTGTTCCCGTTGCCGGATTAAAAGTGGCGTTCGTCGCGTTACTTGAAAAATTCGAAGCACCTTGAGAAAGCTTTTCGTCGTAAATAGCTTTGAAATTTATGTCTTTCTTTATGTAAGGCCCGACCGTGCCGTCAGGTTTTCTCGTCGTGTTTATGTTTGCAATGTTACTCGAAATTGCATCCATTTTTAATCTTTGTGCGTTCATCCCAGAAGCCGCTACATCAAATACATCAAAACTCATCTTTAGCCCTGTTACGATTTATGAGTCACCCCATATTCGCCCTTTCAATTTTGTTACTAACCTTTTAGTCTTGGGGTTAATACCTTCACCCCTTTTTTATCCCGACACGAGATTGTTTTACTCGCGCCTTTACTTTTTATATTTTAATTCTTACCTTCTTTTTGTTCTACCGGCTCACCATATTTATGCACTCGCTGTGCTTGGCTCCGTCTCCCTATTGTCTTGAGTCTCGCTCGCTCGCAACTCTTTTGCTACTAGTTATTCCCGCTCACTTCGCTATTGTCCTTTTATTACGTCCAGCGTCCCTTTGAATGCGCGTTGCTGGAGGTTTGATAAAATCGTGTACTGGGTTCCGACTTTAGCCATATCCATGATTTCTTTTTCCATATTGACATTATTACCCATTTCTGAACTGTCAGACATTGTGTCGTCGGTTATCTGCGGGCTGAATCCTTCGCTGGTATCGCTTTGCAGATAATTTGCTTCTTGCGTCGTCAATCTTTGTGGTTTGTTAAACCCAACCGCCATATCGATTGACGACGGGTTGTACTGGATACTGTTTTGACCCTTGATATATCTTTTCAAGTCATCTTTTTCTGTCATTTCTTTAAGCTGGCTTTCAAAGTTGACTTCTTTTCTTTGATAATCAGGAGTCATAACATTAGCTGTATTCGCAGTGATAGCTTGCTGGCGAACCATCAATCCGTCTAGTGCGTATTTTGTTATATCCATACTTCTTGTTGAAATTAAGTCCATTTTTAGTCCTCTCTCTACACCCTAGGAAGGGTGATTTCAAACACGGTTGAAATATCATCCGATTTTTTGAGTTCTAGTTGCCCGAATTGTTCTTCCATCGACTTTTTACAAATGTGCAGTCCAAGCCCGCAGCCTGTTGATTTTGTTGTGAACCCTTCTTTATAAATTTGTTCTTGAAGTTCTTTGGTAATAGGTTTTCCGTTGTTTGAAATAAATATTTTTATAAATTTCTCGCCGATTTCTGTTGAAATGCTAATTTCCCCTTTTTCTTCGATGCTCTCAACCGCGTTTTTGATTAAGTTGATTAACACCGATAAAAATTTGTGCTCGTCCGCCAGAATTTGCGCTTGTTCGCAGTCGCAGTTTTTGTGGCAAATTTTGATGTCTTTGCCATTTACATAAACCCCAGCAAGTTCAACCGCAGTTTTTATCAATTCTGGAAGTTCAAGTATTCCGTGGGTGTTGTTGCTCAATGTTTTCAAGTCAAAAAGCGAATTGCTCGCCATTTTTAATGATTTTTGAACACAGTTGAGGGCGTTTGCCAAAGATTTTTCCACATCATCGTCCTTAATCGCAACTTTTGCCAACTGTTTTTGGATGATGTTTGAATAAAGGTCGCAAATCGAAAGCTGGTTTCTGATTTCGTGTGCCACATGGCTCGATTTTTTGGAGATGAATTCCAAACAGGAAGCCGATTCGGCCGAGTTTGAATTATTTTGGATAATTTCTTTTTCCATCTCGGAAAGCAAAACGTCCTGGCTGGTTTCGTTTAGCAGATTAGCGATTTTTCTGATGGAGTAGTTAAGAGTGTCGTTGTCTCTTCTGTCGGGATGCCATTTTCCCTGCCAGCTGGTCAAATCCACTTTTGAGTTGGAGTTGATGACTTCAAAAGAGTCAGACAAGTATTTTGAGTTGTGCAGAATATAAAACTCGGCAAACCCTTCGATTTGACAGCCTTGGTAATCGAATACCAAAACAGCTCCGTAGCGTTCTGTTAGAATGTAGACGAATTCAATTTTTTCCCAGATGTTTTCTTTTAATACGTTCTCAAAATTCGGATGAATGGTTTGAATGGGCGCATCTGAAAAATCATAAACTTTGGTGTTTGAAAATTCAAGCCTTTTCAAAACCCCGCCGAAAGATTGTTTACTTTTTTCTTCCAGTCTACAAAGAACCAAACCCTCGACATTTCCATCCAAAATCGGTTCAACAATCGAACGAAACAGACCTTTGATGGTCTGCTCGTTGCAAGGCTTATTTTCTTGGATGTAAATCAAGTTTTTTAGTTTGTTTTTTGTCTGGTACACTTTCGTCTATCCTTGTTTTGAGTGAATAGGTAATAGTAAATAGGGAATAGAGTTTTTATGTTCCTTTTTACTATTTACCATTTACTTTTCACTTCTATACCGCTGTTAGCTGTACTTTTCTTTTGTTAGTGAACCCGTTGTTGATTGCGTATAAAACCGCTTGGGTTCTGTCGTTTACTTGGAGTTTTTGGAAAATGTTGTTTACGTGAGTTTTCACTGTCGTTTCGGAGATAAACAATTTTCCCGCAACCCCTTTGTAAGTAATCCCTTGCGTCAATAGGTCCAAAACTTCTTCTTCTCTGTTGGTCAAATATGACAACAAGTTATCTTCGTCAGAAATAATTGTTGTATCTTCTTTGAACGAGCGTTGGAAGTATTCGAAGAATCTCGAAGACAAAGCGGCTGGAAGATAAATTTTTCCTGCTGCTACTTCTTCAATGGCGTAAATCAGCTGAGCTGAGGCCATAGTTTTTAACACATATCCTTTTGCCCCTATTTTCATTGCGCGGAAGATTAAATCTGAATCATCGTATCCGCTTAATGCAACAACGCGCACCCCTAAGTTTAATTTTTCTATCTCTTGAATTGCTTGAAGCCCGTCTTTTTCAGGCATGTTGATGTCCATAAGAACGATGTCAGGGCGGTGTTTTTTTACAAGTGAAATCCCTATATTTGCACTTGTTGAAGTTGCGACGACTTCGAATTGGCTCTCTAAGCTGATAATCTCTCTGATACCTGCCAAGTGTTCGTAATTGTCGTCAATTAACAATACTCTGGCTTTTTTCTTGAATTCCACCGCTCTTCTCATTAAAACTTCCTCCTCTTAAAAAATTTTATAAACCTAATCAAAATTAATTTCTTATCCTCTGTGTATATTACCTCTTAATGGATGAGGTTAGCATCAATCTATATGTTGATATTATTGAGGTTTTGGGTGGATAAAGAGATGTAGGCCACATGGTCTATGACAGGCAGAAGAGTGACGAGTGAAGGGTGAACAGGGGGATTTGTGGGTGAACCCATGAATGTGGGAGCGGGGTTTTTGAATAATTTAAATGGACTAGTACATCTGGTGGGAATTCCTATTTTAAAAATCGTCTAAACAGACAGTTTTATTGTCTGTTCGGAGGATAATCCAGCGAAATTCATCAAAGTAGGGGTAATCAGCTAAGCGCAAGCTCCTCAAAGTGGAGTGTTTCCGCCATGTGAGGCAAACGATTTCTGCGAAATCCTTCGTCTCTCATGGCGGTTTAAGGAGCGTTAGGAAACTTTTTGTTTTGGGCTCCTTCTTCTTTTTTTGTAAAAAAAGAAGCAAAATAAACTTTCGTATAGGGATTTTTGTGGTGGATTATTAGACCCTTTTTATGGTAAAATTATTCTATTAATAAGGGAGAAGTTGTATGGAAATAGTTATATTTATTGTTGGATTTGTTCTTGGTGCGGGGATTGTTTTTGCAATCTTCAACATGACCCAGAAAAAAGCCGAAAGTTCTAAAGAACAAATGCTCGCATCTATGCAGCTCCAGTTCGAGAACCTCACCAACAAAATTTTCAAGGAAAGTTCCGAAGAATTCTCCTCTCAAAATAAAGAAAAACTCGAAGAGTTCCTCTCGAAATTCAAAGAAAAAATCGAGGATTTTGAAAAAAGAACCGAGTTTAATTTCAAAACCGAAGCGGAAAAATTAACCCAGTTCGATTCCAATATAAAATCATTCATCGAGGCCGGCAGCAAAATCTCCCACGACACCACCTCCCTCGTCCACGTTATGCGTGGCGACAACAGACGCCAAGGCAGCTGGGGTGAAATCGTACTGGAAAAAGTCCTTGAAGCCTCTGGCCTAAGAGAAGGCGAAGAATTCCTTCTCCAAAAAGGAGTCGACGGAAACCGCCCCGATGCCACAATACTATTACCCGAAAATAAATGTGTCTACATCGATGCCAAAACTTCCCTCGCATCTTGGGATGCCTACGTCAACGAAGAAGACGACGCAGATAAGGACGAAAAATTAAAAGGGTTCATAGAATCCACAAAAGCCCACATCGTAGGGCTCTCAAAACGTGACTACTCAGCCATCGAAGGCATGCACTCGCCAGATTATGTCTTGATGTTCATCCCAATCGAAAGCTGCTACTCCCTCCTTTTCTGTGAGGACAACAAACTCTGGGAACTAGCCTGGAAAAACAAAATCATGCCAGTCTCACCGTCAACTTTATTGGCATCGCTGAAAATTATAAATTCGTTCCACGGCGCAACTAGATTAAACAAAAATGCCCTTGAAATCTCAAGAATTTGTTCAAAAATGGTTAGTAAATTCGCTGACATGTTGAAAGAAATTCTGCTAGCCAGAAAAAATTTAGTCTCCGCCTTGACCAAACTAGACGGCAAAGACAACATCTTCAGTAACATAACCAGACTGGAAGAACTCGGCGTCAAAATCGAAAAAGCGATTCCAGAACTCGACGAAGAAGTCTTGGACGAAATGGCTAGGATAGTATAATTAAATAGCAAAAAGAAGATAAAAAACATCAATAAGAAATTTTGGGTTCTGGTTTTGCCAAAAAGCATACTCTAATAGAAAGATTAATTATTCGAATTACAATTCTTTTATTTTTTCCTTGATTTCATTTGTCACGATCGGATGAAAAATATTTTTGAAATCTCTTAAGTAATCAGGGTTCCCGCCGGCATTAATGTCCGCGCTTGAAAGCAGTATAGATATGTCAAACGCTTCAGGGTAGTTTTTAAACTCGAGCGCAATCTCGTCTTCAGTTTTTACGCCTGTCTTTAAATGACCCACCCAATGATGGTTTTTGATGATTTGGTGCATAGCAAACAACTCTTTTTGACTAAAGCCAAGTTTGCTGAACTCTTTGACTACCGTTTTTGCCCCTATTTCCGGATGGTCTTTTCCTCTTTCGGGCAGTTCAATGTCTTTTTCTACATCGTGAAACAGCGCACAAATTCTCGCCAATCTTTGGCTGGCTGGCGGTAATTCTTTAAACTCGGGGTATTCCACTATCTCTTTTGTCACTTCAAGCAGGTGGGTGATAATTTTGCAAGCGTGAAAATTTTTCCGTTCGATTGTTTGGTTTAACACAGGAAATTTATTAAAAATGACGTTTAAATCTCCTTCCAGTTTTTTATTATGGGTAACTTTTACCCTTCCGGTTTTAGCATCCAAAGAAACTATGTTTTTATCTCTGTCAAAATCTTTTAGACTTTCGTCCAAATTCTCAAGCGCTTTAAGAACCTCGATATTGTTGTTCGCACAAAAAGAGAGAGCAAAAAGCGGTGAAAGTTTATTGTTCTCGTAAATATTGGCTTGATTTGTTTTACGGGCCAGAAATTCTGGAGCTGTATTGTTTTTGGACAAATTGAGGTTCTTTTTTTGTCTAGAATTGAAGATCCTGTTTTGCGAGTTAATACTTGCCGTAATAATCATTATTTTCCCTTAAATATCTAAAAACCAACTTTATCCCTACTCTATTTAATCATTGAGCGAATTCTTAAATATCTGTCGAATTCAACTCTAAGAGCTGCCAAACTGTTGTAAATCCCCGGCGTAAGGTTAATTCTATTATCGATACTCGGGTCAACTATATAAATTGTCGGCAAACTGCTGATGGCAAAACTTCTGGTCAAATCGAAATGAAGCGGGTCGTCGGTGTTTACCATTACCATATTATATTTGCCTTTGTAAATATCGGCAAGGGCTTCGTATTTCGGCATAGATTGTACACAGTAACTGCACCAGTCAGAGTAAAAAATAGCAATGAACGGTTTTTTTTCAGCAACCGCCAATTCGTAAGTGGTTCCCAATCCGTATTCAGATGGTTTTAGGTTCTTTTTCGGGCTGAATGCCATCGTGATTGCGGAAGTTGTTAGTATTAAAACAAGTGCAATAGCCGATATTAATATTAATGCTTTTTTGTTCATTCTTATCTTCCTTTACTTTTTCTTTTGTAATTATTATAAAACAAAATATTTGACAATCAAATAAACACAGACGCAATCATAAAACTAGGTCTGTGTTTAAATTTAAAGCTGGTTTTTCTAAAGAATAGCCCCTTTTGGCACGACAGTTACACCGTGTTCAGAAACGTAAAACCCTCTGGCCTCGTCGTCGTCTCTGTTAAATCCAATTTTGGTATAAGCAGGGATTTCAACGTTTTTGTCGATTATTGCTCTTTTTATTTCGGAGTGTCTGCCGATTGTAACATTTTCCATCAAGATGGAATCGGAAACCATTGAGTAACTGTTTATTCTGACTTTTGGAGAAAGAACACATCTGGAAATGCTACCCCCTGATATTATGCAACCCTCTGAAACCATTGAATTTGTTGCCATACCAACCCTGTCGCCTTCTTGCCAGATAAATTTCGCCGGCGGGAGGTTGTAGTTGAAGGTTCTTATCGGCCAATCTTTTGAGTACAAATTCAACTCCGGACAGTAGTCCAGTAAGTCCATGTTGGCTTGCCAGTAAGCGTCTACGCAGCCGACGTCTCTCCAGTAACCTTTTTCAGAATCAGTCATTCCCGGAACGTGGTTGTCGCTGAAATTGTAAACGAATATATCATCCTTGTTTTTCAGCAATGTTGGGATAATATTTTTGCCGAAATCGTGGTGGGATTTAGGCAGTTCTGCATCCTGAGAGATTGAGTTTATTAATGTGTCTTTATTAAATATATAATTCCCCATCGACGCCAAGCACATTCCGGGGTTTCCGGGGATACATTTCGGCTCTGTAGTAGGTTTTTCGATAAAATTTGTCAACTTCCAATTTTCGTCGACTTCCATAATCCCGAATTCTGAAGCTTCTTCAATCGGTACGGGGATAGCGGAAATTGTTAAAGACGCACCTGTTTGTTTATGGTATTTCATCATTTGCGAAACATCCATTTTGTAAATATGGTCACCGCCGAATACGCAAACATATTTTGGCTCGGCATCAACAATGTGCAGGACATTTTGAAAAACGGCGTCAGCAGTTCCTTTGTACCAATCGAAACCGGTTCTCATTTGAGCCGGAACCAAATCTACATACTGGTTCAAAAATGGCGAAAGTGACCAGCCGCGTGATATGTGCTTGTTTAGTGAATCTGATTTGTACTGGGTTATAACTTTTATTTTGAAAAACCCCGAGTTGGTAAAATTGTTCAGAACAAAATCGATAATTCTGTACCGTCCGCCAAAAGGAACGGCGGGTTTTGCCCTGTCTTTTGTGAGTGGGTGGAGTCGTTTTCCTTCTCCGCCAGCTAAAATCATTACCAAAACATCTTCGTTTGTCATAAGTTCTCCTGTGATTAGACCATTAATTGTTCTAATTATAATACACATTTTATATAAAACACTCATTCTAACCGATGAATTTTGAAAAAACTGAAAAGGATATCCCCTTTGAATCAGTCTCAATATAATAAGTAAAGGCGACAACAAAATAATCTCGTGCGATGGTAAAAGAGTTGATTTTATTTCTTGCTTAAAATATAATTGTCACTATCCACGTAGGTAGAATTTAGTGATGAGAAATATGAATAATAATAACAAAAATAATAATAATAATAATAATAAACAAGAAAATTACAGCGCCTTTTTAAAACATGTATCGGAAAATGAAAAAGAAGAAACCTCCAGATTCGCCAAAACCCTTTTGATTTTAGTTTTGATAATTTGCGTAACAATCATTGGTTTTTTATTCTTCTTAAAAGATGAAAAAACAATAGAGCAAATTTTTGGTAAAGACACGGCAATCTCAAAAGCGTTTATCGAATTTGCTGAAAGCCAGTCTCACAAAAGAAGAGCAGAATTCTCTTTACCGTTTTTCCCTCGAAGACAAAATGTTTTGCTCCTCGGCGTGGATTCAAACGGCTCTCAAACAGACCCTTGGAGAGGGACTCGTTCTGACACCATTGTACTTTTAAATATCGACCCGAAAACTCGCTCAGTTAACGCAATTTCTATCCCTAGAGATAGCAAAGTTTACTTGCCGGACAACAATGGTGTTCAAAAAATAAACGCGGCTCACGCTTTAGGCGGGGTTAAAATGACCAAGCAGGTGGTCGAAGAAACTCTCGGCGTAAAAGTCGACAGATATATTATCGTGAGTGATCAAGCGGTTAGAAAATTAGTAGATGCAATCGGCGGGGTTCCTATTTACGTTGAAAAAAACATGCATTACAATGATTACTCTGGAGATTTACACGTAAATTTATCCAAAGGGCTTAATGTTCTTGACGGAAAAAATGCTGTCGGGTTTTTGAGATTCAGACATGACGCCCTAGGCGACATTGGAAGAACCTCCCGTCAACAGTGGTTCTTGAGAGGGCTGTTGGAAAAACTTCAGACTCCTCAGGCGATTGTTAAAATTCCAGAAGTGATTAATGTCGCTTCTACCTATGTAAAAACAGATTTGTCGCTGTACGAAATGTCCCAGTACGCGGCACTTGCTAAAAGTTTTGATATAAGCAAAATCGAGGTTGCGACCCTTCCCGGTGCGCCAAATAAAAAAGGATACACAAGTTACTGGATACTTGACCCTGAAAAAACTCAAGAAGTCGTAAATAGACTTGTTTACAGGGATAAACCCGAACAGACTGACAAGCATTTTTCAGCCGGAATTATGTATTCCCCAGATAAAGAGCAAGAAGCTATGGCGTTAAAATCTCATTTGGAAGAATTAGGGTTAGAGGTCAATTGCGTAAGCAGAGGAAGACCTCCTCACTCTCAATTCATTGCCAATACCGATGCGGTCACCACCGAATTTTTCGGATGGTTGAAGAAAAAAGTTCCTGAAATAAAAGGAAGCCAATTCGTATATGATCCAAATAAATTCTACTGCGTTAACAGTGATTTTGTCGTGATAATGTCGGGGCAATAATAAAGAAATCAAATCTTTTCATGCAGTACTGGAAATTGAATATTTCAAGACAGCTTATTTTTTTAAGCGAACAGGGGTCACCCTAGAGAACAGTGGTCACCCTAGAGCTTTTTGTTTTCGAGCTATTATGCCCGCCGACCTACTTGGCAATTTACTCCGCTTACGAGCAACCGGAATATCCACAGCCGAGACAAATATAACATCCTTCTGCCATCTGGATAGTTGTGCCGCAATCAGGGCAGGTAACGTCTTTTAGTTCGCCTGTCGGTTCTTCTGCCGGTGTCTCAACTGCCTTAAGTTCAACTTCGGGAGTCTTCTTAGCATCGAGGTTCATTGGCTGGAATGTACGGCTGTTGTTTCTGTATACCGTAATCCCTTTTAAGTTGTTGTCAAAAGCCAAGATGTAAGCTTTTTCGATATCTTCTCTAGTTGCAGTTTCTTCGAAGTTCACTGTTTTTGAAACAGCGTTGTCAGTATGCAACTGGAAAGCAGCCTGCATTTTAACGTGTCCTATCGCAGTAACGTCGTGTGCAGTTGCAAAAGTGTGTTTAACTTCATCTAAAATACCGTCTACATGGCCAATTGAACCGTCTTTTGCGATTTCTTTCATCAATTCTTCAGAATAAAACCCGTTTTCCTTCGCGTATTTTTCAAAAATAGGGTTGATTTCGAGCATTTCGGTTCCGTCCATGACGTTTCTTGAGAAAACAAGCCCGAACAGAGGCTCTACACCGCCTGATGCACTGGCTATCATTGAAATCGTTCCAGTGGGCGCAATACAAGTTGTAGTAGCGTTTCTTATCCCAAATTCTTTGATTTGTGCATCAAGTTCAATCCACTCGGCGTCAGAGACTTGTCCGGCGGATTTTCCTGTATATTTGTTGGAAAGGAAAGTTCCGTTTTCGTAGACGCTTCCTTTGAAATTATTGAACGCACCGCGGGCTTTTGCAAGCTCAAGGGATTCTACTTTTGAATGGTAATCAATGAATTCCATTACTTTGTAAGCTAAATTTGTTCCTTCTTTAGAATTGTAGGATAATCCCAATTTCATCAACATGTCAGCCCAACCCATAACACCAAGCCCGATTTTTCTATTGTTACTAACCATTTCGGCTATAACAGGCAGCGGGTAGTTGTTAACGGTAATTACGTTGTCAAGGAAATGAATAGAGAGTTTGGTGATTTCTTCAAGCTTGTCCCAGTTTACGTCCAGTCCGCTTGAAGTTTCTATCAACATTTTACCGAGATTGATAGAACCTAGATTGCAAGCTTCGTATGCCAAAAGTGGAACTTCTCCGCAAGGGTTTGTGGATTCGATATCGCCGATTTGTGGAGTCGGGTTGTCCGCGTTCATTTTGTCGATAAACACGATTCCCGGTTCACCGTTTCTCCATGCCCCGTCGACGATTAGATCAAAAACTTTTTTCGCATCCATAGTGCCGACCACTTTTTTTGTAGTTGGGTGGTATAATTCGAAGTCGGTTCCGTTTTTTAATGCTTCCATGAATTTGTCGGTGATTGCAACGGAGATGTTAAAATTGTTTAATTTGTTGTTGTCGCTTTTGCAGTGGATAAAATCAATAATATCCGGATGATCCACTCTAAGAATACCCATGTTTGCTCCGCGTCTTGTTCCGCCTTGTTTTACTGCTTCGGTTGCAGCGTTAAACACTTCCATAAAGGAGACAGGGCCGGATGAAACGCCCATTGTTGAACGCACTACATCATTTTTTGGTCTTAATCTTGAGAAAGAAAACCCTGTTCCGCCACCACTTTTGTGGATTAGCGCGGTATTTTTTACTGTTTCAAATATACTTTCAAGGGAATCTTCAACAGGAAGAACAAAACACGCCGAAAGTTGGCCAAGTTCGCGCCCAGCGTTCATTAAGGTCGGTGAATTCGGTAAGAAGTATAAGCTTGTTATAGCTTCGTAGAATTTATTTGTGAGGGCGTCGACTTCACTTTGGGATTTGCCGTACTGCAAATCGGCATTAGCGATGCTAGAGGCAACTCTGATGAACATATCGGCGGCAGTTTCAGTGCAATTGCCTTCTTTATCCCTTTTTAAATATCTTTTTTCCAGAACTTTTATAGAATTTTCTGATAAATTCAACTTTTCGCCCAAATTCAAACTCACTTTTAACCTCCAGTAATAATATAAACATATAGTCTAAATATCATACAATAAATTACAAAGTCATGGTACTTTTTTTAAGAAACCGTAACGAAGTTTGTTAAGTTGGTTACTTGACAATCAAACTTGGGTTGGATAGTATGGATATACTTATTAAAACAAAATGCGGAGGCATGGCCAAGTGGTAAGGCAGGAGCCTGCAAAGCTCTTATCCCCAGTTCAAATCTGGGTGCCTCCTTTTTTTAATAATAAGTGGAAAGCAAAAAGAAAGTTGGATTGTAAATTCGGCAAAAAGGAGTTAAGGAACGGGAAAAATTTTTGGGATTAGCAATCTTAAAGTTGCAAGTGTGTTTCCATCATTGGATAAAACTATATCACTTAAAAAACCAGTTAAAAAAACAGTTGATATGATTACGGCGAAGCCTTATTTAAACAAAGACACATTCACAAAAACAGCCGCAAAGAGCTTGAATAAAGCAAAGTAGCTTAAGAATTGAATAGTAACAAATAGGTGATTGGCACTCTGCCGAACGAAAGCTGACTGAATGTCAGGTTTAGAGAGAGGAAGGTAGCGCAGCTAACGATGGGCCAATCCAGACAAATTAAAAATTGAATAGTAACAAATGGGTGATTGGCGCAGCGGTAGCGCACTTGATCGACATTCAAGGGGTCACGTGTTCGAATCACGTATCGCCCACCATTCTAAAAAAGAGCCGAAAGGCTCTTTTTATTGCCTTTCAGCCATTTTGCTTTCTCTTGGTTTTAGGAAAGAAAACCGATTAAAACCCCAGTGTCAGCTGTCGGTCTTCAATCTGTCTTTTATAAATCTCAAAATCGAAACATCCGATGTCGCGGATGGTAGGCGAATTTGTATCAAGTCCCTCAAGCCTTAATTTAGCAACCTTACAGAGCGATTTGTGTTCGCAGTTATAACATGTCTGAAATTGTTTTTTCATAATTCTATTATACCAAAAAAATCACGTAGTCTTTATGTTGTCTGGCAAGTGTCTTGGATTATTCGCCGTAAAGCGGGTTCTGGCAAAAATGTGGTTTTGCCCTACACTCTCTGGCGAAAATCCGCATGCCCTACCTACCAGTATACCAAATTTTCCAAGCGGTTTGTTTTTGGTGCATAAATGCACCCTACCTTATGCATTAGCAAACAAACAACACTTCTTGAACTTCTTGCCACTTCCGCATGGGCATGGTTCGTTTCTTCCCACATTCTGGGCGTCAATCTGCGGCCTAGCCTCATCTTCTTCTATATACCCCAAGGTATTAGAAAAAGTCTTGGATTCGTACAAAACCGTCGTCGAAGAAAAAATCTTCTCCTTTAAATGCTGCGGTTTGTACTGCTGCAAAAGCTCGTCAAAAGTCATCTCCGTCGAATAAATTTTGTTCACAATGTTCATAAAGTTAGGATACTTCGCCGCCACCCTTCTCAACAAATTAGCTGAAATCCCGTCGCTTATCAAAAAATGCTCCAAACACTTATCGTAATTTTCAACTTTTTTATAATCCTTTTCCTCGAAAAGCTTACAAAAAGTGGTGTAAAACGGCACGGCTGAAAGCCCCAACTCCTCGTCGAAAATTATTCCCACGTCATAAGTCTCTTTATGAGAAGAAAATCCGCCCAAAGAATTCTCCAAAAAGTTCTCGTATGAATTGCTAAATTCCTCAACCGTAAAAAATCTGTACTCCTTCGGCGACTGGATTTTTGTCTGAATCTCCTCCACGGTCGGCTTCTCGTTCGTTTCAGCAAAATCATTAAACAGCCCGATAACGTCATCCGCAAACTTATTAGTCGTTATAATCTCATCCGTCTCAAAACACTCCAAAAAGGATTTGTATAACTTCTCGACCTGTTTTTCAATCTCCTTTTGTTTCTCCTTGTTGTCTTTATAAACAACCTCCGGAGATTGAATGATTTTTGCAATCGCAAATCTCATCGCGTCCTCTTTTTGACTCGCAGCCAAAACATTTGAAATTTCCAACAAATAATACTCGCTCTCAAACTCGAAAATCCTCGCAACCACATACTGGCCGACTCCGACCCCTCTGAAATTTGTCATCTTCACAAGCGAAATCACCGTGTAAGTTTTTTCGTTCACTAAATTATACAGCTCAAACCCGTTTTTAAGAATTTTTTTAACCTCGAAAATCGAATGGACAGAACTAGTTAACCCAGTCAAAACCAACTTAGTGGTCTTACTAATCTTTTTTGTTTTCTCTAAGAAAAATTCCAATATACTCTTTGAATTAGGCCCCAAGTTTCTTTCAAAAATATAAGGCAGACAAACAGACTGCAATTGGCTCTCAGAAATATCTTTAACACCAATCGTGGTCAAATACTCCTGGAAATCCGGTTTTATTTCCTTGTCGGTCTGAACGAATTTTATCAAACTGTTCATTACGTCACTGATAGATTTAAATTTTTCAATGATGGTCATTTTTTACCTTCCTTGATGGGCATTATGCCCACCTACTTTATCACTTTATTTACCATTTCTTTCATCATCACCACGGCCGAATGTCTCGCCGTACAATTTTTTTCTTTTCTATATGAAAATAATAAATCAGTCTTGCAACAAGTGCAATACTCACATACATCTATTTTTTCTACCCCACTGGACAATAGCTGAATCTTATTTACCAGTTTCAAATCTATATACCCATTGTCATACACAGACTCATGCTCGCCTTGGGCGATTGTTTCCAGCAGTTTTGCCATCACGTCATTTTGCACTTCAAAACAACATTTTCCGATGGCAGGGCCGATGAGTGCGATTATGTCTTTTGGTGAAGTAGAAAACTCTTGCTCCATCTTCGCAACTGTTTTTTTTGCGATGATTGATGCTGTCCCCTTCCAGCCCGCATGGGCGACCGCGACAACTTTTTTTACTGGGTCGTAAAGGATTATCGGCACGCAGTCCGCGAAATTTAAAGCTATTGCCACATTTTTTTGGCTGGTAATAAGAGCATCGCAATCAGGATAGCAAGATTGTCTGATATCAATTATTTCTACATTGTCGCTGTGGGTTTGGACTGGGATGAAAAGGTTTGCTTCCGAAATCCCAAGTCCTTCACAGACGAGTTTTTTATTTTGCTCGACAGACTCTAGCAAATCCTCCCGTTCGCCAGCTTTTAAAGGCAAATCACGGGTGGTAAAAAAAGCGACTAACTCATCCTCTTTCAACAACGACGAGGTCAAAATTCTTTTGTCCATAAATTTTTCTACTTTAAACATGACTTAATTATAGTACAAGGTTAAATTTTGTTAAATAGGTTAATATAATAGGCAAAAAAATTCTTCAGCTGTTTTAGAATAAAAAAAGCGTAAAGAAAAGGAATTTAAAAATGTATATAACTTCAAACGTAGCCACAAACCCGATTACCCACTTCACTCCGGTCAGCTACAAACCGCAAATCGCAAGCCAGGCTGTAGTTCAGCCCAACGCATCCGTCATCGGGGCAGTAATTTTATCAGACGGGGTTTTGGTTTCGCCGTTTGCAAGCATCAGGGGCGATGAGGGTACACCAATTTTTATCGGCAAGAACTCCAACGTCCAAGACGGAGTGGTCATCCACGGGCTTGAACACCAGTTTGTGGAAAATAAGGGTTTGGGATATTCAGTTCACATCGGCGAAAACGTCAGCCTAGCACACCAATCACAAGTTCACGGGCCAGCCAAAATCGGCGACAACACTTTTGTCGGGATGCAAGCGTTTGTATTCAAAGCAGAAGTCGGCGAAAATGTAGTCATAGAGCCAGCTGCCAAAGTAATGAATGTTAAAATAGCTTCAAACAGGTACGTTCCAGCAGGCGAGGTTATAAAAACCCAAGAACAGGCCGACAAGCTACCTATAATCACAGCCGATTACGCCATGAAAAACCTAAACAAGGATGTGGTTGAGGTCAACAAGCAGTTGAATGTAGGGTACGGAAGCACAACAGCTTCCTATCCGGCTAATTATTATTTGAATAAACTGAACTAAAAAACTTTTTTATAGTAAACTGTATATCAACACCATCTGTCATCCTGAACTTGTTTCAGGATCTATCCCACTGACAAAACTTGCAAGATGCTGAAACGAGTTCAGCATGACAGAAATAATAGAAAAGGATGTAAACGTGTTCGACAATTTATCTGATAAATTACAGGAAATAATAAGAAAAACTTCTGCCAGCGGTGCTTTAACAGAAGATAATATGCAAGATGCGCTCAGAGAAATCAGGCGTGCGCTTTTAGAGGCAGACGTGAATTTACGCGTGGTAAAAGCCTTCATCTCAAAAATAAAAGACAAGGCCGAGGGCGAAGAAGTTGTAAAAGGGGTCAACCCTTCCCAGCAGCTGGTCAAAATAGTTCACGACGAACTTGTAGAACTTTTGGGCTACGAGCTTTCCCCGCTTAATTTGACTGGCCACCCAAATATAATTATGATGCTTGGACTACAAGGTTCGGGTAAAACAACTTCCAGCGCAAAGCTTGCCGTGAAACTAAAAAAAGAGGGCAGAAACCCGCTTTTGGTAGCTTGTGACGTTTACAGACCTGCTGCGATTAAACAAATACAGACACTAGGGCAACAAATTGGGGTCGAAGTCTTTGCTGACACAGAGTCTAAGGACGTACAGAAGATTGTACAAAACTCGATTGCTTACGCGAAAGAAAACGGGTTCAACACCCTTATTCTGGACACCGCAGGGCGTTTGCAAATCGACACGGATATGATGGCGGAACTTTTGTTGATAGACAGAATGTTCGCCCCGCAGGAAAAACTGCTTGTTATCGATGCAATGACTGGTCAAGAAGCGGTGAATGTTGCTGAGAACTTTGATGCCCAATTAGAATTAACTGGGCTTGTTTTAACGAAACTGGACGGCGATTCTAGGGGAGGTTCGGCACTCAGCGTTGTTCACTGCACGGGTAAACCAATCAAGTTGACGGGTACCGGCGAAAAACTGAACGCTTTGGATGATTTCCATCCGGAGAGAATGGCCACAAGAATTTTGGGGATGGGCGACATTGTTTCACTTGTTGAACGTGCTCAAGAAGTTTTTGACGAAAAAGAAGCTATCGAATTAGAAAAGAAGATGAGAAAAGCGGAATTTTCTTTCGACGACTTTTTAAAGATGCAAAAGCAGATGAAAATGTTCGGTTCGCTCGACCAGTTGCTCGGGATGCTTCCTATTCCGGGGCTTAAAAAAGAGGACAAAGAGATGATTTCTCATCAAGGTGAAAGCCAGCTCAAAAGAATAGAGACTTTTATCCAGAGCATGACGCCCTCGGAACGCGCCAACCCACTATTAATAAATTCCAGCCGCAAAAAAAGAATTTCAGCCGGATGCGGAATTTCTTTGCACGAAGTAAACCTATTTATAAAACAATTTGAGCAGATGCGCTCAATGATGAAAGGGTTTTCGGAAGTTAAAGACAAAATGTCAGGCAAGGGCAAAGGCGGAAAAATGGGAATGAACCAAGCCATGGCGATGATGAAAAATAAAATGAGATAATCTCAAGCATCTAAGACTTTTCACATTGGGCTTTTTGTTTTAGCCCAAACCTTTTGCTTTTTCCGCGGTGTTCTTAATCAAGCCAAAAAACAATTCTTCCGTGTTCGAGCTATTCATAAAATCCACCCCGACGGCTGTGCATCCGCCCTTTGTGGCTACGCTTTGGATAAGTTCGTCCGAAGAAAGGTCGCTTTCGAGCATCAGTTTGGCAGAACCAATCGCTGTCTGAATTGCCAGCATCAAAGATTTTTCGTAATCTAGCCCTAATTTGTCGCCGGCCGTCGCCATCTCGTGTATAATTTTATAAAAAAACGCCGGCCCCGAACCCGAAATCGCCGTCAAAACGTCAATCTTGTCCTCGTCAACCACAATACATTTTCCGATGTTGGAAAGAAGATTCACCACGAATTCAACATGCTCGTCTTTTGCAAATTTACCTTTAACAACCCCGCTCATCCCCTCAAGAATAATCGCAGGAGCATTTGGCATGACTCTGATTACAGGAACTTTTTTGCCGATAGCCTCTTCAATCGTCTTGGTGCTGATTCCAGCCGCTATCGAAACAACCAATTTGTCCCCGTCAAGTTCGCCACCGATTTCGGCCAAAACATCCTTAATATAATGAGGCTTAGTCGCAAGAAAAATTACGTCCGATTGAGAAGCGACAATTTTGTTGTCGGTCACCACGTTTATCTTCAACTCCTCTTTTTTTGAAGAAGCAAACTCCGCACTGATTTCGGATGCGATAATGTTGTCAGCAGGCAAAAACCCAGAATTAATTATTCCTTTGATTATTGCGCTCGCCATTTTGCCGCAACCGATAAAGCCTACTGTTAGTTCGCTCAAATTTTTGTTTTTAAAACTTGTGTTCATATTAATTAACCTATCTTCCATGTATAGTTGACTATTTAGTGCTTTTATAATAACATCAAAATACTGATAAAAATATAAAAAGGAGAATTGATAAAATGACACAGCGTACACTACGAGGAACAAAGATAAAAAGACAACGCGTAAGCGGATTTAGAGCAAGAATGTCTACCCCAGGTGGCAGAGCTGTTATAAGAAGACGCAGAGCTAGAGGACGTCACGTACTTGCCGTTACCGGAAGTAAAAGAGCGTAATCTAAGTCAAAAGTCTGGTTAAAAAATTCAAACGAGCCAAGTCCATTCGACAAGGCTCGTTTTGCATTAGAAAAAAATTATAACTTACGAGTTGCCCCATGCCCCTTTTTATGCGATTATTTAGTCATGCTTAAAAAACAATTCAGGTTAAAAAAAGGCTCAGCCTTCAACGCTACCTATCGCGTGAAACACTCATACTGTGTTTCTGGAGTGGTGCTTTGGGTTGGTGGAAAACAAAAGCCAGAACATTCCCACTTTCCAACCAAGGTCGGATTTGTAGTGAGCAAAAAAACCCATAAACGCTCGGTTAAAAGAAACCGCTTAAAGCGCCTCATGAGAGAAAATTACCGCCTATTGTTAAAAGAAAACGAAAATGACGGCAAAATCGAAGGCGCGCAAAAATACATATCACTCATTTTTGTTGGCTACGAAAAAGCGTTGGATAAAGATTTCGGACAGATGAAAGAAATTATGTCCAAATTGTTATCTAACTTGGAAAAGAACTAATTATGTTCCCTGGAGTTTTTAGTCAAGACATTGAATCTATCGATGCCATTATGCCTTATCCGCCTTATCCGACTTACCCTTCGGGGCTTGTTGATTCCGACGAGGCTTTTTACCGCTACGCCCACAAATCCTCAGATTCGCCCAATTTAATTATCGTAAATCCTATTTACGACAACGATAGAAACGTCATCCTGCCGGGTTATTACGGTCTTGTCCTATCCGACGACAGAAAATTTCTGCTTTTGGTTCAGAGCGAAAAAATCATCGCCGTCCTCCCTATTTTTAAACTCGAAGTGGACAAAATTCAAACAGAACAGCTCAAAGACAAAAAGCGTCAAAAAAAACTGGAAAAAGAACAGAAAGCTCAGGCTAAAATCGACGTAAAGCGTGCAAAGAGCGGACTCGGGCCAGAATTAAAAGAGATTTACATGAAAGCCACAATTGAGTACGACAAAGCCGGCGCATACTACCTTGTAAAATATGAATGCGGGACCATCCGTGCTTGGGGCGCGATTAAAGACTAAAAAGGGATTATTTTACCGCTATTACGTCATCCTGAAGCATTTGACTATGCCAATCGCTTGAATCTTGGATATTCAGGATCTCACCAGTGTTCGCCAAAGTAAATTGATATTGATTTATTTGAAGAAGATTAAGTTCGGTGGTTTTACAAAAGTATTTGCCACTCGGAAATGGCTTGACGGTCCCGCCATAAAAGTAAAAAATATGAAATTTTCCACTTTTATGGCGGTTAAAGTTATTTGCGAAAGCTTTTTGTATTTTTCTTTATTCTTTTTTGAAAAAAAGAACCAAGTCACTATTGGATATTTCGGCATTGTTTTGGATTATTTTCTCATTCCGAGACGCCATTTTCTACGGCTCATTCTTCGCCTCGAAAAGAAGGCAAAAACTTTTCGGATAGGGCTTTTTAAAAATACAAAAATATGGGTGATTTATTTATTGCTTAGTGCTGATCTTCGTAGTGAACGAGTTCCAAGTGACCCATAACAATGGTGTCGCCGTCTTTTATCCCCTGTCTTCTCAATTCTTTGAACACGCCCATGTTTGTTAGGATATTCTGCAATCTCAAAACCTGCTCGTTGTTTCTCGCATCGGTAACGTATGCCAGCCTTCCGATTTTTCCGCCCTCAACAGAGAACGTGTCTTTGGCCACTCTTATTACCTTAAAGGCACTGTCATCGTTGTTGTAGGCTTCTAAATCTTCTTGGATGGCGATTTTGAAATTCGGTTTTTCTATTTCGTCCACTTTTACCGAGATAAAAGTTTTCAAAGCTTCGACGTTTTCTCCGGTTACGGCAGAAATTACAAAAACGTCATCTGCAAGTTTTCTGAATTCCTCAAGGTAAGCGTCTCTTTCCTCTTCAAAAATCGAATCGATTTTGTTTAAGGCTACAACTTGATAAAGTTTAGACAGTCTTTCAGAGTGTTTTTTCAGTTCTGCGTTAATTTTGTGGTAGTTTTCCACAGGATTTTCTTGGGTTAAATCAACAATATGCACCAACAAGCGACATCTTTCTACGTGTCTCAAGAATTCATGGCCTAGGCCTATTCCTTCGCTCGCACCTTCGATTAATCCGGGGATGTCAGCTACAACATAACCGTCTCCGCCCAATTTTCTAACCACGCCCAAGTTTGGAACAAGGGTGGTGAAAGCGTAATCGGCGATTTTTGGTTTTGCAGAACTGATTTTGCTGATAAAGGTTGATTTTCCGGCATTCGGCATCCCTAAAAGCCCTACGTCAGCAATAAGCTTCAATTCTAATTCTAATTCTCTTTCTATACCAGGTTCACCAGGCTCGCAAAATTGAGGAGCCCTTTTTTGAGAGGTTGCAAATCTAGCGTTTCCTCTGCCACCCCGGCCGCCTTTTGCTACAAGCACGACATCTTCAGCGTCAGTCAAGTCGCCGATGATTTGGCCGTTTTTGGTGTCCATTATAACTGTACCTAGTGGAACTTTGATGTACAAATCTTTTCCGCATTTACCGTGTTGGTTCTTGCTTCTTCCGTTTACGCCGTCTTCAGCTTGGTAAATCGATTTGTATCTGAAATCCATCAAGGTAGACATGTTCTCGTCGGCTATAAAGTATAAATCTCCGCCAAGACCGCCGTCGCCACCAGCTGGGCCGCCCATGTCTACGTATTTTTCACGTCTCCAAGCAACGCAACCGTTTCCGCCTTTGCCTGATAATATCTTAATTTTCGTATTGTCTAAGAATTGCATTTTATCACTACACGAGATTTTTTTGCTCGCGCCTTTACTTTGTTTTGTGTATTTAACTATCGGATTTATCGTTTTGGCGGCTTACCAGATTTATGCACTCGGTGTATTATTGCTAGCGAACATCGTTTTATTGTCAAACTCGTTCCCTCGCACCTCTTTTGCTGCTAAATCTTGCACTTTTAATATAATCCCTAATTCCTAGCATCTTTTTTTACACAAAAAGATGGTTTGTTCTATAATATTACTATGAATAACGAAAAAAAGACACTCTTAAGTAAAAAAACTGTTATAATCGGTGAAGAATCAGGTTATGACAACTATATTATGGCGATTGAAACCAGTTGTGACGAGACGGCATGCGCTGTTGTAAAAAACGGCAGAGAAGTACTCTCGAACGTGGTTGCCTCCCAGATTAAGACCCATGAGCAATTCGGAGGGGTAATCCCAGAAATCGCCGCAAGAGAACACCTCGAAGCGATTAATTTTGTTATCGAGCAATCTTTTAAAGAAGCGAACATTTTGCCAAAAGATATCACCGCCTTTGCCGGAACGGTAGGTCCAGGGCTAGTCGGCTCACTTTTGGTCGGACTCAACGCCACAAAAACTCTCGCGCTAGTTTACGACAAACCGTTTATCGGGGTTAACCATTTGAATTCACACGTCAGCGCCAATTATATCGACACGGATTTGAAACCTCCTTTCGTTGCGCTTTTGATAAGTGGCGGCCACACCCAAATTATTGACGTTAAATCCCATTCTGAACAAAAAATTATCGGCGAAACCATTGATGATGCTGTCGGAGAAGCTTATGACAAGGTCGCAAGGCTCATCGGGCTTCCTTATCCTGGCGGACCCTTGTTGGACAAAAAAGCACAAGAGGGCAACCCCTTTGCCTACAAACTTCCAGACGCCAAAGTCGCAGGCTACGATTTCAGTTTCAGCGGACTCAAGACTGCGGTTTTGAGATTGGTTCAAGGACTCCAAAAAGAGGGCGAATTACCCGTAAATGACGTTTGCGCCAGCTTTCAGGAAACCGTTTCTGCTACTTTGCTGAAAAAAGTCAAAAAAGCGATTGAGGAAACAGGCTACAAACAGGTTGTTTTGGCGGGCGGAGTGGCGGCTAATTCAGAAATCAGAAGGAAGTTCTTTGAACTTGAAAAACCGCAAAACGGCGGTTATAGAGTAAACGCACCGGCGATGAAATACTGCACTGACAATGCGGCTATGGTTGCTTCCAGTGCGTATTTTTCCACCAACACCTTCGACGATATCGATGTCGAGGTTTTTTCAAGGGTTAAGTGCCACAACCGTTAAGGCACAAGTTTAAATCATCTTTTTCCAGATGCCGGGGTTGAGGTTTTTGAAATCTTTAAGGCAGTTGAATGTTTCTTTATAAAAAGCGTCGTAAATATCAGTAATCAGTATTCCGTCTTTTTTTAGCATTTTTGAAATATTTTCCATTGTAGTTTTGACGGCGTTAGTTTCTTCTATATAGCCTAAAGTGTTGTTGATTGATATCATATTGTAGCTTTTTTCGGGGGATATCGCGGCGAATTCTTCAATCTTGGTGTCCCATTTTGTTTTCTCGGGATTGTTAAAGACTTCTTTTAAATAGTCAAAAATTTCGGGTTTTGCTTTGTAGTGAAAGTAGCTTTTATATTCGGGTTGTGTAATATAGTCAAAACTCTTTTTGGCGAAAAGTGGGCTTTCGACACAATCCAAATAAGAATAGCTGTTCAGCGCTCCATTAGAAATCTTCGGCTGTAGGTCAACACAGTTGAGTTCTATTGCATCTTTGAGGGGCTTCCATCCCAACTGGTCCTTTATGACAGCAAGAAAAGAAAAAGGTTCTTGAGCTTCTCCCACCCCTGCGATTAGAATCTTCGGCTTTTTGTTTTCTGACATCACAAGTTTTATGGCGTTTACTACATCCTTAAATTCTTCCTTCTGTGAGCCGTAAAATTGTCCCCGCCTGAAGTAATTAGAGGCTCTAACTTCATAGTTTTTGTCATAGTAATCGTATTCGGGTCTTGAGCCAAATGAAATGCCGCCAAAATTTGGTTTGGTAGCAGACTTTTTATTTTCATTAAAAGTATTAACGTGGCTTGCTAAATTTTTCTGTATGCGAGTTATCATATAAAATTTTTCCCTATTTTGCTTACGATTAAGTTAAAAGCCGTCAAAAAATAATTTGTTATGGATGGCAATATTTTGTTACACAAAAGTGCATTAGTTGTGAGCTTGCTGAAAAATTGTCATTTTTAGAGTTTTTCCGCATCCTCTGTGCTATTATACTCTTTAAAAAGACTAAATTTTGAGGGTGTTAATAGTATGAAAATATTGAAAATAATTTTGCTGAGTGTTTTATCCGTTTTCGCGGCGGCTTATCTGGCGTTTTTGTTTGTTTTGCCCAATATTATAGATTTGGATAAGTATGCCCCTCAAATAACAAAAGAAATCCAAAAAAGCACAGATTTTTCTGTGAAAACAAATGGGCTGAAAGTCAATACAGCTTGGAATTTATCGGGTGGGGCGACAATAGCTAAGACGGATTTAATCGACCCCAGCGGAGAAACATTTGCACAAATAAAAAACTTGCAAATCAGGCTGTCACTGCTACCGCTTCTTTTGGGACAAATCAAGGTAGACAGCGTTAATTTGGATCAGATTATTCTCAATTTAAAAGTTGAAAAAAGTGGGAAATTAATGTTGGAGAAATATCTTCCAAAAACAACCTTGAAAACAGCCCAAAAATCCAATTTGCTTTTCATAATGTCCTCTTCAATGCCTGATATTAAGGCGAAAAAATACAAAATAACTTTCATCGATACCGCGACAAATAATTCCTACTCTGCCAATGGGGTGGATTTCAAAGTCTCAGATTTTGTGTGGGATAAAAAAATTAAAGTGAATACAAAAGGCCAGTTGATTCTGGACGGCAGAAAGCAGATTTCCTATGACATTTCCCTGTTCTCAAAAGTTTTCCCTTCTCAGCAGAAAAACGCAAAAGTTCAACAGAATATTGATGTTATAGAGGTTTTCAACCAACTCTATAAATACAACCTGAACTCGTCAGTCAAAGCCGATTTGAAGGTGACAGGCGACATCGAAAACCCGCAGGTGGACGGAACGGTTGATTTGAGCAAAATTATGTTCACAGTGGCCGGCAAAACATTGCCTCAGAGTAATATCAAACTGGATTTTAATAGAGACAAGGTTAAAATAAATTCAGATTTTTACACCGATTCAGATGAAAACGCCGTTGTAACCGGAATTTTTGAGAACGGAAGAAAAAAATCGATAAATTTGAACGTGGTGTCGCAAAAAACTGACATCGGAAACACGTTTTTAATAGCAAACACTCTTTTGGGCGTTTTGGGCAACAAAAACCTTGAGGGGATAAGCGCAAGCGGTCATCTTAGTGCCAATTTTAACGTGAAGAGCGATTTCAAAACAATCCACTCGAGCGGGTTTTTAAAAATCTCCGACGCCAATATCACCCACACTATTTACAAGGTTTCGCTTAATTCGATAAACGCAGACGTCGACTTTTCCCAGAACAAAATCGACATCAAAAGGTCAAGTGCAATGCTCAACGGACAGTCGATTGTAATAAAGGGTTCGGTTGATTCCAAGGCAAACGCAGACATTTCTGTTTTTGCCAAAAACCTCCAGTTAAAAGGGCTTCTGGCGACTCTTGGTCAAATCCAGACGCTGAAAGAAAACGAAATTTCAAGCGGTTTGGTTAGCATAAAAGCCTCGATAAAAGGACGCCTCGATAAGGCAATCCCGAACGCCGACATCGTTCTGGAAAACGTCAATTTGAGAAACAGGCCAAACAGGGTTCAGATAAAATTTGCAAACGCAAAAATTAAGGCTGTCACCAGCAGTAAAAAAAATGACGGGAAATTCAAAGGCAAAATGGAAGTTTCAGGTTTGAAGATATATACTGGCACTTCCGTAAACGTAGTTTTAGTGCCAAGTGCCAGCTTGAGCTTCGATGAGAAGAATTTGAATATAGACAAAGCTATTTTGTATTTAAACAACTCCAAAATAGATATTTTTGGGAAAATAAACAACTATTCTAACACTAAAATAAATATCGATGTGACGGCAAAAGGTCTGATGGTCGCAAAAGACATCAAATCAATGCTTCCCGTCCAAAACCAAGCAGGGATTCAGGCTGTCGGTAAAATCCCGCTATTAATAAAAATCACAGGCGGCAAGAAACAGCAAATATACGTCCAGCTGCTTGCCAATCAGTCAAACCATCTTGCGGTCTTTGACATAAACACGCTCAGGGGCAAAACTTCACTGATTAGCGCCCAGTTGGTTATGGACGGCGATGAGCTAAAAATCCACGAGGTCGCGGTTTACGCCCTTAATTTAAACAAAGGGCTGTCTTCTAACATGAGAGCCAACACTTCCTCTGCTTCAAAAATAATTGCCGTCAACGGGCAAGTGTCCGATTTTACCAAATTGGATCCGATTTTAAGAGGGGTTTCTATAAAAATTCCAGACCAGATTTCAACTTCAATCCCTGGTTATCCGGGCTCCGCTATCAAAATAAAAGGAGATTTGGAACTGAGCGGAGCGGTGAGCAAGCCCAGCTTGAAGGGCTATTTGACTGTTCAGACTGCCGAAATCCCAACAATCAAGACCACCTTAAAAGGTCTGCTCTTACACTTTGGAGAAAATTCAATCAGTGCCAACTGTCCGCAGCTTCAAATTGCAAATTCTTTGATGGGATTTAATTCAGTTATCGATAGCAATTTTTCAAGCGGGGTGAAGGTTAACGACATTGATTTCTATTCAAGCTACCTCGATTTAGACACACTTGCGGTGGCGTTATCGAATCTTCCACAAAATGTTAATGGTCCCGGAGCAGATTTGGGTGTGACGATTTTGAACGGAAAAGGTCATATAAATAAAGTTAAAACTGGCGGAATTGTCGCCACGGGGGTCTCCTCGGATTTTATCCTAAAAAACAACGTTCTAAAAATGACCAACCTCCAAGCGGATGCTTATTTAGGAAAAGTGATTGGGACTATCAGTTACAACTTAATCTACGGCAATATAGGACTAGACCTGCAAGGGCGAAACCTCGGCGCAGGTTCTGCCATAAAAGGTTTGACTGGCATATCCGACAAAATAGTCGGTAAGTTGGATTTCGATTCTGATATTTCAATGGTTGGTTACACCAAAGAACAGCTGATTAGAAGCCTAAAGGGCAGTACAGAATTTGTTATTTCAGACGGAAAGATGGGGGCGCTTGGCAAATTGGAGCATCTTCTTTATGCCCAAAATATTCTTTCCAATAACTTGTTGAAAACCACAATAAATGTTGTTGCAAAGGCGGTTTCGGTCAAGAATACAGGCGTTTTTAAATACATAAAAGGCAAGATGATTTTCTCCGGCGGTTGGGCCAATATAAGCTCGATAAAAACCTCTGGGTCATCGATGAGTATGTACATCACGGGAAATTACAACTTGCTGAACAATTCAGCGAATCTAGTGATTCTCGGAAGATTATCTGACGATGTGGTTAGGTTGCTCGGGCCAATAGGCGATTTTTCGATGGACAAAATTCTCTCCTACATCCCGAAATTGGGGAATATCACCTCCCAGTTGTTGAATCAGATTACCACCGATCCTGAGTATGAAAACACCTCGATGATACCTGATTTAACTCCAAAAACCGAAATGCCGACCAAGGATTTTAAGGTTGTGTTGAACGGCGGAATTGAAAGCCAAGGCTCGATAAAGTCCTTCAAATGGCTGTCGAAACCTCAGGTGCCTCTAACTTCTCAACCACATCAATATCAGACTACCCAGAGGCAATCAGCCGGCCAAACTCTTTTGCAGGAGGGTGCAAGGCAGGTTTTACAGCAGGTTGCGCCTAAATACCTTCCAGCCGTAGGTTCGCAAGAAGGACAGCAGAATCAAGGTGGCTACGTTCCTCCAAAGAAAATTGTGGCACCGGTAGCTGATTTTATCAACTCTTTGCCCGATTTGAGGTAGTGGCTCTCAAAAACCAGCGCAAACAAAAAGCCTTGAAAAATGTCCAAGGCTTATAAATATACATTTACCCCACTAATTTTATATCACGAAGAGAACTAGCTGTCAAGTGGGGTTAAATTTGTTTTTGGTTGTGTTAAGATGGGCTTTGAAATAATTGGTATTGTCCATGTGGGCAAGGGGAAAAGTTAATAAAATAAGTAAAGGCGCGGGAAATAAAATCTCGTGTAGTGATAAAATGAAGATAGCGTTAGTCAACCACGGTTGTTCAAAAAATTTAGTAGATGCGGAGCTTATGCTCGGTTTGTTGACCCAAAGGGGTTACGATATTACCCTTGATGAGGCGGAAGCCCATATAGTTATTGTAAACACCTGTTCATTTATTCACGACGCCGAACAAGAATCCGTGCAGTCTATTCTCGGTCTTATTAATGAAGGGAAAAAAGTTATCGTAACGGGTTGCTTGCCACAGAAACACAAGGAAGATTTGAAAGAAGCCATCCCAGAAATCATTGCTATGCTTGGAACATCAGATTTTCATAAAATTGTCGATGTAGTGGATAAAATAACCGGATGTATGGCAGATTCTTCAGTTAAAGAAGTCGATTCCTGCATCATCCATGACGATTATATTTCAACGGTTTCTCACAAGCCAGAATACTTTTATCCGGAAAACGTTGAAAGACAGCAGATTACAGTCGGGGCAAGTTCCTACATAAAAATCGCAGATGGCTGCAATTATCGCTGTGGTTACTGCATTATTCCGCAACTGAGGGGGGCGTATCATTCAAGAAAAGTTGAAAACATAGTCGAAGAGGCAAAAAATCTCGTCGAAAAAGGGGTTACGGAGATTGTTTTGGTTGCACAAGACACAACTAGTTACGGATTTGATTTGTACGGAAAACAGCACCTAGCGGAACTGTTAGAGGAATTGAACAAAATTGAGAATCTTTCTTGGATAAGAGTGATGTACGCTTACCCTTCAATGATGACAGACGAATTAATCCACAAATTTTCGACCTTGGATAAATTGGTAAAATACGTCGATATCCCACTTCAGCACTCTCATCCAGATATTTTGACCGCGATGAGAAGACCCGCTTTTGATTATGAGGAGTTGGTAGGGAAATTGAGAGATAAAATTCCAAACGTTTCTATCAGGACTGCTTTTATAGTTGGCTATCCTGGCGAAACAGAAGAACATTTTGAGCACCTTTACAATTTTGTAGAAAAAATGCGATTCGACAAAATGGGAGTTTTTGAATACTCTAGAGAGCAAAACACAATATCGTATGATATGGAAAATCAGGTTCCGGCAAAAATAAAGAAAAAAAGACACAAGGCATTGATGGAATTGCAGCAAAAAATTTCCCGTGAAATCAACGAATCATTCGTTGGACAGACCCTTCCTTGCATAATTGAAAATTTTAACAGTGAGGGGCTTGTTGTAGCCCGTTCAGAGCGTGATGCAGTCGAAATAGATGGACTTGTATATGTCACTACCGACAAGCCTGTTGTACCTGGGGATATCGAAAACGTTTTGATACAATCTGCTGACGAGTATGACCTTTACGGCACTTTGTAAAGGATTGTAAATACGAGTTTTTCGCGATATAGCTGAGTTAGGCAGAGTTGCAAAAAAAACAACCTCAAACATGAGTCAATCATGTATCTTCGCCTGTTTTTGTATATATAAGAGATATATACAAAAGAGATGTTTAAGAGAATTTAAAAACAACAAGCGAGGAATTAACATGACAGAACCGATTACTTTTAAAACCATTACAAAAGGAACAAACTCAATTACCGTAACTGATACCGACTGTGAAAACAAAGCTCCTGTAGCGGGCGTTAATTCAGTAATGAAGTTTGACAAGAACGACAAAGTAAAGGTCACTGGAGATGTTTCAGTTTTCACTCCTTCTGAAATTAAAGACGCATTTTTCGGCGATTATGATGCTAACGATGCAAGAGAGATTAAAGATTTATCAAAAACAGATTTAAAAATAAAAGATAGCAAAATTTCAGGCGACACCACAAAAGAATTTCGTTTAGAAGATATGGCAAAAACTGCCAACGTTACAGTTCCTGCAACGACTCCAGCCACATCTGCAAACATTCCTAGTTCTGCTTTAGGGTTCAACCAAAATAACATTTCGAGCCCTGAAATGGCTATGATGATGGCAAATCTTACAAACGAAGTTACAAACTTTTTGGGATACCCTCTAAGTTCAAATTATGGCCAACCTATTGTTCCTTTTAATAACCAAGTATCAATACAAGATCTTGCAAAACACGTATTTACAACAGTTTTAGCTAAAATTCAGGGTCAATCAACTTCCCCTAGTGCCACCGTAAACACAGCAGCAAAAAATACAAGTGCAGCAACTACTGCAAATGCTACAGAGACACAGGCAAGCACATTTACAACAACTACCGGCACAATTACTGAACCCACAAGCGCAACAACGACCGAACCAAAGTCTGAATCAAAGGCTGAACTAATTACTACAACAACGGCGGGATCATCAGCAGGAACATCCACTGCAGTAACTACTGGGGCACCGGCTGACAAGTTAGTTGTTGCCGAAGGCGCAGAGAAAGAAAAAGCAGCAGACGAAACTTCTAAAAAATCAACTGCCGAGATAAAAGCAAAAGCTAAAGCAAAGGTAAAAGCTGAATCAAAAACTCATACAGAAAACGAAGTACGCAACAACGAAATAGTCGGAAAAAATGCAGCCGGCCAAATTATCAAAAAATACAACGACAAAAACGGTAACAGAATTGTAGAAACGTACAACGCAAAAAACCAATTAACTCAAAAAGATATTTACTTTGCAAAAGACGATTTCGAAAGAAGAGAAACAAAGCAATTTTCTACAATCAAAAATTCTACCTTCCACAGAGGAGAAAAAGTATTCACAGACAACAATGGAAACAGAGTAAAAAAATGGCTAGATAAAAACGGCATCGGAGTACTTGAAACATATAAAGACGGAAAAATGAGCCAAGTGGTTTTGACATACAAAGACGGCAGTAAAGAAACAGTTAAGGCCGGAGAATTTGCAAAACACTACAAAGAGCAAACAAGCAGAAGCTCTATTGATAGAATGTTCAGAGGGCTAGACAAAATTAACATGAGCTAGTGGGCTTTACTAAAAAATACAAATAATGTATAATGACTCTTATAAAGACCAATGCACAATTTAACTTAATTCCAGTGCAAGGTCTAAATAGGAGTTATTATTTTATGAGCGAAAAAAAAGCCAAAGACTGCCCCTTTAACCACGGCAATTGCACCAAGGACTGTGCTTTATTTATTGACGCCAATGATTTGAATGAATTGTTGGCCGCACGGTTATCAAGCTTGGGAGTCCTCGATAGAGAAAATGGCATGTGTTCGCTAAAATCACTTGCAATGAGCTCCGGCCGTTACATCTTTGAAAATACCAGCACTAAAAGGTTTTAATTTAGGTTGAAAAAACGTCATTGCGAGACATAAATTGTGTAGATTAAAAATAATTAAACGCACGAAGCAATCTCCTTCAAGGCTTGGGGTAGATTGCTTCGTTGGATTACTTACGTCAACTCTGCTGCTTCACGTCTCGCAATGACGTTTTTAAATCAGTATTCGCTGGCCATCTCGTCTTCGTCGTCTTTTAGCGATGACAAATCCGCGCAGTAAGTCGTATCGAAATCTTCAGGTAGCATTATGGCCTCTGGCCAAATTGTTTCTTCGTCAAATCTGCAAGCATTCAAATTGTACGCGCCTGCAAAGTCCGAATTTGTCAAATCAGATTCTTGAAAAACCCCGCCCGCCATATCTGCGTCGGTGAAGTTGCAGTAATTTATTGTGGCGTAGCTATAATCCGTACCAGTCAAAACAGACTCTGTGAAGTCACTTTCAACAACATTCGCCCTTGTGAATTCTGCCGATGTCAAATCCGCATTGCTGAAATTAATTAAAGCCAAATGAGAATCTGCAAAAGAGCATGCATTCAAGTCTGTGTCAGAAAAATCAACCTCACTCAGCGTGACGTGTGAAAAATCTGTTTCACTCAAATCCACCTCGTCTTGAGTGGCTTTCCATTCGTTAAATTCTTTCGGTGAGGTTGTTATAAGGTTGTATAAGTCCTCTTTAGTGTAGTCGCTCATTTTCTCTTTCTCCTTTTGCTGAGTGTTTACTGGTTTATCAAATTCATTTGCATCGCCAAAAGCACTGCCTGAGTACGATTGGAAACTTTTAATTTTTTGAAAATACTGTTTAGGTGTGTTTTTACGGTTACTTCTTTAACAAACAGTTTGTCTGCAATAGCCTGATTGTTGGACCCTTTTGCCACAAGTGTCAGCACTTCGATTTCTCTCAAGGTAAGTGCTTCGATTGGTTCATCCGTACCGAACGGTAATTCATGGGTTTTAGCCTCGCTTTTTTGCCAAGAGGAACGTCTTAATACCGCTTCAATTCTGGCAAGCAGATTAGGCAAAACGAAAGGTTTTACCACATAATCGTCCGCTCCGAATTTCAATCCGGAGACCATTTTTTGTTCTTCGTTAACGGCCGTGAGCATAATTATTGGGATGTGTTTGGTTTTTTCACCGTTTCTAATTGCTTTCAGTGTATCCCAGCCGTTCATATTCGGCATCATAACATCAAGCAGAATTAAATCAAAATTATTTTCTTTTTTATCTATTTTTGCAATCAGCTTTAGTGCCTGAACTCCGTCATTGGCGACCTTTACGTCGTACCCATACATTGGCAAAGCCTCTTGTAAGTATTTTGGATTATCATCCACTAATAAAATTTTTGCTATCTCTGACATTTATCACCACACGAGATTGTTTTGCTCGCGCCTTTACTTTATTTGTTTTGTAGTTACTGTTATTTTGTTTTGCCGGCTTACGGATTTATGCACTCGCCGGTCTGGAGGCATGGACAGTTGGACGGGTTTGAGATTCGGTTTTGCTAAACCTCTGAGCTTCTAAGCTTCCATTCTTTCCTTCACGTCTCAAACTATCTTGTGCTTGAGTGCCTTCAAGGCCGCTTGCAACCTGTCGTCAACCGCAAGTTTTTGCAAAATGCTTGCCACGTGTGCTTTTGTAGTGTTTATGCTGACAAAAAGCTCCTTGGCGATTTCGTTGTTGCTATACCCCTCGGTTATAAGTTTAAGAATTTGAGCTTCCCTTGAAGTCAAGTTGTAGTCGCCTTTTTGGACCCCACCCGTGAAGGAGTTTTCTTTTGTGGCGGCGTTTAAAACCACGTGTGCGATGCTCGGATCAAACCAAGAGGCGCCATCAAGAACGGATTGAACCACCTGAACGAGTCTTGCAGGGTTAATTTCCTTTGAGCAATAGGCATTGGCACCGGCTTTGAGACTGTTTAAGACTTCTTTTTCCTCATTGTGGGATGTTAATATGATTATTTTCACTTCTTTGTTTTTTGAGCGAATTCTTCTTGTTGCATCGATTCCATTGATATTCGGCAGCCCCAAATCCATGATGATTAAATCAATAGGGTTGTTGTCGAAAATCCCTATGGCTTTTTCTGCGTACTCCGCCTCAAAAACAGTCCCGATAAAGTCCACTCCGTCAAAAGTGGTCTTTAAGCCGAATCTTGTCAATTCGTGGTCTTCAACTATTAAAATGTTCTTTTTCGTCATCTTTACTCTATTCTTTTTTTAGAGGTTCTCGCTAAAAGTCTCTTTTAGCTGTTCTTGGGCTTCTTTACAGTTTGTATTTAATTTTAGGCATTTTTTGAAATCGTATTGTGCTTGATTATAATTACCAAGGCCTTTACTTGCAAGTCCATGATAATAATAATACCTAAAATCGTTTTCGTCAATATAAAATGCGTTAGACAAATAATTTTTTGCCTCGTAGTAATTCGTTTGGCCCACTTCGATTCTCGCCAGTTCTATCCAACCGTCCTTAAATAGCGGGTTTATAGCTAGCGATTTTTTTAGGTATTTGACCTCTTGGTTTGAATTGCCTATTTTTTCCAAAAGCGCAAGGTCATAGTAGGCTTGGTAGTTCTCGGAATAATTTATGACTACTTTGGTATAAATTTCTTTGGCTTTTTTAGTATTTCCCATTTTCTGGTAGGCCTGCGCCTCTTTCACCAGAGGGCGGCTGGAAGTTTTGTCCTTTGTATATGCCTGTTTGTAGTAATAAAGTGCCTTTTTATAGTTTTTGGAATTGTAGCTTAAATCCCCTAGAGTTACCAGAGCGCGTGTGTCGTTTTTGTTTATTTTGTAAGCTTTTTGGGCGCACTCTAAGGCCTTGTCGTTCTCGTTGAGTTCCAGATAAATTTCACTCATAAGCGAGTAAACTAAAGCGTTGTTTGGTTTCTTGTTTGATGAAACAAGCGCCGATTGAAGGGTTCTAATAGCTTTTGAGCCATCATTTTCGAGCCAGTGGTAAAACCCTAAGTGGTAATTTTTTTCCCATTCGGTAGTTCTTGTTTTGTACAAAACGTACTGCTCAAGTGCCAGAATTTTTCTTTCGTATTCAAAAGAATTCAGTTGCTGTTTTTTCAGCGAGGCTACTATTTTTATTGCCTGTCCAGACTTGTTTTCTTCCGCCAGTATTTCTGCCTTCAATTTTTGGTAATTTAGGTTGGAGGGATTTTTGTCTATGGCTATATTAATGTACTTGTTTGCCCTAGAAAAAAGGTTGGACTTGTAGGAACCCAGCGAAACAAGGTAATTTGCGTAGTCAGCCCCTGAGGAATTCGACAAAAGTTCCGTTTTTTTTAGCAGTTCGTTTGTGGCCTCGGTGCTTTGGTCGTTGTAGAGGATGTTTGAATAAACTTCTGCCAAATAAAGCTCGTCTTCAAGCTTTAGCCTTCTTTTCGGGTAATAAAATCTTTTCATTGCGTTGATGGAGTTTCTTGTGAGCTCTGCGTCTTGTATTTTGGAGGATGCCAAATTAGCAAGGTCGAACAGCCCCATATCAGCCATTTTGTTCGCGATTGAAATATAGGTAAAATCATTTGGCTCCATTGTGTCTATAAGGGTTTTGAAATCTTCCCATGACGCTTTTATGTTGCACTGGGCGAACCTGTCGGTCGCGTTTGTAAGGTGAGCAAAGTCGCTGCTGTCATTGAGATTTATCAGTTTGTCGAAACATTTTGCTGTGTTTAGGTCGATTATTTTTTCGCTCCCGTTTGCGAAGCTGCCCGTTGTATTTATTGTTCTTATAGAGGAAAAATTTTCTGCAAGAGACGCAGTTGAGCAGCAGTTATAAACTTGACAAAAAAGTATGGAAGTTAGCAGAATTTTTTTTAGCATTAATTTTACTCTTCTTTGTTAGATTTTGCGGTGTAGTATAAATTGAACAAATCTACAAACGCATGTTCTTCTTCATTAAGCTCTTTGCAATGTTTCTGGGGCGAAAAATTGTACAAATCCATCATCGAATATTTTTCAAGAATTTTCTTATGCGAACTGTCTAAAACCAACTCGTTTTCTGTCAAAAACACCTGAACCAGTTTGTCCGTGTTGAGTGCAAGGAAACAGTCCACCACTTTTTTATCAAAATGGGTGCCGGAGTCTTTCAGTAAAATCGAAATAACATCTTTTATAGGCATTTTATCACGGTAGTGTCTTTTGCTGGTAATCGCATCAAAAACGTCTGATACTGCCAATATTCTCCCGCCTAAAGGAATGTCTTCTCCTTGAAGTTTTCTGTAATAGCCGCTACCGTCGTACTTTTCGTGGTGGGTGCAGGCTATTTCGGAAATCATCTTAAACTCTTCGGTCATGTGGATTTTTTCCAGAATGTTGTGGGTAATCACCACGTGCTCTTGGATGTGTTTGTACTCTTCGTCGGTAAGTTTGCCCGCTTTTTGGAGCACAGAATCTCTTATCCCGATTTTTCCGATGTCGTGGAGGGTCGCGGCTTTTTCTATGGCCTCAACGGATTTTTCCCCTAATTTGAACGCTCGCGCAATCAGTGATGAGTATAATTTTACTCTCACCGAATGACCCGAAGTAATCTTGTCGCGCGCATCAATGGAGGTTGCTAAGGTGTCAATAAAACTTTCAAACACTTGCTTTTGTTCAATAAGCATTTCCTGTTGTTGTTTAAAAAGCTGGGCATTTTCAAGTGCAATCCCCGCGCTAGAACCTATTGCAACCAACAAATCTTCGTCTTCTTCGTTGAATTCTCCATGAAGTTTGTTTAATACTTGAAACGCTCCGATTATTTCCTGATTAAGATTTTTAATTGGCATACATAGAATGGTTGTTGTTTTGTAGCCGGTTTTAAGGTCAATTTCCTTGTTGAATCTGTCGTCGACGTAGGCGTTTTTTATATTTATAGTTTCCCCGAATTTTACCACGTGTCCAGCCAAACCTTTTGCAGCTGGGAACCTTATTTCTTCAGAGTCCATTCCAAGTGCAACTTTCGACCAGAGTTCATCTTTTTGCTTGTCGTAAAGAAAAACGCTACATCTGTCAGCTTGGATGGCTGATTTGGTTTCTTCTGCTATGACTTTTAAAAGAACTTCGATGTTGGTTTCTGCCGCTACCGTCTGCCCAATTTTTAACAGGGCTATTAGAGGGTCACGTTTTTGGGGAATTGAAAAATTGCAACTGTTATCCAGTTGGCTGATTCTCTCTTCAATTGGCTTTAGAAGCCCGTATTCGTCAAATTTCAGTGCAAGTTTTTTTGCGTTTTTATAGTGGATAATCGCCATGCAAGAATCTTCTTCCGAAAAATCTATGTCTCCGAGTGCTAATTCGTTTACCAGGCTTGCCGTAAGGTCATTTGTGCAGCTTGCCAAATATTTGGCATCGTTAAGGCAGGTTAAGGCTTTTACGTATCGGGTTTTGTTCTGCATATAGTCTACAAGCCCGATTATGCTGAGGCACACTGAAATATTTTCGCTTGATTTTTCTGTTGCAAAAAGTTCCTGCGCCTTTTTGATTGTAACTATGCATTCATCATAACTTTTGTTAAGAAAGTTGTAAATTGCTGATTTAACAAGGGTTTTACCTTGTTTTATTACCTCTTTTTCTGCCTTTTGTGCTGATATCATAAAAAACCCCTTAACAAACTTCTTATTTGATTATACAATATTTTCTATGATAACTCAAAAATATAAAATGTCTTAATATTTACGAAGTGAAAAGGAAAAAGTGAAAAGTGAAAAGAATTACCGTACTTGTACCTATTTTTAACGAAGTCAATACTCTGAAAATCATTTTAAAGAAAATCGAAGAAGCCGATTTTTGCGGGCTTGAAAAAGAAATTATTTTAATAGACGATTTTTCGACCGATGGCACGAGAGAAATTCTAGAGGAACTTAAAAACGAAAATAAGTACAAAATATTCTATCACGAGAAAAACCAAGGTAAGGGTGCTGCTTTAAGAACCGGACTTAAGCACGTGACGGGCGACATTGTTGTAATTCAGGATGCCGATTTGGAATATGACCCAGTGGATTACAAACCTTTAGTGCAGTTGATTTTGGATAATAAGGCCGATGTTGCTTACGGGTCAAGACTGACAGGAAGCAAGCCTTCGAGGTCTTTTATGTTCACTCATTTGGTTGGAAATAAACTGCTCACGTTAATGACAAATATCCTTTACAATACGACTCTCACCGATATGGAAACTTGCTATAAAGCTTTTAGAGCTGAGTTTATCAAAGATGTTGAGATTAAATCGAACAAATTCGACTTTGAGCCGGAGATAACAGCAAAAGTTCTCAAAAAAGGCGCAAGGTTATATGAACTGCCGATTTCTTATTATGGTCGCGAGTATGCAGAGGGCAAAAAAATCACATGGAAAGACGGTTTCCATGCTATTTTCGCATTGATTAAATACAGGTTTGTGGATTAGCAGAGGCTGGTTAAATCATACTTTTACGCCCCGTTTCCTCCTAAAAAATGAGCGATTTAGAGACGTACAGTGGTCTCAATTTGGTCCTAAATTTGAAAATAATAACACTAATTTCACCAAAAATACCCAACGAGTTTACTCTGTGCCACTTGACAGCCAAATCCAGACACAAAGAGGGTTTTGGAATGTTGGAAGCGGTCTAAAACTCACTTGTAACGATTTATGAAGGTAAATATTTAAATAATTCAAATTTTCCTTGACTATTACCATTGATGGTGTAGGATTGTATAACATGCGAATATTGTATGTGTCCAAAATGTAAAAGAAATTTTTTTATAGTACGTACACCACAAACATTACGAGGTGAATTAATGTCGATAACAAAATATGCAAAACGAGTAACACCATTGGGTATCCCGAATACCAGATTGGATGATTTACCCGATTTAATTGAAGTGCAAAAAAAATCATTTGAGTGGTTTTTAAAAGAAGGTTTAAAGGAAGAAATGCTTTCTTTTTCCCCTATTAAAGACTACACAGGCAGGTTAGAATTACACTTCTTGCCAAACTATACGTTTGACAACCCAAAATATTCTATTGAAGAAGCTAGAATCCACGATGCCACTTACGCTAAGCAGCTAAGAGTTATGGTAAGACTTGTTAACCGCGACAGCGGCGAAATTAAAGAACAAGAAGTTTACATCGGCGATATCCCGACTATGACTGACAAAGGTACATTCATCGTCAACGGTGCAGAGCGTGTAATCGTTTCTCAAATCGTTCGTTCTCCTGGTGTTTACTTCAAGCGCGAAGTTTCTCCAACGGGAAAACGTCTTTACAATGCAACTTTGATTCCTAACCGTGGAGCATGGTTGAAAATCGAAACAGATTCTAACGATTTAATCTACGTTAAAATTGACAAAAACAGAAAAATCCTTGCTACAACATTGTTGAAAGCAATGGGAATAACTGTTTCTGAAATGGAAACGTTGTTCACTCACAGTGAATTCTTGAAAAAGACTCTTGAAAAAGACACAGCAGAAACAACCGATGACGCTTTAGTTGAAGTTTACAAAAAACTTAGACCGGGTGATCCTGCGTCTCCACAAGGCGGTCGTTCGATTCTTGAAGCAAGATTCTTCGATGAGAAAAAATATGACATCGGCAGAGTTGGCCGTTATAAATTAAACAAAAAACTTAACTTGAACGTTGCTGCGTCTCAAAGAACTCTATCAGTTCAAGACATCGTGGCTTCAATCGAGTATTTGATTAACTTGACTTACGACGAAGGTGCAATCGATGATATCGATCACTTGGGTAACAGAAGAATCCGCTCAGTAGGTGAATTGCTTCAAAACCAATTCAGAGTTGGTTTGTCAAGGATTGAAAGAATAGTTAAAGAAAGAATGACTCTTCAAGATTCAGAAACTTTAACTCCTTTGAACCTCTTAAACACAAAACCGTTAATCGCGGCTTTGAAAGAGTTCTTCGGATCTTCTCAATTGTCACAATTTATGGACCAAACAAATCCACTTGCTGAATTGACTCACAAAAGAAGAATTTCGGCTCTTGGGCCCGGCGGTTTGATGAGAGAAAGAGCGGGCTTTGCTGTTCGTGACATCCACCCATCTCACTACGGAAGAATTTGTCCTGTAGAGACTCCAGAGGGACCGAATGCCGGTCTTATCGGTTCTTTGGCGACTCACGCTAAAGTTAACGCTTACGGATTTATTGAATCTCCGTTCTTCGTTGTAAAAGATGGTATCGTAACGGATGAAGTTCACTATTTGTCAGCTGATGAAGAAGAAAACTACCGTATCGCTCCATCTGATATTCAATTGAATCAAAAAACAAAAAGCATAATCCACGAGTACGTTCCTGTTCGTTACCGTTCAGAATTTACAATGGGCGAATCTACAAAGGTCGACTATTTGGGTGTTTCACCTATTCAGATTATCTCTGTAGCGACTTCATTAATCCCATTTATCGAGCACGATGACGCAAACAGAGCTTTGATGGGTTCAAACATGCAACGCCAAGCGGTGCCATTGTTGATTACTCAAAGACCTGTTGTTGGAACCGGACTTGAAGCAAGAGCTGCAAAGGATTCCGGTATGGTTGCTGTTTCGGCTGCCGACGGTATCGTTGAAAGAGTTGTCGGTGAGGAAATCACAGTCAGAGACAAAGCTGGAAAAGCTCACGTTCACCAATTAATGAAATACTTGAGAAGTAACCAAGATACTTGTATTAACCAAAGACCTATCGTAGTTGAAGGTGACGTGGTTAAAGCGGGAGACGTTATCGCTGACGGTGCTTCAACAAGCTGCGGTGAGTTATCACTGGGTAAAAACGTTCTTTTGGCTTATATGCCTTGGGAAGGTTACAACTTTGAGGATGCGATTTTGCTTTCTGAAAGATGTGTCCACGATGATATCTTTACTTCAGTTCACATAGAAAAATTAGAAATAGACGCAAGACAAACAAAACTTGGGCCTGAAGAAATTACAAGAGAAATACCGAACGTATCTGAAGAGTCTTTGAGACACTTGGATGAAAGAGGGATTGTAAGAATCGGGGCGAGAGTCTACGCTGATGATATTCTGGTTGGTAAAGTTACTCCAAAAGGAGAATCTGAACACCCACCTGAAGAAAAATTGTTGAGAGCAATCTTTGCTGAAAAAGCAAGAGACGTAAAAGACAATTCACTTCGTGTTCCACACGGAGAAGGCGGTAGAGTACTTGACGTAAAAGTATTCGACAGAGAAAAAGGCGACGAGTTACAACCTGGTGCAAACACTGTAATCAGAGTGTATATCGCTCAAAAACGTAAAGTATCTGTTGGAGATAAATTATCTGGAAGACACGGGAATAAAGGTATAGTTTCAAGAATATTACCTGCAAACGATATGCCATTTATGCCTGACGGAACTCCTCTTGATGTAGTCTTGAACCCACTGGGCGTACCTTCACGTATGAACGTTGGACAAACTTACGAATGTTTGTTGGGGCTAGCGGCTTACTTGACAAAGGACTTTTACGAAGCACCACCGTTCGACGAAATGTACGGTGATAACCAATCAGAAATAGCTACAAAAGCTGAGCTTCTTAGAGGGATTAAAGAATCTGGATGCGACTGGGTAAGAGAAGACGGTAAAGTTGTTCTTTATGACGGTAGAACCGGCGAAGCTTTTGACCAACCAGTTGCGGTCGGTTTAACTTACGTGTTGAAACTTGTCCACCTTGTAGATGATAAAATCCATGCAAGAAGTACAGGACCATACTCACTAGTAACTCAACAACCATTGGGTGGTAAAGCTCAATTTGGTGGTCAGAGATTCGGAGAGATGGAAGTTTGGGCACTTGAGGCTTACGGTGCAGCTTATACATTGCAAGAAATGCTTACAATTAAATCGGATGATGTAAACGGAAGAAACAGAGCCTACGAAGCAATCGTTAAAGGTGATAACATTCCAAGACCGGGTATTCCGGAATCATTCAAAGTACTTGTAAGAGAATTGCAAAGTATTGGTTTGGACATCACTGTTGCTAAAAAAGACGGTATCGAAGTCGATTTGATGAGCGATATGGACGATTTGAGAAAATCTGCTCCAAAAAGAACATTGTCAGACATCGATTCTGAGTTGTTGAACATCAACTTCTTTGAAACACCGGCCACATTCGGCGAACTATAATAGAGGTTTAGAGGCTTAGAAGCTTAGAGGCTTGGTGAACACCAAACAGCTGAGCTTCCAAACTTCCCAGCTTCCTACAACATAAGTAAAGTAGGGTGGGTTCCCGAACTCACCAAACAAAAGGAGAACGAAATTGTCTACAAGTATTGATTATTTTGATTATATAAAAATCAGCATAGCTTCACCAGAAAGAGTCATGAAATGGTCTTACGGGGAAGTAACAAAACCGGAAACTATTAACTACCGTACTTTAAAACCTGAAAGAGAAGGCCTTTTCTGTGAAAAGATTTTTGGACCTTCAAAAGACTGGGAATGCTATTGCGGTAAATATAAAAGAGTAAGACACAAAGGTATCATCTGCGAAAGATGTGGAGTTGAAGTTACTGATTCAAAAGTACGTAGACACCGCATGGGGCACATTAAACTTGCCGCTCCTGTCAGCCACATTTGGTTCTTGAAAGGTATTCCAAGTTATTTGGGACTACTTTTGGATATGTCTTTGAAGGATTTAGAACAAGTTATCTACTTCAACAACTACGTAGTAATCGACCCTGCTGAAAGCAAATATAAGAAATTCCAATTGCTTGGGGAAGAAGATTATGAAGATTACTTGTTAGAAAACGAAGAATCTGAATTGAAAGTCGGAATTGGTGCTGAAGCGGTTAAAGAATTACTTGCCGAATTAGATATCAAAGCTATGGCTGAAGTAATCAGAACCGAACTTCAAGGGCCTGTTAATTCTGTTCAAAGAAAAGGGAAATTAATCAAAAGATTAAGACTTCTTGACTCTTTGATTTCGAGCGAAACAGATCCAACTTGGATGGTAATGGATGTATTGCCTGTAACTCCACCTGACTTGAGACCTATGGTTCAACTAGACGGCGGAAGATTCGCAACATCAGATTTAAACGACTTATATAGACGTGTTATCAACAGAAACAACCGTTTAGGACGTTTGTTAGAGATGGGCGCACCTGAAATTATCGTAAGAAACGAAAAAAGAATGCTTCAAGAAGCAGTCGACGCTCTTATAGATAACGGTAGAAGAGGAAGAACAGTTGTTGGACCAAACAACAGACCGTTGAAATCCCTTTCTAACATTATCGAAGGTAAACAAGGTCGTTTCAGACAAAACTTACTTGGTAAAAGGGTTGACTACTCAGGCCGTTCAGTTATCGTTGTAGGGCCACAGTTGAGCTTGAACCAATGCGGATTGCCGAAAGAAATGGCAGTAGAGTTGTTCAAACCGTTTGTAGTAAACAAATTAATCGAACGCGGATATGTTCAAAACATTAAATCCGCTAAGAAAAAAATAGAACGTTCGGAAGCAATTGTATGGGACATCTTGGAAGAAGTCATCGACGGACACCCTGTTATGTTAAACCGTGCACCGACCCTTCACAGACTTGGTATTCAAGCATTTGAACCGGTATTGGTTGAAGGAAGAGCAATCCAGCTTCACCCTCTAGTTTGTACAGCATTCAACGCCGATTTCGACGGAGACCAAATGGCTGTCCACGTTCCGTTATCAATTGAAGCGCAAACAGAAGCAAGAATGCTTATGTTAGCTACCAACAACATCTTGGCTCCTGCGACAGGTCAGCCTATCATTACTCCTTCTCAGGATATGGTCCTTGGACTTTATTATCTGACTATCTTGAAAAACGAAGAATCCGAAGTTAAAGGTTACTTCTTCAATTTCCAAGATGCAATCTCTGCTTTAGAGGTTGGGTTAATCAAACTGCACGACAAAATCGTGGTCAGAGATGAGAAAAACGACAGAATCGAAACTACAGTTGGAAGAATTCTTTTCAACGAAGCTGTAAGAGAAGCGGTTCTGGGTTAAGGGAAAGGTGAGCTTTGAAGAGTGAAGAGAATTTCCACTTCACACATCAAAAAACCAGTAGCAAAAGAGGTGCGAGGGTTATTCACTTAAATAGAGGGACAACGAAGTAAGTCCCGAGTGCATAAATCTGGTAAGCCGGTAAAACAATAATTAGTAATATGTACAATGTAATAAGTAAAGGCGCGGGCAAGATAATCTCGTGTAATGGTATAACAAATGGAAACTAAGTATAAAAACGCAAAAAAATCTTTAGACTATATCAACAAAATTATTGATAAAAAATCTTTAAACGGTCTTTTGTCACAGATATATCTAGAATTTGGTGGAGCAAAAACTGCTACATTGGCAAACAGCCTTAAGAATTTAGGGTTTAAATACGCTACCAAAGCCGGTACAACAATTTCTATCGAAGATTTGCAAGTACCAGCAACGAAAAAGCGTTTGTTGCAAGAAGCAGAAACTGAGATTGAAAAATCTACCCACAGATACTTAAAAGGTGAAATAACCGAAGTTGAAAGATACACAAAGGTCATCGATACTTGGTCTGAGACCACTTCTAAATTGACTCAGAGTGTAGTAGAAAACTTCGACAGATTAAACCCAGTCTATATGATGGCTTTCTCTGGAGCGAGGGGTAACGTTTCTCAGGTATCTCAATTAGTAGGGATGCGTGGTTTGATGGCAGATGCGCAAGGTCAGATCATCGATTTACCGATTAAATCTAACTTTAAAGAAGGTTTATCAGTAACCGAGTACATCATCTCATCTTACGGAGCAAGAAAAGGTCTGGTAGATACAGCATTGAAAACTGCCGATTCAGGTTACTTAACAAGACGTTTGGTTGACGTTGCTCAGGATGTTATCATCAGAGACATCGACTGCCACACAGACAAATATATTAAAATGGGTTCTATATCCGATGGAGAGAAAATCATCGTACACTTGGCAGACAGACTTCTTGGAAGAACGATTGCCGAGGATATTATAGGTGAAGACGGTAAAGTCTTAATCCCGAAAAACACAACCATCGATAGAGATGACGTTAAAAAGATTCTTAAATTAGGCTTGGCTGATATCCATGTACGTTCTGGTTTGACTTGTGGTCTTGACTACGGTGTTTGCCAAAAATGTTACGGATGGGCTATGACTACCCAAAAAATGGTTGACGTCGGCGAAGCAATCGGTATTATCGCAGCTCAATCAATCGGGGAACCTGGAACACAGTTAACAATGAGAACATTCCACACGGGTGGTGTATTCAAAGGTACCGCAGCAAACAGAAAAATCGTTGCTAAAGAAGCCGGTGAAGTCACTTCAAAAGTTAAGACTCGCGAATTGAGAACAAGACACGGAGACATCGTTCAAGTTTCAATCACAGAAGGCGACGTCGAAGTCAAAACTGCCAAAGGCGTCAATAAATACCACTTACCAGCTGGAGCTACAATAATGGTTACAAACGGCACGGTAGTTAAAAAAGGCGACAACATTGCTGAATTCGAACCTGGTAATCAGGGTGAAGGAAGTCGTTTGACAGAGAAAGCAACAAAAGATATAACAGCTGACTTGTCTGGTGAAGTTCTTTTCGAAGATTTCATCGCGGATGAGAAAAAAGATAGACAAGGTAACATTTCAAGAACTTCAAACAAAAACGGTATCGTTTGGGTTTTAGGCGGAGATGTTTACAACTTACCGGGTGGTTCAAAAGTATTGGTAAAAGACGACCAAAAAATCTCTCAAGGAGAAAAATTGGCTGAAACTTTGACAATATCAGAACACGGCGGCGAAGTAAGAGTCGGCGAAGACTTGATTATTGAAGAAATTCAATTTGAAGGAAAGAAAATTAAAAAAATCGTTCAAGGTAAAGAGCTTACAATCGTAATCGCTTCTTTGTTCCCTTCGAATGCTACTTTTGAACAAACTAAAAAAGAACAACTTTGGACAGTGGAAGAGACTGGCGAAAGATATATCGTAAAATCTCCTATCGATACAACGGTTGAGAACGGTATGATTATTGCCGAACTTATTGATGATGAGTGCTCTGTTCAATCAAGTGGTGAAATAAGATACTATGGCGTTGAAGTTGACGATAACCAAATTATTACAAAAACCGGTGACGTTGTATTTATTCCTGAAGAAATACACCAAATAAGCAAAGATTCAAGCTTGAAAATGGTTGAATCCGGTACTTTTGTCACAGCGGGTACAGAGATTATCAAAGACGTATACTGTCACATCGACGGTGTTGTGGAATTGAAAGAATACAACGAAATTATTCACGAAATTACCGTAAGACCGGGCGAAACTCATACATTAACTAGCATCAACGAATTAAAAGTCGAAGAAGGCGAAATTGTTAAAAAAGGAACTTTGATAGCTGCGGGAATCAAAGCTAAAGAAACTTCAATAGTAACAATTATGGAATCTGACATCGACGATTTAGACATTGATGATTTAGACGAAGAGTTGGAAACTCCTCTTTTGGACGAAGAAAGCATTGCTAACCAACCTATCCAAATCTTGGTAAGACCGGTTAAAGTGTTGAGCATTCACCAAAAAGACGTTTCTATCAAATTCAATACAACCGACGAACTTATCGACATCGTTCCTGTAACTCAATTACAGTACAAAGACGGTGCTAGAGTAAGAAACCTCGACGGAGCGACTTTGACAAGAACAAGTTTGGTTCTTCAAATGCAAGGTTACTTGTCACACCTTAAAGGGATGGTTGAATTGGACAGCAAAAACAACTTGAAAGTGGTTGTTTTAGAAACTTTGATTGTTCGTCGTGAAGTTGAGGGAAGCGTTAAATTGGCTTCTTCAATGCAAACTGAATTATTGGTAAAACACGGACAAGTAATTGACGCTAAAACTCCAGTTGCAAAAACTCAAGTTCTTGCGATGAACGACGGTGTTGCTTCAATTAAAAGTAATAAAGCAGAAGCAAGAAGATTACTTCTTGTTTGCGAAAACTACGAAACTAAAATGGCTATCAAAACAAAACCAGCAGTTAAAGTCGGTGACTTTATCAGATTGGATTCTGTTATTTCTGAAAGCGGTGAGAAATCTATCGTATCAGGAAAAGTGGTTGCTGTTTCTAAAACAGAGGTTGTAGTCAGAGGCGGACGTCCTTACTTAATATCTCCAGGAACAATGTTACAGGTTGATTCATCTGCTCTTGTATTAAGAGGGGATATGCTTGCGACATTGGTCTTCGAAAGACAGAAAACCGGAGACATCGTACAGGGTCTTCCGAGAGTTGAAGAACTTTTAGAAGGTAGAAAACCTAAAGAATCTGCTATTTTGGCAGAGGACGACGGTGTTGCTGAGATTGAAATCGAAGACGATACTCCTAGATTGTACCTTGTAAACGAAAACGGCAGAGTTGAAATCAAATACACAATTGATTCAAACATTATCGTTTCCGACAAACAAAAAATCAAAAAAGGTCAACCAATAACAAGTGGGCCATTGAACCCGCATGACGTAATCAGATTAAACGGGCCAGAAGTTGCTCAACAGTACCTAGTAGACGAAGTACAACGTGTATACCGTTCTCAGGGTGTTGAAATTGCAGATAAGCACGTTGAAATCATCGTCAGACAGATGACTAAAAAAGTAAAAGTTATCGAAGTCGGTGACACTACGCTTGTACAAGGTGACTTGATTGAAGTTCAAGAATACGTGAGAGCTAATGCGGAAGCAAAAGTAGCTGGCGGAAATGAAGCGACTTGTGAATACATGTTGTTCGGTATTACAAAAGCAAGTTTGAACACGGAAAGTTTCATATCTGCTGCGTCATTCCAAGAAACAACAAGAATTCTTACAGAAGCTGCTGTCGAAGGTAAAAAAGATGTGCTTAGAGGATTGAAAGAAAACGTTATCATTGGACGTTTGATACCTGCAGGTACTGGATACCACCACTTGACTTTCGCAAGCGAAGAAAAGGATAAAGAAGCACAAAGACGTGCTGCTGCGAGAAACCAAGCTAGAAAACCTTCTGCGATTTTGGAAGAAATCGAAGGAATGTTCGGCGCTCCTGAATTTACAATCGAGTAAAGATAAAACAATAAACAAAGACGGTATTTTCCAAATCGGAAAATACCGTCTTTGTTTATTTGTGTGTTCTTGGTAAAATTGTTGTTGTTGTTACTTTCTTCTCTTTTATATCGACGGAAAGAGAAGAAAGTAACCAAAGAAGAGAAGCCACTCTTTTCCCTGCGGGGCGTGCTCGAGCTTAGGCTCTCGCCAAAGAACGGTATATTTGATGAGTTAACTCATCAAATATATTTCGGGTTTCAGAGGGAAACCCTGATTTATTCGACTGTGTGCATAAATCTTGCAAGCCGGTAATATGAAAATTTCTGTAGGTGTTATAATTTAAAAGTAAAGGCGCGATTTAAACAATCTCGTGTGATGGTAAAAATGAAGAAGGTTTATATAGAGACACTTGGGTGTCAAATGAATAAGTCGGATACTGAAAGAATGTCTGGGATGCTTTCTTTTATGGGCTATGAGGTTATTGACGAGGTCAAGGATTCCAGAAGCGCCGATTTGTTGATTATCAATACATGTTCGATTAGACAACTCTCCGAGGACAAGGCTTATAGCAGGCTCGGACTTTGGGGCAAGTGGAAGCGAACAAGAAAAAATTTAAAAATAGTATTTTGCGGATGCGTTGCCCAGCAGGCAAAAGAAAGTGTGTTCAAAAGAATGCCATACGTTGATTTGGTTATGGGCACTCATAACATTTACGAACTGCCGGATTTGATTTCAAGGATTGAAAAAGGCGAGAAAGTTTGTGCGGCAGGTGACATCCTGGTTAAGGAAAAAGATTTGGAGATAAGACGTGAAAAGGGAGTTAACGCTTGGATTACTATTACAGAAGGCTGCGATAATTATTGTACCTACTGCGTTGTTCCCCACACCAGGGGCCGCGAGCGCTCAAGAAGCTTGGAGGTTATTTTAAATGAGGCGAAAGACGCTTTAGCTAATGGGTTCAAGGAGATTACTTTGCTCGGCCAAAACGTGGACAGTTTCGGTAAGGATCTTGAGGGCGACATCAATTTGTCCATGCTTTTGAGAGAACTGAATGCTCTTGAGGGAAATTTCAGAATAAGATTTACCACTTCTTACCCGACTGATATTACTGACGAACTTATCGAGACTGCGGTTTCGCTTGATAAGGTTTGTGAGTGCTTTCACATACCTATGCAATCAGGGTCTTCGGCTGTGTTAAAAAAAATGAACAGACGCTACGACAAGGAAACTTACATCAAAATCGCCCAAAAAGTCAGAGAAAAGGTCAAAGATGTTACAATAACAAGCGACTTTATCGCCGGATTTCCGGGTGAGACCGAAGAGCAGTTTCAAGAGACGCTGGACGTTATAAAAGAGCTGGAATTGGATTACTCAAACACGGCAGCTTATTCACCCCGAGAAATCACTGTGGCGGCTAAGTGGACGGATTTGTTCTTGCCCGAGGATGTCAAGATTGATAGATTGGTGAGATTGAACAATCAGGTTAAGGAAAGTTGCGTAATTTCAAACAAAAAATACATCGGGCGCGAGTTGGAAGTGTTGGTTGAGAAATTCTATAACCATAAGGGCAAAAACATCCTCACTGGACGCACCCGCAATAACAAAATTGTCCATATTCCAAGCGACGAAAATCTTGTTGGCCAATTCGTGACGGCAAAAATCGCCGGCGCAAAAACTTGGTATTTAAGCGGGATAATTGTATAAAATTCAAGTCTCGGTTATAATCTCACAATGATAAAGCCAGTTGTTACCAGAAATTTGATGTTAGAATTTGTTCCAGACAAAGTCGTTCCAGCAGTTGAAATAAACCCCAACAGGGTTTTCAGGCTGAATGATGAGGATGTAAAATCTGGAGTGGTTGTTTACTTGATGAGCCGTGAACTCAGACTGGAGGACAATTGGGGGCTACTTTTTGCTTTTAATTTGGCTCAAGACAAGGGTTTAGAGTTTAAAGTGATAATTTCGCTGGAACCAAATTTTTATTCCAAAAGGCAACTTGAATTTATGAAATCGGGACTAGAAACACTTGAAAATAACTTGGCACAGAACAATATTGAGTATGAATTTCTGAATGGCGAGTCGAATTTTGACAAAATAGGGGCACTTGTTGTGGATTTCAACCCAATGAGTTTAAAATTAAACCTTGCCCAAAATCTTAATTTTGCTGTGTTTGAGGTAGATTCGCACAACATAATTCCTGCTAGATATATTTCAGACAAAAAGGAATTCTCGGCGGCGACGTTGAGGCGAAAGGTCTACGGCAATCTCGGGGAATTTTTGACTGAATTTCCTCAGCCTTTTATGGTCAATAAGGGCGAAGCAGTTTTCAAAATGGAAGATTTTATCGAAAACAAACTAGAGAACTACAATCAAGACAAAAACGATCCCAACAAGGATGCTGTTTCATGCATGTCCAAATACCTGCATTGCGGGCAAATATCCGCTCAAAGAATAGCACTTGAGGTGCTCAAATCAGATGTTTCAAGAGTAAACAAAGAGGTTTATCTAGAGGAATTGATTGTTAGAAAAGAGCTGGCAGATAATTTCTGCCTCTATGCTCCCAGTTATAAGACTCTTGAGGGGATACTCGATTGGGCAAAAGAGAGTTTGAACGCCCACAGAGCTGATATTAGGTCTTACGTTTATGATTTGAAAGAATTTGAAGCCGCCAGCACCCACGACAAGCTTTGGAACGCTTGTCAGAAATGTTTGACAAAAGAGGGGAAAATCCACGGTTATTTGAGGATGTACTGGGCAAAAAAAATACTTGAGTGGTCAAGTTCGCCAGAAGACGCTTTAAATATTGCGATTTATCTCAATGACGAGTACGCTCTGGATGGCAGCGACCCAAGCGGTTACGTCGGAATTCTCTGGTCAATAGGAGGAATTCACGATAGACCATTTACAAACAGACTTGTTTCGGGTAAAATCAGGTACATGAATTTAAATGGCTGTAAAAAGAAATTTGATGTTTCAAAATATATCGAGGAAAGCGAGAAAAGCTAGATGGCTTGGTTTTTTCGTCTTGTTTTGACCGTCGCGTGTTTTTGGCTTTCTGCCTGTGTTCCAGTTTTGGCAATGCAGACTGTTTTTAACGTTCCTAGTGCCGACGTCACTGAAAAAGGGCATCTGTTTTTGCAGCAGGAAGCCCAATTCAGGGGATGGAATCCGGATGCTTTTTTCAACGGCACTACTTTTTCTACTGTCGGAATCGGACACAACACAGAAATCGATGCAACTCTTTTTAACGTCGCTGCACCCGCTTCCAGTAATATTTCTCTGGGTGTTGGTTTTAAATCAGCTATCCCGATTCCAGGATTAAAAGAAAAGTTTCCCGAAAGAGAATACAAGTTTACTGTCGGGAGTAATGTCTTGATTGGACTGGAGGGAAATGGTGTCGGAAACTGGACTTACGCCCACCTGAGTGGTAGGGTTCCAAAAATTAACACTCGACTGACGGCTGGTATGAGTTACGGAACGCGACAGGTTTTTGGGGAAAATTCCACATGCTTTATTGCGGCCGTGGAGCAGCCGATTACCAAAAAAGTCACCTTGCTTGGGGATTGGTTCTCTGGGGATGAACATTTTGCAGGGTTTCTTATAGTGGGAGCAAGTTACGCTCTGCCGAAGAACAATACTCTTTATGCCGGTTATCAAATCCCAAATTCACCTGGTAACGGGGTTTCTGGGTTTGTTGTGCAGCTTGCAAAAATCTTCTAGCTTAAGCTTCTCATGTTTAGTTATGTAAAAGAAAGGCCATTTGCTGTTCAAAAAAAGTGTTTTGTTGTTTTATAATTCTTGTTGTAGCAGCGTGTGGAAAAAATGAATATTTTGAAAGTTAATACAATTAATAGTATTTCTTTTACAAGAGCAATCAGGCCTGATGAGGAAAAAGATTACGCTCAGACGAATGCTGATGCCAAAAAATTTCTAGGAATAAAAAATCTTGCTTTGGTTTTGCACGGTTCAAGCTTCCCTCAAGCGGATAAAGATTTATTTATTGGTTCGCCATTTAACGGCAAAGCCGTAGAAGTTAACGACTTTTTAAAAATGCACGGATTTGATTCGATTCAACTTGGGCCTCCCGGATTAATTAAGCAGACAGAGGCAAAAGAAAATCCTGATTATTCACCATATATTTCTTCTGTCAATTCAAAGAATTACCTTTTTGCTGACATGTCCAAATTGGCGACCGGCGCGTACGCAAATATCCTTAATAGTGAAGATATAAATGCTGAAACTTCAAATGATTATGATAAATCCACCATGACTGATTTCGAAAAAGCCTTCGGTGCATACGACAGACTATTCGAAAAAGCTTACGAGAACTTGACTTTAAATGGCGATGCAAATGCAAATAAAATACAAGCTCAATTTGATAGATTTAAGGATAAATCCGTCGAGTGGCTTGAAAATGATGCTCTATTTGAAGTTTTGAAGAAAAAACACGAAACCTCTAATATCGAGCAGTGGCCAGATCTAGAAAAAAATCTAATTAGCTACAAAAACGACCCAGAGTCTGAAAACCACCAAGCGGCAGTTGAGTTAGTCGACAAATTATCCGAGACTAACTGCAAAGAGATTGAATTGTACAAGTTCAAACAGTTCATAATGGAAAAACAGGAAAAAGAATTTAATCAAGAATATCCAAATAAGCTCCAATACATTTCTGACGCCATCATCGGCTTTTCTACCCGCGATTTCTGGGGGAACCAAGAAGCCTTCATGGGTGATTACAGAGTCGGATGTCCAGGTGGCGGTGAAGGTTGTGAAGGCAACAGCGCAAACCAAACTTGGGGAATCCCGGTTGTAAATCCAAAAACCCTGTTCAACGAAGACGGCTCTTTGGGCAAGGGCGGATTGATGTTCAAACAAAAATTTGAGAACCTTCTTGATACCTACCAAAATATAAGAGTTGACCACGTTTTGGGGCTTATTGATCCTTGGATTTACGACAAAAATAACGTCGAAGTGGTTAAAAATAAAGAGGGCAAAATAATTTCAACAAACGCCCACGGCGCATTTTTGAGCGACAAAAACAGGGAGGGTTCTTTTGACCCTAAAGGCAACTATCCGAAAATTTTAGAAAAAATCCTTCTCCCTCTGCTAAAAGAAAAAAATCTTAGCGTAAATGACGTCGTTTGGGAAAGCCTAGGGCACGAAACAAACACGTTCAAAGAAGTTTACCATAACAAACTTCATTTGCCGGGCATTGTTGACTTGAAATGGGATAAGGGCGAAAATAAATCAGGGGATAATTGGTTGTTGTTGTCCACACACGATGATCCTCCTTTTGAAAAAATAGCTGAAAAGAACGACGATAAAAGCCGTGATTATTATGAAAAAAACAAGAGCTGGGCGATGAACCCGTCTTATCTGATGGGATTTATGCACCCTGAAAAAACAGACAAGCAGCGAGCACCGTTAATTAAAAATTTAGATTGGGATACAAGGCTTCGGGTCATAACCAAAAACCAAGAGCTGATGAGATGCGGCGAAAAAATCCAAATTTCATTCATGGATTTCTTCGGATTGGACAAAGCTTATAACGAAAAAGGGCACCTCAATAAGGACAATTGGAAATTGAGATTGTCAAAAGACTACAAAAAAGACTACTATAAAACTTTGGAAAATAAAGATGTTGAATGGCACAAAATCGCCCTCAATATGCCTGAACTTCTAAAAAGGGCCGTGATTTCAAAAATTTATACCTCCGGCAAGCCGAAAAATGAGCAGCAAGAAGATTTAAAAAATGCAAAACTTTTAATCAACAAACTTGACCGTTACGAAAAAATTCTGTACGAAAAAGAAGCAGAAAAAGTAAATGTAAATTAAAAAAGGTAGCAATGGCTACCTTTTTTTAAGCATATTCTTGCATTCTAAATAAACAGATTTGATTTTGAGCTGTTGGATTCAGCGATGAATTTCGCCACTCCGCCGATTTCGACTCCGTCAATCAGCTCTTCCTCTTTTATTCCCATAACGTCCATCGACATGTTGCACGCGATGAATTTTACCCCGTTGTCCTGTGCGGATTGGATAAGTTCTTTGAGAGACAGGACGTTTTTGCTTTTCATTACCATTTTCATCATCCAGGTGCCCATTCCACCCATATGCATTTTGGACAAAATAAGTTTGTCTGCCCCTTTTGGCATCATAAAACCGAACATTATTTCTATCAGGTTTTTTTTGACGTTAACGAACTGGGATTTTCTCAAAATATTCAGCCCCCAGAAGGTGAAAAACAGCGTGACTTTTTTCCCGCTCGCGACCGCTCCGTTCGCTATAATAAAAGCCGCCAGTGCCTTGTCCAAATCGTTCGAAAACACGACAAGTGTGTTTTTGTCTTCGGAATCTTTGACGGTTGGACTCTGCGACCCTTTTTGAATGGTTGCTTTTATTAATTTATTTTCTTTAATCAGCCCCACCAAAGTGTTTCCGGTTGACTGGCACCAGCCTTCAATATCAGAGGCGAAGCCCGCATCGGTCGTCGAAATTTCTATAAATTCCCCTTCGGCAATTTCTTTTACCGTGCTGGATAATTTCATTATTGGCCCTGGGCACTGGAGCCCGCAAGCGTCAATTTTTATTGTTCTTTCTGGTGAAATGCAACTTGTTTTAATCTTGTTGTCATTTTTATTGTCCAGAATAATACCCTGTTTATTTTTGACGATTTCTCTGTAAAGCCAGAATCCGCCTGAAAAACTCGAAATATTGTCAAATCCTTTTTGGACAAGTATTCTTGACGTAACATAGCTGTTAAACCCTTTGTCGCAAAAGAGGACAACCTTTCTGTCTTTCGGGATTTCATCCAGTCTGTTTCTGATTTCTGTTGCAGGAATGCTGAAAGCACCCTCGATAGTTTTGAGGTCAAAAGAAACTTTCGGTCTGACGTCAATCAGGTATGAATCTTTCAGGTCTTGGTAATATGCCGGGTTTGTCAATTCCTTCAATATGTTGTCGGCCGCCATTCCGACCACGTTAACGGGGTCTTTCGCTGACGAATATGGAGGCGCATAGCACAATTCACTGTCGATTAAGTCCTGCACTTTGCCGCCCATTCTCATGACAGAGGCAATTACGTCAATCCTTTTTTCCGCCAAGTCCATCCCAACGGATTGCGCTCCGAGGATTTTGCCTTCTTTTGTGAATAGGAGTTTTATCATCAAAGGGTAGCTTTCAGGGTAATATGACGCGTGAGAATTTCCCCAAATGTAGACTTTTTTATACTCAATTTCTTTTTTGTTCAGTTGTTTTTCGTTGTTGCCGACGCTCGCCACTGTCAGGTCAAAAACCTTTACTACGGCTGTTCCTTGGGTGTTCTTGTAGGTTGACTTGGCCGAATCTAGGCCAGCTATGTTGTCGGCTATTATTCTCCCCTGCCTGTTGGCCGGTCCAGCCAGAGGGATAAGGGCTTTTGAGCCGTCCACAAAGTCTTTTATTTCAACGCTGTCACCAGCTGCGTAAATATTCTCGTCCGAGGTCTGCATAAATTCGTTGACTATAATCCCCGCACTCTGCCCGATTTCAAGCCCGCAGGCTTTTGCCAGTGAGGTTTCAGGTCTTACTCCGATGGCAAGAATAGCTATGTCGTAAGATATTTTTTTGTCTGAATTTAAAATAATTTCGTTTTCTTCAAAGCTTTTTACTCCGTCAGAGAGAAGTAAGTCGACCCCGTTATCTCTCATTTGATTTTGGGCAAAGCTTGCAATATCACCATCCAAAGGGGCCAAAATTTGGTCAGAAAGTTCGACAAGAGAAGTGTTAATTCCTAAATGGGCAAGGTTTTCAGCCATTTCAACTCCGATAAAGCCCCCGCCAATTACAACAGCGTTTTTGACCGAGTTCCGGTGGACGAAATCTTTTATTTGATCCGCATCGTTGAGGGTTCTCACGGTGAAGATGTTTTTGTTGTAAAGTTCGGCCAACCCTGGAATTGGCGGCTTGATAGGGTTAGCCCCGAGCGCCAGCACCAATTTGTCGTACTCTATTTCATATTCGTTGTTTATGGTTACAAATTTCTTATCTCTGTTTATGGCAGTCACCATTGAATTCAGTTTGACCTCGACATTCAATAAGTTCTTGAATACCCCTGGATTTGAAACTAACATTTTGTCTCGGTCGGAAATTACGTCCGAGCAGAAATATGGCAAGCCGCAGTTTGCAATAGAAATCTCGTTTGTTTTTTCTAAAATTATTATTTGGGCGTTTTCATCAAGTCTTCTCAATCGAGCCGCACAGCTTGCCCCAGCCGCTCCGCCTCCAACTATTACTATTGACATAATTCAATCTCCATCGCACTAATTATTTTTTTCGTCTTTTCGTTTGTGATTCTATAACAAATCTGGGTCCCGTTTTTGAATCCGGTAATGATTCCGGCGTTTTTCAGTATATTCAAGTGTTGGGAAACCGTTGGCTGCGGAACCTGAAGTTTTTCAACCATCAAAGAAACGTTACATTCGTCCTTGGTCATAAGGCCGCAAACTATCTTCAACCTTACAGGGTGAGCCAGTGCCTTAAATATTCCCGCGTAATTTTCCATACCAATCTTCCGTATTTACTATCACAATATTAGTATATTCTAATATTTGTATGTTGTCAAGTGGGTGAAGAGTGAGGGGTGAAAAGTGAAGGGTGAGCTGATGTTTTCGAGTTTCAAATGGTCGGTGTGCCTACGTGCGTAGCAGTGTCACTATTGGAGATTTTAGTTGCAGTTCGGATTATGTCAGCATGCCGTGACGCCATTTTCTACGGCTCATTCTTCGCCTTGAAAAGAAGGCAAAAAAAAACCTCTCATCGAAATGAGAGGTAAGCACTAAGCAATCAGAAGAGTTGAGGATTTACAACTCTATCATAAGCCTATGCCTACCTTAAAACATTGCACAAAGTAATTAGATGTATCCTACTTTAGTCCCATTTTTCCAACACTTCTTTTATCATATAAAAGGAGCCGCAAACGACCGTTAGTCTACTCTTTTGGTTTTCAAAATCACCAAACTGTTTTGAACCAAACTCGTAAGCTCCACTCAGCTCTTCAAAGGTACAGGAATTTGGGTTGTCGAAGGAATGAAAATATACCTCGTCTTTTTCGGTAAAGAGATTTTTCATCATCAGGGGATAATCTTTGTTTCTTAAACACCCGAAAACGAAGTTGAAACCCTGGTTTGGAAAATAGTGATTTAGGCTCTCTCTCAGGGCTTTTGCACCGTTGGGATTATGTGCCCCGTCTACCAAGAGATTTTTTTCTTTTAAAAGCTCGAACCTGCAAGGGTGAATCACTTTTTTCAATCCTAATTCGACTTGTTCATCAGAAATTTTAAACCCTTTTTTAAAGTCGTCTTCGCTCAACACCTCAACTGCCATTAAAACAAGCGAAATATTTTCTCGCTGCCAAAGCCCCAAAAGCGAGCATTCCGGTAATTGGTCAGGGGTTTCTACTAAATAAACAGGCGACCCTTTTTCAGCCGCGGTTTTTTTAATTATTTCAACCCCGACGTTGTTTACCCCAGCGATGACAGGGCAATTCTGCTTTATTATTCCGGCTTTTTCGGCCATGATTTTTTCAACTGTGTCGCCTAGCCTTTCGGTGTGGTCAAAATCTATATGGGTGATTATTGAGCAAAGGTTCGACTTTATTATGTTTGTTGAATCTAGCCTTCCGCCCAGCCCAGTTTCCAAAACCACTACTTCAACCTTGTTTTGGGCGAAATATTCAAACGCGACAGCGGTGAGTATTTCAAATTCTGTAAGCGGGATGTCGTTTTTTTGGGCTAGTTCTGTTATTTTTATTATTTTCTTTGCGAAAACTTCTTTGTCTATTTGAACATCGTTGATTTTTATTCTTTCGGTGTATTCAAAAATGTGCGGGCTGGTAAAAAGCCCTGTTTTAATCTTGTTGCTTGTAAAAACAGAGCTCAACATTGCACATACCGACCCTTTTCCGTTGGTTCCTGCGATGTGGACGAACTTTAATTTTTCTTGCGGGTTGCCCAAAATTTCAAGGATTTTTTCAATCCTCTCCAGCCCCATATTTATGTGAAATTTCCCCTGCGAGGTCAAAATATCAAGAGCTTGCTTATAGATTATAGACTTCTTTTCACTTTTCACTTTTTACCTTTCAATCAGCCCTTTAAGCTGGTTCACGATTGAAGTCGTCGCATCCAGCTTTGCCAACTCTCGTGAGTTTTTCTGGATGGTGTGGAGTTTTTTCTCGTTGTCCAAAAGTTGTTCAATTGCAATCAAAAGGGTGTCTCTTGTGGTGTCGGCGTCCTCAAGATACAATGCAGCTCTTTTCTCCACCATAAATTGTGCGTTTTTCCGCTGGTGGTCGGCCGCCGCATGCGGGTAAGGAATTAAAATCGAGGCAATCGAACAGGCGCAGAGTTCTGATAAGCTCAAAGAGCCAGCCCTTGAAACAGCTATGTCGCTTGCTTTTAAGACGGTTGTCATATTGTCAAAATAAGGTTTTACTATAAGTTTTTTGTTCTGTCTGAATTCTGGGTAATGTTCTTTGAGTTTTTCAACTGTTTTTTCGTAATTTTTTTTGCCTGTTTGGAAAATTATCTGAAGGTTGTGGTTTTCCAGCAGTGTTTTCAAAATTTCACTCGATGCGCTGTTGATAGATTCTGCGCCCTGTGAACCTCCCATAACGCACAAGGTGAGGCTATTTTGAAGCCCCAATTTTTCTCTGGCATCTTGTTTTGATAAGGTTTTGAATTCTTCCCTTATCGGGTTTCCGTTCAGATGGATGTGGTCGTTTTTTAAATACTGTTTTGCGCACTCAAATGAAATCGAAACGCATTTTGCCATCGGAGCGATGTATTTTGATACTATCCCTGGCTGGGCGTCGCAGTCGTGTATCATAAATGTCGTGCCTGTTAGGTTTCCGGCAAAAAGTGCAGGGGCAGAAACGTACCCGCCGGTTCCAAAAATTGCATCCGGTTTGTATTTATAAATGTAGAAAACAGCTTTTAGGATGGCAAACTGGAGGGTGAAAAACCATTTTACGGTGTTAAAATTGAGTTTTCTCGGCATCCCCTTGATTTTTATCGGCAAGAACTTGTAGCCCATTTTTTTTGTAATTTCGAATTCCAAATTGTCCGGGTTTCCGACGTAATAAATTTCCTTGGTTGAAGGGTCTTTTTTTAGCTCTTCGCAAACGGCAATCGCAGGGTAGATGTGTCCGCCGGTCCCACCGCCTGTGATAAAGTAGGTGTATTTCTTTGAGTCTTTTTTATTATATGTGTCTGACATTTGAATTTACCCTAATCTTTTTCACTCTTTTTTTGGAAATATTCAGTAAAATCCCGACCATGAACATAGAAACCATCAAGGATGAGCCTCCGTAGCTTATAAAAGGTAGCGGAACGCCGGTTGCCGGTAAAAAGGAACTTGCTACGCTCATATTCAAAAAAGCCTGGAATCCTATCGAAAACGTAATTCCTGTCGCCAAAAGTTTTCCGTACATATCTGGACATCTTGCTGCGATTAGAAGTCCGCGATGGATAAGAGTCAAAAACAGTCCAATTACCAATAGACATCCGATAAAGCCCAATTCTTCACCAATCACGGCAAAAATAAAGTCAGTGTGTGCTTCGGGAAGCCACGCCAATTTTTGTTTTGAGCTTCCGTACCCGACGCCCCAAAACCCTCCGGTGGCGAACGCTACAAGTGACTGTATGACGTTATATCCAGCACCTAATGGGTCAGCTTCAGGGTTAATCCATGTTGTGATTCTTGACAATTGGTAAGGTTTTATTATATTGGTTGCACTTGCAGTGAAAACGGCAAAGATTGCCGCTGCTCCGAGTCCTACAAAAACCTTTAAAGGGCCGCCCGCGCTGATGTACATTATAAGAGAAGTCATGCCGAGCAGAATAACCATACTGAGGTTTGGCTGTTCAAAAACCATAAAAATCATAGCTAAAATAGGCAAAAAATAAATCCATTTGCTGCTGTTCACTTCGCAGTTTTTATAAAAAGCACTCGCTAGAAGTAGTACCACGGCAGGTTTTGCGAATTCCGAAGGCTGGAATTGGAAAAAACCTATGTTTATCCATCTTTTCGCTTCGTTTACTGTAACTCCAAGCGGGGTGTAGTTTACGAGCGCCAGCAGTACCAGAACAAAAATTGCGAAAATCATTGTCGTTGGCACAAGGTTTTTGTAATTGTAGTTGGTGAAAAATTTCAAACCCAAAAATCCGATAACCAAAAATAATATTTGGTTAAAAGCAAATTTCGCCGGATTTATACCCATTTCCATACATTTTGGTGCGCTGGCAGAAAAAATCGCCATAATTCCAAGAATGACTAAAAACGCCACGACTACCAATAGAGTCCTGTCGGGGGCAGAAATTATGACGCTCATTTGAGGTTCATAATCACTTGGTCTTTTATTTTGATATTTTTGATAGGACATATTCTTTAAAAACTTTTCCTCTATCTTCATAACTATTAAACATATCAAAACTCGCACAGGCAGGGGATAGTAGAACCACCTCAGGGTTGAGTTCGATTGCTTTGTCTATTGCACTTTCAAGTGTCTGTTCAAAAATTATATTATTAAATCCGTTTTGTTGCAAGTTTGCGTCGAAACGTTTACCTGCTTCGCCGATTAAAACAACCGTTTTGATGTGGTTTTTAATTTCCTCGCAAAACTCGGTCAAATCAGTGTTTTTGTCCCTGCCGCCAGCTATCAGAACGGTGTTACCGTTATTGAAAGATTTTATCGCAACGATTGCAGCTTCTGGGTTTGTGGCTTTTGAGTCGTTGTAAAAAGTTGTGCCGTCAGATTGGCAGACCTTTTCTAGGCGGTGCTCGGGTGCCTGAAAACTCCCTATTGCAGATTTTATTTTTTCGTTTTCAACCCCGGTGAGTTTCGCTACAATCACCGCGCACATTACGTTTTGTAAATTGTGTTCACCTACAAGCGGGCAATCTTTCAGGTCGATAACTCGCTCTTCATTTTTGTTTCGTTTGAAATAAACCCCATCGTTCTTTAAATAGCAGCAGTTGTTTTCAACTTCTTTTCCAAAAAGGAAGATTTCGCTTTTTACAGTTTTTGAGAACTCCAACAACCGTTCGTCCGTTCCGTTAAAAATCGCAAACGCTGGGTTTTGCGGGAAGGTGAAAATTTTCGCTTTTGCATCAAAATAATTCTCTAATCCGCCGTGCCAGTCCAAATGGTCTGGCGTGAAATTCAGCCAGCACGCAATTTGGGCTCTGAAAACTTTGCTCATAGCAATCTGATAGGAGCTCATTTCGCAAACAAAATAGTCGACTTCCGTCTCAAGCAAGTCACACGGCGGGTTGCCGATATTTCCGCAGGCAAATGCCTTGAATTCTTCCTGTAAAATGTGTGCAGTCAATGCTGTTGTGGTTGTTTTTCCATTCGTGCCGGTAATCGCTATAAACGGCTTAGGGCTTTCTTTATAGGCTAGTTCGACTTCCGAAATTACCTGAATTTTTTGCGCCTGCAATTTTTTAAATATTTCAGCGCGTGGAGGAATTCCTGGGCTTGCAACTGCAAGATAGGAATCCTCGATAAATTCATCAGAATGGCCGCCCATTTCGGTTCTAATCCCGATAGAGTTAAGTTCTTCGATAGTTTTTTCGTCCGACTCTTTTTTTTCTCTAAGTTCGGTTATGAAAACCTCTGCTCCGGCTTTGTTCAGGTGTTTTGCCGCAGAAATGCCGCTTTTTGATAATCCCAATATCAAAACTTTTTTATCGAACCAATTTTTCATTTTATACCTCAACACGAGATTCTTTTGCCCGCGCCTTTTCTGACTTATTATATCAACTACCAGTTTTGTTCTTTCACCGGCTCACAAGATTAATGCACTCGCCGTTTCTGAGGCTAGGAGGGTTTAGAGGCCTTGATTTGCTGAATCTCTGAACTTCTAATCTTTCGTTTCTTCCCATCACACCAAGCCGTGGTGGAAATAGTTGAACAACGTCACCGCAAGAATCGAAAATAAAAGTGAAATTAGTGCGAATCTTACCACGATTTGTTTTTCGCTCCATCCTTCAATTTCAAAGTGGTGGTGAATAGGGCTCATTCTGAAAACCCTTTTGCCCGTTGTTTTGAAGCTGATTACTTGAATAATTACCGACATTGTTTCGATAACAAAGACGCCTGCAAGAACAAGTAGCGAAAATTCAAATTTTCCCATAACAGCAAGGGTTCCGAGCAGTCCGCCAAGAGCCAAAGATCCGGTATCGCCCATAAATACTTCCGCTTTTGGCTTGTTATATCTTAGAAACCCAATCAAAGCACCTGCTACAGAAGCGGAGATTATAGCAACTTCCATCTGGTTTGAAATTACTGCAATTGCTGTGCAGGCCAAAAATGCCGGAATTCCCGACAAGGTTGCCAACCCATCAAGTCCGTCTGTTAGATTGAACGCGTTTGATGCTCCAGTAATTATAAAAATCCCAAGAAGAGGATAAAACCAACCCAGTTCATATATTTCATAGCCTATCTTGATATTTGTGCTGTGAGCCCAAGTTATGAAAATAGCTGGTAACAGTGCGATTGCAACCTGCCTTAAAAGCTTTCCTTTAGCCGAAAGACCTTTGTTTCCTTTACCTTTTATCTTTATAATATCATCCTGAAATCCTGCAAGAGTGTAGAAAAACAGGGTTATTAATATTATTAATGCAGTACTGGTAAGTCTTTGAGCCAACAAAAGAGTGATTATTGCTGCTATGATAACAGCACTTACAATGAAAATCCCTCCTGTGGTCGGAGTGCCGTTTTTTTGAGCGTGCCCTTCAGGAGCAACATCTTTGACGTACTGATTGAAAAGATGTTTTTTCAGCCATTCAATGTACGGAATTCCGAAGAGTAGGCATAAAATCAGTCCAAGCAAAAAAGCAACGGCTGTCATTATTATCATAAAAATTTCTCCTTAGTTTTGTACTGTAAAGCTAAACCCCACCTTGTTGATATCCCGATTTGGAATATTAGCCTTTATGAATTATCCTTTAAGTCGTTTATTATTTCCTCAAACTTCATTGAGCGCGAAGCTTTTAAGATTATTGTAGTCCCATTTTCCACATTATCAAGAATGTAACGCGAAGTTTGCAAATTTGTGTCGAAATTTTTTGAAAAAATGTTGTACCCGTTGAGTTTTAGGGTTATTTCGTTTGCAAGTTTTCCTATGGTAATTAATTTAACATTTTTACAATTTATCAGGTTTTTGCTTAGGAATTCTCCAATTTCTTTATGATAGCGCAATTCATCTTTTCCTAACTCGCCCATATCACCTAAAACGATGAGCAACGGTGGATGGTAGAGCTCCAAAAAAGTTTTCAAAGCTGCTTTTACCGATTCAGGGTTTGCATTGTAGCTGTCGTTTATTAATTTAAAACTTTTTTCGGTTTTTTTGATTTCCTGAATTTCCCACCTTTTTTCAATCGGGAGGTACTTTTTTAGCCCGTTTTTAATTTCGGAGGGTGCCATCCCGAGCTTTAGACCCATTTCGATTACTGCAAGTGAGTTTTGGATATTGTAATCCCCTTCGATATTCAATTCGTATTCATTTTTTTTGTAGATGAATTTTGAATAACCGATTTTTCGTTCGAGAATTTTTGTATCTTCGAGTGAAAAATAGGTCGTTTGAAGATTGAGAGGTGAAGAGTGAAGGGTTTTCTTGATTAGTTCGTCTTCGTGAGCAATTATTAGCCCGCCTTCTTTTTGGTGTTTAACGATTTCGCACTTCGCTTGTGCGATGTTTTCTTTTGAGCCTAGGCGGCCGATGTGGGCGGTTCCTACGTTTGCGATGATTGTGATGTCGGGGGTCGAGTATTTCGACAAAAGTTCGATTTCGCCCAGCCCTCTCATTCCCATTTCAAGAATCAAGACCTCGGTATCAATCGGCATGGATAAAAGGGTTTTGCACAAACCAATTTCGTTGTTGAAATTTAATTCTGATTTGTGGGTTTTGAAATTTTCGCTCGCCACGCAATATGCCATTTCTTTGGTCGTGGTTTTTCCGCTGCTTCCTGTTATGGCGACAGTTTTCGGGTTTATTTTATTCTTGTAAAAACCGGCAAGCTCTAAATACGCAACCAAAGTGTCTTCAACCTGCAAGACCAATTTCGCTTCATTACCCTCCCCTAGAGACTCTGCCGAGCCAAACAATTGATTATTGTTTGGCGAGAGGTTAGTCGAAATCTTTGATTTCGGTCCTCCCTCAAGGGGAGGACAACTACTTGAAAGATCTTTTCCCATCACAAAATAACCCACCGCACCCATTTCAAGTGCTTTGTCGATGAATTTTTCGCCATCAAAATTTTCGCCTTTTAAGGGCAGGTAAATTTCCCCATTTTTTATGGTACGGGTGTCGGTCGAAAAGTCAAATTTCAGGCCGTCTACCCCCTGCGATTTAAGTACTTTTGCACCCGTGGCTTTTAAAATTTCTTCCAACGTAAAATTCATTATTTAATTTTACTTCAAACAAGCCTAAATATGTAAACAGATTAAAAAAACTTGCAAAATTTGAAATAATATTGCAAAATATAATAATGGAAAATGTTAAATTCGATAAATATTCACTGATAATTGGCGGCAAAAGGGTTTTTGTAAGAAGCGGGGCGTTTCACTACTTCAGAACCCCGGGGCTTGAGCTGGCCAAAGACAGGTTTTTGAAACTCAAAGCCGGCGGCTACAATACCGTGGATATTTACTTCAACGCGAATTATCACAGCCCGTCCGAGGGAGTATACGATTTTGCGGGTATCAAAGATGTCAGAAAAATCCTTGAATTGGCGCACGAAATCGGACTGTACGTAATCGCTCGGCCGGGGCCTTTTATCAATGCGGAAATCAACGCCGGTGGCCTTCCTTTTTGGCTGTTGAGAAAGAAAAACGTAATCCCAAGAAACAGAATCGGGACCGAATACCAGTATTCGCCTGAGTATATGGAGTTTGTCGCAGAATGGTATGGCCAGATAATTCCGATAATAAAAGATTTCGACAACGTAATCGCCTTTCAGATAGAAAACGAGTACGCCACAGATGATATGGACGAAGGCTACATGCAGGAACTGTACCAGATGGCAAGAAAAGGCGGAATTACCTGCCCTATTTTCCACAACGACGCTTATTGCGCTGGGCTTTGGGCGGATTTGGTGGACATTTACGCTTGCGACGTTTACCCTTACATAAACCCAAGCCAGAACTGGAAACAGGACCATTTTTGCTTCGATACCCTTGACAACATTGAGGAAATGGTGCGATGTTTCAAAGAAGACGCTCCGATTTTTATCGCGGAAATGCAGGGTGGATGGTTCGACAAGTGGGACGGAATCGGCTACGAGGCGATGAGGGAAGTTTTGGGCGACCAGCAAATTAACATAGTGACAAAAACGGCCTTATCGCAAGGGGTTACGATGTTTAATCACTATATGGCGGTTGGCGGAACTTCGTGGGATAATCTTGCCTGTGATGAGGTTTACACCAGTTATGAATTCACCGCCGGAATTGACGAATACGGTAAAATCCATCCCAATTTCTACAAGAGTAAAGAGATAAATTACTTTTTGAATTCGTTTGGGCTAGAAAGCACTGAAATGCTCACTTCTGATGCCGAAATTTTGGTGGGGGAATATGAAAATATTTATGCCAGACGCAGGGCGGATATTGCAAACAAATGCCATTGGTTGTTTTTGAGGAACTTGAATCCAACTGAATTTGTCGCACAAGTATGCCCGACCTACTCTATTAGTTGCAATCCTTCGTACACGGTTCACTTGAAGCCTTATGATATGAAAATCATCGCAGAAAATCTTCAATTGAACGCGTGCAAAATTGAATTTTCTGACGTGGAGATTTTTGCAAGGGTTAAAAATGAGAACGACGAAGTTTTGTTTATGATTGCCGATGAGAATGCAAATATTTATTTAGAAGTGGAAGATGTCGGGCAAGAAAATCAAGCCACCGATGCGTCATTGCGAGCGGAGCGAAGCAATCCAAAAAAACACGTGATTTCTGGTAATAAAAAAGATTACGAAAACCTACAATACGAAAAAGATGGAAAAACAACCCAATTCCTGTTCTTGACCAGAGAACTTGCAAACAGAACTTGGGTCTTAAGGGATAATTGCACGGAGAAGGTTATTTTCAACGCTGATTTTGTCTACTCTAACGGAAGAATTGCGGTTTCTAAAACTACCGAAGTCGCCTATTTTGATTTGAAAAACGGGTTTTCAAAAAAGCATTTTAAATTCGAAGAGGAGTCAAAAACAATCAAGTTGAAAGATTTTGAAGTCAAATTTTGCGCTCCCGAAATCGATAGCCACTATGAGTATTCAAACTGGAAGAAGGTTGAGGGGGACTTAGATTGCTTATCCAATGAGGCTTACGATGAATTCGTCTGGTACAAGGCCAAAATCCCTAATTATTTGGAAGAAATCACCCTCAGCGCAAGACACCTTTTTGCGGTTTACATTAACGGCAGGGAAGTTTTGAACAGAAACAGCTATAAATATGAAAAGTTGAAGCAAATCGAGGAAACCATTTCTGTTCAGCTCGACAAGACGATTTTGGACAAAGAAACAAATGAATTGACGATTATGGTTCAAAATTTGGGATTTGACAAGGGTTTCTCCGGTGACACAAACCACCCGAGAGGGTTGGTTTCGTTTGAGGTCAAACCGAGTTGCGAAATTGATTTTTACGTCAAAGACAAACTTTCGCTCCAAAGAGGCGATTTTAGGGAAAGTGAAAATCCTTACTTGACAAAGCTTTCTACGACTTTTGATGTCGAATTTAAGGACGACATTATTTTTTCAAAATATTTGTCGATGGAAAATTTCCCTTACGACAGAGCGACGATATTTTTGAACGGGGTAAAAATCGGCAGGTATCTGAAAAACAGCCAAAATGTGTCCTTGCAGGAACGTTTTTACTTGATTAATACATTCCTAAAACCTCAAAATACACTGGATATAGTGGTTTGGGAAAAGGATTCAAACATAAAAACCAAATGGGACTTTAAATCTGAAATCAAATGTGTTATAATGCAAATAGGAGATGAGAATATTCATCAACTGCACTAGTTAACTAAAGATAGAATTGCGTCCAACTCGCCAAATGGATTTGAAGGAGTTGTGGCAAGACTAGAGGACGAAGCTACATTACCTCAAAAGGAGCCCCCCATGAGCATTATCCCCGAGTTTTTACTTAAACGAGTCTACAAAAAAGGATCTTTAAAGGAAACAGAAGACGGAGTATGTTTTGATTTGAAAAACGTATTAGGGCCCGGTTTCATCTGCGGATTTGGTTCGATTACGGTGAACGATTCCAAATTTGAGTCTCAGATGGTAAAATTTGTGACCCAGGGCGTTGAAATCAAAGCCGAAACTGTAACCGAAGAGAATCCGATTGGGTTTCGTTTGGGTCAAGAAGGCACTCTTATTTTGAAAGGCGCAAAATGCTTGAAAGACGGGATTAACCAGATTATTATCGAGCTGTTTAACCCAGAAGCAGGCAAGGTGAGCCTTTCACTGTCAGACAACTTCCAAGCCGCGTA
>Ga0247840_10000247_pt1 | contig 112539 bp, 99 predicted proteins | sample LaCruzMarch2015__FD_192404 | JGI IMG/M metagenome (GOLD analysis project Ga0247840, IMG submission 192404) | Freshwater microbial communities from meromictic Lake La Cruz, Castile-La Mancha, Spain - LaCruzMarch2015_17m | ecosystem: Environmental > Aquatic > Freshwater > Lake | place: Spain... | reverse complement strand
GACAAATTTTATTTCTGTATCTTTACCCATGTTGTTTAGTTTGGTTCGCAAAACAAACTTACAACATTGGGGGGAACCCTCCGCGGGTTTCCCCCTCTCTTAAAAAGTTAGTCGGTCAGTAGTGATATTTAATCAAGATTTTTAACTAATTTTGCAGCCCCTTAAAATCATACATCAATATTTATATATGGCTACAACAGCAGATATCAGAAATGGGCTGGTCATCGAATTTAACAACGACCTTTACAGCATTGTGGAATTTCAGCATGTGAAACCCGGTAAAGGACCAGCTTTCATTCGGACAAAATTAAAAAGTCTTAAGCACGGCCGCGTGATTTCCAACACCTTTGATTCAGGCGCCAAACTTGAAATTGCACGTGTTGAGCGCAGAAAATACCAGTACCTTTTCAAGGAAAATACGGATTACCATTTCATGCATACAGAAACCTTCGAACAAATCTATGTACCGGATAGCCTTATCAATGCCCCGCAGTTTTTAAAGGAGGGCCAGGAGGTTGAAATTCTTTTTCACGTTGATACTGAAACAGCACTTACCTGCGAACTTCCCCCATTCGTAGTCCTGAAAATCACCTATACTGAACCAGGTATGCGTGGCAACACGGCTACCAATACGCTCAAGGATTGTACCGTTGAAACCGGCGCCATTGTTAAGGTTCCTCTCTTTATTGGAGAAGGCGAGACGATCAAAGTCGATACCCGCACAGGGGATTATTCGGAGCGGGTGAAAGTATGAAATTTCCCAAGCCAATAACCCTTGCCGAACTTGCGGCTTCACTGAATGCGAAACCGATAGGCGATCCTGGATTCCTGGTAACCGGGATGAACGAAATCCACATGGTGGAAGCCGGAGATCTGACTTTTGTCGATCATCCCAAGTACTATACAAAGGCGCTCAACTCGAACGCAACAACGATTATCATCAACAAGGAGGTGGAGTGTCCGGCAGGGAAAGCGCTGCTTATCAGCGAGAATCCTTTCGACGACTATGTTTCATTGGCCATGCGCTTCAGACCATTCGAAAAGGCTTCGTCATCTGTCAGCGCCACCGCATATATTGGGGAAGGAACCACCATCCAACCAGGTGCTTTTGTTGGGCACCATGTAAAGATCGGCAAAAACTGTATTATTCATGCCAATGCGACCATTTATGATCACACTGTGATTGGAGATGATGTTATTATTCATTCCGGTGCTGTTCTCGGAGCGGATGCATTTTATTTTCAGCGTCGTCCTGAAGGTTGGAAAAAATTGGAATCATGCGGTCGTGTTGTCATTGAAGACAGGGTGGAAATCGGAGCCGCTACTACCATTGATAAAGGCGTTTCGGGCGATACAATTATTTCAGAAGGAAGTAAACTCGACAACCATATCCAGATCGGACACGACACCTATGTTGGACGAAATTGCCTGATTGGGGCACACTGTGCAATTGCAGGTGTTACGCGCATCGAAGACGATGTTATCCTATGGGCGCGTGTTTCGGTAAATAAAGATCTTGTTATTGGCAAAAAAGCCGTAGTCCTCGCCTTGTCAGGAGTCGATAAATCGCTCGAAGGTGGTAAAACCTATTGGGGTATACCCGCTGATGATCCCCGGAAAAAGTGGCGGGAATTGGCTATCCTGAGGCAACTGGCAGAAAATCGGAAAAAGTAACAGGATAACAGGATGACCACCTAACAAGTCATTGGTCATTGGTCATTGGTCATTGGTCATTGGTCATTGGTCATTGGTCATTGGTCATTGGTCATTGGTCATTGGTCATTGGTCACTTCCCTCCCCCTTGTGTACAAATCGAGGGCAACAATAGCTGCCATAAATCCCCAGACTGGAACCGAGGCTTTATCCGTATCAAGGAAATTATTCATGATTCCGTGGAAAAAATAGGTCATAAGCGCCAGCATGAGCGATAAAGTAAGCATCTTTACCTCCGGCTCATCCGAACGTCGGTAAACACGCATGGCGGTATGAATAAAAGACCATATCAAGACAAACACAATGATCATTCCCGGGAATCCCTGTTCAGCCAACGGACCAATATATTCACTGTGGGCATTTCCCTTATCTCCCGCATTGGTACTTATCAGCGTCTTTTCTTCAGACCGCTGAAATGGAGCATACTCAAACTGGTATGTTCCTGGCCCAAACCCGAATACAGGCCTCTCTGCAAACATACGTAATGCCGATTGCCAGCGATTGATCCGCTCAAGATTCGAATTATCGGTAGAAATATTGGAGATGGATCGAATATGCTCCACAAAATTGGCTGAAGGCCCTTGCCGGTTCTTTTCAAGCCGATCGAGTATTTGAAAAGAAAACAGATAAAAGGTGATCCCAAAAATGACGGAAACAAATAAAATCCATTTGAATTTGATCCGGAGGAGGATGATGAACAGAATCCCGAAGGCAAACGCAAGGCTGAGCCAGGCTGCCCGGCAAAACGAAAGAACCAGCGCCGTAAACAGGATCACCAACACAAGTACTGAGAAGAAACGGATCGTCTTTGAATATACATTGCTGAATGTAAACCCACAAAAAAGCGGGATATAAAGGGCGAGAATCGCTCCATAGGCTGTGTGATCGTTATAAAATGGTTCCATCACCCAGTGGCCTGCCTTTTCATCAAATCCCCAAAGCGAGTGGTTGTATGTGGTGTAAAAAATTACTCCGATAAGGGAAATGGCATAAAACCAGACAAAAAGGTTGATATTGGAACGTTTCCTGAAAAGTTGGATCCCCAGAATGTAAAATGGAATCACAAACCATAAGCGGGCAAGCAAATGTTTGAACGAAACCAGCGGAATATCACTGGTAATACAGGTAATGAGCATCCACACCAGCTGCAATCCGATTACAATCGTCAATGGGTGCGTCCATATCCTTTTGTCAAAATCATTTGCATAAATAATCTTGATGATGAATAACAATAAGACCCCAAGCATCATTGGCTCAGAAGGGAGCGACACGCCTACGTTAAAATCAAACTGGGTAATATTAATGGCCACCGGAGTCAATAACGTGATCAGGAGCAGAATTCTATCCAACGAATAAAAATAGAGGTAGATAACCCCCAGAAACAAAGGCATGAAGAACAACCAATAAACCTCGCGGGAAACGAAATAACAGTTCAGTCCGATGAATATCGCACTCAGGAAATAAAGGATGGTAATCCTTTGATTGCCGCCAGTTAGGTAACTCCGTATCGCTGCCAGTTTATCCTTCATTCCTCTCAGTTGAGAAGCTGCGGAATTTGCTTCGTTCTATTGCACCAATGATCAGTATGGCCATGAAAAAAGCAGCCAACGTGCTAAATACCACAATGATCCACCGGATAGGATAGGCATTTCTATCAGCCACAAAAGGTTTGCTTAGTACATTCACATAGGTGTAATCACGGTTGTAATCAAGCAGGGCCCGGTCGGCATCCATCTTCATGGCACTGAATGCGCCCGCTTCGGAACGCATCATTTCTGAAAGCAGGAGCATCTCACCACCCTTTTCCTCCAGGTTTTTCTTCATCGCCTTCGCCTCAGCCGAACGCACAGAGCCACCCCCGGTACTCAAATAGGCACGCAGAACCTCTCGTGTTTGCGCCTCATACTGTAAGATTCCGTACTTGATTCCCAACTCCTCCGCCCGTGTTTTCAGTGAATCCAAAAAACCCCTCTTCACACCCATGATGTAATTATAGTTGAAAACCACCTCCCCAAACTTTTCTTTATGCATGGCCCTGATCTTCTTGTTGTAGGCTTCAATCATGGCATTGATCAGATCCCTTGCCATGATGGGATCCTGATCCCATATTTCAATTTCAACGGCCTCAAAAGGGGTCTTGTTGACATGAACCCGTTGGCTGTATTCCCAAACCAAGGTGCTCTCGAAATGGGTGTAGCTGGAATCGATTCCCCAGTGTTTTGCGAGGTTAAACTTTTTAACCAATGAATCGCGTATGTCTCTCGACTGGAAAATCTGAAGGCTCTGCTCTGTCTCACTTTCATCGGAATAGGGGGAAATATTGGAAGGATATAGCAGACAGGTCGATTTGTACAAGGGCGTGATAAATATCGGGCTTGAAAACAATATGGACAGCAGTATCGCTGCCACGATAACCACAGCAAGCTGCAACCTCCATTTAAGTACTATTTCAATAATATTTTTACTGTTGAAAAAATTGTCCATACCTTGGATTTTTATTATTGTCCGAGTTGAAATTTTTTATGTGAATTATACGCAGAGATTTTTTCAATAATCATGATGATGATGATCGACATAAAAAGCGCAGAAACCATTGAAACTGAAATAATAAGCCACCGGATGGGATATGATTTTCGTTCTGCTTTAAATGCATCACTTACGACAAATTTTTGAGGGAGATTCTCCTCTGCATCGACCTTTGCCTGTTTGTATTTGGTTTCCAACAGGATGAGCTGCTCTGTTTTAAATTCAAGCGCATTTTTCAATGCCATATAGATCCCGCCATATTTTCCAAGGATATCAAGTTTCTTCTGAAGGGCTGCCTGCGCTGTTCTGTTCCCGTTCATGATGGCAATGGCATTTTGCTGGTTGAGTACCTGCGACTGGTATTCTACATCATTTACACCAAGGCTTCCCAACTTAATCAGTGAATCTACAATCTGGTCCTTCTCCGATTTCATCGAATTATATTCAGCTGCCACCACCTCATATCCCTTAACTGAACGTTGTCGCATCATATCGTTTTTCACAGAATCAAGCAACGAAGCAATGGTATTCGCAATATCAGCGGCAAACTGAGGATCTTTATCGTATACGGATATCTCCACAGCCATGAACTCAGTTCTCCTGAACGTAATGTTGTTATCATACTCTTTAAAGAGGAAGGAGTACTTAGAATTTGAGGTGCTGTCAATCTCATAATGTTGCATCAGATTAAATTTGCGCATGATGCGGTCACGTATCTTATTTGAATTCAGTATCTGAAGAAGCTGTTCAGCCTGACCATCCTCTCCGAAAGCGGTTATATCCTGCCCTTTAACCGATTGTTCATTTAACAAAGACTTGGATATGGAACTGCTGCCTGCCGGGAACATAATGACTGTTGATTTGTATTTGGGTGTTATGAACCATGGGGATGAAAAAAACCAAGAACCCACAAGCGCCACCAACAACACAATAAACAAGGGTTTGCGCCATCTGTAGAGGAAGATTACGAGATTTGAGGAGTCGAAATCTTCTGCTTTTTTAATTTCATTGGTCATAGGAGAAATATCATTATTGTTGCCAAAGTTAGGCAATTATACGGAAACTCCGACAGGAAGTTACAGGGGAACCCTAAATATTCAACGGCCTTCGCGCAGGATATTCATCAATGACCGCAAGCTCCATAGCCGCAAAAAGGCAGCCAGGAAAACAGAGGCAATCAGCATAAGTGCAAAGTTGCCAAGCCACGCTTTCTGGGCCGGTAAAAATGACCAGTGGATGATATACATCTTTGACAACATATTGAAACAAATCACCCCAATTAGGAACAGAAAGAGGGTTAGCAGGTAATGGTAGTTTACTTTAAACCTGAAAATTCGCTGAACCATAACGACTTGCAGAAAAGCCATGGTAAACTGTGTTACAAGGCTTGAAATTGCAGAACCCGGGGCCAACATGTGCGGAATGAGCAGATAATTCAGTCCAAAGTTGATCAACAACCCAATCAGTGCAATGTAATTCAACTGCGTTAAGTTGCCGTTGGCAGTAAGCAATGTGCCGAAGATGTATGTGGTAGAAACTGCAATAAAACCCAGAATCAGGATCTGAAATACCTGCGTCGAAGCTTCAATATGGGAATCATAGAGTAAGTTTATCAATTCATAACTATAGAAGAAGGATCCAAATGCAACGATTATGGCCAGTGTGATCACGATGGTAAATGAAAGTTTCAGCATGTGCTCTATGGGCTGCTTTTTCTTGATCATCTTCGAGAATATCGGGATCAGTAACACCGAAAAAAGATAGGCGATCATATTGGCTGCATCAAGAAGTCGGAATCCTGAGGCATAAATGCCGGCCTGCTCATTGCCCATTTTATCGGGAAGAAGACTTTCAAGCATCACGGGATCAAGGCGATTGTATAAGGTCATCAGGAGTACCAGCAGGGCAAAGGGCAAACTCTGCTTCATGATCATGAGAAAAAAAGGAAAATTCCAGTTCAATTTGCGAAAACGAGACTTCTTCACCACAATAAAAAAGGCAAGCAGCGCCGTGATCGAATAGGCGGCTGTTTGAGAATAGACAAACCATTCGATCCTGAATGGAGTCGAAATAACATGTCCCCAAAGCAGCATGCCACAAAAAAGGATCATCAGGAGCCGGTCAAGTACTGATAGAAAACTGTCTGTCTTGAACATCATAAATCCTGAAATATTCGACCGGAGGTAAAGAATGAAGGAGAGAAGAAATTGGTTGAGGGCAAGCCATCCCAGCAACCTGAACTGATCGGCACTGTAGCGCAGGATCAGGGCCATGATAAAGGCAATCAAGACATAAGCCAGGCCAAGCAGTAGTTTCACGACCAGTATCCCTGAAAAATGCTTGTTCAGAAGATGATTGTGCTGGGCAATATTACGATTGTTAAAATTGGTGATGCCCAGGTCAAGGATGATATTGAACAGGAACGAAAAATTCAGGATGACAAAATAAAAACCGTAATCACCAACCCCAACAATACGCTGTACATTCAGGTCAATTCCAAAAATCCAAACCGGCTTTATCAGTAGGTTAAGAAAGAGGAGCAAGCCCAGGTTTGTGAGAAACTTTCGCCGCATGAAAAAAGAATAAAAGTTTCCGGGATTGGGAACTTTTTATTATAACTCAAAAAATATTCAGATATTTGCTACAAAGTTAAATAAATTAATGAACATTGCTGTTAACACCCGCCTGCTCATCCAGAACAGGCTTGAAGGAATCGGTTGGTTTACATACGAATCGCTGAAACGAATTACTACGCAACATCCTGAGCATCACTTCTATTTCATATTCGACAGGGAATATGATCCTGAATTTTTGTTTTCCGATAATATAACCCCCATCATCCAATACCCGCATGCCCGACATCCGGTACTTTATTACACCTGGTTCGAAATGGCGATCCCAAAGCTGCTTAAACAGATCCAGCCTGATCTTTTTCTTTCGCCTGATGGGTTTTTATCTCTGAAAACACCGGTAAAATCGATGACTGTGTTCCATGACCTTAATTTCGAACACTATCCTCAGGATATCCCCTTCTGGACCCGTCGCTATTACCGCCAGTATTTTCCCAAATATGCAGCAAAAGCTGTACGGATTGCAACTGTTTCTGAGTTTTCGAAGGAGGACATTGTAAAACAATACCATGTTTCGCCCGACAAAGTGGATGTTGTGTTCGACGGTGCACACGATGCCTACCACACCCTTACCACAAAGGAAAAGGAACAGGTCCGCAATGAGTATACGGAAGGCCTTCCTTATTTCATATTCATCGGATCACTTCATCCGCGAAAAAACCTGGTCAATCTGTTCCGCGCCTTTGATCTCTTCAAGAAATCCAATCCATCAGAAGTCAAACTGGTAATTGTCGGAGCAAAAAAATGGTGGACCCGCGACATCGATTTTGCCTTTACCCGCATGATCTTTTCCGATGATGTAATTTTTACCGGACGATTAAATGTCGAGGAACTTGCCCGGGTGCTGGGTTCTGCTTTGGCCCTCACCTATGTCTCCTATTTTGAAGGATTTGGAATTCCCATTGTTGAAGCCTTCCGGAGTGACGTGCCGGTTATCACCTCCAATGTGACCTCTATGCCCGAAGTGGCTGGCGATGCAGCCATGCTGGTTGACCCCTTTGATCCGGAATCCATTGCCGAGGCCCTGTACAAGGCCTACCAGTACGAAAGTATCCGCGAAGAGCTGATCGTCCGCGGCCGCCGCCGTAAAGATATGTTCTCCTGGCAGCAAACTGCCGACCGTTTATGGGAATCGATTGAAAAAGCAGTTAAATCCTGATTGTTTATGAATATTCTGTTGCTTGGATCAGGCGGCCGGGAGCATGCACTGGCTTGGAAACTTTCTCAAAGCCCTCTCCTGACAAACTTATACATTGCCCCCGGAAATGCCGGGACTGCTCTGTTTGGAAAAAATATTCCGGTTTCGGTCAACGATTTTCCAGCAGTAAAAGCCACGGTACTGAACCTAAAGATCAATATGGTCATTGTGGGGCCTGAAGACCCTCTTGTAAATGGAATTCATGATTTTTTCAAAGCCGATCCCGACATTCAGCATGTTCCCGTCATTGGCCCTGTAAAACAGGCTGCCATGCTTGAAGGGAGCAAGGATTTCGCAAAACAATTCATGCATCGGCATGGAATTCCAACTGCCAGATACCAAACCTTTGATCGCACCAACATCCATGAGGGTCATCATTTTCTGAAATCACTCAGCCCGCCGTATGTTCTGAAAGCTGATGGACTCGCTGCCGGCAAAGGGGTACTCATATGCAAAACCCTTGAAGAGGCAACACGTGAATTCACCGGAATGCTCGAGGAAGAGCGGTTTGGGCCAGCCTCGCAAAAGGTAGTGATCGAGGAGTTCCTGGCAGGGATCGAACTTTCTGTATTCATACTGACCGATGGAAAAAACTACCTGCTTCTTCCTGAAGCCAAAGATTATAAAAAGATCGGAGAGGGCGATACCGGCCCCAATACCGGTGGGATGGGATCTGTTTCTCCCGTTCCCTTTGCCGATACACTTTTTATGGACAAAGTCGAACAGCAGGTCATCAAGCCAACCATGCATGGACTTCGTGCTGAAGGCATTGATTACAAAGGATTTATCTTTTTTGGACTGATCAAGGTCAACGATCATCCATTTGTCATTGAATATAACTGCCGGATGGGAGATCCTGAGACCGAGTCAGTAATTCCCCGGATTCAGAATGACCTGGTCAGATTATTCAACGCTGTGGCCAATCAATCCCTGGAAACAGAAATCATCTCTGTCAGCCCTTTGACAACTGCAACAGTGATGCTGGTCGCCGAAGGATATCCCAACGCATATGAAAAAGGAATGGTCATCACAGGACAGGAACAGGTTGATGGCAGTCTTGTATTCCACGCAGGGACCAAGTTGAACACTGTTACCGGAGAGACTGTAGCCAATGGAGGCAGGGTAATGGCTGTGACTTCATTTGGGAAAACCATGCATGAAGCCCTGGCTAAATCATATGAAAATGCAGCAAAAATCGATTTTAAGGGAAAACATTACAGGAAAGACATCGGTTTCGATCTATAAAACCTGTAACCCTTTTCCTTGTTACCTTGTTACCTTGTCACCTTGTCACCTTGTTACCTTGTCACCTTGTCACCTTTTTACCTTGTTACCAAATAATCAAACCCTTTACCTGCCAACGTGTTTATAAAATTTTTCAAATCGAGCTTCTTCAGCCAGTATCTGGTAATTGGCATCATCGGAACTTGCCTTTGGCTCAATGCCTTTATAAACCCGCCCGGAATGCCCGCACCGGAAGGGCCGATACCACTTTATTCATTGTTGTATTTTCTTTTATCTGATAAGCCTGTCCTGGCTTCCATCTCAGGCTTCATCATTGTTTTAGCCGAAACATACTGGCTTACACGCATTCTTAGCAAGCATGAACTGGTTTTGAAAAATTCTTCTCTATCTGCCCTGGTGTTCCTGGTTCTTATGAGTTTTCTGCCAGAACAGCTTACCCTTAATCCGATCAACATATCGATGGTGTTCATGATGTTAATTTTATATCACCTGCTTATCTCCTACAACAAACCTGAACACCTTGACCGTATATTTGCTACCGGACTATTCACCTCCCTGGCCAGCCTGTTTTACCTCCCTTTTCTGTTTTGGTTCTTTTTTGTAGTTATCAGTTTTCTGTTATTTCGTGCATTGAACTGGAGATCATGGATAGCTGCAGTGGTTGGATTGTCAACCCCATTCATTTATCTGGCTGTATGGTACTTCTGGCAGGATCAATTTTTACTGAGGATGTATGAATATCCAGCATTTTTCCGTCAGATTCTTATTTTTCCGAATCCATTCCACCCTGACTTTTGGATTCTTTCGGGATACACGCTAATTCTTGCTGTTTGGGGGATCTTCTATTTTTCAAGTGGGCCGGAAAAAACAGTTGAACTCCGGGCTAAAACCAACATACTTCTTTGGACAATTGTATTTACGATCATCTCCTTCACCTATACCAGATCTTTTGCCATTTTTCACCCGGCCCTGGCGATGCCGGCTGTCACCATGGTTATCACAGGGATGCTCACCAATCTAAAAAAAACACGGGTTGCGGAAATCATCCTGTTGATCTATTTCTTAGGAATTTTGCTCAACAACCTGTTTATCCAAAACCTGGTATATCCTTAATTCCATGAACCATGCGCGGCTATTAAGCCATTATTCGAAATTGCTCATGGAAGCAGGTTGTGACGAGGCAGGACGCGGATGTTTGGCAGGACCGGTTTTTGCAGCGGCCGTTATCCTTCCACGCGGTTTCACCGATGATATCCTCACCGATTCAAAGCAACTTTCCGAAAAACAGCGGAATACCCTCCGCCCCATGATAGAACGCAAAGCCATTGCATGGGCAGTAGCCTCTGTTGATGCCACAACCATCGACGAAATAAACATCCTGAATGCCTCCATTCTTGCCATGCACCGTGCGATACAAAAACTCAGTCAGCTGCCCCAGCTGCTCCTGATCGATGGCAACCGCTTCAAGCCTTATCCAAACACTCCTCACCAATGTATCGTAAAAGGAGATGAAAAATACCTCTCCATTGCTGCTGCATCCGTGCTGGCCAAAACTTACCGGGATGAATATATGGTTGGGATTCATGAGGCGTACCCTGAATATGGATGGAAAAACAACAAGGGTTATCCATCAAAACACCATCGTGATACCATCGCCCGGATCGGCATAACCTTACATCACCGTAAAAGTTTCAGAATGGCGGAACAGCTCTGATTTTTATCTACCTTTGCGCCGGTTTTTTCCAAGGAAAACCATTCATGAGAAAATTTCGAATCATTCTGATCACCCTCGCAGTTTTGTTAGCCTTGACAGGATTTTCCTGGCTTGGCTATTCGCTTTACTGGAAATTTCAGCGTCCTGCCGAATCACCCTTCAATGCCATCCCGGGCAATACAGCCCTGATTATCCAGCTCAATAAAGCAGGCAACCTGCTTGAAGAGCTCAACCGATCTAATTTACTCTGGAAAGCACTGTCACGCTTCCCGGGAATCAACTCTGTTCGGAATGAACTTAATTACGTTGATTCGGCCAGCCTGAAAAATGAAAAGATCAGCAAAATTTTCCAGCAATATAACGTATTGGTATCCATCACACTCAGTGGCCGGACCAATTTCGGGGCACTCTACCTCGCCAAGGTCGGAGGCTCCGATCCCGAATCGTACATTCTTGATTTCATCAACGAAATAGGTGCAGGGAAAGCTGTTCTTTCTGAAACACCCTATTTCACCACCAACCTGCACCGGATTCAGGCCAAAGGCAGCCGCGATGCCTTTTATTTTGCAGTACTCAAGGGGGTTTTTATCGGGAGTTTTCATGCCGACCTGGTAAAACGAGCCGTTGACAGGCTCTCCCTGAATACGCCGCTGGCCACCTCCTCAGGATTCAGAAAAGTGGAAGCCACAACAGGGAAGAAAGTAGATGCCAATATTTATGTAAACTACCGCTTTTTCTCACTCGTGCTCTCAAAAATAACCCGTGATGAAATCCTCCCTGACTTGTTGAAATTTTCGAACTTTGCCGACTGGAGCGGATTTGACCTCATTATTAAGAAAGATGAACTGCTGTTCAATGGCATTACTGTGGCTTCCGACAGCAGCCAACAATTTTTGGCTCTTTTTGCCGACCAGAAACCACAGAAAAAAGAGATCGCTTCTATTATTCCCTCAAACGCGCTCTATTTTACAGCCTACGGATGGAGCGATCCATCCCGCTTCTGCCAGCGATTTCAAAACCGAACCCAGCGTGAAGACAATTTTACCGGCGAACAAAATACGGTCTTATCCCTCATCGACCAATACCAGCTGAATGTAGGCGAATATTTTCTCCCGTGGATCGGCAATGAAGCATGCATGTTTGTCGTGAAAGATCCGAAATTAAATGCCGAAGTATCATTCCTGGCTTTCAAATCGCTTGATACACTGCGTACGGCATCCTCACTTTTTGCCCTGGCAGATACCATCGGGATCAAAACCGATTCAGTGCTGCTTAAAGGGCATAAAATTTACAAGATCGCACTTCCGGCCTTTTTACCGGCCCTGTTTGGTGAACTTTTTGGTAAGGTCAATGTGAATTGCTTTACCTTTCTTAAGGGATATGTGATTTTTGCAAGGCAACCCAGTGATCTGGAAATGGTTATCAAGGCCGTTTCAAATAATGAGACCCTCAACAAAGACAAAACCTATGTCGATTTCGAAGCCACCCTCTCCGAAAAATTCAATGTTTTCTGTTATTTCAATACACGCGATGCGATACATTCCCTGAAAGAAATGTTAAACAAGGATCTCTCAGATCAGATAAACCCTGTGACAGACAGTTTGAGAAAATTCGAATCTGTTGCATTTCAATACAGCAGCCAGGGGAACATGTTTTATTCCAGCATTTTTCTGCGTTACAACCCCAATATTGACAAGGAGGGCCCGATGCAATGGCAGGCAAAGCTGGACACCACAATCATCGGACAACCGAAGATCATCCCGACCTCTGCCTCCGGAGATCATGCTGTGGTTGCTTTTGATATTGCAAATAACCTGTATATGGTAACCTCCGATGGGAATATTGCCTGGAAACTGCATATCATGGGGAAACTGATGAGCGAGATCCATCCCATACGTATGAAAGGAAGCGATTCATTGTTTCTGCTTTTTAATACCGACACCCATCTCTATCTGCTGCGCGCGAACGGACAGTTTGCGGATAAATTCCCTATGCGTTTCCCTCTAAATGCCACAAACGGGCTTACGGTTACTGACTGGAAAAAGAATCATAACTACAGCATTCTCGTGGCATTTCAGGACAACAGGATTTATAGTTTTACCCTTGATGGCAAATCAGACATCAACTGGAAGCGCCCCAGGCTGAATGAAGAGATTCTCAAACCGGTAGCCATCCATAAGTCAGGAGTTAAAAATTTAATTGTGATCTCCGGTATCACAGGCACAACCATGATTGTTGACGCAGGCGGTAATCAAATTATCACGCCGGGAGCCAATTTCCTGCACGCGCCTGCCTCAGGGTTCTATTCAACCAAAAACAATAAAAAAGGATTGCTGCTTACGACCGATCCTTCAGGTAAAGTAATATATATCCAGGGAAATGGCCGGACGAGTGAGGTGACACTCAACCTGTTCTCACCGGCACACCATTTCTTTTATGAAGATATCATCGGCAATATCCAGCCTGAATTTATTTTTACCGACCGGAATAAGATCTTTTATTATGACCGGAACTACAAACTGGTTTACTCCTATGCCTTCCGCCGGGATATCAGCAATCCGCCATTCCTGTTGCATGGCCGAAACAATAAAGCACTCATTGGGTTTGTAGTTCCAGAAACCAATGAGCTGTTTTTATTCGACAACCAGGGAAACAGGGAACTTGAGTCGGGCATCCGGGGGAATACTCCATTTGACGTCGGATCTCTTGAAAATTCAGAACAAATAAACTTGGTAGTTGGGGCTGGAAAATTTCTTAAAAACTATCGCCTACCTTAATTCCAGCACCATGCCGGCAGCAGGTTCAACTCCTTCCTGAAGGTCGTTCCGCTTATAGAGCATTTTAAGTTTGATCCCATATAGCTGCGAAATGGTGTAAAGTGTCTCACCCCGCTGTACCAGATGTTTTGCGGCAGCACCCTTGCGGCGCTTGCTTTCAAGGTACACAATCTGCCCGGGCCTTAGCGCAGTGGCATAATGAAGATCATTGTACGATAATAAATGGGTTACCGAAATGTCAAAATCGCGGGCCAGGATATATACGTTATCATCCTTGCGGGCAATGGTCATTTGTAACCGGTTATTTTCAAAAATATTCCGGTTGTTCGGACCCTTTTGTATCACAATGAATCTGCGAAGCCACGCCTGTTTTGCAGGATTATCCAAATCCATCAGACTGTCGCCAAAGGCTGTCGCAAAATTGGCATTGTCAAACCTGAACAAAGAAAAATTTTCGATTGTTTGAATCAGTTTTTCAGCATAGCGTGGATTTGTGGCATACCCCGCTGACTGCAAGCCATTGGCCCATCCTTTGTAGTCATTTACATCGAGTTCGAACAGCCCTTTGTAACGGTCACGCTGCGTAAGAAAATAAGAATGGTCGCGAAACGACTCAATCGCATTGTCATACTTCCTGAAACATTCATTGGGCTTGTCATCATCCTGGTAAAAGGTCTTGCCAAACCATTCCTTGTGGCATTTAATCCCAAAGTGATTGTTGGCCTGCGATGAGAGTTTACTTCGGCCCACATTCGATTCGAGTATCCCCTGGGCGAGTGTGATGCTTGCCGGCACCCTGTAAACCATCATCTCCTTTATCGCAATGTCCTTATACGTTTGAATATACCTGTTAACCAATGAATTATAGTCAACTTGCTGGGCCACTACCTGTCCCGATATAACGATCAAACAACCTATAAAGCCAAAAAATCTTCTCTTCATCGTTTCGCGATTTCGTTATTTTGCTACATCATTCTTTACGCAATCCCTGAACCGTTTTCCCCGCTCTTCGAAGTTTTTAAATTCATCATAACTTGCTGCAGCCGGTGATAACAGGCAAACGCCACCCTCCCGGGTTTCACGGAAGGCAATGGAGGCGAAATCGTCAAACCTGTTAATATAAAAAATCTTCTTTCCGCTGCTTCCCATCAGCGCAAGGTGTTCGCCAATGCGTTTTCCGGCAGCCCCGAGTAAAATCAGGTTCCGCACATCTGAACCAAATAAAAAAACAGCCAATCCGGCATAGTCGATACCACGGTCAAACCCGCCTGCAATGAGCGTGTCCACACCAGGAATCGCCTTTACTGCCGCGATGCATGCTTCAGGAATCGTTGCAATGGAATCATTGTAAAAATGGATTTTCCTGAAGGTTCCAACATATTCCATCCGGTGTTCAAGACCTTTAAAGGTAGCAATGCCCTCTTCGATCATTTCAGGAGCAATATGGCATATCATCGCCACATTCACTGCAGCCAGGATATTCTTCAGATTATGTTCGCCGCGAAGGAACCTGTCCTGATGAATTTTCCATACAGGGATAACATCCTTTCCATTTGAAAAGCAAATCCAGCCATCCCGGATAAAGCCCCCCTGGTTCACACATCGCTCCGTTGAAAAAGGAAAACTGTTACGAACACGCTCGTATGGCTTAACTTGCCGGTCAACAAGGGCATCATCACAATTAAAAATGATGAAATCATCAGCATGCTGATATTTCGTGATGTTCACCTTGGCCGATTGATAATCTTCATAACTGGAATAGGCATCGAGATGCTCCTGGAAAAGATTCAGCAAAACCGATATATGCGGTGCAGTCTGAATGTATTCGAGCTGATGGGACGAGAGTTCAAAAACGATTTTGGTATCCGGAGTGATCAGGTCGATGAAATGAAACACAGGGTTGCCGATGTTGCCGGCCAGGAGCGTATCAAAGCCGGAAGTCTGAAGGATATGATGAATCAGGCTCGAAGTTGTGCTTTTACCCTTTGTTCCAGTAATGCCGATAACCTGTTTCGCATAACACTGCAAGAATAAATCTGTTTGAGAAGTAATTTTTTCCCGGGGAATGTTCAAATTCCAGATGGGAATCCCTGGTGACCTGAAAATTACATCGAAGCCATTCAATTCTGAAAGGTATTCCTGACCGGTAATTAAACGCAGGTGGGGATCCTCTTTAATCAGCGGATTTTCATTTATGTTCTCATTGGCATCGGCTATGAACAGCTGTTTGTCAGGGAATGCTTTTCTCAGCAACGCATAACTCGCCTGTCCCTCCCTGCCGAATCCCAGAAGTACGATGGATGATCCGGTGAACCTGTTTCTGATAAGATCAACCATTGAATTCGCTATTTCCTCTGTCAAACAACTCCCCAATGATCACGGAGAACTCCGGCAACAAATGATGTTCTGATGAAAACTGAAAAAGTTCACTGGTGAAATCAACCTGACTATACTGCATGAATGCGGATGAATTCAGGTAATATTTCAACAAAAATGGCAATTCCGCCGCTTCGCGATGCCTGATGGTTTCGCAAAGAGCCACATTCACCTCATTGACTGTGCCTACACAATCGAACGGTTTTTCTTCGGCCATGCCGGTGAGTTGGTCAAAGATCGGTTTCAGTGATACATCGGCAAAAAGATCTTTTCCAAAGATTCCCGTCAACTGCTCCTCTTCAATAAACGGAGATAAAATGATGCAGGTGAACAGGCATTTTGGGCAATGGCCGCACCACGAATCAGTCTTGCTTCCTGCATTGCAGCTTTTGAACACCTTGTGATACTGCGAAAGACGGGAAAACAAAAATGCGATTTGCAATTCATTCAGCGGTCGGAGGAAACTAAAATAATTGATATCTTCACTGATCCACCTGCTCACATAATCCCGAAAATCCGATTCAAATTTAAATGATTTTGAATATTGATGGTTGATTTCAGTTCCTTCGATGGTTGCTTCATTGGCGCTCGATTCATTCGACAGGGCAACATGCCGGTGACCTGTCACAATGGCTGAAAGAGCCGTTATAAATGCCAGAAGTGCAGAAAAAGGGGTATGACCGTTGAGAAAACCCTGTTCATTCAACCTCAGCAAGGTTGGGTCGATCGTTCGTTGGATTTCAAAAAACTGATTTTGAGAAAATCCTTTGGCTGCGATGGTTGCGAGACTTGCTCCCCTTGGATTCATGATCAATGGGATGCTTCCGGGCCTGTTACCCAATAACTCAAGTGTAACGGCTGAATCTTTGCCCCCACCAACCGGGATGATCACAGCCTCATCCAGGATGAATTTTTCTGACCTCAATGCTGTCGTTGAAGCAACCTCCATATGCATAAAATTTTCTACCGAAACATCGATCGAATTCAGATAAAAAAATTCACCAAGTCCAAGAAAATAGAGGTTTTTCCACCATGCCACCTGTTCCCGGCTGAGGGCAAATGGCTTGATAACAAGCCGTGGAGAACATGCAGCTTTCCAATAGCTGATCAATTCGATCATGCCCAGGTTGAAAATGATATTATCGAGATGGTCAATGATTTTATGATCGGGTAGAAAACCTGAGTTCCGTGGCATGAATATCGACGGGTAAAAATGGTATTGATCAGCTAGATTAAAGGTAAAACGGATTTGGAGACCCTGTTTTGTCAAACTATATTCCTGTTTTTCAAAGACAAAAAACGGATATTTTTCGCGTAATTCAAGAAAAGTTAATTGCCTGCTTGACCTTGCCATGAATTGGTATTATATTTGTCGAACGTGCCCATCACAAAAGTAGTAAAATTGGATAAACACCATGGAAAAACAACGCATAAAACCAAAACAGGGAAGCATCCTCATCTCTGAGCCGTCACTGCGCGATTTCTATTTCAGGCAGTCGGTGGTGCTGCTTGCCGAGCATAACGAAGAAGGCACATTTGGCGTGATCATTAATAAACCCATCGAAGCGAGACTCAAAGATATTGTCAAAGGTTTTTCCGCATACAATCTTCCCGTATATCTTGGCGGCCCGGTGAAAACCGACTCTATTTTTTTCATTCATACACGTCAGGAGGTAGAAAACAGCGTCCCCATCATGCAGGGCCTCTATTGGGGTGGCGACCTGGGTGTGATTAAAACCATGTTAAGAAGCAAGGAGATTACGCCCGATGAAATCCGGTTTTTCATTGGTTATTCCGGATGGTCTCCTAACCAACTTGACCGCGAACTGAAGGAAAAATCATGGGTCCTTTCGCAAACCACCGTCAGTGAGGTGATCAATGCCCATCCCGAAACACTCTGGAGCAACTACTTGAAAAACATGGGACAGGATTACGCCATTTGGGCAAACTTTCCCGCTGATCCTACATTTAACTGATAACCTTCCACAAATTACTCCCCTGTTTTTATGAAGAGATCTGATATCATTGTGTTGGGAGTGATCATTCTGGTTTTGCTCCCTTTTTTTATATTTCCCCCTGTATTTAAAGGTTACGAACAACTGAATGCATCCCACGCCTACCTGCTGAGTTTCATCAAATTCGCCATTCTGGCAACCTTTGGCGAAAGTTTGGGATTGAGGCTGCGTACCGGTGTATATACCAAAAAGGGATTTGGGATTCTTCCGCGGGCCCTCGTGTGGGGTTTTCTGGGTGTAACCATTAAAGTCGCCTTTGTGATTTTCGGAGAGGGGGCCCCCATCATGCTTAAAACACTTGGAGTCTCTTTCCCTACTGCAAATCCTGCCGATGTTCTGCGTCAACCAGGCTTCACCTGGATAAAACTCCTGGCTGCCTTTGCAGTCGGCACCACACTGAACCTTTTGTTTGCACCGGTTTTCATGGCATTTCATAAAATAACCGATATGCACATCATGAATACTTCCGGAACCTTGAAGGGATTTTTTACCCCCGTTCAGGTAAGTAAATATATCCAGGATGGTGATTGGCTCACCTTCTGGAACTTTGTCGTTAAAAAGACCATCCCGATTTTTTGGATACCTGCCCAAACTCTGAATTTCATGCTCCCTGAAGGATACAGAATCCTGGTAGCCGCAGTTTACAGCGTTATCCTGGGCATCCTGCTTTCTCTGGCCAGTATGATGCAAATGAAACGGCTCTGATGTTGATTTATTTAACTTAGGTATTTTAGAAAAAGAATCGTTAACTTTGTGAGCATCTATCCTTATCCTGAAATAATTGTTCCATGAATACCGATCCCCAATCCCATATCAATTATTATGGCTGCGAGCCGGGAAAAGAGGTTTCTCCCCGCGAAGGCAAGCGGCAACCCACCCCTCGCGCAAATGAAGCCAGGGAACTTTATTTTGAAACAAAATCGTCGGTTTCCATGGAGTTTCCCTATTGGTACACCCGCAGGTGGGAAGAACTTGAAGGTGAAATCCCCATAATCCGGCGCGCTGAGGCGTTAAAATCCGGTTTTGAACACCTTACGCCAACCATCTATCCCGGGGAACTGCTTGCCATGGGTAAAGCATCGTTCCTTCGCGGATCCTATCCAATGCCCTGGCTCTCTGAAGCCTTTTTTATGGCTGCGGAGGATAAACTATACATGGAGGCTCAGGAATCAGGGAAACTTACAGCCGATACCTTTACTACCATGGGCAAAGGGGGCGGAAACGTCACGAAAAGTTCCGGTAGGGTAATCTCCATTGCAGGAAAATTTGGTCTCCGCGTTGAGGAGGTACCCATCATGCTTGAAGTCGCCAGAAAATGGAAGGACAAATCGGTGGATGATGTAGGCCATAAATACGAACAACTGGTTCCAGGATACAAAGAAAAAGAGGCGCTGATGCGCTCGGTGATCTGCATGTTCGACTCCGGCTATACCCTTCCGCAGGGGCGTGAAGTAATGAATTATTACTACCCGCTGCAGTTCGGTATTGATGGGATTATCCGGAATTGTGAAGAGGGAATTGCCGATGTGGCAGGCTATCCCGAAATGGACCGTCTCTATTTTTACAAGGCTGTCATCCTGATGCTCGAAGGCATCAAACAATGGGTAAAAAATTATGCAGAGGAGGCGATCTTCCTCGCATCCATTGAAAAACAAGAAAAACAAAAAACCGAATACCTTGAGATGGCCGAACGTCTTGAATGGATCTCCTCCAAACCTCCGCGTTCATTTCATGAAGCCCTTCAGGTGCTTTGGCTTTTCCATGTGGCCGTATTGAACGAAGATGCCATTTCAGGGCTGTCGCCCGGACGCGTTGGACAAGTGCTCTATCCATACTGGCAGCGCGACATGAAAAATGGTTCCATCGACCGCGAAAAGAGTCTTGAACTGCTCGAATGCATGCGCATTAAATTTACTGAAATAGATTGCTTTGCCTCGATGGGGGTGGTGGGTGGCGTTCTGTCAGGCAACACGTTTAACAACCTTTGCCTCGGAGGATTGCTGAAAGATGGCACCTCTGCCACCAACGAACTGGAGATGCTGATCCTTGAAGCAGGAATAACATGCGATACCCCCCAACCTACGCTTTCGGTTTTGTATGATGAAAAACTCCCGGAAGAATTCCTGCTCAAAGGGGTTGAATGCACGAAGATAGGGACCGGTTACCCGGCGTGGGTGAACAACCAGGTTGCCCTCGAATTTTTGATCGGAAACTATGCCCATGAAGGCATGGACCTGGAAGAGGCGCGGGCCTGGGCCATCGGGGGATGCCTCGAAACATCGCCAGGAAGCTGGATGCCACTGGAGCTTGACAATGAAATTCACTGGATACCAGGTGGTTCTGCTCCGGCTACCAGTGTGGGAGTCCACTTCCTCAACCTTCCTAAATTGCTTGAAGTGGCCCTGTTCGATGGCATGGATATGCGCACAGGCCAGCGTGTTTTTCCTTCACACGGATATAAACTGAATAGCTACGACGAAATCTGGCAGGCTTTTAAGGTCTATTTCAGCAGGGCCTGCCATGTACTTACCTTGACAAACAACATTCAGCATGATGCCTGGCGGAAAATTTCCCCGTCGCTAGTAAATTCAATGCTGAAGCCCGATTGCCTTGCAAAAGGCAAAGATATTGGTCAAATGGGCTGCCGGTATAATACAACCTTCAACATTGAAAGCTGTGGTACCGCCAACCTGGTGAATTCGCTGAGTTCGCTTAAACAGAATGTGTTTACCGAAAACAACTATTCACTGGATGAATACCGGAAGGCGCTCCTGGCAAATTTCGGCTATAAAACGGCACAGGAAACTGGCTCCTACTCTTTAATCGATCAGGTTCCCACAGAAGATTATCGTGACTGGCAAAAAATTCACCGCCAGAGCCTCGATGCACCAAAATTCGGGAATGACAATCAGTTCGTTGACGAAATAATGAAAGACTGGGAAGATTGGTTTTGTGATATGACGCACAATTACCGTTCGCTCTACGATCAACCCATGTATGCATGCCAGATCTCCGTATCCACCCATGGTCCGATGGGAGCAGTTACGCTGGCCAGTCCCGACGGACGACTGAGCGGCACAACCTTCTCTGACGGTTCCGTATCGGCTTACCCTGGTACTGATAAAAACGGGCCCTATGCCCTGTTCAATTCAGCCACCTGCTGGAACCATGCAAAATCTCAAAATTCGCAGCTCAACATGAAAATTCATCCTTCCGTTGTTAAAGGCCGCGAAGGATCACGAAAATTCCTGGAGCTGATCCGTGCCTATCTCCGAAAGGGGGGCTTTCATGTTCAGTTCAACATTGTTGACTCCCGCATGCTCAAACAGGCCCAGGCTGATCCTGATAAATTCAGAAGTTTGCTCGTCCGGGTCGCTGGTTTTACACAATATTGGGTAGAACTTGGTAAACAAATTCAGGATGAGGTGATTGCAAGAACGGAGTATGAAGAGTTGTAAAAAGGTAACAGGGTAACAGCGTAATCGAAATCGAGATATAGTATAAATATGGAAGAGTATTCATGTAAAGACTGTAAGTTTTACCTCCCGGTTGATGTTTTCAGGGGGATATGCAAACTGAGTAAAGAACACGTCGGCCCCGATGGTCCTTTGTGCGACAAGATGGAAAAAATTGCAAAATGCAGATTCTGCGCCAACTATTCTGTCGAAAAAGATTACCTGGGAAAATGCATGGGAATCACTTTGGCCTATCCAGATATGATTGCAAGCAAATGTGCCGATTTCAAATGGTACAAACAAAATTAGCCAAAGGTCATTTGTTCGACATCCAGGGCTTTTCGGTACACGACGGCCCAGGTTGTCGCACACTGATCTTTTTCAAAGGATGTTCCCTTGCATGTGCCTGGTGTTCCAACCCTGAAGGAATCTCATTTTTCCCCGAACCGCTTTACCGTAATTCAAAATGCACCTTCGACGGGCTTTGCATGAAAAGCTGCCCGCATGGGGCCATTTCCATTTTGAGAAACGAGCAAAATAACACATTGACATTCGATCGGGGAACTTGTGCAAAATGCACCACCTACGACTGCGCAAAAGCATGTTGTTCGGGGGCGCTGAACATTGCAGGATTTGAAATTTCCATCGAGGATCTCTATGCAACAATCAATCGCGACCGTCAATACTGGGGCCCAGGTGGTGGCATCACCCTCACCGGAGGGGAACCCTTCACCCAACCTGAATTCGCCTATCACCTGCTGAAACGTTGTTTCGAAGCCTACATCCATACGGCCATTGAAACATGCGGGAATGTCCCCTGGAAGAATTATGAAAAAGCTTTACCCTATATCGACTGGATCTTTTTTGATTTGAAAACATTCAATGAATCCTCTTTTCACAATCTCACTATTTCACAATCTCACCATTCTACACACTCCCCCATCTCCCTTATTTTGGAGAATGCCCGCCGGATTGCCAAGGAATTCCAGGGAAGGTTGATTTTCAGGTTACCTGTAATTCCCGGGTTCAATGACGATAAAGGGAATATCAGTGAAATGGCCCGGTTTATTTTGTCAACAGGCCGGAACGAGGTCAATCTCCTTCCCCTCCACCATCTGGGCCGGGAAAAATACAACCTCCTTGGAAAAAAATATCAGGCGTCAGATTATAACATTCCGGCAAAAGATGAACTTCAGGAAATCGCAGACCAGTTCGCATCATTTGGGATTACATGTTATACCGGCAGCGAAACCCCATTTTAACGTATCTTAATTCAATAAAAACATTGGAAAATTGAAAATAAATAATCAATTTTGTGCCTGTTATTTTATTCACCAATGCCCCTTCACATCTCCGCTATGAAAGATACCCCCATCAATTATGAAGTTGTTCAACAACATTTTCAGAACAGTAAAATCCGGAGCATCGGTAAAGCATCTATCCGTGAAATAAAGCGGTTAATCAATGGCATTGAAGGCGAGACCGGCGAAAAGTTTATAAGGATGGAGATGGGAGTTCCGGGTCTTGCCCCCAATCCAATCGGCGTACAGGCTGAAATTGAAGCGCTTCAGCGTGGGGTCGCTTCGATCTATCCTGATATCGAAGGCATACCTGTACTTAAGAAGGAGGCTTCACGGTTTGTCAAACTCTTCCTCGATGTCGATGTGGATGAGGCCAACTGTGTACCAACAGTAGGCAGTATGCAGGGCGGATTTGCCGCGTTCCTGACCTTCTCGAAAATCGATAAGGACAAAGATACGACCCTGTTCATCGATCCAGGGTTCCCTGTACACCACCAGCAGCACAGGGTGCTTGGTTTAAATTTTGAAACATTTGACGTTTACAATTACCGCGGGGAAAAATTGCGTGAAAAACTGGAATCCTATCTTTCAAAAGGGAATGTTCATTCAATCCTCTATTCAAATCCGAACAATCCTTCATGGATTTGCTTTACCCATAAGGAGCTGAGTATAATCGGAGAACTGGCCAACACATACAATGTGATCATTATTGAAGACCTGGCCTATTTTGCCATGGATTTCCGGAAAGATTATTCCAAACCCGGACAACCTCCATACCAGCCAACTGTTGCAAAATACACTGACAATTATGTTCTGCTGATCTCAAGTTCAAAGATATTCAGTTACGCCGGTCAGCGCATTGGACTGATGATCGTATCAAATAAGCTTTTTAACACGCAGTCGGAAAACCTGTTGTGGTGTTATTCGACCAACATCGTCGGCCGTGCCCTGATATACGGGACAGTGTATGCATTGAGTGCCGGAACCGCCCACTCAAGCCAATATGGCCTTGCAGCCATGTTAAAAGCCGTAAACGATGGCACGTACGATTTTGTCGCAGTGGTCAAGGAGTATGGGGAAAAGGCCATGCTCATGAAAAAAATGTTTATCGACAACGGCTTCCTAATCGTTTACGATAAAGATGAAGATGAACCCATTGCAAACGGGTTTTATTTCACCTTCGCCTATCCGGGCTTTTCCGGTGAAGAATTGCTGGAAGAGTTGATCTACTATGGCATCAGCGCCATTGCCCTGACCATTACCGGCAGCGACCGTACCGAAGGTATCCGGGCCTGCGTATCGCTCGTAAAACGGGAACAATTGCCAATTCTGGAAGCTCGTTTGAGAACATTCAGGGATCAGCACCCGCAGGTTCAGAGTTATTAACAACACCGGAACGATATTTCATCCGAAATCAATACCCGCCTCACAAAATCATTGTAACATCTTCATTGTCTTAGCATTAACACTGTTTTCTGTTAACATTTTTGCGTTAGCAAAAATTCAGGAAGATGACTGAGTTGTAAAATCATTGTGCCAATCTTTGTTGCGGTAAAAAAGAGTATCGCTTCAATGAGGAAATTTTGGCCGTTATTGGTTGTTGTAATTATTTTGCTGGGCAGTTCCTATCCCAGGGATTACTATCTGGATGAACGCACCAGTACTGAGATCTATTTTACCTTGCAGGAACAGATGTTTCCGAAGCATTGGTACAACGCTAAAATCAATGCAGAGGTAGAACCGCTTGCCCGTAATGAACGTCAGCGTTTTATCTCCATCCTTAACCGGACATTTGCCAAATATCCCGATAAGGTACTCCGCGAAAATCTTGACCGGGTGTACGGGCTTAAACGGATGAAATTTTATGGGGTTGCCTTCGGCGGAACCAACATCCGAAATACAATATTCATATGTGATGATGAAACGAATCCCAGTTTTACAGATGAATACATCGAAAAGGTTTTCCATCATGAATTTTCAAGCATCCTGAAAAGGAGTTATGCGAAATTTCTTAACACGGATATTTGGGAAGCAGCCAACTACCCCGCCTTCATTTATGGCAATGGAGGAGTTGATGCCATCATGAATGGTGAAGCATCCATGGAACTAGATCCGGAATATTACGACAAGGGATTGCTGACGAAATATTCACAGGCCTCCGTCGAGGAGGATATCAATGTTTTTGCACAAAACCTTTTCACAGGAGGCCAGGAATTCTGGGAAGTCGTTGATAACAATGTCCGGATCCGAAAAAAAGCACTGTTGCTTATATCCTTTTATAAGAAAATTGATCCCCGGCTCAATGAAGATTATTTCCGCCGGCTGCCCGTAAAAGTTGCACAAAGGTAACTTCTCAAATTAAACCAATTCTAAATTAGTAAACTTGAACGAAATTCCTTTACCAGGATCGGTTTCGGTTTAAACTATTTTCGTTATTTTCGCACATGTTAATATGTTAACAACATAACCTCTATCATATGGCTAAAATCAAAGGTGATATCGTGATCAACACCGAGCGCTGCAAAGGCTGTGAAGTATGCATTGCCGCTTGTCCCTTGACGGTGATCGCAATGTCGAAGGAAGTGAACAGCAAAGGTTACCATTTTGCGATGAAGGTGAATAACGAATGTACCGGCTGCACCAATTGTGCCCTGGTTTGCCCCGATGGGGTGATCACAGTGTACCGTGCAAAAGTAGCGATTGACTAAAAATTTAAATAGATAATCCATGGGTGAACTTAGATTAATGAAGGGCAACGAAGCCATAGCAGAGGCCGCCATTCGCGCAGGCTGCGACGGATATTTCGGGTACCCGATCACACCACAATCAGAAGTGATGGAATACCTGATGGCTGAAAAGCCATTTGAAAGAACGGGTATGGTTGTTCTTCAGGCAGAAAGCGAAACGGCTTCAATAAATATGCTCTATGGAGGTGCCGGGACAGGAAAAATGGTCTTGACCTCTTCGTCGAGTCCCGGAATCAGCCTTATGCAGGAAGGAATAAGCTACCTTGCCGGCGCCGAACTTCCGGCATTAATCGTCAACATTGTGCGTGGCGGTCCGGGGCTGGGAACCATTCAACCCTCTCAGGCCGACTATTTTCAGGCCGTAAAAGGCGGCGGACATGGCGACTACAAAATGATTGTCCTGGCCCCTGCTTCTGTTCAGGAGATGTGTGATCACGTAAAACTTGGATTTGACAAAGCCTTTGAATACCGCACTCCTGTGATGATTCTGTCTGATGGTGCCATCGGGCAGATGATGGAAAAAGTGGTTCTTTTCGATCAGATCCCACGGCGCACTGACGAAGAGGTGATAAAACAATGCCCATGGGCTTCAAACGGCAGACCAAAAACACGCAACCACAATATCATCACTTCACTTGACCTCGATCCTGCAGGACAGGAGCGGGTAAACCTGAAACTTCAGGAAAAATACAGGCAAATAGAGCGAAATGAGGTGCTTTATGAAGAGATACAGTGTGAAGATGCTGAGTATCTTTTTGTCGCCTTCGGTCTCTCTGCGCGCATCTGCCAGAAAGCAACCGATCTGGCACGGGCAAAGGGCATCAGGGTGGGTCTTTTCCGTCCCATCACCCTCTTCCCCTTCCCGGCAATGGAGGTGTCAAATGTAGGTAACCGCGTAAAAGGAATCCTGGTAGTGGAAATGAATGCCGGACAAATGATCGAAGATGTCAAACTTTCTGTTGGCTGTAAAGTGAAGATCGAACATTTCGGCCGTTTCGGCGGGATCATCCCCTCCCCTGATGAAGTAGTAAAAGCGCTTGAACAAAAAATTATCGGAGGTTAGTTATGGAAGAACAATTCGTAAAAACCGAAATACGTAAGCCTGAAAATATCGTCTATAAAAAGACCGACCTGATGGTCGACCGGCCCCTGAGCTACTGCCCGGGATGCGGCCACGGTACCGCCCATCGCATGCTCATGGAGGTAATTGAGGAGATGGACATTCAGGAAAAAACCATCGGGGTTTCCCCGGTTGGCTGTTCTGTGCTGGCTTATGATTTTCTCAACATCGATATGCTGGGAGCAGCCCACGGACGTGCCCCTGCACTGGCAACTGCCATCAAACGCATGTGGCCAAACCACTTTGTCTTCACCTACCAGGGTGATGGGGACCTCGCAGCCATTGGCACGGCGGAAACCATCCACGCCTGCAACCGTGGCGAAAATATCACCATCATTTTTATAAACAATGGGATTTACGGGATGACAGGGGGCCAGATGGCCCCAACCACGCTTCCAGGGATGCGTTCCTCTACCTCCCCTTACGGACGCGATGTGCCCACCATGGGCCATCCGCTTAAAATTACAGAACTGATAGCCCAATTGCCTGGCGTATATTATGTGACCCGCCAGGCTGTGCATACACCCAACCATGTGCGCAAAACTAAGAAAGCCATACGCAAAGCCTTTGAACTCCAAAAGGAAAACAAGGGATTGTGTTTTATCGAGATCGTATCCAACTGCAATTCCGGCTGGAAAATGACCCCGGTTCAGTCCAATAAATGGATGGAGGAAAACATGTTTCCATTCTACCAACTGGGCGACATCAAGGTGGATGGGAAATTAATTGAAGCAGCGAAATAGCGAGGCAGCAAGGCTGCGAAATATAAAAGTAGCCAAACCGCAAATCGTAAGTCGTACATCGTAAATCGAAAATCGAAATGACTGAAGAAATTATCATCGCAGGATTTGGAGGACAAGGTGTCCTTTCCATGGGTAAAATTCTTGCCTATTCGGGTGTTATGCAAAATAAAGAGGTGAGCTGGATGCCTTCCTATGGGCCCGAAATGCGCGGCGGAACAGCCAATGTAACGGTGATCATCAGCGATGAACGCATCAGTTCCCCCATCTTAAATTCCTTTGATACGGCTATCATCCTGAACCAGCAGTCGATGGATAAATTTGAAAAGACCGTGAAACCCGGCGGATTGCTTATTTTCGACCCAAACGGACTTACCCGCCTACCCGAACGGAAAGACATCAACATCTATTCAATCGAGGCAGCCGATGAGGCCGGGAAACGCGGTTTGTCAAAAATCTTTAACATGATCGTGCTGGGAGGTTTCCTCAAACTCAAACCCCTCGTGGCCCCTGAATACATTCACAAAGGACTCGAAAAATCGCTTCCTGCACGCCACCATGCCCTTATCCCTGAAAATGAAAAAGCAATTGCGATCGGGAAAGAATTGCTTACGGCCATCCATCTGGTGAATTAAAAAGAGATTTTTTATCTTGCATCACCGTGGATGCACTCCGTAAAAAAATCATAACCTATTTCTTAACCCTGTTTACTTTACCCAGGGTAAAAGAGGCCGTGGCAGGCTATGCCCGGTTGTTTCTTGGTGAAGCAAGCCGGTATTCAACTGGTATAAAAACCGAAGCCCTTGAAACGAAAGAGACCTTTACCATTCTTACAAAATACATCAAAAAGGAAAAAATCACCAAGGCAGAAAAGAAGCAATTTAAAAAACACATTGTTGATATTTTAAGGAGTTCCGGAATCATGGTGCCTGTAATGCTGATCCCATTGCCATTTATCGGAACATTGCTTCTCATCATCATGGACCATCTTTTGATGAGCATGAATATTCACCTGCTGCCGGATTCATTTTATCCCAAGGATAAAAAGGATCTCCTTACACCGAAAGGGATTGAGGATGATTTGAAGAAAGACAAAAACTTCATATTTTAGACCCGGATTATGTTTAGAATGAAAACGCTCAAGTTGGTCGATCCCTCCGGCTGGATTCTTCAGCTTTATCCCTCGTCACGCGTCACACGTAACGTTTATTGTCACGAAAGTTTCTTGAGTGTTTCGATCGCTTCGGTGATATGCTTTTCAAAATTCAGTTGAGAGGAAAACATCATCCGGACAATCCCCTGCTTGTCGATGACGAAGGTAACACGGCCAGGCAGAACGCCCAGCGATTTTCCAACACCATATTTTTCAGCAACGGTTCTGTCCTTGTCCGACAGCAAAATGAAGGGTAATTTATGGTTGGCTGCAAAAGCCTGATGCGAGGCAATGTCGTCGGAACTTATTCCTATAACCTCTGCTCCGGCCTCTTTGAAAACCTCATAATTGTCGCGAAAGCTGCATGCCTCCTTGGTGCATCCGAAGGATTCATCCTTTGGATAAAAATAGACCACCAGGTTTGTCTTGCCCAGGTAATCGGTCAGGTTAATCCGCCTTCCGCGCTGATCTGGCAGCGAAAATTCAGGCGCTTTGCTTCCGATTTCAATTTTTGATGCCATGTTGTTGGTGTTGGAACCAGCCTGCTGGCCGGAGTATTGTGAAGTTTCACTGCTACATGAAACCATTAAATAATTTAGAACAAGTATAAATAAAACCAAAATTTTGTACCTTTGTTCCATGATTCATTCAATAAAACTTTAAAGATAAGCTAAAATGAGAACATTATTTATTTTTTTAACGATTATAATTATGACGTCACAAATCAACGCCCAGGAGAATAAATCAATCTACGATTTTAAGGTTGCCGATATTGATGGCCAGCCGTTTGATCTTTCAACGCTCAAAGGAAAAAAGGTGCTTGTGGTCAACGTAGCCTCTAAATGCGGCCATACGCCACAGTATGCACAGCTGGAAGAGCTTTATAAGAAATATAGTTCAAACAATTTTGTCATCATCGGCTTCCCGGCTAACAATTTCATGGGTCAGGAACCCGGAACCAATAAGGAAATCAAAGAATTCTGCACACTCAAATACAGTGTTACGTTTCCCATGATGGCCAAGATTTCTGTTAAAGGAAAGGATATTGATCCGCTCTATGGCTGGCTTACATCAAAAGCTCAGAACGGGGTAGTTGATGCTCCTGTTAAATGGAATTTCCAAAAGTTCATGATCAATGAACAGGGACAGGTGGTCGATTTTGCCGCTCCCGGGGATAAACCTTTCGACGAAAAAATAATCTCCTGGATCGAAAACAAGTAATATCATTTCATAATTTTGCTTTTTAACCTTTATCTATGTCAAATCAGCAGAAATATAAATGTGCTATTTGCGGACACATCTATGATCCCGTAAATGGTGATCCCGATTCAGGTATCGCCCCCGGAACCACTTTCGAAAATATCCCCAACGATTGGGTTTGTCCGATTTGCGGAGTCGGGAAAGAGGATTATGTGAAATTTCGGTAGTTGAGAATCAGGATGGACGATGTGCGAGGCTCCCGGAATCAGGTGCTTTGTATTCAGAAATATGGTGTAATTTTGATGCCATGATTAAAACCAACCTGATATGGAAAAGAGCCTTATTGGAACTGCAACTGAAAAAAATCTGTTGAAAGCCTTTGCCGGTGAATCCCAGGCAAAAAACCGTTACACCTACTATTCTAAGCAGGCAAAAAAAGAGGGTTTTGAACAGATCGCCTTCTTCTTCGCTGAGACTGCACTGAATGAAGAAAGTCATGCAAAGACCTTTTTTCGTTTCCTTGAAGGGGGCCCGGTCGAGATTACGGCAACTTACCCCGCCGGATTAATTGGAACCACAGCTGAAAATCTGAAAGCTTCCGCCGATGGAGAACATGAAGAATGGAAAGAGCTCTATCCACAGTTCGGAAAAATTGCCCTGGAAGAGGGATTTCAGAGAGTGGCCATTGCCTTCAGGCTGATTGCCACCGTTGAAGAACATCATGAAAAGCGATTCCGCAAACTTTTGAATAACCTGGAAAAAAACAGGGTTTTTGAAAAAGAGGAAAAGAGCTATTGGATCTGCCGTAAATGCGGATATATCCATTATGGCTTAAAAGCACTGCAAAAATGCCCGGCCTGCGATCATCCGATGGGATATTTTGAAGTGCTGCAAGAAAACTATTAGGCTTGATGCGTGACACGTGAGACGTGACGCATGACAAATGACAAATTATTTCGCATTCTTAGAAAAATAAATATGGCAAGGAAACGGAAATTCAGCAAAGAGGAGGTTTTAAAGGATTATACATTGGCAAATGAGAGTCGGCAGGTGAGTTTACTGGGCCGGCGTGAAGTTCTGGGTGGAAGGGCCAATTTCGGCCTATTCGGTGACGGCAAGGAAATCCCGCAGATTATTAAAGCCAAATTTTTTCAGGATGGTGACTGGCGTTCGGGTTATTACCGCGATCAGACATTTATGATGGCGGCCGGCTTGTCAAACCTCGATATCTTTTTCGGCCAGTTGTATGGCGACACTGACCTGACCCGAAATCCGGATAACGGAGGGCGTTTGATGAATTCCCATTTTGCCACGCGAAGCCTCGATGACAAGGGCGAATGGAAAGACCTGACAAAACAAAAGAACTCTTCAGGCGATATTTCACCAACCGCAGGCCAAATGCCACGTTTGCTCGGCCTGGCCCTGGCATCCAAGGTGTTTCGGAACAGTCCTGAGATGTGGGATGCGGCTAAAAAATTCACCATCAAGGGGAACGAAGTCGCATTCGGTATGATCGGCGATGCATCCACTTCGGAAGGCCACTTTTTTGAAACAATCAATGCGGCGGGAGTGTTGCAGGTGCCACTCGCACTATCAATCTGGGATGATGGTTATGGTATTTCCGTTCCAAAGAGGTACCAGACAACCAAGGAAAACATCTCTGAACTCCTCAAGGGTTTTGTAGCAGATGAGAAGAGCCCGGGTATACGTCTCTATTCCGCCAATGGCTGGGATTATCCTGCTTTATATGAAATGTATGAAGAGGGTATTGCTGTTTGCAGAAAAGAACAGGTTCCCGTCGTATTTCATGTTACCGAACTTACCCAGCCACAGGGCCATTCCACCTCAGGTTCGCATGAACGGTACAAATCTGCCGAACGACTCGCCTGGGAGAAAGATCATGACTGTATTCCAAGGATGAGAAAATGGATTCTTGATGAAAAAATCGCCACGGCCACAGAGTTGGACACCATAGAAAACGAAGCAGTTAAGGCAGCAAAAAGCGCCCGTGACCGGGGATGGAAGGCATTCCTCGCGCCTTTCAAGGCTGAACGCGACCACCTCATCAAGGTGGTTAAGTCGACCCACTGTCCATGCAAAAAACAGGCCCGCATCGACAAAATCGTTGCTGACCTTGAGGCCATTGCTGAACCAAACAGGAAGGACATTATTTCATCTGCCAAAAAGATCATGCGTGATGTTTGTACATCATGCAGCATGAAAACCCCGATGAAAACCGATCTTGATATTTGGATGGCTGAACAGCGCATGCTCAACGTAGCGCGTTACAGTTCACATTTGTACAGCGAATCTGAACACAGCGCCCTCAAGGTACAAGGCATTCCTCCTCTTTTCAATGAAAACTCATTGTCAGTTACAGGTCGTGAAATACTCAACGCCAATTACGATATCCTTTTTAAAAACAACCCTTTATCACTGATTTTTGGCGAAGATGTCGGAAAAATCGGCGGGGTAAACCAGACACTCGAGGGAATGCAGGCCAAGTACGGCGAAACAAGGATTTCAGATACTGGTATTCGTGAGGCCACCATCATTGGGCAGGGACTGGGCATGGCTTTACGGGGCTTGCGGCCCATTGCCGAGATTCAGTATTTTGATTACCTGTTGTATGGATTACAGGTGATGAGCGATGACCTTGCAACCACACATTACCGCACGGTTGGCGGTCAGAAAGCTCCGCTGATCATCAGTACACGCGGCCACAGGCTCGTGGGCATCTGGCATTCGGGCTCTCCCCTCAGCATGGTAATAAACTCCATCCGTGGAATATATGTGATGGTGCCGCGCAACATGACCCAGGCCGCTGGTTTTTACAACACCATGATGGCCTCCGACGATACCGGTCTGGTCATCGAACCGTTAAACGGCTACCGGCTGAAGGAACAGATGCCGGCCAATATCGGCAATTACCGCATTCCGCTTGGCGTTCCCGAAATATTGCACGAAGGCTCCGATATCACCATTGTCACATACGGTTCATGCGTGAAGATTGCCCAGGAGGCGCTTCCCCAGATAACCGAATTTGGCATCTCTGTCGAGTTAATCGATGTGCAGACCCTGCTTCCGTTCGACATCAACCATGAAATTCTGAAATCGCTGAAAAAGACCAATAAAATTCTCTTTTTCGATGAGGATGGCGGTGGAGGTGCAACCGCATTCATGATGCAAAAGGTAATTGAGGAGCAGGGTGGTTACAGATATCTTGATGCAGAACCGCGTACACTTACAGCCAACGATCATCGCCCGGCCTATACCAACGACGGCGACTATTTTTCAAACCCAAATGCTGAAGATGTGTTTGAAATGATCTATGAGATGATGCATGAGTACAATCCGAATAAGTACCCAAGGATTTGGTAGTGTCTGATCTTCAACTTTACTTGTCTGCTGATGGTTCCCACACCCTGTTTCACCCCGGGGTGAAACAACATTACCATTCCACCTTCGGAGCAATTCAGGAATCGCAACATGTGTTCATTGAAGCCGGGCTTAAGCGGGCATTTGCATCCCATCGTCAGTCAGCCATCCATATCCTCGAAATCGGGTTCGGCACCGGTCTTAACGCCCTTCTGACACTGATTGAGGCTGAAAAAGCCAGGGTCCGGGTATCCTATACTACCATCGAACCATTCCCGGTCGCCCGGGAAACCTGGTCAATGCTTAATTACCCACAAAAATTGGATGCATTTAATGCTACTGCGCCTTTCATGAAGATACACCAGGCTGAATGGGATCATCCGGATCAGATATCTTCCCATTTCCGCCTGGTTAAAATTCATGACACAGTAGCGTCCGCATTGAATAAACGTGCAGGACCATGTTTCGTGCCTGACCATCCTTTTCAATTGGTCTATTTCGATGCGTTCGGACCCGATGCCCAACCTGAACTCTGGACCCCTGAAATTTTCAGACAGATTTACAATAGGATGGCCAAAGATGGTGCTTTGGTCACCTATTCGGTTAAAGGAGATGTGGTAAGGGCGCTGAAATCTGCAGGATTTGCAGTCGAAAAGCTCCCTGGTCCGCCAGGGAAACGGCATATCCTGCGGGCCACCAAATAGACGTTCATGGAAATCAACCATTTCAATATCCGTGTTTATGGCCTCCTTATTGATGAAGGAAGGGTGCTGGTTACGGACGAATTCCGGTTAGGAATTTACATGACCAAGTTTCCCGGGGGCGGATTGCACTTCGGGGAAGGGACCATTGAATGCTTGAAACGTGAATTCATGGAGGAACTGAACATCGGAATTGAGGTTATTTCACATTATTACACCACCGATTTTTTCCAGCCAACCACGCTTCTCCCCTCTCAAATGCAGCTATTCAATATTTATTACCTGGTGAGGGCGAAAAAACCCTATCTGTTTAGAACCACGGAAAAGATAAATGACCTCCCGCCTGTTGATGGGGCCCAATGTTTTCGCTGGGTAAAAATCAGTGAATTAAAAAAAGATGCGTTTACATTCCCGATCGATCAATTCATTGTCGGTAAAATGAAGCAAGATTCACGAGAAAGGCCCTGCTTACTTCCTTAAACTCGTTTCAGCTTTGATGAAAGTTTTTTCCTAAATTGCTCCAAATTTCACCCATGCATCAAAAGATCTATTTTGCCTCTGATTTTCACCTTGGTATACCTGATCATGACAGCAGTCTGATACGTGAGAAAAAACTGGTGGCCTGGCTGGAGATGGCACGCACCGATGCAGCCGAAATATTTCTGATGGGAGACCTGTTCGATTTCTGGTTTGAATATCGAACAGCCATTCCGCGCGGATATGCGCGACTGTTGGGAAAACTGGCCGAGATTACAGATACCGGAATTCCGGTTCATTTGTTCCGTGGGAATCATGACATGTGGGCTTTTGATTACCTGACACAGGAACTCAACATTCAACTACACCGCGATCCTGAGTTCAGAGAATTCAGCGGCAAACATTTTTACCTGGCCCATGGAGATGGTCTGGGACCTGGTGATCACGGATACAAATTCATTAAAAAAGTATTTGCAAACCCATTCAACCAATGGTTATTCCGACTGCTTCATCCCGATCTGGGAATAAAAATGGCCCTTTACTGGTCACGGAAAAGCCGCAAAGTCTCCATGGAAAAAGAAAAAAAAGATGAAGATATTACGCTCAAGCTAATCCAGAAACGTATCTCTGTTCATTCAAACGAACTGCTGAAACAACGTCCTGAATTGAACTATCTGATTTATGGCCATTATCACTTTCCGCTCGACACCCAGCTTACGGACAATGCCCGCCAGCTCGTATTGGGCGATTGGCTTACCCACTTCACCTACGCTGTTTTTGATGGGGAACAGCTTGATCTCAAAACATTTTAATTCAAAAAAAAAAGCCATCCCGTCGGATGGCTTTTTAGTAATCATTTACTGATTATTCCGGATGAATTGCTTCAACAGGGCATACATCAGCACAAGCGCCGCAATCGGTGCAGGCTTCAGGATCGATTTTGTAGATATCGCCTTCAGAAATAGCTTCTACCGGGCACTCATCGATACATGTTCCGCAAGCGGTGCAATCATCATTAATTTTATAAGCCATGACTTATTGAGTTTGTGTCCCGCGATTAGCAGGACGAGTTTATAATTTTCTTTGCAAAGATAAAACTTTTCCCGAAATCAAAATGCAGGTTTAGTTGTGTTTATTTTTAACAAACTTTTTGATTGTGGTTCTTTTTAGCGCGTATCTTTTACTTTTAACATAATTCAGTAACTTTGCGTTTCTAATCTACATGAAGCTATGGCTAAGAAAAAAAGACCTGTTATTGAACGGGAAGAGGTAGTGGTCAAGTTTGTCGGGGACTCCGGCGACGGCATGCAACTCACAGGCAGTATGTTTTCGGATGTGGCTGCCATCGTTGGAAACGATCTCGCAACATTCCCAGATTTCCCTGCTGAAATTCGCGCGCCTCAGAATACCGTTGCAGGGGTATCCGGATTTCAGGTACATATGGGAAGCTCGAAAATTTTTACTACCGGCGACCTGGTCGATGTACTGGTTGCTATGAATCCCGCATCACTAAAATCAAATCTGAAGTGGGCAAAAACAGGAGCCACCATCCTTACAGATACCGATGCATACGATGCAAAAACGATTGAGAAGGCCGGATACAAGCAAGATCCCCTGACAGACAATTCGCTTGAACGGTTCAACCTCGTCAAGGCCCCCATTACCACCCTTACCAAAGAAAGCCTGAAAGAGCTTGGCACGGATGCCAAAACTGCCGAACGCAGCAAGAACATGTTTGCCCTGGGCATGCTTTTCTATATTTTCAACCGTGAACTGAAACCCTCATTTAAATATTTTGAGCAGAAATTCAAGAAGAAGCCTGAACTGATTGAGATCAACAAAATCGTTCTTCAGGCCGGATACAATTATGCTGATACCGTTGAAGCCCTTGAATCGGTTATCCAGGTTTTACCCGCCAACATGGAGAAGGGACGTTATCGGAATATTACCGGAAATGTAGCCACTGCGTGGGGATTACTTGCAGCTGCTGAAAAATCAGGACGTCCTCTTTTCCTGGGGTCCTACCCCATTACCCCTGCAACTGAAATCCTGATGGAACTTTCGAAACACAAATCGTTGGGTGCAAAAGTTTTTCAGGCTGAAGATGAAATCGCGGGAATCTGTTCCGCCATTGGCGCATCTTTTGCGGGTTCACTTGCCTGTACAACCACATCAGGACCTGGGTTGTCACTGAAAAGTGAAGCGATCGGCCTTGCCGTGATCACCGAACTGCCCCTGGTCATTGTGAATGTTCAGCGTGGTGGTCCATCAACAGGGTTGCCAACCAAATCGGAGCAAAGTGACTTGTACCAGGCGCTGTTTGGCCGCAATGGGGAATGCCCGGTGATCGTGGTGGCTGCATCCACCTCCGAGAACTGTTTTTACTATTCCTATATGACCGCGAAACTGTCGATGGAGCATATGACTCCTGCGATACTTCTCACCGATGGTTATCTGGGCTTTGGTTCAGCCCTGTTCCGTATTCCGAAAATGGCTGATATGCCTGCCATTAACCCGCCCATTGCCGAGCCAAATGATCCTGAATTCAAACCTTACAGACGCGATCCTGAAACCCTGGTGCGCCAATGGGCCATCCCGGGAACAGAGGGTTTGCGCCACCGGATTGGCGGACTTGAAAAAGAAAATATTATAGGCACCGTTTCAACCGATCCGATGAACCACCAGATCATGACCGACTTTCGTGCACAGAAAGTTGAAAACGTGGCCAATTTTATTCCTGAACAGGAAATTAACGGTAAGGCAGAAGGAGACTTGCTGGTCGTAAGCTGGGGCGGCACCTATGGCGCTGTTCATTCGGCTGTAAGCCAGATGCAGAAAGAGGGGAAGCGTATCAGCCATGCCCATTTCCATTACATCATGCCCCTTCCGAAGAATACGGAAAATGTGCTGAAAGGCTTTAAAAAGATTGTGGTGTGTGAACTCAACAGCGGACAATTTGTGAATTATCTCCGCATGAAGTTCCCCATGCCCAACATCACCCAGTTCAACAAGGTACAGGGATTGCCTTTCATGATCAATGAGTTAACGGATAAGTTTAACCAACTTTTGGAGGAGAAATAAGATGGAGTTCATAAATATGACCGTTGAACGTACCAATGTTCAACTCAGCAAAGCAGATTTTGAAAGCGACCAGATGGTTAAATGGTGCCCGGGTTGCGGAGGGCATGCCATTCTTGCAGCAGTAGAACGCGTATTTCCGAAGATCGGTTACCGCAAGGAAAATTTTTGCATGGTTTCCGGAATCGGCTGTTCTTCTCGGTTTCCCTATTATGTAAACACCTATGGCATACATGGCATCCATGGTCGGGCTGCGGCAATCTCCACCGGCGTAAAAATAGCCAACCCCCGCCTGAGCGTATGGACGGTTACCGGTGACGGAGACTCACTGGCAATCGGAGGAAACCATTTCATCCATGTGATCCGGCGCAATGTTGACCTGAATATCCTGTTGTTCAACAACCAGATCTACGGGCTAACCAAAGGACAATTTTCACCAACTACTCCGATGGGAAAGGTCACCAAAACCTCACCCATGGGAACCATCGAACATCCATTCAACATCGGGGAACTGGTGATGGGCGCCCAGGGAACCTTCTTTGCCCGGGTTCCGGACAACAACATTGCCCTGATGACCGAATGCATGTTTGAAGCGGCCAAGCATGATGGAACATCCGTGACTGAGATCATGGAGAATTGCATCATCTTTGCAGACAAAGCCCATGCCTGCGTTACAGGGAAAGAGGTGAAAGACGAAACAATGCTTATCCTGAAGAATGGCGCACCGATGCTTTTCGGGAAGAACAATGAAAAGGGACTCATTCTGAAGGATACCAGGCTTGAGGTGGTGGAAATCGGAAAAATTGGCATCACTGCGGAAGATATCCTCGTTCATGACCAATATAGTCAGGATCCGGGAATCCAGCTCATGCTGGCCAAACTGGCCCCTCCCAACTTTCCAATGGTATTCGGTGTTATTCGTTCAGCCATGTATCCCACCTATGATGATCTCGTGGAAGAGCAAATTAAATATGCCAGGCAAACTTCAAAAATCCGGAATGTTGATGACCTGCTAAATTCAGGCGATACCTGGGAGATTTAAGTTTTTCACTTGCTTGCCAGCCATTTTGCATCAAATTTGAATGTTGAAGCTTTGCAGGCAAAACAATGTACACTGATTTTATAAAACATATCGAGCATCATGATTTATGTCGTAAAACCGACAAGATCCTTCTTGCTGTAAGTGGTGGCGTCGACTCTGTGGTGATGGCAAACCTGTTTCATCGTCATGGATTTAAGTTCGGTATGGCCCATTGCAACTTCGGATTAAGGGGCGCAGAAAGTGATGGGGATGAGCAATTCGTTGCAGCCCTTGCAAAAAAATACAGCGTACCTTTCCATGTTCAGCGGTTCCCTGCTGCTGATTATTCAAAACAAAAGGGTATCTCCGTTCAAATGGCGGCAAGGGAGCTCCGGTATGGCTGGTTTGAAGATCTTTGCAGCAGTCAAAAATATGACTTCATCGCAACGGCTCATCACCTCGATGATCAGATCGAGACATTTTTTATCAACCTTATCCGTGGGACAGGAATTTCGGGACTACATGGCATTCCCGTTAAGTATGGAAAGGTGATTCGCCCCCTCCTGTTTATTTACAGAAAACAAATTGAGGATTATGCAATGGCCAACCATTTACATTACCGGTCCGACAGCAGCAATGCCTCAACAAAATACCTCAGGAATAAAATCAGGCATGAGCTGATCCCGGTAATAAATGAAATGAACCCTGATTTCAATCACCAGCTCACATCGGCCATTAACAGGATCAACGATATTGAATTGATTGCTGATCAGGCGATTGTCAATTGGAAAAAAAAAGTAATGCAAGAGACCGGGCTCGGTTTTATCATTGATATTCCTGCCCTCCGTGATGCCACCCCCCTATTGACCCTCACCTGGGAATTGCTTTCTCCTTTCGGATTTAATCAAAGCCAGGTGAACAACATCGTTCAAAGCCTCAGCAGGGGACATGGTAAGATATTCCTATCCCCCACCCACCGGGCAGTTAAAAACAGGTTGCAATTGATCATTCAGCCACTTCCTGTTCCTGGGAAAAACGAACCAAAACATGTAACCCTCCACGAATTCATAAGACGGAAATCATTGAAACACCCCATCCCGTTATTATTGGAAAAAATCAATGACCCATCGCATTACAAAATCCCATCCTCAAACAACATTGCAAGCCTCGATTGCGATAAAATTTTCTTCCCGCTGATCCTCAGGAAATGGGAACCAGGGGATGTTTTCTATCCGCTTGGGCTGAACAGAAAGAAAAAACTGAGTGATTTTTTTATCGATCAGAAGTTCTCACTGCCTGATAAAGAAAACTGCTGGCTGTTATGCTCAGGTAATCATATTGTATGGGTAGTTGGCCATCGCATTGATCACCGGTTCAGGATTACGGCGAAAACAAAACAGATATTAAATATCGTGACAAACGTAACGTGCGACACGTGATAGAATTTTCCCTTGTTACCTCGTCACTTTGTTACCTTGTTACCTTTTTTCCATAACTTTGCGGCTTCAAAATTTTCTTTGAATGAATAAAAATCTGATCGGCCTGCTGGCCCTGGTGTTACTTCCACTGATCTCTTTCTCTCAAATCCTTGACCCCGTTAAATGGACCTTCAAAGTTGAGCAGACAAGTCCTGGTGAAGCCACGTTGCTTCTGATTGCCAAAGCCGATAAGAACTGGCATCTCTATTCACAGGATGTTCCGCAGGGTGGTCCGAATGGCGCTCCGATCCCGACAACCTTTTCGTTCACTGCCAGTAAAAATTTCGAATTGATCGGGAAGGTCAAGGAACCCAAGGCGATTGAGGAGAACGATCCCAATTTCGACATGATCCTGAAGTTTTTTGCCGACAAAGTAGTATTTAAGCAGAAAATCAAGATTTTAAGCCAAAAGGACTTTGTTGTTAAGGGGGTTGTTAACTTCATGTGCTGTGACGACAAGCAATGTTTGCCTCCCAATGATGTAGAATTTAACCTTACGGTAAGGGGAAATCCGACTGCAGACGCTCCTGTTGCTGTAGTAAAAGAGCCCCCAACACCCACCGCTACACAACAGGATTCAACAAAAAATGCAGCCGTCGCAACGGCCAAAGCCGATTCTGCGGTGAAAAAAAGTGAACAGGTCAAACTTGGTCAAACTGATGCCGACAAAGCAGCAGGGGAATCACTGCTTTGGTTTTTCTTCATCTCCTTTTTAGCCGGATTATTGGCCATCGTCACCCCCTGCGTTTTCCCGATGATCCCGATGACGGTGACCTTCTTTATGCACGATACAACGAGCAAACGAAAAGCAAAGATGGAAGCCATTGTTTATGGACTCTCCATCATTGTTATCTACATGCTCCTGGGAGTTCTTGTCGCTGTAACACTGGGTGCGAATTTTAACAATTTCATCAGTACCCACTGGATTCCCAATGTTTTTTTCTTCATAATTTTCATGGTTTTTGCTGCATCCTTCCTGGGAATGTTCGAGATCACCCTGCCAAGCTGGATTGTAAATAAAGCTGATAAACAGGCCGACCGAGGTGGGTACGCCGGTGCATTTTTCATGGCTTTCACGCTGGTACTTGTTTCATTTTCATGCACTGGTCCTATTGTTGGAGCGCTTCTCGTCAAATCAGCCGGAGGGGACATCCTGATGCCCATCATAGGGATGCTCGGGTTTTCATTGGCCTTTGCACTTCCTTTCGGACTTTTTGCCTTTTTCCCGTCCTGGCTTTCCGGTCTTCCAAAGTCAGGAGGGTGGCTCAACTCCGTGAAGGTGGTCCTCGGTTTTCTTGAACTGGCACTGGGCTTGAAATTCCTGAGCATTGCTGACCAGACATACCATTGGCACATTCTCGATCGCGAAGTCTATCTTGCCTTCTGGATCGTGATCTTCTTTCTCATGGGATTATATCTTCTCGGAAAATTAAAATTCAACCACGATTCAGATCAGCCCTTCATCAGCGTCCCCAGGATCACCCTGGCCATCATCGTCTTCGCCTTTGTGGTATATATGATCCCCGGCATGTGGGGAGCCCCCCTTAAAGCCTTGTCAGGATACCTCCCGCCTGCCACCTATCAGGATTTTGACATCAATGCCATTGTAAAAACTGAGGTAGCTTCCATTCCCGCTGGCGGCGGAACTGGTCAGTCACCATCCTCCCTGTGCGACAAACCAAAATATGAAGATTTTCTGAAACTTCCCCACGGACTGCAAGGTTACTTTGATTTCAACCAGGCCCTCGCCTGTGCAAAACGGCAGAATAAACCGATCTTCATCGATTTTACAGGTCATGGATGTGTCAATTGCCGTGAAATGGAGGCCAATGTATGGTCTGATCCGAAAGTGCTGAAACGCCTTCGTGAAAATTTTATCGTCACCGCCCTCTATGTGGACGACAAAACAGAACTTCCTGAAAATGAATGGATCACCTCAAAATACGATAAAAAAGTAAAGAAAACCATTGGGAAAATATTTGCAGATCTTCAGATCACCCGGTTCAATGTTAATTCGCAGCCCTATTATGTAATGTTGGATACTGCCGGGAACCTGCTAACCACACCGCGAGCCTATAACCTCGACATTGATGCCTTTGTTAACTTTTTGGATATCGCATCAGAAAATTTCAAAAAACAGCAGCAAAAGTAGTGTTTCGCTATTTCCCAAACATCTCCGTAAAATACTTATAGAAATAGGGTATTGTCTCTATTCCTTTAAAGAAGTTATCAAGGGGAAAATTCTCATTGGGAGAGTGACAAGCATCTGATTCAAGGCCAAATCCCAATAAAATCGTTTTAATACCCAGAATTTCTTCGAATTGAGGGATAATCGGAATGCTTCCCCCGCTGCGGACCGGTATCGGCTTTTTACCCAGGGTAGCTTCAATAGCCCGGCTTGCTGCCTGAAAGCCAATGGTATCAATGGGTGATACATAGGCCTGCCCGCCATGAAGCGCCTGCACTTTTACCTTCACTGTTTTGGGCGCTATCGAAATAAAATGTTTTTCAAAAAGCTGACCAATTTTTACAGAATCCTGGTTAGGGACCAGACGCATGGAAATTTTCGCATAGGCTTTGGATGGCAATACGGTTTTTGATCCCTCGGCAGTAAATCCACCCCAGATTCCATTCACATCCAATGTCGGGCGGATCCCCGTACGTTCTTTGGTCGAATAACCCGACTCTCCATACAGTTCAGCCACATCCAGTTTTTTCCTGTAAGCTGCCTCATCAAATGGGGCCTTGGCCATTTCATCGCGTTCTGCCCGTGAAATCTCCACAACTTCGTCATAGAACCCGGGTATGGTGATTCGCCCCTGATCATCGGTCAGAGAGGCGATCATTTTGGTAAGCGCATTGATCGGATTGGCAACAGCGCCGCCAAAGATTCCCGAATGGAGATCGATATTGGGTCCGGTAACCTCAACCTGCATATAGGCCAGTCCACGCAACCCAACCGTGATCGATGGGTTTTGCAGCCCTATCATACTGGTATCGGAAACCAGGATGATATCTGATTTCAACATCTCCTTATATTCCAAACAAAAGCCACCGATATGCATGGAGCCCACCTCCTCCTCCCCCTCAATCATGAATTTCACATTGCAAGGAAGGGTATTGGTACGAACCATCAGTTCAAAGGCTTTGGCATGCATGAAGGCCTGGCCCTTGTCGTCATCTGCACCGCGCGCAAAAATTTTACCATCGCGCACTTCAGGCTTGAATGGCCGGGATTCCCACAAATCAACCGGATCCACCGGCATTACATCATAATGGCCATATACAAGAACGGTCGGCAATGCAGGATCAATAATCTTTTCGCCATATACGATCGGATTTCCTTCTGTGGGGAAAATCTCACTTTTATCACACCCAGCCTCACGCAATGATTTGCGCCAGTATTCGGCAGCATGCAGCATATCGTCTTTATGCTCGGCATCAGAACTGATCGAAGGGATGCGGATCAATCCGAATAATTCCTGTAAAAAGCGGTCCATATTTAAAGCAATGTAATCTTTGACATGTTCCATGGATACAATTTTTATAGCAGCAAAAATAGCAATATATTTGAACCTGAAATGACAATCATTTAGCATGGATAAATTCAATTACCTGAATCAACCCGACAACTCCGTAATCGACGGATTGTATGAACAATACCAGCAGGATCCTGCTTCGGTGGATGAAAGCTGGCGTAAGTTTTTCGAAGGATTTGAATTCTGCCAGACCAATTTTAAAGCAGAACAGGGCCATTCATATGTTGTCCCCAATGAATTTAAGGTGATCAACCTGATAAATGGATATCGTTCCCGCGGACATCTTTTCACGAAGACCAATCCGGTGCGAACCCGCCGAAAATATTCGCCAACCCTCGATCTTGAAAATTTCGGTCTTGCACAGGACGAGTTGCAGAAAACCTTCCAGGCAGGCAAAGAGATCGGGATGGGCAATGCGAAACTTGCAGATATCATCATCCATCTTCAAAAAACCTATTGCCAATCAATCGGCGTTGAATATCATTATATCCGCCGGCCGGAAATCGTGGAGTGGTTCAAGGAAAAAATGGAGCCAGGCCGAAATACCCCCAGTTTTTCATTGGAAGAAAAAAAATTGATCCTTCGCAAACTTGCTGATGGCGTGCTTTTTGAAAAATTCATTCACAAAAAATTTCCCGGCCAGAAGAGTTTTTCGCTCGAAGGGGTTGAATCTCTGATTCCTGCACTGGATGCTGTCATCCAAAAAGGGTCAGAACTGAACATCGAAGAATTTTTCCTTGGCATGGCCCACCGCGGACGGTTAAATGTGCTCGGAAACATCATGCACAAGCCATTCACCCAGATTTTTTCTGAATTCGAAGGGAAGGAATATGAAGATGATGACCTGTTGGGTGATGTAAAATATCATCTTGGCTATTCGAACGATGTTATTACCCGAAATGGCAAAAAAGTCCACCTCACCCTGGCACCCAATCCATCACACCTTGAAACAGTCGACCCCGTGGTCGAAGGCATCTCCAGGGCAAAAATCGATGGTACATTTTCGGGCGATAACAGCAAAGTCGCACCCATCCTGATTCACGGCGACGCATCCATCTCCGGCCAGGGGATCATCTATGAACTTGTACAGATGGCCGATCTCGATGGTTACAAAACAGGAGGGACCATCCACCTGGTAGTCAACAACCAGATCGGTTTTACAACGAATTATCTCGATGGCCGATCAAGCGTTTACTGTACCGATGTCGCCAAGACCATTCAATCGCCTGTTTTCCATGTAAATGCCGATGATGTCGAAGCGGTGGTTTATACGGTACAGCTTGCCATGGAATTCCGCGCGAAATTTCATAAAGATATTTTTATTGATCTGCTGGGCTACCGCAAATATGGCCATAACGAAAGTGATGAACCCCGTTTTACCCAACCCGTTCTCTACAAGATCATCGAGCAACATCCCGATCCACTTGAAATTTATCTGAAAAAGCTGCAGGATGAAAATGTCCTGGACTCCATGAATGTGCAGCAGGTCAAAAAAGAAATCAACGAGATCCTCGACCACGGATTTGAAGCGGCAAAGTCAATCATCAAAGGAGATATTACACCCTTCCTGGGCAATCAGTGGGAACAATTTAGAAAAGCTACGCAGGCGGATTTTATCAGTTCTCCGGTAACGGCCATTCCGGAAAAAACCCTGCTGGAGATCGGCTCTAAACTGACAGCACTACCCGAAGGAAAAACTTTTTTTCGCAAAATCATCAAAATGCAGGATGACAGGAAAGCCATGCTCCTGGCAGGAAAGCTTGACTGGGCCATGGGCGAACTGCTCGCCTACGGGTCACTGTTGAATGAAGGCCATCCCGTCCGGCTGAGTGGGCAGGATTGTCAGCGCGGAACCTTTAGTCACCGACATGCTGTGCTTACTGTGGAGGATTCCGAAGAAAAATTTATTCCCCTTGAACACATATCCGCAACGCAGGGCAAGGTAAGCATCTACAATTCACCCCTCTCAGAATACGGTGTGCTGGGATTTGATTATGGGTACGCATTGGCTACTGCCAACAACCTGACCATCTGGGAAGCTCAATTCGGTGATTTCAGTAACGGAGCACAGGTGATTATCGACCAGTATATCAGCAGTGCTGAAGATAAATGGAAAGTAATGAATGGTCTGGTAATGCTTTTGCCCCATGGTTATGAAGGGCAGGGACCTGAGCATTCATCAGCCAGATTGGAACGGTTTCTTTCACTTTGCGGGCACCATAATATACAGATCGTGAACTGCAGCACACCCGCCAGCTTCTTCCATGTGTTGCGTCGCCAACTCTACTGGCCGTTCCGCAAACCACTGGTCGTTTTTACCCCCAAGAGCCTCCTTCGTCATCCCCGGTGTGTTTCTTCCATTGAAGACTTCACCACAGGCGGGTTCCGCGAAGTGCTGGATGATGCTACCGCTGATCCTGCGAAGATCCGCCGCGTAGTGCTCTGCTCGGGCAAAGTTTATTATGACATCCTTGAAGAAAAAGAGAAACAGCAAAAAGATGATGTGGCTGTTATCAGGCTCGAACAACTGTACCCCCTTCCTTTGCAGCAATTGACCCTTTTGATCACAAAATATGCGGGGGCGCCCCATTGGGAATGGGTTCAGGAAGAACCTGTAAACATGGGGGCATGGAAACATCTATCCATCAATTTCAATGCGATACCTTTGCATCACGTAGCCCGCCCTGCCAGCGGAAGTCCGGCTACAGGTTCTTCCAGATTGCATAAAATCCAGCAAAAACTGATTGTTGAAAAAGCACTGGGGAGATGCACCTGCGAACAAGCCAACAGTTCATGCCGGCTACATTGCGCTGAACATGAGTTCCAGATTGTGTAATCTTTAACTAAAACCAAGTACCATGAAACCATTGATGCTTTTACTCGGACTTGCTTTTTCATTCGCAATGGCTGCCAATGCCCAGCATAACAAAGTTCGGATGGCGGACAACCCACAAACCAGCCCGCAAGGCAATGGAGTTAAATCAAAGATCATTACAACTCCTTGTGCAGGATTCATGAACAATCCGGGGGTCGATCTCCAATGGAAACCTGTGATGAGTCCGATTCGTATCATGCATAGGTCAAAACCAGATTCAGCCGTGCAACGGCTCAAAGCCGAACGATTGAAAATGAAACTTCAACAAGAGGCAAAAAAAGTAACGGGAGTTGAAAATGGATCACAAAGTGTCGTCCCCACCATCGGATCAAATTTCGCCGGGAACACAAACAACGACATGTCTCCCCTTGACAATTCCCTGGCCATATCAAACAATGGCATCATCGTGAGCGTGGCCAATACAACCATCGAATACGACAATATGCAGGGACAGAATATCTATTTCAATGATCTAATCTCTTTCATTGGTGACGCAGCCATCGAAGGAGTATGTGATCCGGTGGTAATTTATGATTCGGGTTCCGACCGGTTTATCTTTTTCTGTCAGGTTTCACCGCTGAACTCCACCAAATCAAAACTGCTTATCTTTTTCTCCAAAACAAATAACCCCTCGGATGGGTGGTGGTACTATAAGCTCACCGGAAATCCCCTGGGCAATGGAGGTGCCTTTGATTATCCGAAGTTGGCAGTATCCACCAACGAACTCTATATAACCGGGAATCTGTATTTGGACAATGGCAATTATGACCAATCGGTAATTTACCAGATACCTAAAAATCCGGGATATAACGGAGAAACACTCAACTGGCAGTTCTGGAAAGATATTGCCGGTGGCCCATTTACGATTACGCCACTGTCCTGGGGACAACAAGGAAACTATGGACCAGGATGCTATTTTGTGGCCAGTGAATCATCGGATGCATCGCTGATACACTTTTACAACCTCACCGACGACATGTCGGCTGCTGATGAAAAACTGGAGTACCATCCGGTCAATGTCACACCGTATAAAGTTGCCCCGGACGCCTTGCAATCAGGCACGGCAGTAAAACTCAACACCAATGATTGCCGTATGCTCAGCGGCTTCTACCTGGAAGGTACCGCCCATTTTGTATTCAATGCTGTATATGCCGACGGATATTGCGGCGTCAACTATAACAGGTTGGATGTCTCCGCCTTGACAAACCAGTCTACCACCTTTGGTTTGAATGGATCCGATTATTGCTATCCTTCGGTATCATCCTTTGCAACGGATAAAACCGATAGATCGGTGATGATCGGCTTTTTGAAATCAAGTTCCACCACATTCCCTTCCATTCGCGTGGTTAACTGCGACCACGACTTCAACTGGTCAGGATCAACAGAGATCAGGGCAGGCGATGCCTATGTTTCCTATACCGGTGATCCCGAACGATGGGGAGATTACAGTGGAACCTGCAGGCAGCACAATGCAACCAGGCCAACCATTTGGCTTAGCGGTATGTTCGGCAATAACAAAAACGTTTGGGACACATGGATTGCAGAGGTATATGGAACCTCAAGCGGAATCATTGAAACAGCCTCAGATCAAAAGCCGTTGCATCTGTTCCCCAATCCTGCAAATAACCGGTTTTCATTGGAATTTGAACTTCCCTCACCAGGCACAGTCAAGATCAGTATCCTGGATGGAAACGGAAAACTCATCAAAGAACTTTTTTCGGGGCGTGGACAAAAGGGGAAAAACAATTTCTCCTTCAATAAAGAAAATCTTCTTCCCGGAATATATTTTATAATTCTAAAAACAGATGATGCGATCATTAAAAATGAAAAGCTTGTTATTGCTGGTTAACTTTGTTTTCCTTTTTGGATGGGTATCGTGCCATCAGCAGCACCCCCCGGTGAAAAGCGACACAAAACGCATTGTCCATCCGGCCCCTGACCAGGCAAAAATTGACTCATTGAAAGATGTCAGGGGAAAAGAGAAAAAATATCATAGTTTATCACTAAATCACTGATAGATGGCAATAGAGATCATAGTTCCCAGTCCCGGAGAATCCATAACCCAGGTGCAATTGGCCAAATGGTTGGTAACCAATGGCGATATGGTTGAAAAAGACCAGGAAATCGTTGAAATCGATTCCGACAAAGCCTCATTTCCGGTTACGAGCCCCGAAGCGGGGGTAATAAAGGTCATGGCCCAGGAGGGGGAGACCTTGGCTGTTGGGGCATTACTGGCCATTATTGAGAAGATAAGCGGACACAATCCGGTTCCCCAGGCTAAAATTTCTCCAGCAAATATATCTGCGACACCTCAAGTCCCTGTTTCGCCGACAGGAATGCATGCCTCTCCCCTTGCCCGCAAAATTATCGAAGAGAAACATGTAAATCCCAATGAACTCACCACCGCCTTCCCAGGAAAAAAAATCACCCGCAAGGACATCGAATCGTTTATCAGCCGTAAAAAAGAGGGGACTGCAACCATGACATTTACCGGAACAAGGGATGAGGAGCGCAAGAAGATGACCACCCTGCGGTTAAAGCTTGCAGAGCGACTGGTCTCGGTAAAGAATCAAACGGCCATGCTCACCACCTTCAATGAGGTTAACATGCTGGCGGCTCTGAAAATAAAGGAAAAATACAGTGAAGCTTTTAAGGAACGTTATGGTGTTGGAATTGGACTCATGTCAATCTTCACAAAGGCTGTCACCATAGCGCTGAAGGAATTTCCACAGGTCAACTCCCTGATCGATGGGGATGAATTGGTTACACCGCGCTATGTGGATATCGGGATTGCCGTCAGCGCTCCAAAAGGGCTGGTGGTTCCGGTGTTACGCAATGTTGAATCGATGAGTATTTCCGAAATTGAAATAAAGATCAAGGAACTTGCCGGGAAGGCGCGTGATAATAAAATATCGATTGATGATATGAAGGGCGGCACATTTACCATCACCAATGGAGGTGTATTCGGATCGATGATGTCGACCCCCATTCTGAATCCGCCGCAAAGCGCCATTCTTGGCATGCACAAGATCCAGGATCGGCCTGTAGCAGTCAACGGGCAGGTGGTCATCGCTCCCATGATGTATGTTGCCCTCTCCTATGATCACCGTGTAATCGATGGTCGCGAATCGGTCAGCTTTCTTGTGAAGGTGAAAGAACTGATCGAAGACCCTTCCAAAATGCTGACTGAAGGCATTGATCCTATAAAATTACTGTTGGACCTTTAAAAAAAGTCATGAGAAAGAAGGTTGATTTCCTGGTAATAGGATCCGGAATTGCTGGTCTCACTTTTGCCATCAAGGTGGCAAAGCATGGAAAGGTTTGTATAGTCACAAAATCGAGGATGGATGATACCGCCACCAGTTGGGCACAGGGAGGCATTGCAGCGGTCATGTACACTCCCGATTCGTTTGAAAAGCATATCCAGGATACGATCATCGCAGGCGATGGTTTATGCAATGAAGAGGTTGTTCGCTTTACCATAAGCGAATCAACAGAACGGATCAGGGAACTTGTTAAATGGGGGATAAAATTCGACAAAACGACGTCGGGGAGGTACGACCTGGCAAAAGAGGGCGGACATTCGGAATACCGTGTACTTCATCACAAAGACAGTACCGGCAGGGAAATAGAAAATAAACTGCTGGAACAGGTTAAAAAGCACCCGAACATCGAAATTCTTGAAAATCATTTCACCATCGACATCATCACCCAGCACCATCTTGGGATGGAGGTCAACAGCCGAACAAAAGACCTGGCCTGTTTTGGGGCCTTTGTCATGAATCCCGTGACCCGCCTGGTTGACACTGTTTTGTCGAAAATAACACTCATCGCCACGGGAGGCTCCGGAAACGTATACAACAATACCACAAACCCGCTTATTTCAACCGGCGACGGCATTGCCATGGTTTACCGTGCCAAAGGGGCAGTGGAAAACATGGAATTCATTCAATTTCATCCCACTGCGCTATATCATCCGGAGGAAAAACCTGCCTTCCTGATTACGGAAGCACTAAGGGGATTTGGGGCCGTACTGAAAACCCGCGACGGGAAGGAATTCATGCACAAATACGATGCACGGCTTTCACTTGCCCCGCGCGATATTGTGGCACGGGCCATTGACAATGAACTAAAATTAAGTGGCGAAGATTACCTTTTTCTCGATTGCCGCCATCTGAAAAAGAATGAATTGATCAACCACTTTCCAACCATCTATGCCAAATGTCTCTCCGTCGGCATCGACATCAGTAAGGATATGATCCCGGTGGTACCCACTGCACATTATACCTGTGGCGGCATTAAAGTGGATGAATCCGGACGCAGTTCCATCATCAACCTGTTTGCTTCAGGTGAATGCACATCAACAGGGCTTCATGGGGCCAACCGGCTTGCATCGAACTCGCTGCTCGAATCGCTTGTATTTTCCCATAGAGCCAGTGTCGAAGCCATCAATCAAATCAAAAAAATCAACCACTGCCTTGAAATACCTGACTGGGATGCAGAGGGAATGGTTCTCAATGAAGAGATGGTGCTGATTACCCAATCATTGAAAGAACTTCAGGCAATCATGAGCAGTTATGTCGGCATCGTACGTTCAAATCTCCGGCTGCAACGCGCATTCGACCGTCTCGAACTGCTCTATCGCGAATCGGAAGAGCTCTATAGCAAATCCATTCTTACACCAAAATTATGTGAACTGCGTAACCTCATTAACATCGGGTACCTGATCATCAAGGCTGCCCGAGGCCGTCATGAAAGCAGGGGATTGCACTACTCGCTTGACTATCCAAGACCCATTCCTAAAAAGGGAGGATAACCGCCCTGACAGGATGGTACAAAACAATCTGAAAAACCAATCAGAACATGGCATTCATTAAATCAGTTAAAGGTGTTCTGCCTAAAATGGGAGAAAGATGCTTTCTTGCCGACAATGCAACGCTTACCGGAGATGTTGTAATGGGCAATGATTGCAGTATTTGGTTCAATGCCGTGGTTCGCGGGGATGTACATTCCATCCGCATCGGCAACAATGTGAACATCCAGGATGGCGCCATCATCCATTGTACCTATCAGAAAGCCCCTGTGAACATTGGCAACAACGTATCAATTGCACACAATGCCATCATACATGGGTGCACCATACATGACAATGTTCTGATTGGCATGGGTGCCATTCTCATGGACGGAGCGGTGATCAACAGCAATTCCATCGTGGGGGCGGGTGCATTGATTACAGAAGGTACGATTGTAGAATCTGGGTCTGTATGGGCCGGATTGCCTGCTCGAAAAGTGAAAGATATTGACCAGTCTTTGCTTGAAGGGCAGGTGAACCGCATCTCAAAAAATTACAACATGTACGCCAGCTGGTATGATCAAGACTAAAAAACTCCCTATCTTTGATTTTCGAAATTTCTCCCGGGAAGGGCTACAAGATTAAAGATTGAACCGAGCTACGAATTGTAAACTGATCAAAAAAATGCGTCCAGATATTACTGCCGACAATGAATATCATACCCCTGAAAATACTCCACATCTGCTTGTTGACAGGCTGACATTCAATTCCCGTTTTATTTTCACCGCTCTTTTTTTAAAGACTGTTTTTAAATCGAGATATTTAGCACGAAATAAACGGTATGGCACACTCCAGTGGGTCGAAACCTCCCATGATATTTTTACTGATGTGGAACGTTGCGGCGGACGGATCCACATCACTGGAATGAACCACATCCTTAACAGCCAGGGGCCGGCACTGATTTTGAGCAACCACATGAGCACGCTTGAAACGATGATATTCCCTGGCATCATCCAACCCTTGAAAAACATTACGTTTGTAGTCAAGAATGAACTTGTGAAACACTGGGCATTCAAGGATGTCATGGCGTCGCGAAATCCCATCGTCCTAAGTCGCTCAAATCCGCGTGAAGATTTCCGGATCATCATGGAACAGGGAATAGAAAGACTGAATAACAACATTTCGATCGTTATTTTTCCTCAAAGTACCCGAAGAGCGGAATTTCATCCCTCCGAATTTAATTCTCTCGGCACAAAACTGGCCATAAAAGCAGGTGTTCAGGTTATTCCTGTTGCAATCAAAACGGATTTCTGGGGTTTCGGGAGTCGTTCGAAATACCTGGGGCCAATCGATCGGAATAAACCGGTACATATTGCTTTTGGTGAGCCCATGACCGTTCATGGTTCGGGGAAAGAGGAACACCAGCAGATCATCGAATTTATCGCCTCGCATCTTGCTGCCTGGAAAGTAGATCACACATGATCCGGCCCATTCACCCAATGTAGAGGAATCAGGCTGTGACCAATCATAACTAAGCCTATGGAGCCCTGGAAAAAAAATCCCATTGTCTTTGAAATCAACACCTGGGTTTGGCTGTGGGAGTTGAGTAGAAAAATGAATATTCATATTACCCTGGCAAATGTGCCGGAGGAAACCTGGGATGCATTTGCACATCTGAACATTGAAGCCATCTGGCTGATGGGCGTATGGCAACGGAGCCCCCGGGGAATCGCCATTTCAAACAGTCATCCTGGAAACCTGGCCGATTTTCACAGGGCATTACCCGATTTTACCCCGGCCGACAATGTTGGATCTCCCTACTGCATCAGAGGTTATCAGGTTGACGAACAACTTGGAGGCAATGAAGGTTTGGCGTTGGCACGCGCCCGGCTTGCACAGCGCGGAATAAAACTCATCCTTGATTTTGTGCCCAACCACCTTTCCCACGACCATCCCTGGGTTTTTGAATCTCCTGATTATTTTATCCATGGGAACGAGGAGGATTTGCTCAAGGATCCGATAACATTTGCAAAGATCGGTAACACGATCTTCGCCTGTGGAAAAGATCCATTCTACCCTGCCTGGCAGGATGTCCTCCAGATCAATGCATTCCACCCTGATCTGCGGGAAGCCGTGGTTGAAACGGTCACCCGACTTGCTAAGCAATGTGACGGCGTCCGTTGCGATATGGCTATGTTGGTCATGAACGATATTTTCAAACAAACCTGGGGAGTGCGTGCCGGTTCACTACCTGAATATGAATACTGGGAAGCGCTTATTCCTGCTGTGAAACGGAGCAACCCCGATTTTATCTTCATTGCTGAGGCTTACTGGGATAAGGAATGGGCTTTACAGCAGCAGGGATTTGATTATTGTTACGACAAACGGCTGTATGACAGGCTGGAACATGACAATGCACAGAATATCCGTCTTCATCTGATGGCTGATACAGACTATCAGTCAAAAATGATTCGCTTTGTCGAAAACCATGACGAACCCCGACATGTGATTGCGTTTCCACAGGGGAAAAACAGGGCAGCTGTTGTAATATCCTCCACCCTTCCAGGAGCGAAACTTTACCACGAAGGACAATTTGAAGGACGAAAAGTAAAATTGCCGGTTTTTCTTCAGCGCCGGCCCGAAGAGCCTGTTGATTCAGATTTGTACAATTTTTTCAGGCGGTTGCTTCTCTCCATTCATCATCCTGCATTTAAAAATGGGAACTGGCAACTTTGCGATTGCTTCGGATGGCAGGATAATGACAGTTTTAAAAATCTCCTGGCATGGTGCTGGAGCGATGCGGATGACCTCTTCCTTATTGCAGTCAATTATTCAGGAGAGTCAACCCAAGGGCGAATCAGGATTCCATTCCGTGAATTGCAAGGCAGAACATGGAGGCTCAATGATCAGCTAAATGAAATCACCTTTGAACGCAGTGGGGATGACCTCCAGCTTAACGGGCTTTACGTATCGTTGAAACCATGGCAATGCCACTTCCTGCGATTTTTCCCGATGCAACCCGCCTAGCATTGACTATGTAATTCAAACCCTTTTAACTAGCGGGTCAGCTGCATCACAGGAAGTTCGCGTGATTTTTTCCACATGCCTCTGGTGAAATCTGGAAATTTTAATGTTTTCCCCTCTTTGGCAATTGATTTTTCACTGAGAACCCTTACAGCACTCATGACAACCGCATCGTACACATCCATGTCAGGTTCTATCCCTTTAAGCAAGGCATTCACCAGCCGGTAATCCTCAATGAAATCCATTCCTCCATGCCCACCTCCCTTGCTGGCAACCTCCAGGTCAACCCATACAGGATGCTGGTATTTGTCCATATATTCATTGATCGGCTCCCACTGATCATCAGTTTTACTTACCCCTTCAATATATATTTTCGGCTCCGGGTATTTCCTGATCAACCCCTTGGTTCCTTGTACAAGGATATTACGGCTGTAGGGACGTGGCAAACTGGTATCATGCGTTACCACAATGGTCTCCCCGTTCATCGTCCTGATTAAGGTCGTAACCACATCACTGAGCATAAACTTTTCCCGTGCTTCTGCACTGTCGGGGCCAAATCTGTTAACGGCATAGTCATGTAACCCACGGGTTTTAGACCCATAGGTGACCATATAGTCAAAATAATTTCCCCTGTTGATGTCCATGCATTGCATCACGGGACCCAAACCATGCGTTGGGTAAAAATCGCCGTTGCTCCGCATGGAAAAATCACGCCGCCAAACGCCTTCACCATCCATATCATGTTTCACCCCCCGCAAATCGTGCAGGTAACCGCATTCAGCATGTACCAACTCTCCAAAAAGTCCCTTTTTTACCATATTCAGGATCATCATCTCCACCTTGTCGTAGTTGCAATTCTCCATCATGATACAGTACTTCCCTGTTTTTTCAGAAGTTTCGACCAGTTCCCAGCATTCGTCCATGCTTATTGCTGCTGGGACTTCGGTGGCTGCATGCTTACCGTTGTTCATCGCAGCAAGGCAGATCGGAACATGCCATTGCCAGGGAGTCGCTGTAAATACCAGGTCAACATCGTTCCGTTCGCATAAACGTTGCCAGTCAAACGCTGTTTTTGAATATCCATCAGGCCGCTTAAAACCGGCTTGTTCAACCATATCCTGGGCACGCTTAACCCGGCTCTCCACAATATCACACACTGCAACAATCTCTGCACCTTGAATCTTCAATAGATTTTCGACATGCGAAGTGCCTTGCAGGCCGACACCCACATAGCCTATCCTGACTTTATCCATGGGAGGTGCGATAGGGATAGCCTTGAAAGCACTGCTTTGAAAATCGCGTTGAACGGAGGCCAGCAATGGATCACTGATGGCAAATCCAACTCCGGTGGCGGCCACGGTCTTGATAAAATCGCGGCGGTTGAATCGTTTTTTCATAAAAATGGGTGAATGGTTTCCCAAAAATAATTAAAAACAATAAAAAAGCCGGTACTTATTACAATACCGGCTCTTTTATTAGCAAATTTCAGTTATTGAATGCCAAGTTTTTTCTTAACTAAAGCCATAACATCATCAGCCTCGTCTTTGTAAATAACCACGTCCTCAATGGCATTGAGTACATAGGTAAATTTATTTTCTTTGGCAACCTCTTTAATGGCCGTCTTTGCCTTTTCAATAAAAGGGGCAACCAATTCCTGCTGTTTTGTCTGGAGATCCTGCTGGGCTTTCTGCTGGAATGCATCGATACGACCCTGAAGATCAGATAATTCCTTTTCCTTTGTCTGCTTGATCAAATCCGACATGCTTGAAGACTGGGACTGATAATCAAGGTACTTATTTTCAAATTCGGCTTTCATGGCATCCATTTGATCCGTCAGTGTCTTCTGATATGTTTGAAGTTTAATCTTTACCGAATCAATTCCTGGCATGCCAGCCAGCAGAGCATTAAAATCAATGTATCCAATCTTGATCGGAGTTTGCGCATAAGAAGCGAATGAACAACCAATGATAATGGCAACGATGGCGAATAGCTTTGCTAATTTTTTCATTTTCAATAATTAAATGGTTTATACTACAAAAAGTGATGCAAAATTAAGAATTTTTTTTTATTTTTTAGTTTCTCTTGATTCAATTCCTCCTGCAGGTTTCGCTGCCCCTGGATCAGGGCTTGTTGAGGAGCTCCCGGGCTTTGTCTTGCCCTTCCTGTTGTTGAGGTTTGCACCAAGATTATCAAGCACGTCATCACTGATATCATACTTGGGATTGGCGTACATCATCGTAAGGCTTCCGCCCTTATCAAAAATTACTGCATAATTATTATTGTTGGCAATCTCCTGGATCGCATTGTAAATCCTCTCCTGTATCGGCTTTACCAGTTCCTGGCGCTTTTTAAATAAATCGCCATCCTTCCCAAAGCGGGTCCGTTGCAAACTCTTTGCATCTTTCTCCCTGTCAACAATTTCTTGTTCCTTCTTCTTTTTCATGTCCTCCGGAAGAAGAATCGCCTGGGCCTGATAATCTTTGTACATTTTATCGATATCTGCAAACTTTGACTCAATCTCCTTCTGCCATACAACAGATAATTCGTCCAATTGTGCCTGCGCCTCTGAAAACTCAGGAATATTGTCAAGAATATACTGGGTATCAACGTAAGCAAATTTCTGTGCTTGCAACATGGCCACTGTAAAAACAACCGCCATAATGGTTAAAATCAGCTTTTTCATATTTTTAATTTAAATCAATTTAACCAAATTTCACTAGTTCAATACCGATTCTTAGTCTATCGACGAATTGATCGAGAAATGGAACTGTCCGCCAGCAGCGCCAGGAACCCCGGGTACAGGATCAAGACCATACCCCCAATCGAGCCCGAGTAAACCAAACATCGGTAAAAACACACGTACTCCAACACCAACAGACCGGTACACGTTAAAGGGATTAAAATCAGTCCAGCGTTCCCAGTCGTTTCCAGCCTCCACAAACCCAAGTGCGAAAATTGTGGCACTGGGATTAAGAGAAATTGGATAACGCAGTTCGAGGGTATACCTGGTGTAAACAGTTCCTCCGATTGTATTCGGATACTTTGGCGTAAGAGAGTTATTGGCATATCCGCGCATCCCGATCAGTTCACGTCCATCCATATTGTTGTACCCCGATAATCCGTCACCTCCAAGATAAAAACGCTCAAACGGTGTAACCCCGAGATCATAGTTATAGGCCCCAAGAAATCCAAACTGCACACGCGGTGTCAATACCAGTTTGTCAATCATGTTGATATACCATGATCCTTTGAATTTTATCTTGTAATACTCAACCCATTTGTATTTGTCAATCGGCGACATTTTCTTGTAATCAACATCCCCGCGGAATAATGAATAGGGAGGCGTCAATTCCGCCGTTACGGTAAACTCTGATCCGTTACGAGCAAAAATGGGAGCATCCACTGAATTGCGTGAAAGTGCAATGCTGTAACTGAATGCATTGTACACCCCATTCCCTCCCCCGAAGGTGAATATCGAAGAATAATTATAGGTGTTATACCGGTTATAGTTTAGGCTTTGGTATAGAGAAAAATAATCATCGGGCCACCGCAACTGCGTTCCCAAACCCACCGAGACCCCATCGATTTTAAAATACGCATACCCTGGATCGTTGCTGGCCAATCCGTTCGTATATCTTGAGTGAAAATAGGATAAACTGAGGGCCAGCGGCTTTCGTCCACCAAGCCAGGGCTCGGTAAAAGAGAAACTATAGCTGAAATAGCCTGCTCCGTAAGTCTGGAACCTTAAACTTAATTTCTGGCCATCCCCTGCAGGAATAGGCTTCCAGGCCTTTAAATTCGTGATATTACGCAATGAAAAATTGTTAAACGACAACCCCAGGGTCCCCACGATACGTCCATAACCCCAACCTCCTGAAAGCTCTATCTGGTCTGCTGAAGTTTCTGTAACATCATATCCGATATCGACCGTGCCATCTTCCGGATTTGGATTAACATTGGGGTTGAGTTTTTCTGCATCGAAATATTTCAACTGCGCAAGCTGACGCTGTGACCGGATCAAGCGGTCACGACTGAAAAGTTGTCCCGGCCGGGTCTGAACCTCACGCAAAGCCACATTGTCATTGGTTTTCGTATTTCCCTTGATGGTAACTTTGTTAACAGTGGCCTGCTTGCCTTCATGCATCCTGATCTCAAGATCAATAGAATCATTTTCGACCCTGGTCTCCACCGGCACTACATCAAAAAACAGGTATCCATCATCCATGTAGAGGGATCGAATATCAGTACCGCTTGGGCTGTAAGTAAGGGCCTCCTCAAGGGCCTCCTTGTCATACACATCGCCCTTGTTAATCTTGAGTATCCGGTCAAGAAACATGGAGGAATATTTCGTATTCCCTACCCAGGCTATTTTTCTTAAATAGTATTTGTGACCCTCTTCAACCCACAGGTCAATGTTGATCGTATTATCAGGGTTTTTAGAAATTGAATCCCTGAGAATCCTGGCATCACGGTAACCCAGTTTATTGTATTTTGAGATCAGGAGTAATTTATCTGCCTGATAATCCTCATCAATGAATTTCGAGGACTTAAATATCCGGATCCTGATGTTGGCAGCTGCATGGTCGCCCATAACATTTCCGATTTCCACAAAATCCATCGTCACGGCCTCCTTGGTTGTGTTGTAAACCACCTTGTCCAAATCGTTCATCGGATTGAAAACACTCTTTTCCTTGGTCTTTTTAAAAGAGGCCTTAATCAGGTCTGATCCGATATTCTTATTCCCGTGAATCGTAATGTTATAAACTTTAACCTTCTCATTTTTATCGATGTTGATATACATCGTCACCTCATTTGCAGTGGCACTGTCCCTCTTCAGAATAACTTCAACTTCACAATTCAAAAACCCTTTGGCATTGTAAAAATTCCGAATGATGTTTTTTGTTTTAATGATCATGTTATCGGTCACATAATCACCCTTTATCAAACGGATCTTTTGCCTGATGTCATCCGCATCAGCCTTTTTAATTCCGTTGAACTGAAATTTTGATAACCTGGGACGCTCCTTCAGGTAAAAATCAAGAAAAACCTGGTTATCCACCACCTTGGTGACCGACACCTTGATGTCTTCAAACAAACCCTGTTCCCATAATTTCCTGACTGCCTGTGAAATCTTATCTCCCGGGATTTTCATCTTATCGCCGACAGTCAACCCTGATAGCATTATCAGTACATTACCATCCAGATACTTAACTCCGCTCACAGTCATTCCACCAATGTAGTATTCTTTCGGATTGGTATAATCGGATATGGTCTCCTCTCCAAGACTAATCTGTGCGGACAGGGGGTGTGTTACGAGTAGGAAAAATAGTATTATCAGCAGGTTACAAAGTCTCATCCGGGTTTATTTACGTAATTTTCCTTCAATTTCATTGATCTGTTCACTTGTGAGTCCAAATCTGCGCTCCCTTTGCTGGAAATCGAGAATGGCTTTATAAAAATCATCCTTTCCAAAATCTGGCCAAAGGGTGTTGGTGAAGTAAAGTTCAGCATAAGCGATTTGCCATAGCAGAAAATTACTGATCCTGTATTCCCCGCTTGTCCTGATCAATAACTCCGGATCAGGAACATCTGCGGTAGCCAGATGCGCAATAAACGTCGGAATATCAATCTGTTCAGGATCCAACTCCTGCGAAGCTATTTTCCGTGCCATCGACCGCGCGGCCTCAACCAATTCCCACCGCGCACTGTAACTCAACGCAAGAATCAGTGTCAATCCGGTATTTTGAGATGTTTCATCAATTGACTTCATCAATTCACGGTAACTTTTGGCCGGCAAACTCTTCAAATCGCCAATCGCCTTAAGCCGTATGTTGTTTTTCATCAAGGTCTTCATCTCCCCATGAAGTGAATTAACCAAAATCCGCATCAAGGCATCAATCTCATATTTTGGACGTTTCCAGTTTTCGGTGGAAAAGGCGTACATGGTCAGGTACCGGATTCCGGTTTCTGCTGCTGCTTCTACAGTATTTCTTACAGCCTCCACCCCCCTTTCATGCCCAAGGGTCCGAACATAACCACGCTTCTTGGCCCAACGGCCATTGCCATCCATGATCACAGCCACGTGAACAGGTAATCTCTTTTTATCGATCTGATCTTTTAAATCCATCATTCAGCATAGTCGGCTGTCAATGATCCAAATCCCGACATTTATTTGACGACAAAAGGTTAAACTTGTATGTGATCGATATACCAAACATGGCATACCAGTCATTGTTGCTTTCATTTCCACGCTGCATGCCAGGCGCGTGGTTGCGCGTTGGATCCGACAACATACCTTTCTGATCTCCTGCAAGAATATTAGGACCATCCAGATAATAGATGGTACTCACATCATCCAGGTAATCTGTAAAGGTCTTATGCATCTCCCAATAAACCTGCATACCCAATCTGCTGGCCAGGCTGAACTTTGCCCCAAGACCAAAAGGAATGGAAAAGTTAAATGAAGCATAAGGTGTGGTTTGCCCTTCTGTTCCCATATCTCTCAATTGAACACCTCCGGAAATGGGATTAAAAAAGAACACGGAAAAACCGGCGTAAATATACGGCGATATTCGGTTCCTTCGGCTACCGGTAAAGTAAGGCAGGAAATTAAATTCCGCAACGGCGGCAATATCAGTTACCTTGCTTGAAAAAGACAGCCCTCTGTCGGGCAGAAAAGTGGACTGGGAAGCATCGCCTTTTACCGAGCCCATTGTGCCACTTAGCTTTACCGACCAACGGGTATCAATGTTATAACGAACCAGTAGTCCATAGGTAACCTGCGTATTTAAAAAATGCTTTCCGGGATTCAAATCTCCTAAATAATACATTCCACCTCCTGTCAAACCCACATCCAAATCCTGCGACTTAACTGAGTTTAATAGTAAAACAAAGAAGCCAATCAGGAATATTGGTCTCCTCATAGCCTGTAACATGATCTTTGGATTTCCTTTTTCGATTTTAATAATTCTTTTCAACAACTCAGATTAACGCTCAATTCACGATTTTATTTGAAAACTGCAATGATATTTAGACATTATTGTGCCAATTCCGGTTATCCAATCCCCAGTTTAGTTTTTCCCGAATGGTCTGAAAGAAATTTTTATCGATCATACGGAGCAGATTGATCTTAAAACTTGCCTTTCGAATAATGAGTTCAACAGCATGATCAACAGTAGCGATGCGAGAATCGAGGCTCAGCAGGAAATGGGGACCTTTTCCTTCAACACGAATTTTAATTTCACTGTCGTCCCTGATTACAATTGGCCTTACTGTAAGGTTGTGGCTCGCAATCGGGGTAATCAGGAAATTTTCCGAATCCGGTGTAATGATTGGACCCGTACAGCTTAGCGAATAGGCCGTTGAGCCTGTCGGCGTTGCAACAATTAATCCATCAGCCCAATAGGCGTTTAAAAAGGCTCCATTGATCCATGTCTTGATGGTAAGCATCGACATCACATTGGGTTTGAAAACCGTCAATTCATTCATCGCATAATTGGTCGGACCAAAAAGGCCACCAGGTGAATCGAGTTGCAGGAGTGTCCGCTCTTCTATCAGGTACTGGCCATTTTGAATGGCCTTTATTGCAGGTATAATATGTTCTTTTGAGATACTGGATAAAAAACCAAGCCGGCCAAGGTTGATGCCTGTCACGGGGATGCCAGAATCGCCTACCAGCATAACTGAATCCAGGATGGTTCCGTCTCCTCCGATCGAAAACAAATAATCGACTTTGTTCGCAATCTCCTGCTGCTTGGTGAATAAATTGGGTTGAAGCGTAAATACAATCTTGCCCTGGAGGCATTCAAAGAAAGGTTTATATACAAAAATGACCCCTTCGTTGTTTTGCAACTCGTCAACCAGCTCCTGTATGAACAGGACAGATTCTTCGGCAACATTTTTACCAAACATCGCGATTCTCATGTCAATTTGCTCTATTTTTTTGAAATCAGGGTGCAAAGATACGGCAAATTTTTGTTCAATGCATTCGCCGGGGAGATGCAGGATGTCTGTTATATGCTGAGATAATTCATCAAGGCATCAAACCGGTCCTGAAGCCCCTCACTGTAGGCATCTTCCTTGGACCAGGATGCCTTGACCATGTAGTTGAATCTGAAAAAAGTCTGAAGGATCGGACCGATGTCAATCCGGTTTATTTTTATGGTAATTTCAAGTTTGGTAGAATCAGGAAAAGAGGTCAGATACAAACTCAAAACTTTTGCATCATTCGATTCAACGATGTGGGCAATTTCAGCAAGGGTATAGTCCTTTTCGTTGACCTCAAGCACAATGATACCGCCCGGATTGCGAAGAGCAGCCATGTTTCCCAGGTGTTCCACCAGGGTTGGCAGGGCAATTGCCCCCAGGTACTGGTTTTTGTCATTCAAAACCGGCAGCATGGTTAAGTGCAATGTTGAAAACAGGTTGATTACTTCATATAAATGCTGATTTTCTGAAATATAGGCAAGAATCAGGGAAAGCTTATATTGACCAACCTCCATCTCCGGTTCCTGCTGCGCCACAATTTCTGCATCAGAGATCAGGCCAAGAAACTCAGCGCCATTGACAATCGGCAGATGGGAGCATCGCTGCTCTTCCATCTGGGAGATGGCAAAAGCGCCGGTATCCGAGCTCTTCAGCGGTATTATTGAATCGGTGATCAGTTGTTTAGCTATCATTGAGAATGCTAAGATATGAATTATAGCGCAGCCAACTTACCGCACCTGTCTCAAGTCCCGACTTTACTGCACATCCGGGCTCATGCGTGTGCGAACAATTTTTGTACTGGCAATAGGGCAGCAGACTTTCCATCTCGGGAAAACATCGCGGAATTTCAGTTTTGTCAAAGTCTATCAACCCGAACTCCTTGATGCCCGGTGTGTCAACAATGAAACCCCGGTTCGAAAGTTCGTACATTTCAGCAAATGTGGTGGTGTGCATCCCCTTCTGATGGGTCTGAGATAAAGTACCTGTGCGTGGAGTCAATGACGAGTCAAGGGCTTTTATCAACGCCGACTTTCCGGCTCCTGAATGGCCCGAAAACAGGCTGACCTTCTCTCGCAAAAGTTCCCTGATCCGATCAACCCCATCGCCACGCAGGGCCGAAACGCGGTAACACGAATATCCGGCCTTTTCATAGATGGGGATCAAATCCTCCATTGACTGAAGTAAATCTGGATTATAGATATCTATTTTGTTGAAAATCAAACTTGCAGGAATGTGGTATCCCGCAGCAGTAACAAGAAACCGGTCGATAAACCCATTGGAGGTACGGGGTTTGGCCATGGTTACGATCAGGTAGGCATGATCAAGGTTCGCAGCAATGATGTGCGAAACTTTCGACAATTTGGTCGCTTTACGGATAATATAGTTTTCCCGCTCCCTGATGTGCGTGATCATCCCATGGCTATCGCCTGCAAGCTGCTCAACCTCAACATGATCACCAATGGCAACCGGGTTGGTATGTTTGATATCCATGACCCTGAACTGCCCCTTCAATTTACATTCAAGTTTAGTGCCATCAGGCATACGCACCCTGATCCAACTCCCGGTTGATTTAACAACGATTCCTTCCAATTTGACAGAATAAAATATCTCTAATGACGGTAAAAGTATAAAAATATTGCAAACAGACGGGAAGGATCAGGTCATTGTATAAATTTTCCCTGGAAGGCACCTTATTATTCCCTCAAATTCAAGATTGAGTAATGAAGCGGCCACCTTGCTCATGGGTGTTTCCAACTGGATGCAAATCTCATCAATGGACAGATTTCCCTTTCCCTGCAACAATTTCACGACTCTATCCTCCTCCTCAGTCAACTCAATAAAAATCTTTCGTTGTAAACCCTGGTTTGAATGATCCGTCTCCTTCCACCCCATCAGGTATTCAATATCTTCAGCCTTTTGTATCAGTGCTGCACGATTTGTCCGCACCAACCAATTCGGTCCGACTGAAAAGGGATCATACACCCTACCCGGAACAGCAAAAACATCACGATTATACGAATTGGCAATGTCGGCCGTTATGAGCGCGCCTCCTTTATTTCCAGCTTCAACAACAACTATTGCATCACACATGCCTGCAATGATCCTGTTTCTCTTGGGAAAATTGGTACGATCGGGCTTGGTCCCACTGAGGAACTCCGTAATCAGGCCACCTTGTTTTACCATCTTTTCAGCCAGCGACCGGTTCAGCCATGGATAAAGGGTATCCAGTCCATGCCCCAGCACCCCAACAGTTTCCAGCCCCTTTTCAAGTGATGTGCGGTGTGCGCAGCTGTCAATACCATAAGCCAGTCCGCTTACCACAACTACATCCTGCTGAATCAATCCTGAAATCAAATCCTGAGTGATCATCTTACCATATTCAGTGGCCCGGCGGGTGCCGACAATCCCGATAATGCGGGGTGAATTCAGATCAGCTGTTCCTTTATAAAACAAAAGGATGGGGCTGTCAAAACATTGTTTCATCCGGTGTGGGTAACTTTCATCCTGAAAATAGAGCGGTTTTATCTTGTAACGTTCTATAAAAGCCAACTCCTTCTCAGCCCGCAATAAAATACCTTTGTCTGCTAACGATTGAACAAGTAATCCGCCAAGCCGGGGCATCTTCCGCAGGCGGTGATGCGATTCTTTAAATATTGCCTCCGCACTTCCGCATACCGAAACAAGTTTTTTTCCAAGAACATCACCAATCCCTGGTATAAGCGTCAATCCTATCTGAAATATCAATTGATCTACTTTATTGTCCATACGCTGATTTCCGATGAATCAATGGCTGCATTCATTAACTTCAAAGGTTAATCCCGTTCGGTCATAAAAGGTAAAGCAATGTGAATAACTTTTCAGTATTCCAGGATAAAAATCAACGTAAATTATGGTCTAAATAAGCACGAATGCTCGGGCGAATGCCCTAAAAAAAGCATTGATTTGTCCAAAAGATTGGAGAATTATTGCTTAGCGCCCTTCCTTTGAGCACGGAATACAAGGATAATCCCTGCTATAACAAACGGGATGGACAACATCTGCCCCATATTAAGCGTCAATTCACGTTCGAATCCGACCTGGGGCTCCTTTACAAATTCAATCAGGATCCGCACCCCGAATATGAGAATGAGGAAAAGTCCAAATAAAAAGCCATGTGAGGGCTTTCCATCCTTCTTGTAATAGTAACGCAATAGCACAAAAAAGGTTGCCAGATAGCATAATCCTTCATAAATCTGGGTCGGATGTCGTGGAATAAGGCCTTCAGACGGGGTTGTTGAACGTACGAATTCAAACCCCCACGGCAAGGAGGTTGGCAACCCGTAGATTTCTGAATTCATCAGGTTTCCCATTCGAATTAAAAAACCGGCAAGGGCCGTAACGATAACGATCCTGTCCATAACCCATAAAAAAGGTTTCTTCCTGACATAGGAAAAAATGAGCAGGGAAATAATAATCCCGATCGCGGCGCCATGACTGGCCAATCCACCTTCCCAAACTTCCAGTATTTTGATGGGATGCTCGATGTACCAGGATGGTTCATAAAAAAACACGTGTCCAAGGCGTGCCCCCACCACGGTCCCTATGATCATGTAGGTGGTAAGTTCATCCAACAACTTGATTGGAACGCCCTCCTTGTTGAAGAATTTTTGCATGATCAGGTACCCGAAGAGAAACCCAAGAGCAAAAAACAACCCATACCACCGGATGGCAAAATTACCGATTTGAAAAATCTCGGGACTTGGATTCCAGATTATTGATGATATTAGCATAGCTGTACGATCGATTAACCAATGACAAATCCTACCTTCTAATTATACCCCTTGATCTTCAAATTGAACAAAGAATCCATTTTCGCAGCAAGATCCGTTTGTTTGTTTTCTGCTGCAACCATGGATAAACGCCTGAGAATGCCCAAAGAGGTCTGAACATCCTGCTCAAAATACTGCGTATGTCCGGATGAAAAAGAATTGTAGTAATCAAGGTTCTGACTGTATATCTTCGCTACCCTTTCAATAAGCATATTTGCTTTTTCGCTGGCGCCGGCTTTATAATAAATTTCAGCATAAGGAAGCATATACATATCATATGGCACCTTTGAATCAGGGAAATACTTCAGATAAAGATCAAGCAATTCAATGGCCTCGGTTTTCTTTCCTTCCGACAGCAGCGATTGTGCAACGCGCATGATGTTGGTCTTTGGTCGTACTGAATTATTGAGGCTTTCAGGATCAACATACACCTTCGGATCATTCAGATTGCCCCAGGCACATTTATTTTTCATGATGTCATAGGAGGTCTGGGCATCAACCCCACCCATTCCCTGGATATAATCACCGGAATCAGCCTTTACTGGCATGAATTGATAAACCCATCCCTGAACAAGGCAAAAAGAGTCAATGGCAACACAATGATTTACACTCGAGGGTGCAGCAAAATAGAGCGGCCGTTCCCATTTGTTCGAAGCAAGTAAATCAAGTAACATGAGATCATTTTTGTACAACTGGTTGGTACGGATTTTCCAGTAAATTGAATCGACCATCTTCCCCCTCAGATGTTTTGGAACAATTCCGTACTTTACGCAGGCGGCCGAATCGACGGTGATTTTAACCAGTTTGGAAGGGAAAAATTTCATCTTCTCCCCGTTTTGCAACGTCAAAAAAGTCTGAGGGTCATCACTTTTGATAAAATCAATCATGTCCTTCAGCTCCACGTAACCCTTGATTCCGATGTCATAGAATGGAAGAATATCGTTTGTGCCCTGCTGATACTGCTCTTTGCTTAGGGTGAGCGGAATAGGTTCAGATAGATAGGCTTTTTGATACAACTGGTTAATATACCATGGACCGGAAGCAAGCATCAGGTTTACTACACGTACATCCGTTCCGATGCCTTCGACCTCCTGATCATACCATAATGGGAATGTGTCGTTATCACCATTCGTAAATAAAATTCCCTGGGGCCCGCATGAATTCAGATAGTTCGCCGCAAAATCACGACAGGCATATTTACCTGAACGATCGTGGTCATCCCAGTTTTCCTTGGCCATGATGCCTGGAACAAGCACGAGGGTCAATACAAAAACAACAATAACAGAAATATTTTCGCTTAACTTTTTCTTAAGCCAGTTTATCAGTGGAATAATACCCAGTCCGATCCATATAGCGAACGCGTAGAACGAAGCGGCATAGGCATAATCCCGCTCACGGGGTTCATACGGTTGCTGGTTAAGATAGACCAGAATGGCCAATCCTGTCATAAGAAACAACAGGAAAATGATCATGGTCCCTTTGTAATCCTTATTCACATGAAAGAAAAATCCAATGAGCCCAAGTATCAGTGGCAGCAGGTAATATTTATTGGCAGCCCTGCTCTGCTTGCTGTCTGGCAGGTTTGTCTGGTCATGACCCAGCCGCATTTTATCAAAGAATGGAATGCCACTGATCCAATTTCCCTCCTCAAGACCGCCAAAACCCTGGATGTCATTCTGCCGTCCTGCAAAATTCCACATAAAGTACCGGATGTACATGTGGCCGATCTGATAGGTAAAGAAATACTTCAGGTTCTCTCCAAAGGTAGGCTTGATACGCGTTTCCGTTTTTCCATCCCCTGTGCTAACCTCAATGGGAACACCCGCTCCTCCCCATTTTTTATAAAATTCGGATGATCCCTTTCGTTGGTTACTCCACATCCGTGGGAAAAGCGTAGTGAATCGCTGATCCCAAATAGGAACGGTACCCTTTCTGTTATCGACCACCACATATTTTCCCGATTTCTCATCTTTTTGATAAACCGGTTTCCCATCACCGTAATCAACGATCGGAGCACTCCAATACTGTCCGTAAGCTATGGGGAAATCACCGTATTGCTCACGGTTCAGGTACGAAAGGAGACTGATGGCATCCTTGGGGGCATTTTCATTGATGGGTGGATTGGAATTGGCCCTGATTACCAGCATTAAGAAAGAAGAATAACCAATCATGATAAAGGTGAAGGCCAGAAGAATGGTGTTCAATACCGTTTTTCCCTTTTTGCGCGTATAATAGAGGCCCCAGATGATCAAGCTGATAAGCAACATAAAATAGATTGTAGTCCCCGTACTGAAAGGCAATCCAAATCCATTTACAAATAGAAGTTCAAATTTCCCCGACAATTCAACAGTCCAGGGGATGATGATAAACATGACAAAGGCCAGGATAATAATCGACAGGATGAATGTCAGCAGCATCCCTACTTTGGTGGGTTTATATTTTTTATAGTAATAGACCATGCAGGTTGCAGGGATCACCAATAGGTTTAACAAATGAACACCAATGGCAAGCCCCATCAGGAATGAGATCAGCACAAGCCACCGGTAAGAATGTTTTTCATTGGCAACCTCTTCCCATTTCATGATGGCCCAAAAAGAGATGGCTGTAAAAAAAGATGACATCGCATACACTTCGCCCTCAACTGCCGAAAACCAGAAGGTGTCGCTGAAGGTATAGGCCATCGAACCGATGAACGCAGCGCCGAACACAGTAAACATTTGGCCATTCGTCATCTCTCCCTCGTTTCCGACAAGTTTTTTCGCGAACAAAACAATGGTCCAGAAGAGAAATAAAATGGTAAACCCGCTTGACAGCGCCGACATCAAATTGACCATCATGGCCACCTTTGAAACATCACCGAAGGCAAATAGAGAAAAAAACCGCCCGATCATCTGGAATAAGGGAGCTCCCGGGGGATGGCCAACCTGCAGTTTAAACGCTGTTGAAATGTACTCCCCGCAATCCCACCAGCTGGCCGTTGGTTCAATCGTTAGCATGTAAACGGTTGAAGCAAGAATAAAAGTAACCCAGCCAATGATGTTGTTCAGTTTCTGGAAATTCTTCATAAATTATTGTTTTCTGGAATGAAGTGGCGAAAGTACAAATTTACCCGCAAACAGTGACCAGGAATATTTTTTTCACTGACATCGGGCTGCAAAAAGAAAATATTTTTTACCTTTGCACCCGCAATTCGCGATATCCGGATATTATACCGTATACCGTAAATCGTAGATTAAATTGACCCATGGTGTAACGGCAGCACAAGAGATTTTGGTTCTCTCGGTCTAGGTTCGAATCCTGGTGGGTCAACGCATATCAAATTTAAAACCTTGAATATCAATATTTTCAAGGTTTTTTTTATTCTATTTGTGTCCTCTTTGTGTCGGATATGTTTAATTATTAATTGATATAATTGGATCAAGAGGAAAAGTTAAAATACTTGCGTCTTAATCACTACAATTAGGTTGGGTAAAATAGATTGTACGCCCTGTCGGGCAATTTTTCGATTATTTTCAAATCCCACAGGTTTCTTTTCTTTGGAGATTTCAGTTGTTGTTGCTTCTGCGAGCATATTTAAAACCAATTCAAGGTTCGACATGTGATCGCGCAGGTTTTCCTTTTTCAGGATCTTCAATTTCGTCGATACGCTCAGAGCCAACTTTGGCCAACCACATTTTAAATGGTTCGGCTTTAGGTGATGGAACAGACTGTATAAGTCGAAAAAGCTGTTCAGTATCAGCAACATCAGTGAGCCGCATCTTTCCATCGGCGGCAGGCATTTTCACCCTTGGTTGGTAAGTACAAATACCGGGTTCGGTTGGAGTCCCTGAAGCTGGTATGCCTGTTCAAGCCATTCAATTCCCTTTTCGCATCGATCCGGATCGGATAAAGCAAACGCTCAGGTCGTCAATGATAAAAAGGCGTAATTTCTCTGCATGATTAAACATCAGGGTTTACTCATGGCGTCATCGGCGGTAGCAAGATCTGAGCCGTCAGCACCAGCAAAAGTGGAAAGTCTGGCCAGGGAGTTCTTATCTCCCAGCATGGTAAAAGTTACACGGTTATCCATAAGTAGTTGGTTCCGGAAATTTTGCAGTTCACTGATTTCAACTTGCATCAGTTTCTTCTTGACCGATTTGTCGAGATAGATATCGATTTCTAAAGCAGCCTGCTCCAAAACAACTTCACGCGCAGACATCTGATTGATAAAATTAGCAAAGTCACGCAAATTCATTTCGACTTTATATGGCACCTCAGATTCATCCTTGTTCGCCAGGAATTCTGAAAGCATCGCCTCCGTGGATTTCAGTTTGACAATGTTACTGTTTAGAAAATTACTATATTCCTGTAGGGCAATGAATGTAGGATTTAGCTTACGATCAGTATAAAGGGGATGGTATCTGAGTATGGCTGATGTTGTATCGATCTGGCGGGCCACTCTTTCGGTAAATTGTTCAAAATATCTGAGAATCTGGATCATCCGTTTAAGCTGCAGGGTATCCCTGGTAAATTCATTTCTTAATTGAATGGATTTTTTGCTCATCGCCTGCATTTGAACAGGATCGGCCATTGCCGTGGTTCCTCTAACCAAAGCTTTGTCTGCGGGTTTGTTAAATAAGGATATCATTACTACAACGCCGGCAAGGATCAGCATAAAAGCGGCAATCAGAATTTTGGTCGTTAATTTCATAGAATTGGGTTTTAATAGTTTGAAGTAGATTACTAAAATACAATGATAATCGAAAAAGTTGGTGCTGTGTGCAGAATAATTACAAAACCGGGAGAAAGTTTTTGGACTTAACGGAAAAAATCCCCCATTCATCGACTTAAATGAACCTTACGACCATTCCCATGTAACGGAAGCCCCCCCCCGCCGTCCTATGATCAAAATTGCAAAAAACAAAAACAATGAAAACAATGAAAACAACGATATTGGTACTCGCCACCCTGCTCACTTTGAATGCCTCCGTGATTTTTGCCAACAAACCAGGAAATGGCTCCATGAAAGATGAGCTGATGAAAATTGAATTATTTATTGACATGGCTAAACTCTCCCCGGCAACCCCATTACAGGCTGAATTCAGCGATGGAGTCGAACATGTGACCATTCCTGAAGCCATGGTCATGCAACTTGCACCCACGACACCCAAAGAGGCGGAGTTTGAAGATTTTAATACAATCGTTCCAATTGCAATTGATAAACTTGCACCTGCAACACCAAAAGAATCCGCGTTTGAAGAGATGAATTTTGAGAATCCGGTTAATCCAGCATCTATTGCCCCGACTACACCGGCTGAAGCAGATTTTGTGATATAAATAAAAGATTTGGTGTTTCTGAAATATTGCTTATCTTTGCACTCGATTTACGTAAAACGGCACGGGGGGACAAAAAGTCCCCTCTTTTATTGTTAACAATGATCACTGAAAAGCAATTACAGAAATTGATCACCCATCACCTGAAGGGAGGGGATCTGTTCCTTGTTGATTTCGTCATCAAACCCGGCAATCAGATCTCAATTTTTATTGATGGTGATCAACGCGTTACCATTGAAGCATGCCGGCAGTTAAGCCGTTTCCTGGAAGATAACCTTGACCGCGAAACTGAAGATTTTGACCTGACGGTCTCTTCAGCCGGCGCCGACCGTCCGCTGAAACTTCCAAGACAATATAAAAAAAACATTGGAAATTCTCTGGAAATTGTCACCAAAGCCGGGGATAAAATCACAGGAACGGTACTTAATGTCAATGAATCAGGTGTTGAAATTCAACCACCTGCCGAAAAAAAACCTAAAAAAGAGTCGAATAACGCCAGCATACATTTGAAATTTGACGAAATAAAAACAGCAAAAGAAGTAATCACATTTAAAAAGTAGATTTATCACACAATGGAACATCTGAATTTAGTCGAAACCTTTTCGGAATTCAAAGAATTCAAAAACATCGACAGGGAAACCATGATGCGCATCCTGGAAGATGTGTTCAAGCATATGCTGACGAAAAGATTTGGGTCGGCCGATAATTTTGACATCATTGTTAACATCGACAAGGGGGACCTTGAAATCTTCCGCTCACGCACCATTGTTGAAGACGGTGCTGTTGAAGATGAAAACACCCAGGTCCCGCTTTCTGAAGCCATTAAAATAGAGCCCGATTTTGAAGTCGGGGAAGAGCTTTCAGAGGAGGTCAAGCTTGGCAGTTTTGGACGGCGTGAAATTCTTGCCATCCGGCAGAATCTGATTTCAAAAATCCAGGAATACGAAAAGAACAATATATACGCCAAATACCGTGAAAAGATTGGCGAAATCATCTCCGGAGAGGTTTACCAGGTATGGAAAAAGGAGATTCTTGTGCTGGATGACGAAAGCATCGAATTGATCCTGCCAAAATCAGAGCAAATACCATCGGATTTTTATAGAAAAGGTGATACGATCAGGGCCGTCGTTTCCAAAGTGGAAATGAAAAACAACAACCCGATCATCATCCTTTCGCGTACTTCCGAAGCCTTCCTGGAGAGATTGTTTGAATCCGAAGTTCCTGAGGTATATGATGGACTGATCAACATTAAAAAGATTGTTCGCGTTCCCGGTGAGCGCGCCAAAATAGCCGTTGAATCCTATGATGACCGCATTGATCCTGTAGGAGCTTGTGTTGGGATGAAGGGCAGCCGTATACATGGCATCGTTCGGGAGTTGAAAAATGAAAATATTGATGTCATCAATTTCACCAACAACCCCTCCTTGTTTATCCAACGTGCATTGAGCCCTGCCAAGGTCTCCTCCATCGTTATAATAGAGGAAGAAAAACGGGCCGATGTATACATGAAACCAGACCAGGTTTCACTGGCCATCGGGAAGGGCGGATTCAATATTAAACTGGCCGGGAAACTGACCGGCTACGAAATCGACGTTTACCGCGATACGGATGTGGACAATGAAGATGTGGACATCCAGGAATTTTCTGATGAAATCGATCAGTGGATCATTGATGAACTGAAATCAATCGGTTGTGACACCGCAAAAAGTGTTTTGGACCTCGATGTTACGGAGCTGGTGAAGCGGACCGACCTTGAAGAAGAGACGATCAACGAAGTTGTTCGGATAATTAAAGCTGAATTTGAATAAAAAACCATAATTTTGCTCAATGAGTGAAGGCGTAACAATTACAAGGCTTAGCAAAGCTGCACGGGAATTTAATATTGGGATCAAAACCGTAGTGGAATTCCTTAATAAAAGAGGTTTCCCGATCGAAATGGATCCCAATGCGAAATTATCGTCAGATATGTACAGCCTCCTGATGAAAGAGTTCGCATCGGAAAAGCATGTAAAAGAAGAAGCTAAAAAGATCGGGCTTCAATTTTCATCGCATGAAACAATTACCATTGAGGATAAAAAAACTGCGTCGAAGGACCGTGAAAAAGAACTTGATGACCTGTTCATCAAGAATGTCTCCATGGATTTCGAGAAGAAACAGTATGAGACTGTAAAAAAATCGAGAGAAGTTGTCGCAAAAGAACCTGTAAAGGAAGAGAAGAAGGCTGAAGTTGCCCCTGCGCCCCCTGATATACCAGAAACACACCCTGGTAAAGTTGAAGAAATAAAAGAACCTGTTGCTGTTCCTGTTCCTGTTGCTGTTGCTGTTCCTGCTGCTGTTCCTGCTGCTGAAATAATTGAGCAGAAACAAGCCGAAGTGCCCCTGCATCCTGAAAAAATCAGTGCTGCCCAGATTTCAGATTTGCAGCCTGAAACGGCGATTGACGAGGTATTGCCGCATGCTGAAAAGGAAGAGGAAGAGGATAAGAGGCCAAAGAATGATCTGAAAATCGTTGGGATGATGGATCTGGATGCTTTTGCGAAAAAGCCGACCAAGAAACCAAAAATTCAGCCACCTTCTGTTGCTTCAGAAATTGAACCTTCTCCTGCACAGGAACCAGAAAGAGAGGGAGAAATTCTTGTACCTGAAGTCTTCGAAACAGCGCCCCCAGTTCATGAACAAATCGATGAAATCGAGCCAGCTCCTGAAATAATTCTACCAATTCAGGAATCCAATTTCCTCCCGACCGAACGGATAAAACTGGAAGGTCCAACCATCCTTGGTTCAATGCTGCTGCCTGAACCCAAAAAATTTGAAAAGAAGAAACCTACACCAGTCGCCTCATCCTCTGATGAAACGCTAAAATCAAAGAAAAAGAAACGCAAGCGGATTAAACGTCAGGGAGAAGAAGGTGCACCGGTAACAGCCACCCCCGATATTGCCCGCCCAAGCCTCCATAAACCAACCCTGGCCAAGGACAAGAAATATCACAAGGATGTTAAAACCGAAGTCACTGTTGAAGATATTGAAAAGCAAATCAAGGAGACCCTCGCACGGTTAAGTCCTTCAGGCAAATCAAAAGCGTCAAAATACCGCAAGGCAAAGCGAGAAGCCGTCAGCCATCAGATGCACCAGGAAATGGAGCGCATGGAAGAGGGTAAGCGCGTAATAAAAGTCACCGAATTTGTGACTGCCAATGAACTTGCCTCCATGTTAAATGTACAGGTAACTGAAGTCATTTCGACCTGTATGGCGTTGGGAATGTTTGTATCGATCAACCAACGGCTTGATGCAGAAACCCTTACACTGGTAGCTGAAGAATTTGGCTTTAAAGTGGAATTTGTCAGCGTGGAGGTTCAGGAAGCGATAAAGCAGAATGAACCGGACAACCCTGATGATCTGCGTGATCGCCCTCCCATCGTTACAGTAATGGGGCACGTCGACCATGGAAAGACCAAGCTACTTGACTTTATTCGCAGTACAAACGTTGTTGCCGGTGAAGCCGGTGGTATAACACAGCATATCGGGGCCTACGAAGTTCAGCTCGACAATGGAAAAAAGATTACCTTCCTCGATACCCCGGGTCATGAAGCATTCACAGCCATGCGTGCACGCGGTGCAAGTGTGACCGATGTAGCCATCATTGTGATCGCCGCCGATGAGAATGTAATGCCTCAAACCCGTGAAGCCATCAACCATGCCCTGGCCGCAGGGGTTCCCATCGTGTTCGCCTTTAATAAAATGGATAAACCCAATGCCAACCCGGAAAAAGTTCGTGAGGAATTGTCGAAAATGAATATCCTCGTTGAAGAATGGGGAGGGAAGTACCAAACGCAGGAAATTTCGGCCAAGGCCGGAACAAATGTGGGGGTTCTTTTGGAGAAGGTACTGCTGGAGGCTGAAATGCTCAACCTTAAAGCAAACCCGATCCGCCTTGCAACCGGCACCGTTATTGAATCTTCATTGGATAAAGGCCGCGGGTATGTTTCCAAACTGCTGGTGCAGAATGGCACGTTGAAGGTGGGCGATATCGTTCTTGCAGGTGCAACATACGGCAAAGTTAAAGCCATGTACAACGAACGCAACACCCCTATCAGGGAAGCAGGACCTTCACAGCCCATGCTTATGCTGGGTTTGAACGGGGCCCCCCAGGCTGGCGACGGGTTCAATGTGATGGCAGATGAAAAAGAATCCAAACTTATTGCAACTAAACGTCTTCAACTGCAACGTGAACAGGGTCTGCGAACTCAGAAACACATTACGTTGGATGAAATCGGCCGTCGGATTGCCATTGGCGACTTTAAAGAACTCAATATCATCGTCAAGGGTGATGTGGACGGTTCTGTTGAAGCGCTCTCTGATTCACTGCTGAAACTGTCCAATGAGGAGGTTATGGTCAATGTAATCCACAAATCAGTGGGCGCCATAACGGAATCTGATGTACTGCTGGCCTCTGCATCCAATGCCGTAATCGTCGGTTTCCAGGTGAGACCATCGGTAAGTGCACGTAAACTGGCTGAGGCAGAACAGATCGACATCCGTCTTTATTCAATCATATACCAGGCCATCGAAGAGATTAAAGCAGCCATCGAAGGAATGTTATCTCCCGAAATTGAGGAGAAAATCCTATGCAATATCGAGGTCCGTGATGTATTCAAGATCACCAAAGTCGGCTCCGTTGCAGGGTGTATGGTTCTTGACGGCAAGGTGACCCGGAATACTAAAATCAGGGTAATCCGCAATGGCATTGTTGTCTACACGGGAATGCTCGGATCACTTAAACGCTTCAAAGATGACGTGAAAGAGGTTCTGAACGGTTATGAATGCGGATTAAACATCGAGAACTTTAACGACATTCAGGTTGGAGATATCATTGAGGGTTACGAACAGATTGAAGTCAAGCGTAAACTCTGATAATTAGCGCTGCAGGGTTTGAACTCTGTCGGGGCCAATGGAAAGGATATCAACCGGCAACCCTGTTTCATTTTCGATATATTTCAGGTAATCACCCAATGCGCCAGGGATATCTGCAATTGTTTTGCAGTCATCAAGGTCAGCACTCCAGCCTTGCATCTCCTTATATACAGGATGAAGATGCTCATTGTCAAGATCAAAAGGAAAATTTTCCAGAACTTCGCTGCCGACACGATAATCGGTGCAGATTTTTATCGAGGGAAAGGGATTGAGCACATCTGCCTTCATCATGATCAGACTGTTGACGCCATTGAGCATGATAGAATATTTCAACGCCGGAAGATCAAGCCAGCCGCAGCGACGGGGTCGCCCGGTCGTAGATCCGAACTCATGCCCTCTGACACGCATTTCTTCTCCGTCCCGATCATTTAATTCAGTTGGGAACGGCCCGCTTCCAACCCGGGTACAATAGGCTTTAAAAATTCCATACACATTGCCAATCCGGTGCGGAGAGATTCCAAGGCCGGCACAAACACCGGCCGTAATGGTATTTGAGGAGGTAACAAAAGGATAAGAACCAAAATCCACATCAAGCATGGTTCCCTGGGCTCCTTCAGCAAGCACTGATTTACCATGATCAAGGCTTTCGTTGAGAAATATTTCACTGTCAATGATCTGGAGCGATTTCAATCGTATGATCGACTCAAACCACTTTTTTTCATACGCTTCAAAGGTCAACCCATCGAGCAGATACTGCTCATTTGTGAAACCATGTGAACGTATTGTTTCAAGATGCTCATTTTTCAATAGTTCATACCGGCCATCAAAACCAGGTTCCAGGATATTCCCGACCCGCAGGCCATTGCGACCATATTTATCAGTATAGGTAGGCCCGATTCCCTTCAGGGTCGAACCGATTTTCGATTTCCCCTTTTCTGCTTCAAGAACCATATCCAGTAAACGATGCGAAGGCATGATCAGGTGTGCACGCTTTGAAACCAGCAGATTTGCCTCTGGCTGCATACCGGCATCACGCAATGTATCAATTTCCCTGAAAAGGATAAATGGATCAATGATCACACCGTTGCCAATCACGTTTTGCGTCTTCAGGTGGAAAATTCCTGAGGGAATCGTGTGCAGAACATATTTTTTTCCACCAAAAATAATGGTATGGCCGGCATTTGGCCCCCCCTGAAAACGGGCAATAATATCATAGCGCGGGGTGAATACATCAACAATTTTCCCTTTCCCTTCATCGCCCCACTGCAATCCCAAAATTACATCAACCTTCATATTTGGATTTTACTTCTTGGTTTTTAACTGACCGTAAAATGTAAGTGCATAATGCGAAATATTGACATTGAAAAGTTTTTCCACGTGGTCTTTCACCTCCTCAATACGGGAATCATAAAATTCCAGCACCTCGCCGGAATCATTAAAAATAAAATGATCATGCTGCTTTAACAGGGTCGATTTTTCAAACTGAGCGTAATTTGTACCAAACTGATGCTTCGTCACCAGTCCGCAATCAAGCAGTAGTTCAATCGTGTTGTATAAAGTCGCCCTGCTTACCCGGTATTTGTGATTTTTCATCCGGATGTAAAGTGTCTCAATATCAAAATGCCCTTCAGTGGCAAAAATCTCCTTTAAGATAGTATAACGCTCCGGAGTTTTGCGATGGCCATGGCGTTCAAGGTAATCGGTAAACATCTTACGAACAGTCTCGAATATGTCTTCGATGGGTTTCTTGATCATAACAGGAAATTTTGGATAAAGATAAACATTTATCCGTATTTAGAACGAATAAAAATAGAATTTTTTATTTTTATTCGCTCCTGGTTACCTGGTTTATTCCTTCCACCAAGGTCAATTGATTAATCAATTCATTCAGATTTGTAATGTTCCTGGCAAAAAGGGTGATGAACCCCTGGGTGATACCGTTTTCTGCTTCAATATGAAATGATTTGATATTCAAATTCATGACATTTGAAATGATGCGGGTGATTTCATTGATCAATCCCAATTTATCAATTCCAGTGATCTTTATTTCTGCAAGAAAGGAGAATGAGTTATAATTGGGCCAGGTCACCGATACCTTCCTGCTCCCGAATACGGTCATCATCTCTTTTGCATTGGTACACTTTGCATCATGCAACTGAATCGTAAGGGAATCAGGGGAGGTAAGTCCAATAACATGATCGCCGGGAATCGGATTACAACAGGAAGCAGCTTCAAAGGCGCCATTTGCATGGTTTTTTTCAGCGATCAACTCCGATTCAATGGTTTTTCTGGATTTTTTCCGATCGGACTCGCCCTCTGAGCCGATTTCTTTCGATTTAGATGAGGTCCGTGAAACATAATTCAACCAACCATTTCTAAAATTCGAAGCAGCAAATGCCTTGATATCCTTTATGCCGATTTTATCTTGTGAAGCAGCATAGTATAGGTCAACCAGGCTGCTGAAATTATTTGCGGTCAGAAACTTCTTGATGTTTTCATTTGTAAAATCCACGCCTATCTGTAAAAACCATTTTCCAAGTTTTTCCTTACCCGTCTTTGCGAATTTCTTCTTCTCGGCGCGGACGGTCATTTTGATATTCGTTTTTGCGCGTGTGGTCACGACGTAATTCAACCACTCCTCCTTTGGGGTTTGCTTTCGCGATGTGATGATCTCAACCTGCTGCCCGTTTTTCAGAATATGATTTATGGGAGCCAGTTTCTTATCTACTTTTGCCCCTATACAGGTATCGCCCAACTCGCTGTGAATTGCATATGCAAAATCAAGTACCGAAGAATTTGCGGGAAGAGAACGTAACTCTCCCTGCGGCGTGAAAACTGAGATCTCCTCTAGAAAAAAATAGCCCTTTACATCATCAATAAAAGACAACGCATCGGAATCAGGACTTTCAATCATCTCCTTGATGCGATCAAGCCAGTTATCGAGCCGACTGTTCAGGTTCAGGGACTCTTTATACTTCCAATGTGCAGCATAACCCTTTTCAGCAATTTCATCCATACGCTGTGATCGGATCTGGATTTCAACCCATTCTCCTGTGTGACTCATCACTGTTGTATGAAGGGCTTCGTACCCATTGGCCTTGGGGATGGAAATCCAGTCCCGCAACCTGTCCATATTTGGCCGGTAATGATCGGTAATGCTGGCATAAACCTTCCAGCAATCTGATTTTTCTGTTTCAAGTGGCGAATCAATTACAATGCGGATGGCGAAAATATCATAGATTTCTTCAAACGACACCTCCTTCTTCTTCATCTTTTGCCAGATGGCAGCGATAGATTTCTCCCGTGCATGAATTGTGAATTGAAACCCCTTCTCGATCAGGGAATTTTTAATCGGGTAGATGAATTTATTGACAAAGCGGGTACGCCCTTTTGCCGACTCTTTCAGCTTAAAAAATATGGTGTTGTAAACGTCTGGTTCTGTGTATTTCAGAGCCAGATCTTCCAATTCACTCTTGATGGCATGCAAACCCAGGCGATGAGCCAATGGAGCATACAGATAGATCGTCTCTGACGAAATTTTCAGCTGTTTATCATGGGCTAGCGCATCCAACGTCCGCATATTATGCAGTCTGTCAGCCAGTTTTATCAGAATGACACGAACATCATCAGAAAGCGTCAGGAGAATCTTCTTGAAATTTTCAGCATGAATGGAGGCTGTACGCTGATCAAAAATCCCTTTGATCTTCGTAAGCCCGTCAATGATGGCAGCCACCTTTTCACCGAAGAGTCCGTGGATATCTTCAATCGTATATTCGGTATCTTCTACCACGTCGTGCAGCAAGGCACAAATCACCGAGGTGGCCCCCAGTCCGATTTCTCCGGCAGCAATTGTGGCGACACTCAGCGGATGATAAATGTAGGGTTCACCGGTTTTCCGGCGCATATCCTTGTGAGCCTCCAGGGCCATTCTGAATGCCTTCCTGACACTTTTTTTATCGGCCGGGTTGCGGGGTTTCCAAACGCGAAGAAGATTCCGGTATCGTTTAATTATCTCCTGCTTTTCAATCTCAGGGCTCTGTTGATACATTCCTGTTGGATGTTTCGATATGTACTGCAAATTTAGATTAAATATTCAGAATGAATTGAAATAAAGCGCCGATATATCCAGCAGCGCAGAGAAAATTACTACTTTTGACAGGTGATCCAATAGCCAACCAAACGAAATGAAGAGACGATTGTTGATGAGACTGTTCCTGCTGAACCTTCTGCTTCCCGTCGTTTGTCCCTTTTTGGCTTTCGCCACCCACCAGCGTGCAGCAGAAATCACATACCGCCACGTCTCTGGCCTGACCTATGAAATCACACTCATTTCCTATACATTTACACCAAGTCCTGCCAATGCCTTTCGCGAATACCTTCTGATTAACTGGGGAGACGGAACTGCTTCCGAAATCCGCAGAGTACAAGTGACCTATTTGCCCGATGAAATAACCTATAACAAATATCTTGGCCAGCATACTTTTCCAGGACCATCAACCTACACAATTTCCTGTGAAGACCCAAACCGGAACGGGGGAATCCTTAATATTCCGAATTCAATCAACACCCCGCTCTTCATCGTTTCTGAACTTATGATCAGCCCATTCATCGGAGGCTACAACAATTCACCGGTTTTGTTAATCCCGCCCATCGATAACGGATGTGTGAATCAGCCGTTTTACCATAATCCCGGGGCTTACGATGCTGATGGCGATAGCTTGTCGTACAAATTGATAACCTGCCGTGGTGCCCTCGGTCAACCAATTCCAGGGTATACTTTGCCTGCTGCCTCGAAAAGTCTGACGCTGAATCAGGTAACCGGTGATCTAATCTGGGATAGCCCGGAACAACAGGGCGAATACAACATTGCAATCCTCATCGAAGAATGGCGGGATGGCCTCCGGATTGGCAGTGTACTTCGTGATATGCAGATCATTGTCCTGGCCTGCAATAACCGTCCTCCCGTTATCGATTCTGTATTCGACACCTGCGTGGAAGCCGGAAAAATTCTTCGGTTTCCTGTTAAGACCTATGATCCGGACAGTAATAACATTACACTTACCGGCACCGGGGGACCTCTGCTCATCACAGATAATCCGGCCACCCTGGAACCAAATCCTGCCACAGGAAAGGGCCATACGCAGGCGCTGTTCCGGTGGAATACGGCATGCAATCATATTAAAAAAAATCCCTACCAGATGTTCTTCAAGGCCAAGGATGACGGCTCCCCCGTAAGCCTTGTCACATTCAAATCTATCAAGATCCTTGTCATTGGCCCGGCACCTGAAAATCTCACGGCCTATCCCATCGGAAATACCATCACACTGAACTGGGACAATTATGGCTGTGAAAATGCCCTGGGATACCAAATCTACCGGAAGGCTGATTCATCAGGATATGTGCCAGGTTACTGTGAAACCGGGGTGCCTGGATATCTGGGCTACACCAAAATAGCTGAATACACTGATATCTCAAAAACCACTTACCTTGATGACAACAAAGGATCAGGATTGATGCGTGGCTTGAAGTATTGTTATTTAATTGTCGCCTATTATCCTGATCGGGCTGAAAGCTATGCTTCAAACGAAGCATGCGCCACTTTAAAAAAGGATGTGGCCCTGATTACCAATGTCAGCATCAATACAACGCTCGAAAACACAGGATCTGTCTATGTTGCCTGGTCAAAACCCACTGAAATTGATCCGGTACAGGCTCCCGGCCCCTACAAGTATATCGTTGCCAGATCCAGAAGTGATGCCTCTGAACAATTTGTACTGATCGACTCACTCAACAGTCTCAACGACACAATCCTCACCGACACCCTGTTAAATACGGAAAGATTCGGGTTCAATTATCGCATCGACCTCTATAATGTCACTACGGGAAACCGGTTTCTGATCGGAAGTTCTCCAGTGGCATCTTCCATGTTCCTCTCTTTGACTCCAACGGATAAAATGGTCATGTTAAATTGGACCAATGCAGTTCCCTGGTCAAATTCACGGTTCGTTATTTTCCGCAAAGGCCCTGAAGCAAACGTTTTCGATTCGGTTGGCATGAGCACCGTTCCGAATTACCGGGATATGGGATTGGTGAACGGACTGCGCTATTGTTATAAGATCAAAAGCATCGGAAAATATTCTGCCTCCGGATTTGTTGAGCCGATTATTAACTTTTCACAGGAAAAATGCGCCATCCCGATAGATAATATCCCACCTTGCCCCCCGCTTCTTAACATAATTACGTTGTGTAAAGAGATGACCAACGTGTTGTCCTGGACCAAACCGGCAGACAGCTGTCCGGCTGATATGGCCCGGTATTATATTTATTTCACACCAGGCCAGGGTGAACCGGTGCTTTATGATTCCATTTTTAATCCATTCGATACTGTCTATTATCATAAACAGGCAAATACCATTGTTGGTTGCTATGGCATTGTGGCGGTTGATTCAGCAGGCAACAGAAGTGCCATGAGCAATATCGTTTGTATTGATATCACAGCCGGCCTTGAATGCCGGTATAACCTGCCCAATATCTTCACCCCGAACGGAGACTCCTTTAATGATTATTTCAGACCCATCTATAATTTTTCAGTGGAGGAGGTGAATATGAAAATATTTGACAGATGGGGCAAGGAGGTATTTGAAACGACCGACCCAGACATCAATTGGGATGGGAAGGATAAAACAACCAATCAGCCATGCAGCGACGGCACCTATTTTTATGTGTGCGATCTCTTTGAAATAACGCTGTCAGGAACCGTCAAACGCAATCTCCATGGGTCTGTCACCATCCTCAGATAATACAACTATTTTTGTATCTTTGCACCCGTGAAAAACCTTCGTAATTTTTGCATAATTGCCCACATCGACCACGGGAAATCGACCCTTGCCGATCGTTTGCTGCAATGGACAGATACCGTTTCTGAACGTGATTCCCGCGAGCAGGTACTCGATGACATGGACCTGGAACGTGAACGTGGCATTACGATCAAGAGCCATGCAATACAAATGAATTTTCCACACAATGGCCAGGACTATGTTCTGAACCTAATTGATACGCCGGGTCATGTTGATTTTTCGTATGAAGTTTCCCGGGCAATCGCTGCATGTGAAGGTGCGCTCCTGGTAGTCGATGCAACGCAGGGAATACAGGCACAGACCATATCCAACCTCTACCTTGCCATTGAGCACAATCTGACCATCATTCCTGTGTTAAACAAGATTGACATGGATGCTGCGATGATTGATGAGGTAAAAGACCAAATCGTGGATCTACTGGGTTGCGACCATGACGAGATTCTTGCCGTTAGTGCAAAAACAGGCATGGGAATTGACCAGGTACTTGATGCCATTGTAAACAGGATTCCTTGTCCAACCGGTGATCCTGAGGCTCCTTTGCAAGCGTTGATCTTCGATTCTTTGTTCAATCCATTCAGGGGAGTTGTGGCCTATTTCAGAATTTTCAATGGCTCCATTAAAAAAGGGGACCATGTTAAATTTGTCGCCACCGGGATGGATTACCATGCCGATGAAGTTGGAATTTTACGTTTGAAACAGGAGGTGCGCAATACCGTAAGCGCGGGTGATGTTGGATATATCATTTCCGGGATAAAAAACAGCAAAGAAGTTCAGGTTGGGGATACCATAACCCATGTTGGCAGACCATGTTCTGACATCATCGAAGGCTTCCTTGGCGTAAAACCGATGGTTTTTGCAGGAATCTATCCTACCGATGCCGATGATTATGAAGTGTTGCGCGATTCGTTGGAAAAGCTGAGACTAAATGATGCGGCACTTTCATTTGAACCGGAGGCTTCGGCTGCGCTTGGCTTTGGTTTCCGCTGCGGGTTCCTTGGGCTTTTGCACATGGAAATCGTCCAGGAGCGTCTTGACCGTGAATTCGACATGGATGTGATTACAACTGTACCAAATGTTTCTTATAAAGTATATACAAACAAGGGAGAAGTTCAGGATGTATACAATCCCTCCGGGTTACCCGAACCGAATTACATCAACAAGATAGAAGAGCCCACCATTACAGCCAACATTATTACAAAATCGGAATATATTGGGCCGATCATGACCCTTTGCGTGGGCAAACGCGGTATTTTGAAAAACCAGGTTTACCTGACGACCGACCGTATTGAGTTGACGGTGGATCTGCCACTGGGCGAAATTGTTTTTGACTTTTACGACCGGTTAAAAAGCATTTCCAAAGGGTATGCCTCGTTCGATTACCATCCATCGGGCTGGCAAACAGCCGATCTGGTCAAATTGGACATCCTGCTCAATGGAGAGATCGTTGATGCGTTATCAGCGCTCATTACAAGGAATAACGCCTATGATTTCGGACGTCGTTTCTGCGAAAAACTCAAGGAGTTCATTCCCAGGCAGCAATATGATGTGGCCATCCAGGCTGCCATCGGTGCAAAAGTGATTGCACGTGAAACTGTCAAAGCCTTAAGAAAAGATGTAACAGCAAAGTGTTACGGGGGAGATATCACCCGAAAACGTAAATTGCTTGAGAAACAGAAAAAAGGGAAGAAACGCATGCGCCAGATTGGGAATGTTGAAGTTCCGCAGAAAGCCTTTCTAGCCGTCCTCAAATTAGATTCATAATGTTCAGGTTGTAACATTTCTGAGATTAAATCGTCCTATCGCTTATTATCTAACATTAAAATCATACAGGCATGAAAAACTTCTTGAAACTATCAGGTATAATTTTTTTATTACTCGCACTTTCAGCAACTTCCGAAGCACAGGAAACCAAAAAATCTCACTTTCATAAGCACGGATGGCCCGGGAGCGACAGCACCCGGATGTATGAATTTTCATGTGCTATGGATAATTTCAGCATAAGCGATTTTCCATTTTGCAAGAACAAAAAAAAATACAACGGTCACTGGGCCGGGATTGAACTTGGCATCAGCGGATATGTGACTCCCGATTTCAACATGAATTTCGATCCTGCAAATCCTTATATGAATATGAACACAGCCCGGTCTCTTACGGTGAATATCAATCCGTTTGAACTCAATGTGAATCTTTACAAAAACCACTTCGGATTTACGACCGGACTTGGATTCCAGATCAGCAACTATTATTTCACGGGCAATTATGTGATGCTCAAGGATTCCGCCGCAATTGTTGCCTATAAAGTGCAGGATGGCCAGGGAAACTATGTGAATATGAAGGTAAATAAAATGGTGGTTTCGTACCTGAACCTGCCCCTCTTTTTTGAATACCAGACCAACCCATACCGCCGTTTAAGCAGCTTTCACGTCTCAATCGGCGTGGTTGCCGGTGTGCGCATCGGATCCTATACAAAACAGATATACAACAACAAGGAGGAAACATATTTCCTGGTAGATGACAAGGGGAATAAAGTCGCCACCTACGATGTGGAACACTATATGGTTCGTGACCGAGGCGCTTATCACCTCAACCCGTTCAAACTCGACGCAGCATTCCGTGTAGGATGGTCGCATCTTAACCTCTTCGCGAACTACTCGCTTACACAGATGTTTCAGAAAAACCAGGGACCGGAGTTGTACCCATTCACAGTGGGAATCACCCTGCTTGGATGGTAACTAAAAGGGTGACAGGGTAACAGGGTGACAAGGTCACGTGCCATTTGTCACAAAAAATCGCTCTTCGAAATTTATCAGGAACAATTTCTTCGTCGCACGCGTCACAGCAGTGTAAAGCCATCTCCCAAATTCCAGGTTTAGCATCTTATCATTGAGATAACCCTGATCAATAAATACATTTTCCCATTGGCCACCCTGTGTTTTATGGCAGGTCAATGCGTAGGCAAATTTCACCTGAAGCGCGTTGAAATAGGGACTTGCTTTAACCTTCTCCATTCTCCCCCGTTTTGAACCGATATCCAGAAAGTCGGCCATCACGGCCTGAAACAGCCGGTTGTTGTCTGGTTGAGTCAGTGCAGCTGATTCCGACATCAGGGTATCAAGAACGATCTTTACGTCAAGGTCCTTTTCTTCAGGATAATCAATAAAGCGAAGCGTCACATCTGCAAAACGAAATCCATACATTTCCTCAATTTTGCGGATGCGGACCAGTTCAACGATATCCCCATTGGCGATGAACCCGGCGGTTGATTCTTCCGGCAACCAGAAGTAATTATTCTTGACAATCATCAGGTAATCGCCACAGGATATCTCCTCCTCAAGAAAGAGAATCCGATGGCGGATTTCGCGGTTGTATATGTTGGCTCTTTTGTTCGAACGGCAAACGACTACATTATTTTCCTTTTGCGCACCTGAATAAGCATGGTTTAATGCTTCTTCGAGATCCTGACCGTTGATACGTACAACATCCTTAAATCCATCCAGAGAAAACAGTGGAAATACAAGTTTCTGCTGCTGAATTTGCTGTCTGACCTTGGTTGCATTGACCAGTATCCCCGATGCTTTTGCCTGCCTTACAACCTCCGTCAGTTCGAACGTATCGATGTTGAGGTGATACGCATTCTGTAAAAACGCATGATCGAGTGCCGGGCTGTAATCCAGCCCAACAGGTGGCAACTGCGCGGTATCACCGATAAAAAGCATACGGCAATTCTCCCCGCTGTATACAAACTGAAACAGATCATCGAGCAGGTTGCGGGTAGAAAATATGGCCCCTTCGCTCGACATCGTATGTTGTATCATCGAGGCTTCATCAACAATAAACAACGTATGCTTATGATAATTGACCTGCAGTTTCAGATCGATCAATCCATCTTTGTTTGTACGGGCGAGGTAGATTTTTCTATGGATCGTATTGGCCTGCTTTTTTGTATAACTGGCCAAGACCTTGGCGGCTCGGCCGGTTGGAGCCAGCAGCACTGTTTTCTTACCCATCTGCGGAAGGACATCGGCAAGTGCCTTTACAACCGTGGTTTTACCTGTGCCGGCATATCCACGGAGGATGAACAGGGCATTTTGCTGCCTCCAGGAGATGGTTAGAAAAACAGCCAGCTCACCTAACAGTTTATCTTGTCCCTCAGTTGGTTCATAGGGAAATTCCTTGCGGAGCAGGGCGATGACATGACTCATATCCATGGCGGGCTCCCCTATTCGTAACGCAGTGATTCGATTGGGTCGAGGTTGGCTGCTTTTTGTGCAGGTATGATGCCACTGATCAGCGCGACAGCAAAACATAAGATCACGCCTGTTGTTATCCATAACCAGGGGATAATGAAGGCACTGCCAATCAGCAGCGAGAGTATATTGCCCACAAGGATGCCCAGGACAATTCCAAATAATCCTCCGATTTGTCCGATCACAACGGCTTCGACTAAAAACTGATTCCGGATCACGCGTTTGGTTGCACCAATGGCCTTTCTTATTCCAATTTCCCGCGTACGCTCCGTAACTGAAACAAGCATGATGTTCATTAAACCGATGGCTGCCCCGAGTAACGTAATAAACCCGATGAGCGTTGCTGCTAAGGAGACATATTTCAGATTCTCAATCAACATCTTGGCAACGTTATCACTTTTCGTTATTTCAAACGTGTCTTCAATACCCACGGGCACCTTGCGAATACTCCTTAAAATGGCAGTAGCCTCTCCGGTGGCGGCATCCATCAATTCCGGCCGTTTTGCCATTACATTGATGTTAAACGACATTTCAGGACGGGGAAAATTTGTCCTGACATTGGTAACCGGGATATAACAGGTCTGGTCCCCGCTGAAACCCATGCTGGATCCTTTGGATTTAAGAACCCCAATGATCTTGAATTTTCCGGGACCAATAGAAATGATCCTGCCAATGGGATCTTCCTTGTTTTTAAACAGATCCTTGATGAGCCCGGCACCCAGGATAACAGAACTGAACCCATATTCAACCTCGTTTACGGTAAAGTTCCGTCCGGTTTCAACCTCATCCCCGGAAGTGATCAAATAATTTTCGTCAGCTCCGATTACCCGTACATTCGGGTTGGTTTTATTGGCCTCGTATTTAAGGGTAGCTATACCGGTCGCCCGCGTGAAAATTGCTGTATAGGATGGAAAATCAAATCTGTCTTTAAATTCCCGGGCCTGGTTGTAAGTAATAGGTTCATAGCGCTTTTCCTTGCTGTCGCTGCCCCCCATGTGAAGATTCATGGACCGGTTTCGGATCGTCAGGGTATTGGCCCCCATCATCGAAAAATTTTGTGTAAGGTAATATTTGATCGAATCTGTAGCCGTAAGAATTCCAACCAGGGCCATGATCCCAAAGGCGATAATCATGATGGTAAGAATGGTACGAAGTAAATGACTGCGGATGGAGATCAGCGAAATGTTAACATTCTCAAGTACCAGGGTATTTTTCATAGGAGCATCAGAGTTTTTTTCCAAAGGCAAGATCGCCGGCATCACCCAAACCGGGCACGATGTACGATTGGGCAGTCATTTCATCGTCAATGACGCCAACCCATAGGGTAATTTCTTTCATCGGTAAATGCTTCTTCATATATTCAATTCCTTCAACACTGGCAACAGCTGTGGCGATGTGGGTATGGCGGGGCTTCCCGTGGGAAATCAGTTCCCGGTAAGCCAGTACCATCGATGAACCGGATGCCAGCATGGTATCGCACAAAATCACTACTTTGTCCTCGATTTCCGTTACCGAAGCATATTCGATGCTGATAGAAAAAGTTCCATCTTTGTGATGACGCCGAAAAGCAGAGATAAATGCATTTTCCGATTTATCGAAAAAATTCAGCAGTCCCTGATGAAAAGGAAGTCCGGCACGCAGGATCGTAGCAAGAACAGGATATTGGATCAAGACCGGAACATTGGCAATACCCAATGGGGTTATAACCTCCTTTGTTTCATAGGCCAGATCCTTGCTGATTTCATAGGCAAAAATTCCACCCAAACGCTCCAGGTTATGACGGAAGCGTAAACTGTCCTTCTGGGTTTCTGCATCCCTGATTTCAGCGATATATTGATTCAGTATTGAACTTCCTGTTGATAATACACGGACCATTTCTTCTCAATTAAGTGTTAATTCTCACAAAAGTAGAGAATTTTATCTATTGCCTGAGTTTGCGGGCAAAATAAAGCGCCTTCCCGGCAATCATGGGCAATCTGTTGATCTGAATTGCGGGATAGGGAACTTCCGCTGCACCAAAACTTTTATAAAACCTGCCAAGATTCGGGTCATTTCCTCCTTCAAAATCGAGTTTCAGACTTTTACCGGCATGTTCAGAAAGGAACCGGTCAATTAGCAGAAACATGGCGCCATTCTCCCGGGCTTCCGCTGCTGAGGCAGCAAAAAGGAGATAAACCCGCTCATGGTCAAACAGAAAAAAGGCCGAAGCTGAAAGCAATCCCTGATCAGAACAAGCGCCCCGAATACATCCCATCTTATGAGCCAGGCCATAATTAATCACACTGCGCATGGTTTCATAATGGGTCAGGTTAAGCTTCCCCTCCTTTTTTCCATAATTTTCCATAAACAGTGAAACCAGTTCATCTGTCCGAGTTACCCTGCTTAAACTCACGCCCATTTCAGTTGCCTTCCGCAGATTTCGCCTGGTATTCTGGGCGTACCCTGTTACCAGCTCTTCATAGATCGGTGATAAATCCAATTCATGGTTAATTCGCCGGGTTGTATTCCCTGCCGAAAAAGTGAAATTATTCTGTTCGTTGAGATGGATCTCCACAAACCGATATTTTTTCGGAATGGCATGAATAAAATTATTCACCTGATATTCTGTGATGGGATTAGGCGAAAAACATCCAAGCTGTTGTGTAAAATAGGGTTGATACAGATAACTGATGGCCCATTTTGTATTGCCGGTCAGTGGGAATACACAGCTGTAGTCATCCTCGACAAGCGCCTCCCATCCTGGGCAAACCAGGTCAAGATACCATGAATATGCATAAACTCTTCGGTTGTGCGACTGTTTGATACAGTCATCCCAAAGGTTTTTATCTATCGCGTTATGTTTCAGATAATATATCATAGCCTCCTTCAGGTAGATGCTGATTTTACCATCTCTTCATAAACCCGGCGCCAACCCCTCCAGCGGCCGGTGTCACCGAGACTCTCATTGTGCCAAAGGCTGACAAACTCACCATGCACCGACTTAATTGTTTTGATCATGCGATTGACGATCTCCGTGCTTTCTTCCGTGCTTAGACGTAGGTAATCTTTCATCGTTACATCCATGAGAGAAACAGGATGAACAACGAGATTGGTTGTTTCATTTGAACCCAGATCGAAAAATTGAAACGGAACTGCAATTCCGGCGCGGAAACCCGGATGGGATGCATAACCCATTGAATAATCATCGCTGATACCCAACTGAATCAGCGACCGGTAAGTTTGCGGCAATCTCAGGTGAAGAAAATGCTGACGACTACTGGTTACTTCCCGCTGCAGTACCTGGCATAAAGCATTGTACTCTGCCAGAAGTTTCGCATGACTTTTATTGGATGAAAGCGAAGGATGAATGGCTACCCCTTTGTGCCGGTCCAACGCATGAAGCAATACATGAAAGATTTCCGAAGTAACGGAAATATTGTTATCATCTCCTCCATGATCGGCAAACAAAATAAAATAGAGCGGATTTTGCCCGTACTGTGCATGAACCCTGTTTATAAAGGAATAATTATCATACGGATCAGCAGCCAATCCATATAAAACCTTTATCCGCAATAGAACGTCATCCAAATGCCCCCGCAGGAGATCTCTTCCAATTCCACCCAACGTTCTTACCGGGGTACGACCACGATAACAATAGGCGTGATCAACATCAATGGTGGGGAGATACCTGTATTCAGGGTATCTGATGGCCAATCCGGGATGGTGTTCAAGTAGTAACTTCCCAACTTTTTCAGCCCAAAGATGGATTACCGGAACCTCCAGGAAATTTCCCTTCATTGCGATACTCTCAGCAGCGGTGAAGCGTCCATATTTGTCGGTTTGATGCGGCAGGTACTCTTCGTACCGGCTGACCATGTAAAAGGCTGCGGCAAATGGGTCGAATGGCAATAAGCTTAAAGGATGGCCAGTCTTGAAGATGATTGGAATGCCGCCAATCCAGGAAACATTTAATTCGTGGCAAATGACCCCTTCCTCAAAAAGCAGGTTACTTGCTTCAATAAAAAGACCGTCAGCTAAAGGTCTGTCAGAATAGGAAAATTTCGGGCCGGGATATTCCCTGAATTCATCAGCGGATGAGGTAAATTGTATCTCCAGGCCCAGCATATCTCTGATAACCAAGGTAAAAATATACTTGAGCCGGTTGGTTATAGCAGGGGTATGAACAAGCAGCATGAAAAACAACATTGGTACTTGCAGCCAAATTAAACAAAAAACAAAAACTTTCGTACTTTTGAATGATATTTTGGAATAGAACCGGACACGCATATGGAGAATTTTATTGTATCGGCGCGAAAATACCGTCCTCAGACCTTTGATACCGTGGTTGGACAGAAGTCCATCACCAATACGTTAAAGAATGCCATAAAAAACAACCAGCTTGCACAGGCATTTCTTTTTTGCGGCCCCCGTGGTGTCGGGAAGACCACCTGTGCCCGTATTCTTGCAAAAACGATCAACTGCGAGCATCTGTCGCCAAATGTCGAAGCGTGTGACCATTGCGATTCTTGTGTCTCCTTCAATGAAAATGCCTCCTTCAATATTTATGAGCTTGATGGGGCTTCGAATAATTCGGTGGATGACATCAGGACCCTCGTTGACCAGGTCCGGATCCCGCCACAGATGGGCAAATACAAAGTGTATATCATCGATGAAGTGCATATGCTTTCTGCCTCCGCTTTCAATGCCTTTCTTAAAACACTTGAAGAGCCACCAGCCTACGCGAAATTCATATTAGCCACCACCGAAAAGCATAAGATCCTTCCAACCATCCTCTCCCGCTGCCAGATTTTTGATTTCAAGCGGATTACCGTTGATGATATTGCCGGGCATCTTCATCATGTGGCCGACATGGAAAATATTGCTGCCGAAGACAATGCCTTGCATATTATTGCCCAGAAGGCAGATGGAGCCATGCGCGATGCCTTGTCGATTTTTGATCAGCTTGTAAGTTTTGCCGGCAACCAGCTGACTTACAACACCGTACTTGAAAATCTGAATGTACTTGATTATGAATATTTTTTCAGGATCACGGACCAGATATTGGAAGGTGATATTCCTGGGACCCTCCTGACGATTAATGATATCATCGACAAAGGATTTGAAGGACAGCATTTCCTGATTGGATTTGGAGAACATATGCGGAACCTTCTTGTCTGCAAAGATGCAGCAACCTCAAAACTGCTCGAGACTGCGCCTTCCATACGAAACCAGTATGTTGAACAATCAACCCGATGTGCGGTGAGCTTATTATTGAAAATCCTGGACATCAACAACCGCTGCGATCTGAATTACAAAACAAGCAATAACAAACGGCTTCACCTCGAACTGTCACTGATGCAAATGTGCACATTGGTGTTGCAACCTGATGCACCTTTGACTGTCACTCCCAAACAAATCATTTTGCCTGCACCGCAGCCAGCCAGCAACCCGAAAATCACCCCGGGCATCCAGCAAACAATGCCCGTTCAGCAACCAATGCCCGTTCAGCAGCCTCATGATCCTGCCCCCGCTCCTCCTCCAGTCCCCAAAAAACCGGGAGAGACCTTTAAAATGCGTGATATTCAGCATGATTTTAATAGCACCACATCCATAAAAAAGCCTCAGTCCAAATCGGAGCCAAACTCTTCAACGGAGGAGGACCAGGCCCGTTATGAGACAGCCACCCCGTTCACCCAGGCCGAGCTTACCCTATGTTGGGATGAGTATGCAGACAAACTGAAAAACGATTCCCCGCACCTTTATTCAACCTTGAAAAGCTCCCACCCTCTTCTTCAACCCGATTGGAAAATAGAATATACCCTAGCCAATAAAGTATTGGAAGATGAGCTGAGTACAAAAAAAACCGACCTGATGGAATTTTTACGAAACCGGTTGAATAATTATAAAATCCATCTACAGACCAGTATCGCCGAAAACTTAAAGGCAATGAAACCATATACGGATAAAGAGAAATTTGAAATGTTGGCGGAGAAAAATCCGGCTTTACGCACCTTAAAAGAAGAGCTGGACCTGGAAATTGAGTATTGATTTGTTTTCAGGGGCTCTTGCCCTTGATCCATCGACTTTGTAACCCGAATTAAAAGAAATTTCCATGGTTTATTGTATTGGAGAGACGGTTTTCGACATCATCTTCCAAGAAGGAGGGCCTGTGGCAGCAAAACCCGGCGGATCAATGCTCAACTCGGCTGTTTCACTGGGACGCGCAGGGGTGCCGGTACATTTTATAAGTGATTTTGGGAAGGACCAGCCAGGTGAAATAATTTACAATTTTCTTAAAGACAACCAGGTTGGCCGAGATTATATTGATCGATTTGATAGGGGTAAAACCGCCTTGGCATTGGCTTTCCTTGACAATCATCAGGATGCTGATTACTCTTTTTACAAAATATTTCCAAGAAAACGGTTAAACATCTCCTTTCCGACGATCTGTCAGGGAGATATTGTTCTTTTCGGCTCATTTTACGCAATCACAGATTCATTGCGTAAAAATTTGATCAATTTTATCAGTTACGCAAGGTCAAATGGAGCATTTATCCTTTATGATCCGAACTTTAGAAAATCACACCTCGCTGAATTGGGAAAAGTCAGACCCTGGATTTTGGAAAATATTGGCTTATCCGGGATGGTAAGGGGCTCTGATGAAGACTTTCACCATATTTTCGGAGTGAATGATGCAGCGAGTGCATTTGATCATGTATTTAATGCAGGCTGTCCTCTGCTGGTATATACAAAGAACAAAGCACATGTTGAGGTTATGTCAAAAGATTTCCATAAATCTTTTTATGTCAACCCGATTAATCCGGTTAGTACGATTGGAGCAGGAGATGCTTTTAATGCCGGGATCATTTATGCCGCATGCAACCTGTTCTCCAACACAGAACCCTTTGTTCAACCAGGTAAGGTGGACCCGAAGAATTGGCTGTGGGATCATATCATTTCAACAGCCATTGGCTTTTCTTCAAATGTCTGCCTAAGCCTGGACAATTATATTTCAATTGATTATGCCAGAGGTCTGAAAACACATAATTCTTAAAATTATTTTACAAAATGACCCGTGGAATTGCCCTAGTTGAATATTTTTTTCAGGTGCCGGCCAACCACCTGGCGTATCGCGAATTCGGGGGCCGTTTATTTCATTTTTAAAAAGCAGCAAATGAAGGCCACAAAAACATCCATTGACTCTTTCCTGACATCACGCAAAGTTGCGATTGCAGGTGTTTCCAGGGATCCGAAGAAATTCGGGCACCAGGTATTCAAAAACCTTAAAGAAAAAGGATTTGAGGTCTACCCGATCAATCCCGGGGCCGATGTGATCGAAGGGGTGCCCTGTTTCCGCAGTGTTGGCGCCCTTCCACTCAATGTGCACAGTCTGTTAATCATCACACCGAAAAAACAAACGCAGGGGGTGGTTGCTGAAGCGCTTGCCAAGGGAATCGACAACATTTGGATTCAACAGATGTCAGACACCCCCGAATCCGTTGAATTGGCAAGTTCTCATCCGGTAAACCTGATAACAAAGGAGTGTATACTGATGCACATCGATCCGGTGGAAGGTATTCATAAGTTTCACAGGACCATCAGACGCTTTTTTGGACTCCATCCAAAATAATCTCAAGCAATTCATGGTTTCGGGTGGATTGGATTTTCAATAAAAAGGCAGAATCCTTGTTTGACATTTGGATGTCTTGAAATAATCATTACCTTTGCACCCTCAATTAAGGGAGCATAGCTCAGCCGGTTCAGAGCATCTGCCTTACAAGCAGAGGGTCACAGGTTCGAATCCTGTTGCTCCCACCACCAAATCAGCCACTTACGATGAAAATCTGAGTGGCTTTTTTCTTTTTTGCCTACAATTTGCATACAAATTGTTATAATATTGATATTGAGTTATTTACGGGCTTAGTACATTTCTATTTTAAATCATGTTACTCATAATCAATTACTTACAAAATTTGCTTTTTATTAGCTTTGTTGTCTGACACACACAATAAAGTACCCTCCGAAAACCGAAAATTTATATCAGTATTTCAAACATACGAAAAGGAATGAAACTTGCTACCTCGCCAACTTCGAAGACGAAGAAAAAAAGAAGTGGGCCAATATGTTGTTGCCGGAAACTGATATTTCGATTTGACTAACATTCTTTCTTTGAGAACAGATCAGTTCCTGATGACCTTTATGGAATTATAAATCATTAAAATACTTAATTCTCTGATCATTCTTTTGACCTCATGAACCTCATGCCGCAAAGCATACGTTTGCTCGATTTTTCATTATTGGTCAATCTCAAACTTTCGGTGAAGCAGGTTTATGTAGAGATGAAACAAGTCTGTTTCCTTGAGGCCAGTATTCGTCTCTTGTGGTGTCATGGTTTTAGTTTTTCTTAAAGACATCATAACATGAAAAAAGGTTGCGTCGGACAAAAAATATTTTTCCATATTTGCACTACCCATCAGTGAACTAAATAAACTTCAAAATAATGACCAACAGCGGCAGTCGACATAATTTTGGGCCATGAAAACACAAATATCACACGATTGATAGTGGTAATTGCAGGGATTATACCCATGGTTTAAAATGGAGCTACTATGACCAGTATTGGAATGAAGAAGGAGAGAAATCTTTCAACGATTATCTAAAGCGTAAAAGTGAGAACCTATAAAGGAGTAATTTTAACCGGTTGAATGTAAAGAAGGGGGCGAGCTGTCCCTTCTTATTTCAGAAATTAAAATAGAAGACTCGATGATTTTGACCATCCTAAGCATTGAAAATCGCCACCCGTATTCATTGATTGTTAAAAGGTTGAAGTGTTCTGACTAAATCTGCGAAGGATAATCAATTTGACCCGCTTGTCCACATAGTGAATTATCTTAATTTGTGAATTGTGGGAGTATAAACCAACACTAATCCTTTGCGTATACACGCTTTTTCGCATGTATACGCGATTATATTGATAAAAATATTCAAATCTTCCCATAAATCTTCCCTAAATATTTCTTCTTAAAAAAAATAATATTTAAATCATATTTCATATTCAGATCTATAGCTGATCAGATCACTCATTTTTGATTTATCAACTATTTCCGGCACACCCTTTGCTGTCTATTGGGCCGTAAAAGGTAAGTCGTCCGTTATTCAAACCCCTGTTATTATAAATCTAATCGTAAAATCATTTTTATGAAAAAATTATGTGTGTTTGCGATTTATTCGATCTTTTTAATAACGCTCATGGGCTGTGTGGTAGGGAAGAAAGTTCCGTATGAAAAAATGAAAGTGGAAATAAATTATTCCGGAACAAAATCCATCGCCCTTGCAGTTTATGATCAAAGGGAGATGGTCGTGAAGGGAAGCCGTAAAGCGGATTTTGTTGGATACCAACTTTCAGATATTGGTGTTGCTTGGCCCATGGGAACAAAGAGTGGGAAAAACTTTACTGACGTAATCCAGGAGATAATTTCACAGTCATTTAAGACCAAAGGTTATACGGTTTCATTAATTCCGACCTCTTACAAAGATAATTATGACGACATAAAGACCAGGCTGATTCAATCCTCTAGTGATCGACTGATGATCATTAAATTTAAGAAATTGCAACTTGTCATGGTTGTTGCTACCATGATCGACATTGACGTGGATATCGAAGTCTTTGATAAATCGGGAAACACGCTTGCATTCAAAAATTTTCAAAAAAGCGAGAAAATTGCTACCGATATCTTGGGTACAAATTATAAGAAATATGCACCTGAATACCTGGAAAAAGAGATCGCATCGTGGATGAACGACCCGCAAATAACAAAAGAATTAAAATAGTTACTGGTGTTACATCCAGCTGCTTATTACTACATAACTAACTAAAATCAACTAAAAATGAAAAGAATTATTAAGATGTCGGTTGGATTGCTCTTGTGCTCATTTTTATTTACTTCATGCTATACCTATAAAACTACGGTTGGTGAAGGTGCAAAAGGCACCCAGCAAGTAACAAAATGGAATCATTACATGCTTGGAGGTTTGGTTCGCGTGAAATTATCCGATCCCAAAAAAATGGCAGGTGACACGAAAGATTACACCGTTAAAACGAAACAATCGTTTGTCAATGGTTTGGTTACTTATGTAACCTTGTATATTTATTCACCCACCACCACTTACGTAACAAAATAATCGTTCAGTTTACGATTGCCGGAAGACGATGATATGACAAATCATCGTCTTCTTTTTGATTTCTTGAAACTTCATTCTTGACCACTCCCCGGCCGAATTTTAGTGGATAGCTGGCAGGAATAATCCGCGATAAACTCAGTGCCCTCATGGTAAATTCAAAACTACCGGAAGAAGATAGAATTCCAAACGCAAATTGGTTTGATTACCTGCTGCACAACTCAATCTGATAAATTTTCTGTCATCGTCCGATATTTCATCTTTTTCCCCAATAATTCCCAGTCTCCTACTTCAAAATTTCAATTTTTCGGGTCACCAAGGAATTATGGTATGCTGTCCTTCTGCCAGCTTTAACTATTACACCTATACCGAAATGATCTTCGACGGCCTTGCTCCGGTTTTTCCAGTTGTTGCTTCTTTTGAGGATGAGATGTTAAATCCAAAGGTTGATATTGCTTCATTGGCCCCGGCAACACCGTTATTCGCTGATTTCGAATAACATTCAACATATTTCCCGCATACATTCCAGAAACCGCTCCCAAAGGGCGGTTTTTTTGTTTTTTTCAGTATACCCCATGCTTTTTTACAATCCCTTACTCCTATTGTTAAATCCTTATCTGCTTTGTTTTGATTCATGACCACTTGAAGTTATCTTTGGAGTGAGATTTTTAGGTAAATGATGCGATATGCACAATTGAAAATATTTTTCCATTTCATCCAACTTTTCATAATTTCACAGTATTTAATAAAAGTCTATACCAATGGAACAACGAAAAAAACTTGAACAGCAACTCATCGAAAAAGCGATGAAAGACCCGGATTTCAGGAAGAGGCTTCTTGAAAACCCGAAAGCGGTCATAAAGGAAGAGACGGGAGTTGAACTTCCGGCATTCGTCAACCTGAGAATTTTCGAGGAAGATCCGCAGACTGTATACCTGATCCTTCCATCTGTTCCGGCTGAGCCTGACACAACAGAGTTGACTTCAAAAGAGCTGGAAATGATTGCAGGGGGAAGGGCGGATTCACTTCTTTGTACGGTTTTTGGTTGCCCCCCTCCGGGTGATCCGGGAGGGTAAGTAATGAAACCACCTGAAAACACGAAAATGGCCATTTCAGAATCGGGGGCTAATCTCCCGGGGGTAATAACAATATTTTAAACAAAAACAACATGAAAACACGAATCACAATTTCAGCGCTTTTGCTCATTCTTTGTATGGAGGGCATGAATGCTTTCGGATGGACGGGTTCCGGAACCTATTTGGACCCGTACCAGATCGCCACAGCCGCCGACCTGGCAACCCTGGCGACAAATTGTAACGCCGGGAACACTTATTTGTATTTTGAATTTAAAATGATGAACGACATCAGCCTGGCAGGATATGCATGGGTCCCGATTGGCAACGACGTCGCTTATGGTTTTCAAGGGACTTTCAATGGAAACAACAAAACGATTTCCGGGTTGTCATGTTCCGGCTATACTGACAGTGGGTTATTTGGTACTTTAGGGGGAGGTTCCAGAATATTAAACCTGACAATCTCCGGTTGTAATGTTTCGGGGAATTACAGAGCCGGAAGCCTTGCGGGCCTTATTGATACTGATGTACTTCCTGTCAGTATCATTAATTGTCATTCGTCCGGAACAATAACAAGCATAGACATTGCGGGCGGTTTGATTGGTATGGCGAATAATCCTAATGCTTCAAACTCAGGCTGCATTATCAAAATAAAATACTGTTCTTCCTCAGCGACTGTTGGCGGTACTTCCCTGTCGGGAGGAATAATTGGCCAGGTCGAAGGGTATAGCAGTTATCCTATTGTTATAAGGACTTTTATCACAAATTGTTACACATCGGGATTGGTCAATGGAGGAGGGGGCTCAGGTGGGATAGTCGGATTTATGACGCATTGTAATGTGGAAAATTGTTATTCAAGGTCAACAATATCAGCACCAGAAGGTGGTATGTATGTAGGTGGATTGGCAGGGGAAACCTATGAAGGCATGATCACAAAATCCTTTTCAGCCGGATTGGTGAGCCCTGGAACCGGAAGGGGATTTATTGGTGAAAACCTAAATGGATCTACATCGGTAACTGATTGTTATTGGGACACCCAGACCTCGGGCCAATCATCAAGCAACGGAGGCGGCACGGGCAAAACCACGGCCGAGATGAAGAACCCGGCGACTTTTACAAACTATGATTTTGTGCAGGACTGGGCAATGTCAGACACCGTCAACAACGGATATCCCTACCTTTCAACATTGTTCAATTGGATAGGGTTGATAAGCACCGACTGGAATAGTCCGGAAAACTGGGATCTCCGTGCTGTCCCATCTCCGGGCGCCAGTGTCACGAATGGTGCAGGGTATAATTTCCCCTCCGTTGTTATTGGACAAGGCACATCGTCGCCAATACGATTGGTAAATCTTCTTGTATATTCGACTAGCCTTAACAATGTTATCATTACCCCGGGCAGCGCCCTAACCGTGCAGGGGAGAACTACCCTGAACGGGGGAGAAAAACTGGTGATTGAATCGGAAGGGTCGTTTATCGACAATGGCATAACCGGGACCGGAACGGTAAAAGTGAAACATGATCTTTCGGGCAACCGCTGGTGGTATATCGGCTCCCCCATGACCAATGCAACCGCGGGCTCTTTCGGAACATTGTCTCCGACCCCCAATTCCGGCACAAGGCTGTTCTGCTGGAATGAACCTACCAATGCCTATGTAAACATCACCGACGGCAGCGCTGTGCTGGCGCCTCTGACAGGTTATTCCTATAAAAATTTCACGGGGGCCAACATTGCCACATTCACCGGAGCGCTGAACAGCGGATGGGTCGGTTCAGACAATAATCTGAGTTTCACCAGTGGCGGCGCCAATGCAGGGTACAACCTGGTTTGCAATCCCTTCCCATCAGCCATCAACTGGGGAAGCCCTGCCCATCCCGCTACCGGCATCACCAGAACAGGCATCGATTCAACCATATGGTACCGCACCAACAGCACCTATTCAACCTATAATGCCACTTCGGGAACCGGGACCGGGAGTCCGGTGGGCCAGCCCTATATACCTGCCATGCAGGCCTTCTGGGTTCATGTATCGGATGCAGCCACCGGTCACGGGACACTCAGGATCGGGAACGGGGCCAGGGTGCATAACAGCCAGCCGTTTTACAAAAGTACAGGAGAGCAAAATATTTTCAGATTGTTTGTCAGCCGGGATACCTTAAAGGATGACATCGCCGTTGGTTTTTACGAACAGGCGCTACCAGGTTTTGATCCGTACGATTCCGAGAAACGCTTCAATGATGCCGCCTATCCGCATCTGTTTACCTTTACCTCCGATAATCACGTGGTGGTGATTAATGGGCAACCGGTACTGCAGAATCAGGATTCACTTACCATTCCCCTGGGTTTTGGAACAGCCGTTGAAGGGGTATTTACCATGGAAGCAACCAACATGAATGATTTTGACCCCGGGTTGTCGGTTTATCTGCTGGATAAACAGGGAGGCTTCAGGCAGGATCTCCGCGAAAACAACAGCTTCACTTTTCAGTCAGACGTGGCAGGCCCTGATGCCGCCCGTTTTTCATTGTACTTTTCAAAAAAAGGATCAGGGGAGACCGAGTTGACAGATCAACCCGCAGTCCATATTTTTTCGGCCGGGAGCACGCTTTACATCGATGTGCTTGCCGGGGGAACGGCAAAAGCCGAACTGTACAACCTGCTTGGACAAAAGGTGCTGGGTCGGCAGGTTGAACACGGCCTCAACCAGATCGAAGTGAACTGCTTAAGCGGTGTTTACATTGCCAGGGTTCTTATGGGAGACAAGATTGTCATGAAAAAGATCATCCTGTGGAAATAAGAGCACCTCAACATACTTCCCTCATTCGTTACTGAAACCGCTCCCAAAGGGCGGTTTTTTTTTTGCAGTTTAAAAATATATTTGGTTTATTTATTTATTTCATATATTTACCATACCATCTGCCAATATTTATTTTTTAATAAGTATAATACAGGATGTTACAACTTTGAATAATCACATATTTATGAGTATAAAGTCAATATATCGTAACAATATCACATCACCTGGTCCATCATCACCCGGCTAAGCCTGAAAATAGCATGAAATTCAAACTGTTATGAGAAAATCCCAATTTGGAAGAAATCATTCAAACCCAACAATAAATTCAAAGCATGAATAAGTTAAGTGCGTCCTTAAATTGCAAAAATAATCTGCCAGTCAAGAATTACTGCCAACAGCTCATTTATGAAGGTCGTAGAATACTTGCCCGTCTATGGGTTAATCAAAAATTGTGATCGAATAATCACATTCAACGAATTAACTGTCCCGGTAAAGGACCTTTTCCTCAACTATCCCGACCTTGAGCTGGAAGCCAACCAGGTCGATCAGCTCGACACGTTCGATTGCTCCTCGCTGCAAAATGTACTCCAGCAAATTCATGTCAGCGACGAAATCATTACTTCATGCCTGAAAAACCTTCTTGAAAACTATATCAACGAAGGTGGTAGCACCGAATACTGGGTCCGGCATACATTTCATTCTGTCAACAACTACAATACTAAACTGCGCAGCATCATCGAATCATATCTGGCCAATATGTCCTATTTTGTCAGCTACCCTCCCATTGTCAATACACATAAAAAACCGGCCACCCATTCTGTCAATAAGATCGTTGCAACATCTCAACCTGTTTATGATAATTTGCTTGATGCCTTTAATTCGGCCGCAGAATATAATCGTGTCATGGCCATTCTCCACGAAAAAGGTTACTGTACTATCAATGGAACATGGAAGGATTACACATCAGCATGGATGGCTGTTCAGACAAAAATAATAAAATGTCTGATCATGCAAGGATACTGTAAGAAAACAATATTTAGCCCCTCTGAAATCCAAACGATCTGTATGAACACGTTCAAAACTGATAAAATTAGTCGATCAACCATTACTCATAACCACGCCACCTTGCATGATTATTCCAATATTTTCAAAAAAATCAAGTAATAACACTCCCTTGCATTTTTTCCCAATTGCCTCGTTTGCCTCATTTGCCTCGTTTGCCTCATTTGCCTCGATTTGCCTCGGTTTGCCTCGTTTGCCTATCACGATTTTTACTCATTTTTTTATCAATTATCTCATATTTAATTGTTTACAAATTATTTCATTTGCCTCGTTTGCCTCGAGGCAATTTTTGCCGAGGCAATTTTGATTATTCGACTTTTTTTGTATTTTATTTGCTGCTGGTTTTTAATTCAAATCAGCTATGCAAGATTTCATCCTCTCCCCCCTGTCCCTTGAAAAATTGGAAAGCCTGATCTTCAATCAGGTCTGCCGGGCAATGTCCGAGTTCAATCCCAAGCCTTCCGATCCGGTTAAAGAAGAGCTGCTCACCATCGTTCATGTGGCCGACATGTTATCCGTAACGGTTCCTACAGTGTATGGCTATGTGCACCAGCGATCCATCCCCTGCATGAAACGCCGCGGCCGGTTATACTTTTCTAAAAAGGAAATTCTCGAATGGGTCAAAACCAGCCGCCGCTCAACGGTCGATGAAATCAAGGCCGAAGCAATCTCCAGCCTGGCCTTCAGAGGTAAGAAAATGGATAAATCATCTGCTAAATCCAGGTGATATGATATTCCTTCTCACAAAATACAACAAGGACCTCAATCAGTATATCGCCATCATCGACTACGAAACTGAACTCAAGGTAGCCTGGCTGGTCGGTGACGACAAGGTCATCGTGCTTAAACAGGGCAGGATCATTAAAACCTTTGATATCCCGCACCCCTTTCCCGAACGCTTTTTTACCAATTACTGTTTTGAAGTTTCAAAAGGAAATTTATGAGAACACTAACCCCCAATCCCATGAACAAAATCGAAACATTAAACCTCAAATGCACCCTCTCCGATGAGGAAATGCTCGCAATCTCCAAAGAGATGAGCGAACACATCAACAAAAAGAAACAGGCCGAGGATAACCTCGCCTCATTCTCAGCCCAGATAAAGGCTGAAATCAAAGGCCACGATGCCATAATTAACAAAACGGCCACGCTTATTAACGCCGGTTCAGAATACCGGAATATCAAATGCGAAGTGATCCTCGAACCTGATAAAGACACGGTATCCTGGATCCGCTCCGACACGGGTGAAGTATGTCAACTCGAACGCCCCATCCCACAAAGGTATTTGCAAACCCAACTCGAAATCGATCCGCTATGAACATCAAGATCAAAAAACTTTCCCTGCTAAATTTCAAAGGGATCAGGGAACTCTCCATCGAATTTGACGAGGTCACCAACATCCATGGTGAAAACGGCACCGGCAAGTCCACCATTTTCGATGCCTTCACATGGCTGCTGTTCGGAAAAGATTCCCACGATTCAAAGGATTTCAACATTAAAACCCTGGATGCAAAAGGCAAGGCAATACCCATGCTCGACCATGTGGTCGAAGGGATCCTGGATGTGGATGGCACAGAAATTACCCTGAAACGCAGTTACCAGGAAAAGTGGCAACGCAGGCGCGGCGCCGAAGAATCAGAGCTCACCGGGCACGAAACCCTGTTTTATTGGAACGGTGTTCCGCAGCAGGCAGGTGAATTTAAAACAAAGGTCGATGCCCTGGTGAATGAAGGCCTCTTCAAATTACTCACTTCAACCCTGCATTTCAACTCAATGAAATGGCAGGACCGCCGACAGGTGTTAATCCTGATTGCCGGAGAAATTTCAAATGCCGATGTGCTGGCCAAAATGAACAAACAGCAAGTGGCCGATATCACCCTCCTGCTCAACTCCGGCAAACCCCTGGCTGATTTTCTCAAAGAACTGGCCATGCGTAAAAAGAAACTCAGCGATGATCTTAAAACCATCCCTTCCCGCATCGATGAGGTCACCCGGTCACTGCCCGAACCAGTCGATTTTGAGGCAGTCAAATCCAATATCTCCAATAAACAGGCGCTCTTGCTTGATCTTGAAAACACGATCAACGACCAGGTGTCGGCCTACAAAACGCAGGGTGAGGCGGTTCAACAAGTGCAGAACCAGATATTCGCACATCGAAAAACACTGCAGTCACTGGAATTTGAGGCGAAAAGTGAAGCTCAGAAAGTTGAAAATGAAAGAATATTGAAGATCAGCGACCTGAAACAGAAATTAGCTGGTGTCTCCCGCCAATGGAACGACGAACATCAGGCTTGCAATCTGGCTGTACAATCTAAATCGGCCACCGAGGCAAAGATCAAAGAGCTCCGTGAATTATGGTCCGAAATAAGCATTGCGGAACTCAAGCTTGGCGAAGGCGAGTCTGTTTGCCCCACATGCAAACGGGAATTTGATCCCGATACCCTGGCCGAAAAATCGGCGCAGTTACGCAGCTCATTCAATGAGAACAATTCAAAACAACTCTCCGGAATCACCGCCGAAGGCCGAAAACTTTCAGTGCTTCTGGGAGAAACGAATGCACAGATTGATTCATTGAAAGCCGACATCGATAAACTTTCGCGAAAGGCTGAATCTCTGTCCGCGCAACTCAAAGAGGCTGAGTCTATCCCACCCTCCGGTGAACCCGATCCCGATACCATCCCTCGGTATGCAGATATTAAAAAACAAATCTCCATCCTTGAATTGCAGATCCTTGAGGCGCCAAAACTGGATATCGAATCTCTCAAACTCCAAAAATCCGCAGCCCAGGCCGAAATCTATGACCTTCAGGTGACCCTGGGTCATCTGGATGTGATCACCCGGGGTAAATCCAGGATCAAAGAACTCCTGGCCGAAGAAAAATCCCTGGCCGGTCAAATCAGCGAGCTCGAAAAACAGGAATTTGCCATGAATGCCTATACCCGCTCCCGCATGGACACAGTCGAATCCAGGATCAATGGAAAATTCAACCTTGTCAGGTTTCGCATGTTCAACACGCTCATCAATGGCGGCATCGAAGAAGCCTGCGAATGCATGGTTCAAGGTGTTCCCTTTAGCGATGTTAATTCAGCCGGAAAGATCCAGGCAGGCATCGACATCATCAACACCCTGAGCAAACACTACGGCATATCAGCCCCCATCTGGATCGACAACCGCGAATCCACAAACACCATCCCATCCACAACATCACAGGTAATTAACTTGATAGTTAGCACCGATAAATCTTTAATAATCAAATAATTTTCACATCCTCAAATCCCCAAATCTTCAAATTCTCAAATCATGTCAACAGAAACTACAATCAAAAAATTCGAGCCTCCCATGGTCGAAAAAGTGCTCACCAAAGTCAACAGCCTCAAAGAAATCGGCGGCATCGCCCTTCCGCCCGATTATAGCGCCGAAAATGCACTCCGCTCAGCCTGGCTCATCCTTCAGGACATGAAAGACAGGGCCAACTTGCCAGTGCTGAAAACATCCACACCCGATTCCATAGCAAACTCTTTGTTCAACATGGTCGTCCAGGGTTTAAATCCGGCAAAGCGCCAGTGTAGTTTCATTTTGTATGGCGACAAATTGACGATGCAACGGGAGTACGCCGGCAGCATTGCCCTGGCACGCCGGTACAGCGCGATGAAGAACATCTATGCCGGAGTGATCTACAAAGGCGATGTGTTTGAATATGCCATCGATACAACCACGGGCATGAAGAAGATCACCGTTCATGCCCAGCGTATGGAAAACCTCGATGATGCCAAAATCATCGGAGCCTATGCCGTGGTAACCTTCGATGATGGCAGTGTAAATACCGAGATCATGACCATGGCCCAGATTCAAAAATCCTGGGAACAGGGCCCAACCAAAGGAAAAAGTCCGGCACACAACAACTTTCCGGGCGAAATGGCCAAGAAAACCGTCATCAACCGCGCATGCAAACTGCTCATTGCCTCCAGCGATGATTCTGTGCTCATGGAGCCGGGTGAAGATGGCCGTATGGGAAGAGCGAAAGCGGAGATCGAAGCAGCCGCAAACCAGGGCAGCGTCATTGACATTCCAGAGGAGGAGCCGGTTCAAACAGCCGTCGAGGTAATGGATCCTTCGGAACCAAACCCTCCGGCCAAACCTGAAAACAAACGCGAGTGGAAAAACGAAACTTCACCCAAAGAACCCGGATTCTGATGATACTCAAAGTCCTGGGCAGCGAATCAGCAGGCAACGGCTATCTCCTCGAAACAGATAGTGAAACGCTCATCATTGAAGCCGGGCTCCGCCTCCGGGAGTTAAAGCTGTCACTTAATTTTGACCTGGGTAAAGTGATCGGCTGCCTAGTCACCCATTCCCACGGCGATCATTGCAAGTATGCAGGTGACTACCTTAAAGCCGGCATCGACATCTACACCTCAAAAGAAACCATTGCGGCAGCAAATCTGTCAGGACACAGGGTTTTTCCTCTCAGTCCACTGCCTTTTCAAACCGGACAGTTTACCATCAAATGCTTTGCTGTCCCACATGGCGTACCTACCCTCGGTTTTTTGATCAAACATCCTTTGGCCGGTTCGATTCTTTTTGTCACCGATGCAGCCTATGTCCCGCATAAATTCAATAACCTCAACCACATCCTGATCGAGGCCAATTATGAGGATTCCATCCTCACCAACGACCGGGCCGTTGGCCATCACATGAGCCTCGATACATGCCTTGAATTCCTGTGTGCAAACGATATGAGGCAGGTGCGGAACATTGTCCTGCTTCACCTGAGCAGCGGAAATTCAGATTCAAAAATGTTTGCAAAATCAGTACAATCCATCGCACCCAATGCCTCTGTCTGTATCGCCGACAAAGGACTTGAAGTCTATCTATCAAAACATCCATTCTAAACCACTCCATCACTTCATCACTTAAATCAAAAACCATGGCAACTTATGAAATGAGACCCGAAGAGATCAGCATCTTCCCAAACACCGACCGTGTAGCAGGTTCCCAACAACCCCAATGGAAAGGAAATGCAATGACAACGTGCCCTCATTGCGGCCACTCCGAAAAATTTGATGTGGCCATGTGGGTAAAGTACAGCGATAAATTGAAATCAAATTATGTCGCTGGCAAAATCAAAAAGCACGTTCCTAAAGATTCTGTTATTGTTGAGGCCGACCCGTTCAATGAGCCGCAGCCTCTTGCTCTGTCAACTCCCTCGCCTCCTGATGATGGCCCGGGACCGCTTGATGAACCAATGAACGATCTGCCCTTCTGATCTTTATCCTTAAAAAAATGGCGCTAGCAAAAGACTTTCTGATCCAGGAATTCGAAATAGGTAATTGCGATGATATTACAACCAATCCACAGCCTGATTTCGATAAACCATTTTTTGATTCAATCGCCGGCCTCATGGAACGCTTTACCAAACAAGAAGCCACAGCCTTTGCCGAATGGCTCGATTCGTTTGGATGGCGGCAATTTCAGGAATCAACCTGGTACAATACAGTAAGTCATAAGCACAGGGCAACAGATTATTATACAACCGGCCAATTGTACCAGCAATTCATAAAAGACCAGCAGTAACCATCCAAAAGTAAAATAATTGGAAAATGTTTCTGATTGTTCCGAATCGTTGACCAGTGCTGAAGAATTTTTTAACTCGATTCAAATTATTGAAAAATGACTAAAGATCCTGCGTTTCTGTTTTATCCCGGTGATTGGCTTGGTGGAACACTTGGAATGACCCTCGAGGAAAAAGGTGCTTACCTCGAATTACTCATATGCCAGTTCAATTCTGGCCATATGACCTCCCATATGGTAGGTCGTATGGTTGGTCAAGTTTTTGGTCAAATTCAGGAAAAGTTTAAAAAAGACGAAAATGGCCTTTGGTACAATGAACGGCTTGACAAAGAAATTGAAAAACGTAAATCTTTCATTTCAAGCAGGTTGAACAACTTAAAAGGCATAAATCAGTACACAAAAAATGAAGGTCACATGGGAGGTCATTTGACCTCCCATGCTGAAAATGAAAATATAGATATAATTATAAAGAAAAGAAAAGGGGGTGTGGGGGAAAGGAAAGGAGAGAATGAGTACCCAAATTTGGATCAGGTTAAATCCTATTTCATCGAAAATGGATATTCAGAACAATCAGCTGTAAAAGCATTCAACTACTATTCCGTTGCAGGTTGGAAAGACAGCAATGGCAAACAGGTCAGGAATTGGAAGCAGAAAATGCAGTCGGTGTGGTTCAAAGATGAGAACAAGAAACCGAGTGGTTCATCTTCAATCGTATTTCCAAGATGAAGATAAAATCAACTACCGGAAAAATCCACGATTTACAGATCAGCCGATCGGGCGAGAACCGTCAGAGCTGTCCCGAATGCTCTGCAAGCCGGAATAAGAAAAGTGCGAAGCCCTTCTCATTCAACCTGCAGAAAGGAATCGGGCACTGCATGCATTGCGGCGTGTCGTTCTACACCTTCATCGAACAGGTCCAGGTGAAGGAATATTCCATTCCTCAGTGGAAAAACCGCACCGCGCTGACTAATGCAGCAGGCACCTGGATGCGTTCACGCCTGGTGTTGGATGATGTCTTGAATGCCATGAATATCAGCAGCGCGGTGGAATGGATGCCACAGGTGGCCGGGAATGCCAACGTGATATGTTTCCCCTACTATCGCCAGGGACAACTGGTCAACGTGAAGTATCGCGACGGGGCCAAGAATTTCAAGTTGGAAAAGGGCGCCGAATTGATATTCTACAACATCGATAGCATCAGCAGCTGCAAGGAATGTGTGATTGTCGAAGGAGAGATGGATTGCCTCTCTTTCATCCAGGCCGGAGTGAAAAACACGATCAGTGTTCCCAATGGAGCCGGATCGAAGTCCATGGAATACATCGACAACTGTTATGCAGAACTGCAGCACATCGAAAAGTTCTACATCGGGGTGGATAACGATCCTGCCGGAATCGGATTGCGTGAAGAACTGATTCGCCGCTTAGGTGCCGAACGATGTGCCGTGGTTGGCTATGATGATTGCAAGGATGCGAATGAATATTTGCAGCGTCACGGATCATTCGACCTGGGAAATCTGCTAAAGTCAGCGGTCGACGTAAAGGTTGAAGGCGTTTTTTCATGTCATGACGTGTACGAAAGCGTATATGATCTCTATGTCAACGGGTTCCGTCCGGGCGCAGATATTGGAATGTCACAGTTAGATGCTGCTGTCTCGTGGGTGGTTGGAAGATTGGCTGTGGTAACAGGAATCCCCGGTCATGGAAAAAGTGAAATAGTGGATTTCATCATCACGCGGCTGAATGCGATCCATGGTTGGAAAGCCGCCTACTTCAGCCCCGAAAATCATCCGATTTCTTACCATTACGGGAAGATTGCATCCAAGATTTCAGGAAAGTCGTTCGATGGGAGGTATATGGCGGTTGAAGAATTTAACCGTGTGTTTGAATACATGAACGATAATTTCTATTTCATCTCTCCGGAAGAAGATGTTACGATTGATTCGATCCTTGAAAAAGCCAGGTACCTCGTTCGCAAACGAGGGATTAATGTGTTGGTTATCGACCCGTTTAATAAACTGGATCATTTGTTCGATAAGTCCGAATCCGAAACCCAGTACATCAGTAAGTTCCTTGATAAACTGGCAAATTTCGCGCGAATCAACGGGGTATTGGTTTTTCTGGTGGCCCATCCCCGTAAAATGACAAACAGGAAGGATACTCCCTCATTGTTTGAAATCCCTACACTGTATGATATTTCAGGATCGGCCAATTTCTATAACAAGGCTGATTATGGACTTACTATTTATCGGAACTGGGCTGAAGGTGTGGTATCTGTAGTCGTTCAGAAAGTAAAATTCAAACACTGGGGACCGGGTGGGTCTGTTGATTTTTGCTACAACACGGTAAACGGAAGGATACACCACAAGGGAGAAATAGCCGATTATGACAGCTATTTGTCCAGGTCGTGGAATGAGCCTGTACAACAGGTGATGAAATATGATAATGAAGTACTACCCTTTTAAATCCCCAAATCCCCAAATCCTGACATATGAAACCACTGGCCACCCTCAACGCCATGATCCACGCCGATATGGTACGCAGGTATCCCGAAATCCCTGAACAGCTATTGCCAAACAAGCCCATCAAGGCCACCAAAGCGAACGAACTAACCAAGGCAGTGATTAAATTCATCCAGCTCTCCGGCGGCCAGGCCGAGCGGATATCCGTCACTGGCCGTCGGGTTGATATGCGTAAAACCTATACCGATGTGCTGGGTCAACAAAGGCAGATAGGTTCTGTGCGCTGGATAAAGTCAAGTATGCAGAAAGGTTCGGCAGACATCTCAGCCACCATCGCAGGACAATCGGTCAAAATTGAAATTAAGGTCGGTAAAGATCGTATCCGATCCGAACAGGCAATATATCAACAGCAGGTTGAAAAGGCCGGTGGAATCTATCTGCTGATCCACACCTTCGATGAATTCTACGACTGGTATATGACCAAATATCCGGATGTGACCTGAAAATAATGATCGATGGCATAAGCTGTAACCTTACAAGTAATCCTTAACATCCATTAAAATCACCATGGGCCTTGAAGTAACATACATCAACAGAAAACGATGCTACGGTTTTGAGAAAGGCAACCGGTTCTTTTTTATGAAAGGGATAGAATATGAGTTACTTGGAGCAGCAAGCATTGAAGGAGATACATCCTGGACAGGCGTTAAGCACAGGTTTAAAAAAAGATTTCCCAGTCCGGATGATGACAAAGATGATCGATGGGAGGTCTCAATGTTAACCTTGACGAACAAAATCTTAGCAGATAAACAGGGCAAAAATTAACTTCGTAAATTGCATATTAATGGTCGTCTGGAAGAAAAGAGATGATGGCATCCGATTTGTCAAAAAGAAAATAAAGTTGTAATTTTGAATGAATAATTTCCCTTGCCTTGGAATCAAAAGATAAAATACTAAGCCAGATCAGGACTTCTGTCTTTGAAGTACTTCCCGGATCAGAAATTATTCTTTTTGGTTCACGGGCCCGAAATGATGCCAATGATAGCAGCGACTATGATTTGCTGATTATTTTAAAATCATCGATTCAGGCAGATGATCGGTTAAGGTTTCAGGCTTTAATCAGGAAAAAATTGGCTATCCGGAATATTCTTGCCGATATCATTGTGCAATCAAGGTCGGACGTAGAACTAAAGAAAAATTTCAAAGGTCATATAGTAAGAGAAGCATTAAAAGAAGGAGTAAGTGTATGAGCGGGGAGGAACTGACCTATCTGCAGCAATGGATTTCCAAAGACGCATAATATTGAATTCCTTTTAGAACGATGCAAAATAATTGATACAAGTTTTTCAACAATTGATCCGTGCAATCTGACTGATTACGGGGTTGAAGTCAGGTATCCGGGTGATTTTCTTGAACCCTCGTTAAAAGAAATTCAGACCTTGATACCAATTGTCGAAAATATCAGAGACCATGTACTGATGAATCTCCCTGTAATCCCACCTCGCAACCGGTAATCGTTCAGTCATTCCAACGGGACTCACCCGCCCCAGTTTACGGGCAAGGTTGTCTTTATTTTCCATAAAACAGTGTCATACATCCTGAATAATTGCAGCTTCCGAATCAAAACAGAAAAACCTTCTATCTTTGTGTTAAGTTACAAAACTCGTTCATCGTTCTTAAACATCGATAAAATATTGCGTTGCTAATATTTCTCCTGTAGAAAACCGCCAATTTTTAGAAACCAGAGAAATAGCCTTAGCGGGCGCACCCAACGGGTGTGTTCCTTTTGCTATTTCAGTTGGTTTCAGGTGCTTGGCGGTACCTCTATAGGCTGAATATGGGCGAAGGTTCACGCCCTTTTTTTGTTCACAGGGATACATTCTATTTTGCAAAACAAAATCTTGAGTCCCCTCTGAAAAGGGGGTTTATGAAAAAATGTAAAATTTAGTAACTGCTGTTAAAATTAGTGCCATGGAAAAATTTCTGCTCCGAATGGGTTGTATACCGATCCTTAGGTCAAGATAA